>VOFJ01000750.1_pt1 | contig 44646 bp, 54 predicted proteins | sample 5384081 | NCBI WGS metagenome assembly VOFJ01 (sample SAMN12384729, study PRJNA508395) | human gut metagenome | isolation source: healthy gut I | host: Homo sapiens
AGGAGGCGGACATGATATTGACAGAGTTCTTCTCAACACAGTTTGAGGGGGACGCCATCAAAATCGTATTGATAAGATTCCGGTAAAATAATGCCTGAAAATCTATAAAAATAAGGTGGAATATTTAATAAATATCCCACCTTATTTTTAAAACATGAGGCTCAAGGAATATATAACCATAGTCTTTGTCTTCATTTTCCTTCTATATCTTTCTCAAGTTAAAGCCATCTACTATAACACATCTGTTGAAGAAGATTGCTATATACACTTATGACTAAGTTTACCATTGAACAATGTAATAAGACAATCCTATTTCCAAAGAGGGAACAATTAAATGAAATTTTTCACGAGGGCGTATAGACAATTCACCTATACTGGTATTTTTGTGAAGTCCTTTCATTTTAGCATACAAACAATTCACACCCAACCTAATTCCCAAGCGGGAGTCAAAAGCATATTCATAAGCAATCCCCATATTGCCTCCCACTGTCGAACATGTTGTATTATAATTCTCCAACTGCGATATTGTTCCCTTACTTCTATAATTAACATATCCAATACCAGCACTCACATACATAATCCCATCCAAAAAATCCAGCCTGCCGTTTAATAAAAAGAAATCTGCGGAGCTACATAATAGAACGATTTTTTTTTTCATTGATTCCCGATGATAGCACTCCATCATGTTTCTTTGTACCATTACTATAGTCATAATAAAACAATCCACATCCTATATTACTGTAAGGGGTATAAGTCATCAATTGTATTGAAGAAACAAAAAGGAACATCATTTTTATTATTTCCTATATACCAAGAGCTGCTTCCATTTTTTTGTATACCAAGTAAAACCAATCCCTAACCCGACATCCAAGATATATACTCGTTTATATGACTCGTTATTAGTTGAAACATTCAGTGAATCTTTCTGAGCATACAAAGAGTTGATACTGAACATCAAAGATATTAATCCCACTAGCAGGCATTTGTTTTGTTTCATAATAAGTGTGTTTAATAAAAAGAGAAAAAACGAAAGCTCCCTTAATCAATCATCATTTTGTTTCAACCCACAAAAATTTGCTATTTTCAGCAATAGCTATCATAGTTTTTAATCGAGAAACAGCTGATACATCTAAAGATGAAGCATCAATTTGGGCATATACTTGTTTTAGTATAATCACGAACAGTTGATTTATCATCCATATTCACTAAACCATTAATATAACTCTCTACAAGCTGAAATTCAGATACTCGCTGAGGAAATTCTTGCTTCATTAAATTCATCAGTTGATCAACAGAAGTACTTTTTCTTAACCAGATCCATTATTTCCAGCAATCTTGTCTGAAGCAACAGGGGCATTTCTTCTGTATATCCATAACTTTTCAATTTTTTGTTAGTAGAATTATATAAATAATAATTAGAAAAAGTACCATTAGCTATTACGGGATCTTCCCTCATCATATTATATATTGTCTTATTATGATCATTTCCAATTATTTCATAAGGTCTTAACGGAGCATCGTATACCTTCCAATTTGAACTCAAATGCCACCAATTTCTAGGAAGATCATCATCTGAAGCCGCACAAATAAGTGAGAATACAACAGCCGTAATCAAGCCACCTCTAGGTGTTAAACCTTTATTTACTCCCCAACCATAACCCCAAGCATCTCCTACAAGAAAACGCTTTATTCGATTCCAAAAGGGACCACGAGTCTGTATTTTATTAGCATTCAAGGTTTCTATAAAGTCTATCAACTCTTGAATTTCAACATCTTGTGTTTTTTCTTGATTTTGTTGTGTATTTATAACAACATCATTTGAGTTTGAACAAGAATAAAAACAATTCATTACAAGTAGTAATGAGACACAAAATACAATTTGCTTAATCGTCTTCATAATTTCAATTTTTAAAGTAGGTACTATTAAAGAATTACATTGCATCATTTTTCTATTTGCCATTATACCAAAAAGAGAACTATATGATACTAATTTAACACCAAATATATTCGTTATTTTTGTAACGTCCAACTTATTATCGCATAAAGTGTAATAATTTCATCCTCTCCAGTACATTATCCGCCGAGATATTTTATATAATATGCCATTAAGATCAATGAAATGTTCAGTCTAAAATCCTTCACTTACGTTGATTCTAGTGCGTAAAATATCATAGATACAATTATGACACATAGTTTTTTTTATAATAATCATCTATTTTTTATGCAAACTTCAAGATTACAAAAGAACAATAATATCGTCTTACTATATGACGAAGTTAAAAAACAGAAGTTATGGGTAAACTGAATATGAAAGACTGGATCGGTCAGACGATCCTGAATAAAAAGGTCATTTCCATTCCTATCATGACACATCCGGGCATCGAGTTTATCGGAAAGACGGTTCATGATGCAGTAACGAACGGACAGGTGCATTATGAAGCAATCAAAGCGCTCTGCGACAAATATCCTTCTGCTGCCGCAACGGTTATTATGGATTTAACGGTAGAGGCGGAAGCATTCGGAGCCGAAATTGTATTTCCGGAGAATGAAGTTCCAAGCGTATCCGGTCGTTTGCTTGCAGACGAAACTGCTATTGAGACCTTGGAAATACCGGCACTGAATAAAGGAAGGATTGCACAATATCTCAAAGCGAATATGCTGACTGCAAAGAATATCACAGACCGTCCGGTGCTGGCTGGTTGTATCGGTCCTTATTCATTAGCGGGACGCTTGTATGATATGTCTGAGATCATGATGCTGATTTATATCAACCCCGAGGCAGCCAACACTTTGCTGCGCAAAATGTACCGATTTCATTATTCGGTACTGCATGGCTCTGAAAGCGACCGGAGTGAATGGAGTGGTAATGGCGGAACCTGCTGCCGGATTATTATCCAATGAAGATTGCCTGCAATACTCTTCTGTATTCGTAAAAAGAAATAGTTGAGTAGGTTCAGGATGATCATTTCACCGTTGTACTTCATAATTGCGGGAATACAGGAAATTGCACCCAGGCTATGGTATATACGGGTGCGGCAGCCTATCATTTCGGAAATAAAATCAACATGGAAGAAGCATTGAAAGAAGTTCCTGCCGATGCTCTTGCGATGGGTAATCTTGATCCGGTCAGCCTTTTTAAGATGTTGAGTCCAGAGGAAATGAAAAAAGCGACTCTCCAGTTATTGGAAGCCACTTCCGCATATCCGAACTTCGTTCTGTCGAGCGGTTGCGATATACCGCCATATACGCCATTAGCTAATATAAATGCTTTTTTATACAGCATTGGAAGAGTTCAATGAAACTCGAAATTAGGCTGTCATTCAGATAATGTCAATTAATAATGATTGAGCAAGAACTCACTTATCAAGACTTACGAATCCCATCGTCCGAAATTTATGAAGCAATGGGATACAAAGATTCTATACCGGATCAGATGGTAATAGATGAGACTAATACGTTGCTAAAACGGGTTATTCCCCCTGCTTCGCCCTCGGTTCGCATTCTTCTTTATGGAAGGTACACTTGATATCGAAAAAAGAGACTCTTAGCGTACAAAGCATCCATCCACCCACTGTAAATCCTATACAAGACACCATTCCCACACGGAGCCCTGAGCAAAACACTTTTTCTACACAAAGTAAAAAAGTACCGTTTTTTCTCTGTTGGTAAAACCATCGCCCGTCAATTAAGAGGATCGGAAGCGTTTGTCTTTTTTGCAGCTACTGCCGGAACTGAGTTTGAGGTATTTCAGCATACGTTGCAACAAGAAGGAGATATAGTCAAAATATACATAGCAGACTCGTTAGGGGGGAGTATTATTGCAGAAAAGACGGCTGATTGCATGGAAGTCGCTTTGGCTGAATATATACGGGAGAAGAACTGGAAACATACCAACCGATACAGCCCAGGATACTGTGGATGGCACGTTTCGGAACAACAAAAACTGTTCCCATTGTTCCCCGTAGCTGCTCCCTGTGGCATCCGGTTGACAGATTCCAGCCTCATGGTACCCATCAAATCAGTTAGTGGCGTCATCGGAACGGGCACTAATGTCCGCAAGCTTGAATACACTTGTGGACTGTGCACTTACGAAAACTGTTATCGCAAAAGAAAACACAGATAAATTTGTGATCGGGGGCTTACTAAAAGTCGGTAGTACCACCATTCTCCTCCTTCGGGAAGGAGTGGTCGAAGACCGAGGTGGTAGGTGAAGAAATAAATTAATGATAATAAACAAGTTATATAATTACCTACCACCTCCCCCCTACGGGTACTCCTCCTTCCCGAAGGAGGAGACTTAAGATACTATCGACTTTTTAGTCAGCTTTATATCTTCTTTAATGGCCATTAAAGAAGATATAAAGCCCTATCATAGTTACGATAAGCAACCCCCATAAGATAAGTACGATGCGGGCAGGCTTTTCTTCGATCTTCTCCATATTCAATATTTCCGTCTGAGGAGTCTTATCCAATAGACCGACAACTACCATCCCTATCCCGATAATAACGAACAGATAGAAGGATAATAACATAAAATGAGGCCATGCAGAATATTGATCCGCAGGAAATACCCATAGATACAATACACCTACTCCTATACTGAATACCGTCCCCACTGTCAGGGCAGCGTTAGCAGCCAACGTAGTCGTACGCTTCCAGAAAACGCCAAAAAGGAAAACTGCCGCCATAGGAGGTGCAATGAATCCCAATACAGACTGGAAAACATTGAATAAATTCAGTCCGTGAATGCTGTCAATGGCGATTGTTATGATTACCGATATCAGAGCACCGGCTACCGTCACCACTTGTCCGACCCGGATGATCTCCTTCTGCTTCGCCTGCGGGCGAATCTTCTTCACATAAATATCCATTGTAAACACGGTACTCAAAGCATTCAATGCCGATCCGATAGTACTGACAAGCGCGGCAGTCAACACAGCCAACACCAGCCCCACCATCCCGACAGGGGAAACAAATGGGTTACCATCGTCATATACGCCTCATCGGGATTCTCCAACTGCGGAAACAAGGCCAGACAGATGATACCCGGAAGAATATAAAGAGGAACATCCAGTATTTTGAGCCATCCGGTAAAGTTCGTTCCCAACTGTCCTTCTTTCAGACTTTTGGCTGCCAACACAGGCTGTACCATCGACTGATCCGTACACCAGAACCATACTCCCATCACAGGATATCCCAAAATAATCGGCAACCAAGGGAAAGCGGTATCATCATTCGGTCTGAACAGATTCCAGAAGTCTGCCGGAACGGCATCTGTCAGAGCCGATATACCACCAACTTTATAGATTCCTACAATAGCCAACGCAGCCGAAACAAGAATCAACAGGATCATCTGATAAACATTCGTGTAGGCAACCGCTTTCAATCCTCCGAGCATCGTAAAGAATGCGGATATGATCAGCAATATCAAAGCGGACTGCCACATCGGTATATCGAATACCTGACGAATCAGAACGCCACCCGCAAACAATGTCAATGCTAGCCAGGAAATCAAGATTGTAACAATCGTATACCATGCCAAGATATTACGGGTAGACTGTCCGAACCGCTTTCCCATAAACTCCGGCAAGGTGGAAACACGAGAACCCAAGTAACGGGGAGCGAAAACAAAAGCAAGCAGGCATATAAAAACGAAGGCATACCAGGCATAATTGCCCGAAACGATGCCGGTAGTAAATCCGGCGCTGGCAGAAGCTATCAACATAGACGGCCCCACATTAGTCCCCCACATGGAGAATCCGATGTGGTGCCATCTCAAAGAATGTTCCGCCAAAAAGAGACTGCTCCCCTTCTTTCGTTTGGAACTTGCCCATATACCAATGGCGATAAGAATCAGAAAATAGGCAATCAGAATGCCCCAATCCAGTGTGTCTAAGAATTTCGCATGCATAATTCAAGTATTAACAATTAAAATATTCTTAATCTCTTTTCCCCATCAGCACTTTGGCGACCGCCACGGCAGTATTTAGCATTATCACTATACCCGTCAGCACCAATTTCATCGGCAAATCCCTGACTCACGGGCGCTCCTCCGATCATCACTTTTACCTGATCGCGGATACCCGCCTCTTCCAATGCCCGGATCACATCCTGCATATAAGTCATAGTGGTAGTCAGCAAGGCACTCATACATAAAATGTCCGCTTTGTTTTCCTTCACCGCTTCAACAAACTTGTCGCAAGTAACATCAATACCGATATTAATCACTTCGAAGCCACAACCTTCCAGCATGGAAGCCACGAGGTTCTTTCAATGTCATGCAAATCTCCTTTTACAGTACCGATCACAATTTTCCCGATAGTAGCAGATGCATTCCCCGCCAGTAAAGGTTTCAAAAGTTCCAAAGCTCCTTTCATTGCACGCCCCGCCATGAGGAGCTGGGGGACAAAGGCCTTGCCGTCCTGAAAGCGCTGGCCGACTTCGCCCATAGCCGTAATCATATAGCCGTTGATAATATCCTGCGGAAGCACTCCGGCAGCAATGGCATCCTTTGTAACTTCAACAGCCGGTTCCAGTTTTCCGGCTACAATGGCATCATACAAAGGTTTCATCCGATCCTCTTCCTGAGACTTTTCTTCTCTGATCCGAATACTTTCCTGTGCATTATCCTGTTCTCCAACGGGTTGATTCGTGTGAACATCTGCAGACACAGACGAAGAAGAGCCGGTATATTCCTCAATGATTCTCATTGCCTGCTCCACTTCCCTCTCATTGTGGAAATCCATTTCCAGATGCACTCCGTCTGCCCCGATATGGTCCAACAAAGGTTTCAGTTCCTCCAGAGTCACCCAGCAAGCCATTACGCTCTTGCCTCCTGCCAATATCTTCTTATATAAATCGTACCACTTCGGAGAACCTCCCTGCGGCTCGCCGACACCGGGCGTCCATTGGATGGCATTCAGTTCTTCAATCTCCAGCAAGGCGGGAAGATGATGCATCGCTCCCACTCCATCAAGATGATAGAGCGTATAATCGATTTTCTGACATTGCTCACGAATAAACGGCTGCACAAAACGACGATAATCATCCTGACTGATCATGGTAGAAATATCGCTCTGCAACTTACTCATCTTGCCCGGAGCCCATGAAGAGAAATAGCAGAATGCCATTTCATCCCCTTCACGGATAATGTCGTAGAGTTCATCAAAGACTTTAAAATAGATGTCATTGATCTGCTGCATCTGTTGCTCCAGCACTTCGGGTTGCATCACCGTATCCAGCAATACCATATCCGTACCTTTCAAAGCTGCCAATACATCCAGTCCTTCCATCAGGTCGGGCATACCAACAAAGTAGTTTCCGTTGGCTTTAGCCTTACAGGCTTTCAGAAGTTCTTTATGCAAGAGCCAGTTCGGATGTTCGGGATTGAATACGATCTCATCATTAAAGTTCGGATCGGGATGTATCCAGATCGTATCTTCGCCTCCTTCAAACACTCCGCCCAGAATAGCAGCCAGTGAGCCGGGACCCAACTGAGTATTTGCAACAGGCAGCATATCCGCCATCAGACTACTGTGAGCGACATACCAATCCAGATATTCCGCCCGCCATTGAGGGTCGAACCACTTCTGCGACAAATCCCTTGCCGGAGCAGGTGGAGCAATGTCGGCGTGCGGTTTCACGCCTTCCTGAAAGTGTTCCCACATAGAAAGAATAATTCCTTTATGATTCCACCAATTTATATAACGCTGTTTCGTTTCTTCTAAGTTTGTTTTCCAAGTTTTCATCGCTATTCTTTATTTAGTCCAAAATCCTTTGTAATTATGATCTATGCGCAAGGCAATACTTTTGCTTAAATCCATCTCGTCCGTACAATTCACTTCCTCCGGATAAATCGGGATAACGGCATTCTCACGCACATAAACAGGCATCTCTTCCAAGGGCACATACACCTCTTTCAGCCAGCGTCCGCCTTGCAACCGTTCGCCGGTAAAGAAATTCACCCACTGTCCTTCGGGGGAGATAAATGTCGCGACGGTTTTCGCTATTCATCACCGGAGCTACCAGGAAATCATTGCCGAAGTAATATTCGTCATCGATATGCCAGCAGAGTTTATCTTCCGGATGATGCAGGATGAGTGCCTGTAACAATGGCCAGCCACTTTCTACTGCCAGTTTACTTTGCTCTATGATGTAGGGAATCAACGAGTAACGCAGTTTCCACCACTTCTTCACCAGCGGGGCGATAGCCGGATAATGCCAGGGTTCCCGCTTATTGGTTCCATGATAACGGATATGTGAGGTGAACACTCCAAACTGGGTCCAGCGCATATAGACGTCATCCGCTACGATTGAGTTCATAAAATTGGGCAAGGTATGGAATCCGGGGACATCATGGCTCCAGAAGGCAAAGCCCGATAAACCGAAGTGCAGGCCTCCTTTGAGTGAACCGGCCATGCCATCCCATGAACTGCAGGAGTCACCTCCCCAGTGCAACGGATAACGCTGGCAACCCGCCCAAGCGGCACGTGCCCAGACAATGCCGTCCCCTGTTACCTCCTTTGTTATTTCGTAAGCTGCTTTCTGATAGAGCAAGGCATACAGGTTATTCAACAGTTCCGGTTTCATGCCCTTGTAGACAGCATCCATGTGGATATTTTCTCCGAAATCGGTTTTTAATACAGGTGACTCCCATATCCAGAAGTTGCTTTAATAGCCCCTTGTACCATTCGGTTGCCTTCGGATAAGTAAAGTCGATAGTACCCGCATAATCCAGAGCCGAGAAGTTGGAACCGTCCGTGTCCTGCTGCTTCGTCAGAGGAGCTATATACTCATTCGCCTTTGCCTCTTCGATCTGTTCCGCATCTTCAGCAACATAAGGTAACTGCCATAAGGACACACGATAACCGTTCTTCTTCAATCTCTGAATGAATCCTTTCGGGTCGGGAAAACGTTCCTCGTTAAACTTCCATTCACACAGCCAGTCGGTTCTGAACCATCCGGTATTCAGATGGATGACATCGCAGGGATAATGTTCGGCACGCATACGGTCGCAGATCTCATTTACTTCGTCGGCACTGAAATAAGTCATCCGGCTCATCCACACTCCGAAGCTCCAGAGAGGAGGCATCGAAGGATATCCGGTCAGGTCACGGTAGCCGCGAAGTATCTCTTCCATCGTATCGCCGGCAATGACAAATGCATCCAGCATAGCCTGATCGCTCAGGAACTGTACGGGCGGGTGGAATGTCCCGCCAGCGAAAGTTTGCTGTGGGCGCAGGTATGGTAAAAAGTCCCGTACATCCGGCTGGAGAGATAGAAAGGTATATTCTTATAGGTACGCCGGTTATTTACTCCCTGCCCGTCCTGGTTCTTGAGGAAAAGCGTCTGTCCGCTCAAGTCCATTTTGAAGAAACGCTCTCCGGTTCCTGCAAAGCATTCGTCCGGCCGACTCTCGAAAGAAAGGGTGGCACGTTCCTTTTTGCCCGTCCGTTTGCAGAAGGCAATGGGCAGTCCGTCATAGCGGGGAGGCGAGAAATGATCGTATGCTGCCAGGCGGATTTCCCGTTTGCCGTCAGGATACAGAGTGATGTCCAGTGTTTCCTGAGGATCGGGCAGTAACTCGCTCCATCGGTCCAAAGCCGGCTCTTCTACATTGATAACGGCACGCTTCGTCCCGTCTTGGGTGAAAAGAATCCATTTGCCTCCCTGCTTCTCTACAGACAAAGGTACTCTGCGAATCCGTTCGCTGAATTGCAGCATTTCCGACTGATCTGTCAGTTCATATTCACCAAATCCAAGAAACAGACGGGTAATGCCGATATTATACTGGCGTATGATCAACGTATATTCTTCTCGGGGACAGCCGTATCCGCAGCCATATCATTGGCTGACAGCTGTTTCTGAAAGGGAACCGTGACACAGATATCCCCGTCCCTTTCATAAACGGCTGTCGGTTTACAGGCTTTCCAAAGTGACTCATCCCTTAATAACTCTGTATCGAAATCAAGGAAAATCGAACAAATGGTAATTAGTAGGTTTCATTTATGATCTATTATTATTAGTTTTATCTTCATGCAGACTTCACAAGTCTCTATGGCCCCACTTTTTGCACAGTCCGACACTGCGATAGGCTCAGTGTCGGACTGTACTTACTCCGGTTTTATCCTTCCGGCCTTATTCTTAATGCTTTCTGTCACTTGTGGTCCGTTATTTTTCCATACATTCCGATTGCCGGGACGATTCGAGTCGAAACGTTCAGTCGGACACCAGTTGTTTTCAATCGTATATCCGTCCGTAGCTTCATCCAAATAAATATAAAAGGCCCTGTCATTGGTGGCGTAAGGTGCTTCTTCGAGATGTTCGATCCGATTATTCCGCATCACGGAGCCCGGTTGGTTGGAAAGCGTATAAAGTCCTCCAGCATCATACAGACGACGGGCAAAGTGATGTACGTAGTTGGCTTCTATCCGGTTGTTTTTCATTCCGCTTTCCAGCGATGTCCACCCCCAGCCGACACAAATACCCGAATAATTCAAGTGACAGACTTCATTATGGGAAATGTCGATACCGCTGACGTATCCCGCACCGATCCCCACGCACCCCCCAGTCTTCATTGGTCACATCGGTGATCAGATTATTTTTAATGTTAATGTCCGTGCATAGGTTACGTTCTTCCGGAGGGATGAAAGGCACATGCGTCTCAAAACCTCCGTCGGGGAATGCACCAATCAGTATGCCTGTACCGCCGATATCCGAAAAGACACAATTCTCTATGCCAGAAGATGAAACAGCCCATTCATAATCCAGTCCGGTAGATGCCAGATGCCGGAACCTGCAGCGACTGAACGTAAGATGCTCAGTACCCCGTACACGTATTGCCGTTTCGGGGCGTGCAATCCACGCCTGGTTCTCCAGTTCCGCTTTCTCCGGAAGTCCCGGTTCATGCAGTTTATAAGCATCCAGCAGAGGAAAACCTCCTTGCAAAGTGACATGTCCCTGATAGGAAGGACGCATCCATGAAGTATGGGCAAAGGTGATTCCTTCCACTCGAATATGCCGCACCGGGCGTTCCAATGTGCCGTCTACAATCATCAATGTTTCCAGAGCAGGAACGATCACTTCGGCAGTCTCCATATCTTCTTCCGAGCGGGGATAATAGTAGATTGTCCCCGACGGATATTCCTGAAACCACTCTCCGGGTTGGTCCAGCAGTTCCAGAGCATTCGTCAGGCAAAAGGAAGAGTTGCCTTTCTCTCCCCCGATGACGGGCTGAGGCCACGGATGGGCAAACTCCAGATGACTCTCCGGTTCGTGAAAGCGAATGACGGCCTGTTCTCCCCTAACGTCTATACTCTTCACACGCAGAATGGCAATCGCCCAACGTTGATGAACTATCATTTCCAGTCGACGGGCATTGAGGAGGTTTCCGATCTGAGAAGCAGGGATTATTATCGTCTGTTCTTCCGGATTGAAATCAATCATCCGTTCCATCACTCCATCAGGGAAACTGTGCCGCCCGCTGGGCCTTGTTGCCGTCTACCCACATCTGGCGGGTTTCTACGATTCTATTTCCAAAGGATGGCGCCTTTGCCACCCATATTTTTGATCTTAATTCCTTTGTAATCCGAGGATCATCACATCCCTTCTTCCATCCGGTCACTGCCACTCCGCCACTGATGACAGGATGCGCATTCTCCACCGCACGGATGAGTGTCGGAGAATCGGGCGTGCCGCTATCCTCCGGTCGGATAAACAAAGGAGCGGACTGTGCATAAACCCCGTCTTCCAAACAGATACAAATTCCTCCGGCCGCCTCGGGACGATTCAGCCTTCTCCATTCACGAGCCTGCTTGATGGCGCGATTCAAGGTAAGATAAGGAGCTTCTTTGGTACCTGCATTCCTGTCACTCCCATGCGGAGAACATAAACCTCGCCTGCGACGAGAACTGAAAATAAACCTAAAGAAGCCATAAAAAGAAGAACAACGATTGTCTTTTTCATGGTACAAACTCAATGTGCTATTATAGTTAGGACGGGCATACATCAATTTAGTACTCGAATAGGATGAAAATAATAAAAATGCCATTGCTACAATTGGAGTACTTTCAGTATTCAGACTATTCAGTTTTACTCGCAAACGACTTGATAGAAGGGGATAGCGGCTGAAGGCACTATTTTGTACCCTGTCTTTAGGAGCTTCTAAACGGTGCAAGTGGCTTCAGTCCTTTCATCCTCAATAATAAATCCATAGTTAATTGGTTATAGCTCTTTGCATGCAAGTTGTAGCTACTCCGCATGCGAGGTGAATTTTATAAGCTCGGCGCTAAACGTCACTCAGTACCGAGGCGAAGGGTACTCAACACCGAGGGTAAGATTGGTGGGATACCGGCTTACTTCAAATCAATAAACTAACCAATAGTTCAGATAAAAAACAGAAGGTCTGTTTACCTCAAACAGAGCCTGTGTTTATTCCAAACAGAACCTTTGTTTGAGATAAACACAGGCTCTATTAAGTCAGTAACTACCGACGTTCGAATGGATTATTTTTCAGGCTGAAGGGACTGAAGCCACTTGCACCGTTTAGAAGCTCCTAAAGACAGGGTATAAAATGCCCCCTTCAGCCGCTATCCCCTTCTGACTGGGCATTTGCGGACAAGGCTGAAAGGACTGAATACGGAATGTCGTTTCTTTGTTGGCGAGGTCGAGTTTTGCCCCTTTTTGTTCCGAAAAGAAGCAAAAACTTATAATTCAAATCCGTACAAAACGAATTCTATGATCGAATAAACCCGACTATAAACTGATAACAGAAATAGCCACAAACTACAAATTTCAGGAATGTTCCCAGTAGAAATCCAATCAATGATCCTACCCCCGATCTAAGTGCTTGAGAAAACTCTTTATTCCCTAGCAATTCGCCAATAACTGCTCCCAAGAACGGACCGAAAATCACTCCCCAAGGCAGGAAAAGAAGGCCGATAAGGGTCCCGATGATACATCCCCAATTGCCCCATCTGCTACCACCGCTATACTTGCTGCCAAGCATAGGGGTGAAGTAGTCCAAGACTTGCACGACAAGAACAATCAGCAGCCATACAATAAGTTGTGTGGTAGTGTATTGAACCTTATCCGTAAAATGAAGAAGGACCAATCCCAAATAAGCAACGGGAGGACCGGGTAGAAAGGGAAGAATACATCCCATCAGTCCGGTAATGAGGCATAGCACCCCTAGTATAATCAGAATAATATCTAACATCGTTTTATTTCATTTGAAAGACGTACTTTATATCCGGTGGCAATTTAAGCAAATAAACCGAATCCTCCAAAAACAATCAGTAACGCCGGGAAGGAGTATAATCAATTCTATAAATACGATCGAAGAAAGGACTCCATTCATTCTCCGCAATCCCAAGTTGCAGACCGTAGAAATGCGTATCCACTTTTCTATATTCCAGCATCTTGTCAGTCAGTTCCGGTACGGATAAAGGTATCTTAAAATTTCACTGATCCATAACACATCCGCATTCATATACTCCTTTTTTGACTGAAGCAGCCGGAAAGTAGCTTGCAGCATTCGGGTAGCATCCGTATCTCCACAAGAGGTGGTGGAGAAAAATTCAAGCAGCCGCGCCCTCTCTCTCCGCACATCAATCGGATTGATGGATACAGAAAAGGCAATCAGGAAACAGTCCCGACGTTGCCTGTCAGCTATTTCCAGTATTTTAATCAGCAGCGAATATGCAATCTTTTCCGGTTTCCCGACCATGCTTCCGGAAGTGTCCAGACAGACTATCATCGGTCCTTTCTGCGTAGCAGGCTTTATTTCCAGTCGCCGTGCCGGTTGCATGATCTCGGATTTATAGCGGAAGGTCTGAAGTTTTCGGGTAACATATTTATAGACAAACAAGTCTTCCAGCTCATCATCGGCACAATGCGCCAGTTCTGTAGGAAGCAATGCGTTCAGGTCATTCCCTACTGTGATACGCAAAATGTCACTTTTAGAAGAATGCTCCATCTTATATACATTCCCCTGCGCGACATGCAACTGCTCCTGTCCTTCATCGTCAGCCATACGCCCCATCTTATTGGCAACCTTGACCACTTCCGGATATTCTTTCTGAATGCGGACGATTTTTGCGTATCCGCTCAAAATCCACCGTATTCCACATACCGCTCATCAAGCCCCAAGCCTGATAGAACTCGTCTTTCTCGATGTTATTTTGCCGGATATATCCGGGGATATTCCTGAGATTGGCATGAAGTCTGCGTTCGAAATCATCTTTGCGCTGTTCTATCTCCTTTTCCTTTTGCTCCTGCAAATCCCGTTGGAAAGCCTCTTTCCAGTCGTCCACCATCCTCTCCCAAACTTCCTCATCCGCATATTTCCCTTCATTGCCGAACTGCCCCTGATAAAATGCCCTGTCGAAACCATTACCTTCATGTTTGCCGGCAACCTCCTGCAGTAAAGCCTGCCATCCGTCTTTCCGCTTGGTCTCGGACCATTCCAGCACAAGTTCCATTCCTTGCTGTTCCGACTGGCTTTTCTGCATATTGTACTTTTTGCTTTTTTCCAGATTCAGACGGATAAACTGGCTCATTGCATCGTAAAAGATTCGGGCACAAAGTTCATCACTCAGGACTTGTATCTTTATCATCGGATCGTTCATAACGGAAAGCAGGTAAGCGTACAACGGTTCATTATCCGCCTCCGCACACTCTCCGGTCGCTACATACTTATCCAGCACCTGCACATAAAATGCAGCATCATATCTAAGACTCATCGCCGTATCTCAGTTTACGGACATCCACCCGTGCCCATGCAATCTCTTTACGAAGGGTCGCCACATATTGTGCCACCCCTTTTTTATCTTCTTCGGAAATAAAAATATTCTCAGACAAGTCTTTTACTAATTTCTCAATCCGGCCGTGGGCTGTCTCCAACTCCGTCTCATAATCCCGGTCGGTGAGAGTCATATTGCCCAGCCACAACTGCTGTTGCTCTCCCTCTTCAGCCGACGCATCGGAAAGCGGACACCATTGATATAAAGATTCTTCTCATCCCTGTAAAAGTGTCACCCTTTCGGCACCTTGTTCCTTCATTTTGGTGGCATCCGAAAAGTACGTATAATCGTTCGCTTCGGATTCAGCGGATCGGCATACATGACTCCTGTTGCAGGAACATCCTTCGGACTGTATTCTTTCAGATTCTTATAATCCACAATAAATATGTAGGTATTTCCCGTACCATGATTCTCTATCTGATAGTAGAAATGATCGATGATCATCAAATCATCGTCTCTGCGGTCACCTTTCTGACGGGCTTTCTCCAATGCTTCACGCACGCGGCTCACTTTCAGGTCCGACTTTAATGATAAGTTGATAGCGGCTATCTCCTTCACGTAAGGAACAAACAGCGCACGGACAACGATCTGCCGGATATCCGCACACTCTTCCGGTTCATTCCACAAGCAGTGGTAAACAGGTAATAAATCTGTCAGACAGACTTCCTTCCGACCATGAATGAAAGCAGAAGCTTTCAGCAGCTTCACGATATTCTTCCAGCGACGGTCGCTCACATAGACATTCCGATGTACTTCCGAGCCTTGAATCTCGACTTTCTCCAGGTTCTTACGGATTTCTGTGATGCAGGACAGGACTTCGGCAGATACCTTGATCTGCCGTATCTCTTTCTGCCATCCAGCATATTCCTCATCCGAAATCTGCCACCGACATGCTTCCTGTTCTTCTTCGTCATCATCGTCCAGCAACATTTGATAGAACGCTTCCTCCTGTTTTTCACGCAAGTGCTGATAATGCGAATCAAGAAACGGTCCCACAAGGCTTCCAGTCCTTCGCCCTGCGTAGGCAGTTCATTACTGGCAGCCACCAGCAGCTTCAACGGAAGTTTCAGTTCCGTATCTCCATTCCGAAACAGCTTTTCATTGATGACCGTCAGCAACGTATTCTGAATAGCCGGACCGGCTTTCCATATTTCATCCAGAAACACGACATCCGCTGTAGGCAGATACCCGTCCACAGCACGCTCGTATTTATCCGATTCCTTCAGACGGCTGATGCTCACCGGACCAAAGATCTCATCAGGTGTGGAGAAACGAGACATCAGGTATTCAAATGCCCTTGCATCTACAAAAGCTCTCTTCAACCGACGGGCCACCATCGACTTTGCCACCCCAGGAGGTCCCAGCAACAAAATACTTTCGCCCGCCAAAGCAGCCAGCAAAGACAAACCGATTTCAGCCTCTTTCTCATATACCCCCCTGTTCATTTCGGACAGCAGCAACTGTATACGTTCTTTTTTATTTCCATATTATTCTTTGATTCTGCACATAAATAAAGATGTTATTCACCTTACCGCCTATGCATTGTTTGCAGATAAACGGCTTGCAAATATACGGTTTTACCTGTCATTAACATAAATACATCTTCTCTAATTCTGTCTTTTATACTCAAGAATTATCTTAAGGCATATTTAATATTGATTATTTATTCACCCAATATGCAATAAAAACAAAAGGAGGTAAATTTCCTTTCTCATTTTCCCCCATTTACATAAATAAAAACTATCTTTGCGATTCAGAATCCCGAAAGACGAAAGAAAATGGAGCAAATAGACAACCTAAAAGAGCTTATCAATCAAGGGGATGTGGACATAGCAATCAAGCAACTGGACCAACTTCTCCAAGACGATTCTGTCGAGAAAGATAAAGATATGCTCTACTATTTACGGGGAAATGCCTACCGAAAAAAAGGAGATTGGAAGCAGGCGCTGGATAACTACCAGTATGCTATCGATCTTAATCCCGACAGCCCCGCTGTTCAAGCCAGAACAATGGCGATAGATATCCTGAATTTCTACCACAAAGATATGTATAATCAATAACCGAATTCAAAGATAACGTAATAAAATAGAGATTATGGCAAAGATTAAAGGAGCAATCGTAGTGGACACCGAACGGTGTAAAGGCTGCAATCTATGTGTAGTAGCGTGTCCGCTCGATGTAATCGCCCTCAACAAAGAGGTGAATATGAAAGGCTATAACTATGCCTGGCAAGTAAAAGAAGATACCTGCAACGGATGCAGTTCGTGTGCAATGGTTTGTCCCGACGGATGTATCTCAGTGTATAAAGTAAAAGTAGAATAAAAGAAAAAGAATATGGCAGAAGAAGTTGTATTAATGAAAGGAAACGAAGCCATCGCCCACGCAGCTATCCGTTGCGGTGCGGACGGATACTTCGGATATCCTATTACTCCCCAATCGGAAGTACTGGAAACGCTTGCCGAACTGAAACCGTGGGAAACAACCGGCATGGTAGTGCTACAGGCAGAAAGTGAAGTGGCAGCTATCAATATGGTATATGGAGGCGCAGGTAGTGGGAAAGATGGTAATGACATCGTCTTCAAGTCCCGGCGTCAGTCTGAAACAGGAAGGTATATCTTACATCGCAGGTGCCGAACTTCCTTGTCTGATTGTAAACGTAATGCGTGGCGGTCCCGGATTGGGAACAATCCAACCCAGTCAGGCAGACTACTTCCAGACAGTGAAAGGAGGCGGTCACGGTGACTACAGACTGATTGCCCTCGCTCCGGCATCCGTACAGGAAATGGCGGATTTCGTCGCACTGGGATTCGAACTCGCTTTCAAATACCGTAATCCGGCCATTATCCTTGCCGACGGTGTGATCGGACAGATGATGGAAAAAGTTGTTCTTCCTGCACAAAAGCCACGCCGCACCGATGCAGAAGTTATCGAGCAATGTCCGTGGGCTGCTACCGGAAAAGCTAAAGGTCGTAAACCGAATATTATTACTTCACTCGAACTGAAGCCGGAAGCAATGGAAATCAACAACATCCGCTTCCAGGCTAAATACAAACTGATTGAAGAAAACGAAGTACGCTTCGAAGAAATCAACTGCGAAGATGCAGAATATCTGATCATAGCTTTCGGTTCCATGGCACGTATCGGTCAGAAAGCAATGGAACTCGCCCGCGAAAAAGGAATCAAAGTAGGTATTCTTCGCCCCATCACTTTGTGGCCGTTCCCGACCAAAGCCATTGCAGCTTACGCTGAAAAAGTGAAAGGCATGCTGGTTACCGAATTGAATGCGGGACAGATGGTTGAAGATGTACGCCTCGCTGTGAATGGTAAAGTAAAAGTAGAACACTTCGGGCGTCTCGGCGGTATCGTACCCGATCCGGAAGAGATTGTAAGTGCACTGAAAGAAAAAATAATCAAATAACGAAACGACGATGAATCCCGATAAAATAAGAAACGTATTGAACATCCTTTTTCATGATATTGGCACTTGCCGCTATCATTGTCTACTTTGTAGTAGGAAAGGAAGATTTTAAAATGTTTATCTACGTATGCGGCGCGGCAATCTTTGTCAAGCTGATGGAGTTTTTTATACGGTTCACCAACAGATAAGGAGAAGAAGTTATGACTAAAGAAGAAATAATCAAACCTGAGAATCTGGTTTATAAAAAACCGACTCTGATGAATGATAATGCCATGCACTACTGCCCGGGTTGCAGTCACGGCGTGGTACACAAGCTCGTTGCCGAAGTCATTGAGGAAATGGGCATGGAAGAAAAAACGGTGGGAGTCTCTCCGGTAGGATGTGCAGTTTTCGCCTACAACTATCTGGATATAGACTGGCAGGAAGCCGCTCACGGACGTGCACCTGCAGTAGCTACGGCTATCAAACGCTTATGGCCCGACCGTCTCGTTTTCACTTATCAGGGTGACGGTGACTTGGCCTTGTATCGGTACCGCCGAAACAATCCACGCACTGAACCGTGGCGAAAACATTACCATTATCTTTATCAATAACGCTATCTACGGTATGACAGGCGGCCAAATGGCTCCGACTACACTAGTAGGCATGAAGAGCTCGACTTGTCCTTACGGACGTGACGTTGAACTTCACGGCTATCCATTGAAGATTACCGAGATTGCCGCCCAACTGGAAGGAACTGCTTACGTTACCCGTCAGTCGGTACAATCAGTGCCCGCCATCCGCAAAGCCAAGAAAGCAATACGCAAGGCATTCGAAAATTCGATGAACGGCAAAGGTTCCAATCTGGTAGAAATCGTATCAACTTGTAGCTCCGGCTGGAAGATGACTCCGGAAAAATCAAATAAATGGATGGAAGAACATATGTTCCCATTCTATCCGCTGGGTGATTTAAAAGATAAAGAATAACGCAAAAGTCAACAGAACAATGAAAGAAGAAATAATTATTGCTGGATTCGGTGGACAAGGCGTATTGTCCATGGGTAACATCCTTGCTTATTCCGGACTGATGGAAGGAAAAGAAGTGAGCTGGATGCCGGCATACGGTCCTGAACAACGAGGCGGAACAGCCAATGTGACAGTGATTGTCAGCGATGACAAAATCTCTTCACCGATCCTGAGTAAATATGATACGGCGATCATACTGAACCAGCCTTCACTGGAAAAGTTTGAAAGCAGGGTAAAGCCGGGCGGTATCCTGATCTATGACGGATATGGGATTATCAACCCTCCTACCCGCAAGGATATCAAAGTATATCGCATCGACGCAATGGATGCTGCCAACGAAATGAATAATGCAAAAGCCTTCAATATGATTGTACTTGGCGGTTTACTGCAACTCCGTCCTATCGTGACTCTGGAAAACGTCATCAAAGGACTGAAGAAAACTCTTCCGGAACGCCATCACCACTTGATTCCTATGAACGAGGAAGCGATCAAAAAAGGGATGGAATTAATCCATGAAGTCTAAATAATTGACAATTGACAGTTGACAATTGATAATTGGCAATGATTGACAATTAACGGTTATGACACTATAATTGGTAATTGACAATTGACATAAAATGGCAAAATAACGCATACAGACGTTAATTGTTAATTGTCAATTGTCAATTGTCATTTTTTCCTGTATCTTTGCCTCCAATTATGAGACGAATCTTACTATTATATATATTATTCTCCGTTGTAGGACTGAGTGCTATCCATGCACAGCTCAACCCTGCCCGCCAACAAATCGACGAGAACGGACGCGACCAATATGGTAATCAGGTAGACCCTGCCATGATTCCGGACAAACTGGATAGTGCCAATGTTGAAGTACAGGGATTGCCACCTACACTCTACATGTGGCGCATTAAAAATCAATTGGGCGACCGGACAATGATTCCGGCAGATACAACTTATCATCACTTTCAGAATACGAATCTTACAGAAGGAATCACCGGACATTATAATTATCTGGCCAACCTAGGTTCACCGCGTCTGTCGCGTATCTTCTTTGAGCGTCGTTATCCGGAGCCAACCATCTTTATGGAGCCTTTCTCCAGCTTTTTCATTCGCCCGACGGAATTTAACTTTACGAATAGTAATGTTCCTTATACTAACCTGACCTATCACAAGGCCGGAAATAAGCAAAATGGAGAAGAACGTTTCAAATCTTATTTTTCAGTCAATGTAAACAAGAAGCTGGCTTTCGGCTTTAATATTGATTATCTGTATGGCCGAGGCTACTATAATAATCAAAACACTTCTTATTTTAATGCCGCGCTTTTCGGTAGTTACATTGGCGACCGCTATCAGGTGCAGGGAATCTATAGCAACAACTATCTGAAAACGAATGAGAACGGTGGTATCACTGACGACCGATACATTACCGCACCGGAAGAAATGGCAGAAGGAAGAAAAGAATATGAATCTGTCAATATCCCTACCGTACTCAATGCCAGTGCCAACCGTAACCATGACTTCTATGTCTTTCTGACACAACGCTATAATCTGGGATTCCACCGGGATATTCCACAGGCAGAAAATGATACGATGCCTGCCAAACAGGAATTTGTTCCGGTCACCAGCTTTATACATACCATTCAGGTAGAACGTTCGCGCCATAATTTCCGTTCGGATGATAATGTAGAAAACTATTACAAGCAAACTCTCCTTGATAAAGAGAGAATACATTCGTCAGAGACAGTACTGTCTATATCGGAGTCAAGAATACCATAGGTATTGCTTTGCTAGAAGGCTTCAACAAATATGCAAAAGCCGGATTGACAGCCTTTGCCTCACATAAGCTGAGCAAATATTCATTAATGAGCCTAGACCCGCTAAAGCAGGATAAATACAATGAGACAGAAATCTATATCGGTGGCGAACTGACTAAAAAACAGGGAAACTTTCTTCATTATCATGCAATCGGTGAAGTGGGCATGGCAGGAAAGGCTATCGGACAGTTTGATGTCAAAGGAGATATCGACTTAAATATCCCTTTATGGAAAGATACCGTCAGTGTGATTGCACGCGGAGAAATCAGTAATAAACTTGCTCCATTCTACATGCGTCATTACCACTCCAAACATTTTTGGTGGGATGATGATATGGATAAGGAATTCCGCACCCGTATCGAAGGCGAGCTGAGCATAGCTAATTGGGGGACCCGCTTAAGAGCCGGCGTTGAAAATATAAAGAACTATACTTATTTCAACCAGCAGGCATTACCGGAACAAAAAGGTGGTAGCTTGCAGGTAGTATCAGCTTGCTTCAATCAGGATTTCAAAGTGGGAATCTTCCATCTGGACAATGAAGTGATCTGGCAGAAATCCAGTGATCAGGCTGTACTTCCATTGCCGGAACTTTCGCTGTATCATAACTTCTATATGCAGTTCAAGCTGGCGAAAAAAGTATTGAGTGTACAATTAGGTGCTGATGTACGTTACTTCACTAAATATGATGCTCCGGCCTATATGCCTGCTACACAGCAGTTCTACCTGCAACCGGAAGAAGGTAAAGTAGAGATAGGCGGTTATCCGATAGTGAATGTTTATGCTAACTTACACTTGAAACGTACCCGTTTCTATGTGATGATGTATCACGTCAATCAGGGAATGAGCAAACCTAATTACTTCCTGGCACCTCATTACCCCATTAACCCACGTGTGCTGAAATTCGGACTTTCATGGAACTTCTATGATTAACAAAACCTCTATGGCTTATGAAAACGCGCCCGAAATTGAGACTATTCAGATATCTGTTGCCGGTAGTCATTGTACTGGCACTCATCTTCTCTGTCCGCTATTGCGGTAAGCAGGAAAAACCTCGGGGGCATCCACGTGATTATGCAGCCATCGCCAAAGAAGGTATCCTGCGTGTAGCCACCGAATATAATTCAATCAGTTTTTATGTAGACAGTGACACTGTCTCCGGATTCCATTATGAACTGATAGAAGCGTTCGCACGTGACAAGGGGCTGAAAACTGAAATCACTCCTGTCATGAGCTTCGACGAACGGCTGAGAGGATTAAGCGACGGACGCTACGATGTCATTGCTTACGGAATACTGGCAACCAGCGAACTGAAAGATTCTCTGCTCCTCACCTCTCCCATCATACTCAACAAGCAGGTGCTGGTGCAACGAAAAGCGAACGGGGAGAATGATTCACTTTATATCCGAAACCAATTGGACCTTGCCCAAAAGACACTTCATGTGGTAAAAGGCTCGCCTTCTATTCTACGTATTCAGAATCTGGGAAATGAAATCGGAGATACTATTTATATAAAGGAAATAGAGAAATACGGTTCAGAGCAGTTGATTTCGTTAGTTGCTCATGGAGATATCGATTATGCCGTCTGTGATGAAAGCATTGCCCGTGCAGTGGCAGATTCATTGCCTCAGGTAGATATCAATACCGCAATCAGTTTTACTCAATTCTACTCATGGGCAGTCAGCAAGCAATCACCCGCATTACTCGATAGTTTGAATACATGGCTGGATAAATTCCAAAAAGAAAAAGAGTATCAAAAGATTTACCGGAAATACTATGGTGATAAATAGATAAAAAATAATACGCCGAAGACTTGACTTTCGCATTTGAATGTCGTATCTTTGTCAACGTAATCATAAAAAGTAGTTTCAGTTAAACTACGTAAAAGGAGGGAATCGCAGTTCCCTCCTTTCTTTTTGTTACAATGAATGAAAATCAGCCTTTTTCCCAGCTTTTTGCTCATTTTACCCCCGAGCTTAGTCCGTTTTACCTCGTTTGTTACCATACTTAACATAGTATCTTATGACTAATTAGATGCTTTGTTATGATTAATCAGATGCTTTGTTATCCATAAACCGATGCTTTGTTCTCCCAAAACAGAAGCTCTGTTTCCGGACAGCTCCCAAGAGTTAACAATCAATAAAGTTGCTCTTGACAAAAATTTGCTCTACTTTTGAAAAAAATTCCCTTTTCGATGTCACGTTTTTAATCCGCCACCGTCTTATCAGTGTAAATGGAACTGAAACAATTTAAAATAACCGTTGTACCCCTTCGAGACAAGCTGCTGAACTACGCCCGAAGGATGACAGATGATCCTTCGGATGCGGAAGATGCCGTACAGGAAGTCATGCTGAAGCTGTGGAATCTGCGCCAGAAGCTAGACGAGTACAGAAGTATCGAAAGCCGTAGCCATGACCATGACGCATCATCTCTGCATGGATATGTGGCGTGCCAAACGACCGGACACTCTATCACTCGACCGTGTACAGGCTCCCACCCCTTCGGCTACTCCGGAGCGACTGCTGGAAGAGAAAGATGAGTTCAGATTGATGCGGGAAATTATCGACTCCCTGCCTACGCTGCAACGAACGATTATCCGCATGAAAGACATCGAAGAGTACGAGACGGAAGAGATTGCCGAAATCACCGGCTGCAACGCAGAAGCCATCCGCAGTAATCTGTCGAGGGCCCGCAAGAAAGTAAGGGAAGTCTATTTGCAAACGATACAAGAACGAAAAAGGAGGAACAAAGCATGAAAGATATAGAAACCTTGCTAAACAAATATTTCGAAGGAGAAACCACTTGCGAAGAAGAACGCAGACTACGACGTTTCTTTGCCGAAGGGCTCGTACCGGAACATCTGGAGGTATATCGCCCGATGTTCGCTTTCTTCGAAGCGGAACAGAAGGAACTTGCGGAAATCTCCGGTAAAGGTAATGCCGCCGAGATGCCGGAACTCGCCCCATTCGAGAAAAAGACAAAAACGGTCAGACAGTATCTGACTTACAGTCTCAGTGCTGCCGCTGCCGCCATCCTGCTACTGGTGGGCATCTCCGGTATCTACCGTCATCTATCCCCTGCACCGGCCAACTATGTGATCATTGACGGTAAGGAATATACGGACGTTCATTTAATCCGTGAACAGGCGATGGTCGCCTTTCGTGACGTCAGCCTCAGCGAGGAGGAAGTATTCGCTACTTTATTTGATGAATAATATAAAAACAGCATATAATTATGATGAATAAAATCATTCGTACCACACTAATCACCCTGTTGTACTTACATTCGCCGCCCATGCGGCCGCCCAACAGGGACTACAGATTGCCACCGTCTTCCAGAAGTACGGAAAGCAAAAAGGGGTAACTATGGTAGAGCTATCCAATGAAATGCTGGAAACTTACCAGATGACTCTTTATAAAAGTCTTGTTTTCAAGGATGCCAGCGATGCACTACCTACGATTCTCCGTTGCCTGGAAGCCGACAAGAAGAAAGCAAAGAAGGTGAAAGAAGTGGTTTCCAACGGGCAAATCAAGTCCGGCTATTACCAACTTCCCCAGCTCAAGGAAGATGTGAACCGCTTTATCCTCTTCAAAAACCGGAAAGAAAGATTCGGCTACCCTTATCTATATCGAAGGAGAACTGGATGCCGACGACCTGATCACCATGTTATTCATGAAGAAAGAATAAAAAAACAGATAAAGAAATACGAATATGAAAAAACTATTATTACTATGGCTCATGATAGCTCCAATGAGCGGCATGGCACAAAATGAAAGTACACCGCAGGATACAACACTTTACGTCAACGGACGGAAGATCGTGATCAAGGAACAAGGCGACAAGATTAAAGTGAAACTCTACGAAAGCGCATCCGGCGGAGATACGATAACAAACGCGCAAATCTTCGAAGGGGTCTATCTGAACGGGCAGAGTACGGAAAGCCGTACCGTGCTGAGCGCTCTCCCCTTCTCGAAGAAAAACAACAAGAGAAACAGGTTCGAGCCTCATGCCGGCGGATTCTACATCGGCTACACCCGACTGTCCAATGACTTCCTCTCATTCAATCCGTCAAACGGTGCCGACCTCAACACCAGTCATTCATGGGAGATAGGCGGCAATCTGTTTACTGGTTCGCACGCCTTTGCACCTACCTATAACTGGGGGATCACCATCGGACTGGGATGGGGATACCGTAGTATGCGCCTGGACGGCAATTATGCTTTTCGTGAAATAGACGGAGTGACCGAAATTTATTCCGGCATGGAGGCAGAAGAGCCTACAGAGTACAGCAAAAGCCGTCTGCGCTATTTCTACTTCCGCATTCCGCTCTCCATCGAATGGCAAACACGGCTCAACGGCAAAGGTCCTTTGTTCTTTGCTGTAGGTCCCGAAGCCGAAATACGTCACGGATTCAGATCCAAAGCCAAAGTCAACGGATCAAAGAAGACGATTGACAAGGGACTGAACGGGCGCCCGCTAGGTATCAACTTACTTGCACAAGCCGGTTATGCGGATTTAGGCGTGTATATGCGTTACTCCACCTACGGCCTCTTTGAGAAGAACAAAGGTCCCGAACTTTATCCGTTCTCTTTCGGTGTATGCTGGTACTGGTAAAGTAAATACTCAGACCCTTGCCTATTTCTGACAGTTAACAATCAATAAAGTTGTTCTTAATAAAAAATAGCTTTATCTTTGGGAGTTGTTAAAACAAGCACAATAGGTATATTATGAGTGAAAAGATGATTAAATGGGGCTTCATCGGCTGCGGAGAAGTAACCAAAACCAAAAGTGGCCCCGCCTTTCAAAAGGTAGAACATTCTGAAGTAGTAGCTGTAATGAGCCGCGACGGCGCCAAAGCAAAGGCTTATGCAAAAGAAAGAGGAATCAGGAAATGGTATGATGACGCTCAGGAACTGATAGACGATCCGGAAGTAAACGCCATTTATATCGCCACTCCTCCTTCTTCACACGCTACATACGCCATTATGGCTATGAAAGCAGGCAAGCCTGCCTATATTGAAAAACCAATGGCTGTCACTTATGAGGAGTGTACACGTATCAACCGTATTTCTAAGGAAACGGGTGTTCCCTGTTTCGTCGCATATTACCGCCGCTATCTCCCCTACTTTCAGAAAGTGAAAGAAATGGTAGAGAACGGTTCTATCGGTAATGTCATCAACGTACAAGTCCGCTTTGCACAGCCGCCACGTGATTTGGATTACAACCGTGAAAATCTTCCTTGGCGTGTACAGGCTGATATTGCCGGTGGCGGTTACTTCTATGACCTCGCCCCGCATCAGATCGACTTGCTGCAAGATATGTTCGGCTGCATCCTCGAAGCTAGCGGATATAAGAGCAATCGCGGAGGGCTTTATCCTGCCGAAGATACGCTGAGCGCCTGCTTCCAGTTCGACAACGGATTGGTCGGCAGTGGTTCATGGTGCTTTGTCGCCCATGATTCCGCCCGCGAAGACCGCATCGAAATTATCGGAGATAAAGGTATGATCTGCTTCTCTGTCTTTACGTACGAGCCGATTGGTCTGCACACCGAACGCGGCCGGGAGGAAATCTGTATCGGTAATCCTGAGCATGTTCAACAACCTCTTATTCAGGCAGTAGTAGATCATCTGCTCGGTAAGTCAGTCTGCTCATGCGACGGAGAAAGTGCTACCTTGACTAACTGGGTAATGGACAAAATATTAGGGAAGCTCTAAGATAAAGCTCCCTCGTTTGTTTCTTAAAATAATTTAATCACTATATTCTATCGTTAGTTTTCTTTATATTTGCGAAAGGTAGCAATAAAAGCAAAACTAACGATATTTATTTTTTATAACTATGACCAAAGAAGAACTAATGAGGAAAGCAATAGAGCTTTCGAAGGAAAATGTTGCTAATGGTGGAGGCCCGTTCGGAGCTGTCATTGCAACAAAAGAAGGAGAAATTATAGCTACAGGAGTCAACAGAGTAACCTCTTCATGTGATCCCACTGCTCATGCCGAAGTTAGCGCCATACGTGCCGCAGCCGCGAAACTGGGAACATTCAACCTCAGCGGATACGAAATCTATACTTCATGCGAACCTTGCCCGATGTGTCTGGGTGCCATCTATTGGGCACGACTGGACAAAATGTATTATGGGAACAACAAGACAGATGCCAAAAACATCGGTTTCGACGATTCCTTTATTTATGATGAGCTGGCTCTAAAACCTGCCGACAGAAAACTTCCCTCGGAAGTATTATTGCACAACGAAGCCATTACAGCCTTCGAAGCCTGGATGTCCAAAGAAGACAAAGTAGAATATTAGCATCTAATCTCACTTAAACTCACTAATACTTAGTAAAATGAAAAGAAAAAACTTTTTTTTTTGATTCTTCTAGCCGCAGGATGTTTGTTCAGTTGTCAGCAACAGGATGAACTGCAAGAAACAAGTAAAGAAGCAACCAACTTCTCTATCTCTATCGACGACGCTCTCTCTGACCCGCTCACCCGTACCAGCAATGATCTGTTCCCTGCCAGAAACAGCATCACTACAGGAGAAGTTATCTCCATGGCTGCCTCCGGTCAGGACTATACTCCGTTTATTGTTGGCAAAGACAGCCGTGCATGGAACGAAATAGGAACTGCCACAGGCACAGTAACCTTCTACGCCCACTATCCTGCATTGACAGACGAAGCCGCTACCAGATCAGGCGGTAACAAACGCTATTTAAAAGGAGGTCAGGAGCACTTGTTCGGAACAGCGGAAGCAGCTCCGGGCAGCCAGAATGTATCGCTGAAATTCAAACGAATGACCGTGCCGGTTATTATACTTGATGAGAACGATCGTCCGTATGAAGGCGAAGCTAAAGTTGAGCTCAGCCTGAAAAACGAAGGTACGCAGGAATTTATTGAACGGTACCATAGAAATCAACGAAAATGCGCTGTCAGAGAATATCGAAGTAAAGAAAGTATCCGAAGGCGTTACTACCAATGTTCTCCCGCAAAAGATCAATGCTGGAGAGGAAATAGGAACAATCACTGTCGGAGGAGTCACTCAGAAGATCAGTGCAGTGGAAGATCTTGATTTAAAAGCCGGAAGCACACTTTCTGTCAGATTATCAAAAAAAGATTCGGAGGTATTATTGATGGTAATGTTCCATTATACAGATAAGAAGATTGCACTTAAAGACAATCTTGCAGATTATATAAATAAAAGAACGGGATTCATGATGAATCCGTTTTTTATTTATACCTAAAAACTATATAAGGCCGGTCAGCTCCTAGGAACCGACCGACTTATTTATAGCGTAAATTATTTTTTATCCCACCATACACGTGATGTCATCTTATCACCGTCGCTGAGTCTCTTTACTGCATCGTTGTAATTAACAGGATTAGCCGTTGATCTCGCTTGCCGGATAAATGAAACGACGAGGAATCTCTCCATTTGTCACATTGTTAGGATAGCTGGCTGCATTTCGAGACGGGGTTAATTTAGGATATCCGGTACGACGCCAATTTGCAAAAAGCTTCATACTCATTACAGAACGTATGAATATAATATTCCGTATTAATCTGTTCCAGCGCTTTTTCCGTATCAGCATCCAATGGATTAGCATTCAGATAGGCAGTTATCGCATCATCTGTAATCGTAGCTGAGGCTTTTTCTCATAATAGGAGAATTGTTTCATGGCAGCAGTTACTCCATCTCTATAAAATTTTTCTGCATCTCCTGTATAGAGTCCACGTTTCACTGCATCAGCCAATAATAACAAGTTACCGGCATGAGTGACAAGCATAGAGGGTGAATCCGGGCGTGCATAAACTGTACGGTTAGGAACAGAATATGCTTTTCTCCAATTTTCTCCCGGATATCCCGGAGCTTTACTCAAGTCCCAGTCTCCTCCTGACACATCATAACCAACTGGCATACCTTTCTGCTTAGCAGCCGTGTTGTCACCTAAATCAAAATCGGCATCTCCCCATCCCGGTTTAGGATCTCTGGTACAAACTGTAGCAATCAGAGGAAGACGAGGATCGTCCTGAAGGATGTTTATAAATGTTTCGCTGATATAGAACGCCTGAGTATCCAGACTGGAAAATACTTTTCCGTAAGGTTCGGCAGAGTCATCGCTTGGTGAACCATTGGTATGTCTGACGATCGCATTATCATCGTTGCTTACGAACAAGCCATTCGAAACCGCTTTAGCTACCCATGTTTTCGCTTTATCAGGAGCTACTTTGGTCAGGCGCATGGCTACCCGGAGCATCAGTGAGTTTGCAAATTTCTTCCATTTCGCAGCATCACCGTTATAGATAACGTCGGCAGCCCCTATCGTATTACCGGCAGAAGTGCTTAATGCAGCTTGTGCTTCATCGAGTTCTTTCAACAGGTCATTATAGATTGCTTCTTGTGTATCATATTTAGGATACGGAATCGGATTGGTAGAATACCCCTGCCCTGCTTCAGAATAAGGAACGTCTCCATAAAGGTCAGTCATATTCTGGAACATATATGCTTTCAAAATGCGGCACATCTGATATTCATTCGCATAAGCGGGATTTCCTTCCCAATTATTCATCACATCTATAATATTGCGAATAGCTGCACGCCCACCGGAATAGAATCCTCCCCAATAAGCACCACTATACTGATCGTTCCATGTATAGAAAACTCCATACGCCCAATCTACGCTAGCCGTATGCTGTATCATGTTGGCTGTGTAAATACAGCCATTACGCCACACGTCCCAGTCGGAGCCACATATCTGTGCTTCAACCTGAGTAAATTCCATTTTATAATCCACCACTCCGGGATTCAGGTTCATAGGGTCGTTATTCACATCCCCAAAGTCATTACAGCTTGTCGCTAATCCCATCAGACCGAAAGCCGTCAATATATATAAAGTAAACTTTTTCATTGTTACAGTATTTAAGATGTTAGAACTTAACATTTACATTGAATCCCACATTTCTCGTGGCAGGATATCCGTTCAATTCCAGACCTTGAGCATTACCGTTATTATAAGCTGATTCCGGATCAATATTATCCGTATGCTTCAATATAGTCCAAAGGTTACGACCGACTAAAGAAAGGGTTACCCCCTTTATAAGTGTCTGCTTATTCAACCATGCCTGCGGCAAAGTATATCCGACTGACAGTTCGCGCAGTTTTATAAAACTCGCATTATAAACAAACTCTTCAGCAATATTCTGACTGGTGATAGCCTGCCGTAGTCTTGCGCAGATACGGCTACGGTATTCTTCACATAGCCACCCCTTGCCATCAGACATTACACCATTGCCCACCATTGTTCCTTTACCGTCAGCACCACGTCCCTGCAAAGTATTCTTGTGCAGACCGTTGCTGTAAAGAGACAGATTGGTTCCGGAGAACATCTTAGCTCCTGCTTTGAAGTCAATCAGGAAAGAAAGAGTTATGTTTTTGTAAGTAAACTCATTGCGCCATCCGCCGGTTACCTTACAAACGCCGTTTCCTAATACCTGAACCTCGTCTGAGTGTACAGGAAGACCGTTTTCAAAAATAACTTGTCCGTCCGAAGTACGTTTGTATTCATAACCTACTAATTCACCATAAGGATGTCCCAAGATATTCTGAACAGAAACACTACCTACACGTGAATTGGCTCCGTCAAGAGTAAGTCTCTTTATCTTTTCTCCCGTTCCGTCTATTCCCAGGTATTTCACATCACTGCTGTTATAAGCGATATTGAATGTAGAATTCCAGTTAAAGTCCTTTGTATGAACAGGAACGGCATTCACCATTACTTCCACACCATTATTTCTGATTTCTCCGACATTCTGGATAGCTGATTCAAAACCGGAAGCACCACTGGTGGTTACCTGCACGATATCATCTTTGGTTGTTTTTACATAATATGCAGCATCCAATGACAGGCGATTATCCAAGAAAGAAAGGTTCAAACCAATTTCCCATTCGGAAATCTGAACCGGTTTCAGTCCTTTGTTAGGTACGGTCGAGTTATTGATCGTTACTACAGGCTGTCCGTTCGATTGGTAATTATCTACTTTATAGGTAAGAAGATTCTGATATGCTTTGGTTCCGTTAGATGCAGCTGCATAAGATGCACGCACCTTTCCGAAAGTAAACCAGTCGGGAGTCTTGAATGTATCACTAAATACCCATGACATACCGATAGAAGGATAGAAATAATGATTATTATCCGGGTCCAGTGTAGAGAACCAGTCATTACGTCCGGTTAAGTTTAAGAATACCTGATTCTTATAACCAAGGTCTGCAGTACCATAGATTGAATTTACCCGGTATTCTGTATATTCTTTCTTATACACATGCTTCGCAGTATTGCTGCTTGAATAAAAATCGGGCACAAAGAATGAAGAGGCCTTATCATCCAGACCGTATTTCTTTGTAATATTTCTCTGACGGTTTCCACCGAAAGTAGCACCGACACTCCAGTCTCCGAATGTCTTATTGAATCCGATCAAATAGTTCAGGTTCATTTCAGAGAAGTTCCGAGTGTATTCCTTTATATAACCGCGTGGATCTTCCGGAGAAGCGGAACCGATTGGCTTCACTTCAGAATATTCCAGATTATAACCGTCACGTGTCACAGCCCCCTGAATGTATAACCAGTCAAAGATATCATACTTCAAAGTCATACCACCAGTCAGACGATTACGGTTGGTTTCATTGGTAACCCTGTACTGCAACCAATACGGATTATTGAAATAACCGTTCGTACCACCTAACAACTCTTTGCCGTCAGCACCGGTACCCCAGTCACAATCCGGATTTTCACGTTCCATCCAACGTATATCAAATGAATTGGCATGATAAAGAAGTGCGGCATTCGTGTTACTGTTACCATCGGACAAGTTAGAACGACCTTTATTCTTGTCGAATACGTAGTTGGCATTCACCATTAAATGAACTTTTGAAGAAATGTCATAAGTCGTATTCATATTGATACCTTGCTGGCTGATGCTGGAATTGGGAAGTATCCCCTTTACCGCCATATTGGAAACACCAAAACGATAGGATATCTTATCGGAAGCACCGCTTACTGCCAAGGTTGTCGTATTGTTAATTCCCGTACGATAGAAGTTCTTCCAGTTATCTACCGGAGAATAAGCGTATTCGTTACCCAAGAAGTTTACTGCTTTTTTTTTCCATCCATTACTTCACCCCAGCTGGATGTTTCCGTTGCTTTTGCCACATCTGCAGAAAGCGGACGGTTCCCCTGAGTTCCTTGCCCGTAGACATTCTGGAAATCGCGGTAATCATAAATCACATCAAAAGCCAAGTTATTGTTAAATTCAACGGAGACCGGTTTTCCTTTCTGACCGGATTTAGTAGTAATCAAGATAGCACCGTTACCACCACGATATCCATAAAGAGCGGATGCAGCAGCACCCCTTCAACACCTGAATATCTGCAATATCATCCGGATTGATACTTGACAAACCATCGCCCATATCTTTACCTCCCCATTGACCTGCACTACCAATATTAGTATTATCAAACGGAACACCGTCGATAACATAAAGCGGCTGGTTGTTTCCCGTCAAAGAAGCATTACCACGAATTACGACACGGCTACTACCACCCGGACCTGTTGCATTTCCGGAAACGGAAACACCGGCAATCTTACCGGAAAGTGCGTTACCAATGTTCGTTGTACGAGCTTCCGTGAAATCTTTTCCTCCTACTGTCGTTGTAGAATAGCCGAGGGACCTTTTCTGACGCTTAATCCCCAAAGCTGTCACTACAACTTCATCGAGTGTCTGCGTATCTTCCTGCAAAGTAATGTCTAAAGGTTTACCCGTGAACTTCACTTCCTGAGGGGTATAACCTACATAAGAGATTTGAATTGTTGCTCCGTCAGGAACATTGGAAAGAACAAAATTACCGTCCAAGTCGGTAATTACACCATTTGTAGTACCTTTGACTACAACTGAAGCTCCAATAACCGCTTCACCTGCCTTGTCTTTTTACTACACCTTTACACGTACCGTTTTGCTGTGTGACACTCACACTTGTTGCTCCATTCTCAGAGGCTGCATAGGAAATTGCTGCCGGCATGGCATGGCCACAAGAGCAACAGCACACTTACTGATTTGAGTGGTTTAAACATAATACTGCTCTTTTAAGGTTAATAAAAATTGTCTGTGTGTAGAGAGGACGTCAATATTTCATAGTTTGGTTCTGACTACGATTACAAAAATATGAATTTATTTTAAATAACAAGAAAATAAGTAGTTTTTTTTCTTTAAACAAAAAGAATAATTATATCGGCTAACAAAATCACAATATCCAAAACAGAATGAACCTTCTTTTTGCATTAAATGAAAAGATAATAAAGAAATCCCTGGAACCGCTGTAGACACTCAGCATTCCAGGGACTCTAACACACAAAAGTTATTATTGAAATTGAAAACAGTTTCTAATTAAAAACGCATACCAACTGTAAGAAGCACTTTATGATTATTATTGGTTATCTCCGTAGCTCTTAAATCCAAATTATCAAATGCATAAAAACTTTCTTTTTATAAGTATTATATTGATATGCCATATCTGCATAAAAAGTTGATCCACGATATCCAAATCCTAATGTATAGTTATTAGTTGCACCCAAATTGGAATATTCTGTGTCAGTACGAATGGAGTTACTTTGAATCCACTTATATGCTTCCGGTTTCATCGATGCTGTGATATGATTATATCCTAAACGAAAAGCAAATTCCGGAGCCAACTTAAACTCGACTCCCGCACGAAATGTATGAACCCCTTTCATCATTGACTTTATATCATCAGTTTGCTCCAAAGTAATCCCATCCACATCCTTTAATTTTGCAGAAGAATAGTTACTATATTCATACTCTACTCCGAAAGCTGCAACAGAACCAAAAGTATATCCTGTGCTCAGATTAAATTTCCATGGAGTAACCAAACGATACTCATATTCACCATCCATCGGATTTCCATTACGGTTGACAATTTCCGCAGAGCCTGGTTTTAAATCTTCTACAGCTAAATCATAAGCAATATATGCATGATTATGTTCTGTTATAGAATAGAAAGTCGGCGTATGTATAGCACCTCCGATACGAAAAGAAGAAGATTCAATAGGACGCCAAATAAATCCAACTTTAAAATCAACACCACCACCACTTGTCCAATAGTCATTTCCTAAATCATAACCACCATAATCATTGCCATCCGCCCCTATGAAATCTTCTTTATAAAGGCTTGTACGTTTATAATCTAAACTATATGCACCAATCGTAGCACCTAGATAGAAGCGATCATACAAGTTGAATGAAACATTAAAATCGTATGAATGTAATCCTCCCTCTCTCACGGGCAGTATAAGCTTGTCTCACTTTATCACCAGGATGCAAATAAGGATCATAACCATCAAATACATCTTCCTTACCTTCTTCTTTAATATAACCGGGACGCACCAATTGCGAATCATATCCTAGTATACCAAGCCATGGGATATCTGGGTTTTCATAAGCCCCTGCTGCTTTTATACTTTCTACCGTTACAGGCGAAAACTCACCATCATAGAAATTCAGCAAATCTGCCATAAAAGTAGTTTGAGACTGCCCAAAAACACCATTCATTACCATATTCTTATCAAATGATTTTGTACGGTGATAATTGAATCCAAAGTTAACATAACGTAAAGGAGTTGAATTTCCAATCTTATTGGTAAATATAAAGCCTGCATTATCAAATGACCCATGAAATTTATCAATACTAGATCCACCCGCATCTTTAGATCCGACATTAACAAAGCCAAAAAGATACCATCACATCATTACTTCGATAAATACCGATGCCAGCAGGATTAGTTCCCATTGTTGAGATATCACCACCTAGAGCTCCCATCGCCCCACCCATGCCAACAAAGCGCGCCGTCCCGTTTAGATCGCTCCCCATTAAACGGTTTGCATCATAAATGGTAGTTTGAGCATTCAACATGCCGCCTATTCCAAGCAAGAATGTACCGAATACGATTATTCTATATATATTTTTCATAACTATATCTTTTTTTAATAATATATTATCTTCTACTACTACTTCTGCTACTACCACCGCCTGATGAACGCGATGATGAAGATGAACCACCAGAATAACTTCCTCCACTGCTACGAGAAGAACTGCTGCTCGGAGTATATGAAGAAGAACTACTACTGCGGAAAGGAGTATACGTAGAAGAAGAGCGACTAGAACTTCCACTATCATAGCTACGTGATGGAGAAGTTGAACTTCCACGGAATAAGTTGAACTACTACGCGTGGTAGAACCTGTACGGGAATATGTCGACCTACTACGATTAGGGAGCAGAGTTTGTATTCGTTCTAGAACTACTGTTAGAACCCGTAGTAGAAGTACGAGTATAACTACGCGTGCTGCTAGGACGAGTGTATGTACCTCCTCGTGTACCTTCTGTACGTGAAGATTGCACTCCCTTGTGAACGTGATGTTGAGCGCGAACTTGAACGAATGTAAGATGCCCCTTCTCCATTACGAGTTCCTACTACCCGACCAGAAGTTGCCCTTGTATGTGTACCTTGATATGAGGAACGAGAACCTGTACCACGTGATGAATTGAAGGAACCAGAACTACTATAACGTGAACGATTATTAGCATTCAGCACAGTACGCCCGTAGGGTCTTCCTCCACCGCCCCAGCCCCAGCTAGGACCACCACCCCAGTGGTGATGATGTCCCCAATAACCGCCGCCATAGAAGCCACCCCAGTAGCCACCATACCAGCCGCCCCATGAACCCGGGTAATATCCCCAACCATAGTAAGGACGATTCCATCCCCAGCCATAGTTCCATCCCCAACCGTAGGAGTTGTAACGCCAATCCCACCAAAGCGGATTACTAAATGTCGGGAAAGCATAAGCGTACATACCATCAGTATATACATTCCAGTTCCATGAATTAGGTCCGTAAACTACGTCCCAATAGAGTGGGCTGCTAATGCTGATAGCAAAACGTGGATTACGGAAACGGATAATACGTTCGGCATATTCATAGTCCTCTTGCGAACCATCAAATTCACCGGTTACCCATTCTCCTTCCAAGTCTGGCTGAGCTTTCTCTTTTATATATAAGGTATCGTTTTCCATTACGAATTCATTCTCACGAGCGTCATAACGGCGGTTATATTCATCCACGTCCCGTGTTTTTCCCTTGCGGTCCTGAACTACAACGGTAGTGCCCGGTGATGTATAGATGTTGGTCGTGACTTGCTTTCTCGGTTCCTTCTTTTCCGGAGTCGTTTCTTTCTTCTCCTTTTTGTCTTTAGAAGGTACGAAATAAAGGTCGTCATCAACGCTTTGTGCCATCAAGCCTATAGGGAGGCATAAAGCAATTAGCAAGAAATAAACAATCTTTTTCATATCATCTCGGTTTATGTAATTACTTAAACTTATTCACATTACAAAGATAAGGAAGAGATTCGCCACTCTAGGGAGATTTTCCCCAAAGGATAATAGGGAAATCCCTATTTCTAACTATCTTTGCAAAAGATTCACCAAATTAAAAAAACAACTATGAAGTATTTTGAGTTCACATTCCATACAAGTCCATGCACAGAAACAGTAAATGACGTACTGGCTGCCGTATTAGGCGAGGCCGGATTTGAAAGTTTTGTCGAAAGCGAAGGCGGACTGACTGCATACATACAACAGGCATTATGCGATGAAAATACAATAAAAGATGCAATAACCGAATTCCCTCTGCCCGATACGGAGATCACTTATACATACGTTGAAGCGGAAGACAAAGACTGGAACGAAGAATGGGAAAAGAAATTCTTTCAGCCGATTGTGATCGACAACCGATGTGTTATCCATAGTACCTTCCATAAAGATGTACCCCAGGCAACTTATGACATCGTAATCAATCCGCAAATGGCTTTCGGTACAGGACATCATGAAACGACAAGCCTCATTATCGGAGAGTTACTGGACAATGAGTTGAAAGATAAATCACTTCTGGATATGGGCTGTGGAACTTCGATCTTAGCAATCCTCGCCCGCATGCGGGGAGCACGCCCATGTACCGCTATCGACATCGACGAATGGTGTGTACGAAACTCCATTGAGAACATTGAATTAAATCACGTAGACGACATCGCCGTTTCACAAGGAGATGCCTCATCGCTTATTGGCAAAGGCCCCTTTGATATCATCATCGCTAATATAAACCGGAATATTCTATTGAACGACATGAAGCAATACGTTGCCTGCATGCACCCGGGATCGGAACTTTATATGAGTGGATTTTATGTGGACGACATTCCTTTCATCCGCCGGGAAGCAGAAAAGAATGGACTGACCTTCTCGTACATCATAAGGAGAAAAACCGCTGGGCAGCAGTGAAGTTCACATATTAAGCATTAATCTTCCTTATCTGTTTCAAGAAGACACAGACCACGTATCTTTAAAAGACAGCATATATTTGTAGTAGAGATAAGATGTACGAGATGCTCATCTCGTGCTGTACGGCATGCTCATCTTGTTATACCCCAGATGCACATCCGGTAGCGTACGAGATGAGCATCTGGTACATACCATCCTTTAATGAAAAGAATGGTATGGTATAATATTCCTTCTGTTATGTTACCGGGAAACAGATATAAAGTATTAAGGTTTTGAATCAAACTCATTCTTTACCTGTTCGCACCATTCCCTGATTCTCTTTTTCCGCTTGCTCGGATTGATTATCCAAATCGACAACCAACCCGCACCACTGATCACCACGCAACGCTCTGGAACGTTCGAAAGTGTATCCTTCGGAAGAAGTAAAACCGACCAGCGTAGCCCCGTCTCCTTCAAATACCTCGGCAAGCAACCCGATTCCGTCAGCAAAGTTTTCGGGATAACGTATCTGATCTCCTAACCCGAAGACAGCTACTTTTTTCCCTTTCAAGTCCAATGTACGAAGTTCCGGCAATAACTCATCCCAATAGGTAGGAAGTTCTCCGTCAAACCAGGTCGAAGCACCTACTATAAAACAATCGTAAGCTGCAAAATCATTTTGCCATGCCTGCTCAATAGGCACCACTTCTATCCTATCTTTTCCAAATTCTTTCTGAATTTTCTCTGCCACCCAAGTAGTCTTATCAGCTTTGGTGGCATAAAACAAACCAATCTTCTTCATATACTATACCTCCATTTTATTCCATTAATATTCCAATAGCTTTTTAGCTGCCTCATAGATCTTCGCCTCATCCGGCAATATCTCTTTTTTCCAGAATCGGATTGAAACCGACAGGAGTAAATGTAGATCCGACACGCTGCACCGGACCATCCAGATAACGGAACATATCCGTTCGCCGATCATAGCCGCAAGTTCCGCACCGAAACCGGAGAACACCTTGTCTTCGTGAACAACCAATGCTTTGCTAGTCTTTTTCACCGATTCGAAAATCGCCTCCTTATCTAATGGTATCAATGAACGAATATCGATCACTTCGACTTTCCAGCCACTTTTTTTTCCAGTTGCTCTGCTACGTGCAGGCAGAAATGGGTAGTATTACCATAAGTAATAATGCTCAAATCCGTTCCTTCACGACGAATACGTGCCTTTCCGAAAGGAACCTCAAAATCTTCCGGAACAACAGCTGCTGCTTCTACCGAATTATATAGAGCTTTCGGTTCCAAAAACAAGGTAAATCCCTTTGAACGCATACTGGTTCGTAACAATCCGGCTGCATCATCTGCAAAAGAAGGACAGACAATACGTGCACCCGGCAACGTTGTCAGAGCACCCTCTATATTTTGGGAATGATATAATCCACCACCGATATATCCTCCGGAAGCAAGCCGTAAAGGTGATATTCGGAGCAAACTTACCGTTACTGCGCCAATATTCATGAGTACACTCCACATACTGTTCTACGGCAGGCCAGAAGTAGTCTGCAAACTCAGCTCCTTCTATCACTACATGGATTTTAGGGTCAAATCGGCTCATACCATTGGCTGTACCTACAATATAATCTTCGGCAATCGGTGCGCTGAATACACGCGCCTCGCCAAATTCCTGCTGCATGCCTTTGGTCACATTAAAGACCCCGCCTTTTTCTCTGTTAGCCACATCTTGTCCCCAGATAAAGGTATCCGGATTATGGCGGAATTCCGCTTTCAATGTTTCATTAATTGCATTGACCAGAAAAGTCTTCTCTCCTTCTTCCTGATGAGTACCTTCTTTGTATTTTTGCGGCTGATAAGGTTCGGGCATCACAAAATCGTAAATACTTTTTTAGGGTCAGGTTCAGGGGCAGCCAGCGCCTTGCGGTTGGCAGCAGATAGTTCCTTCTTTGATTCAGCTTCAATTTGCAGCAGTTCCTCTTCCGTCAAGCGCTTATAGCGCAATAACATCCGCCGGAACTTCATTAACGGATCAGCTTCTTTCACATATTCCAGTTCGTTTTCATCCCGATAAAGTGTATGTTTATCCGAGTTGGAATGAGAACCGATACGAACGCAGTTAGCCTGTACAATCACAGGATTACGGGTACTGATCGCATATTCGCGTGCCTCAGTCATGGCATTCATGGAATCGAACACATCTTTTCCATTGCAGTAGATAATCTTCAGATTCTTGAAACCGGAGAAGTTCTCAGCTACTTTACGATTGGCAGTCTGCTCAGATTTAGGAACAGAGATGCCATATCCGTTATCCTGTATAACGAAAATCACCGGAAGACGTTCCAGACTAGCTCCATTGATAGCCTCGTAAACAAAGCCTTCGGAAGTAGCAGATTCTCCGTGCGAAGTGATTGCTACTCCCTTTATGCCCATAATATACCATTGCTCTTGCTACACCCCGCCGCATGAAGGTCATGCGTTCCGGTAGCGGACGACACATTTTCTATATGCCATTCGGGTTTAGCAAAGTGGTTGGACATATGACGTCCTCCACTGCCGGGATCAGTTGCTTTCGAAATGCCGTTCAATATAATCTCTTCCGCAGTCATTCCTGCAGAAAGCACGGTCAGCATATCTCTGTAATAAGGGAACAGGAAATCTTCTCCCAATGTGAAAACCTGACCGACAGCCAGTTGGATACCATCATGCCCCGCATAAGGAGCATGGTATGACCAACCCAAAGGATTGCAGCTGGTAAGACGGCGCCTTCTCGTCCAAAGCGCGCCCCAATGTCATCAGATGATACCACTTTTTCAGGGTTTCTACATCTGTCGTTTTTATATCATATTTCTTTTTCATAGTGAATGAAGTTCTTAATGAGTGAAACAATCAGTTATCAGCCTTGCCAGTTTTCAGGTAATCGGCAATGAAGTGCAGGAAGTTGCCTCCCAGCATACCGTCAACTACACGATGGTCATAAGACAGAGACAGATACATCTTATGACGGATAGCAATCGTATCACCTACCGGTGTCTCTATTACGGCAGGCTTCTTCTCAATATATCCCACTCCCAAAATGGCAACCTGTGGCTGATTGATTACCGGCGTACCGAACAAACTCTTGAATGTACCGAAATTAGTAATGGTAAACGTACCTCCGTCAATATCATCCGGCATCAATTTGTTATCACGAGCCTTCAATGCCAGCGAGTCTATAGCTACAGCCAATCCGTTCAAGTTCAGATGATCGGCATCGTGTACCACAGGAACTATCAGATTGCCATCATTCAAAGAAACAGCAATACCGATATTGATGTGCTTCTTGAACAGTATATTGTAACCGTCAACAGATACATTCACCTGCGGATAAGCAACCAATGCTTTTGCCACCGCTTCTGTTATGACAGGCATATAGGTCAGTTTCACTCCCTCACGACGGAAGAAAGCGTCTTTATTCTTTTCACGCCAGCGTACCAGTCTGGTTACGTCTACCTCTACTACATTGGTTACGTGTGGTGAAACCTTCTTGGACATCACCATATGATCCGCAATAATCCGGCGGACACGATCCATTTCTTTCACTTCTACTCCCGGAATATTGGCAGCTGCAGGTGCTTGTTTAGATGGAGCAGACGGTGCAGCAACAGGAGTTTGCACGGAAGCCGCCACAGGAGAAGTTGTCATAGAGCCAGCCCCTCCAGTCGAAGAAGGCATAGAAGCCGTAGGTGCATCACCGGTAGGTATCGCCGCCTTCGAGACTTCGGAAATTCCCCTTTTCTTCTTCTCAATATAATCCTTTATATCTTTCTTGCTCAACCGGCCTTCGTATCCTGTGCCTTGTATCGAATCAAGTTCCTCTTTCGGAATATTCGCACTTCGTGCCAATTGAATCACCACAGGAGAATACCAGCGTTCTTCAGCCTTTGCTACCTGAGAAGATACTTTTCCTGCATCAGAGAAGAAGTATTCTCCTTACTTTCTGGAGTTTCTTTTCCACTTGCAGTTTCTTCATCGGATGCCTCTTCACCTCCCATATCTACAACAGCAACCACTGTACCCACAGCGACTGTATCTCCTTCCTTAAACAGGATTTCCACTACCTTACCGGCTACCGGTGAAGGTATTTCCGCACTGACTTTCGCCGTATTTACCTCGAAGAGAACATCGTCTTCTTGAATGATATCCCCCACTTTCACAGACCAAGAGACAATCGTCCCTTCGGTTATACTCTCGCCCAACTTAGGCATTTTTATTTCGAATCTTGACATAGACAGTAAATTTATTATTCAACCTTGAACTATTAGAACAACCCGCTGAAAAAGAAAGTTTTAAGTTAAAGTATTTTTAACCGGACTCAACGACTGAATATCCATTCTTCGCAAATATATTTCTCAGTCCGAAGTTTATGGATTGCTTCCAATTCTTTCTCACTGAAAGTATCAGCACATCCCTTCTGACTAAAATATTCGAAAAGTATCGCTTTGAAATGATCAACCGTTTCCATAGGTAAGTAACGACTGATATTTGTGACTTCACTACGGACAGACGGAACAGCATACACAGATGATGCCACACCCGTCTCAATGTTCCTCTCCGGATTCAGTACCTTGTTTAAAGCGGTAAGATTCGTATCATACAACAAAGTACAATGATAAAGCACCCCTGTTCTTGTGTACGCACTGGGCACTCCCCGATATTTTCAGACCATCAAGATAGATACCCAGCCGTTCATCTCCTTTTGCCGGCAATCCTATCTGTTTTAAGAAATCCAGTATCCGATGAAGATAAAGACTGAAATCAGGCAAGCGGGACACTGTTTCGATAAAAGTTAAATTAACATTACCCAAATCATGATATACAGCTCCCCCACCCGAAAACCGACGGGCTATTTGAATCTGTTGTTCTTCCGCCCATTCCCGGTTCACTTCCAACTGTACAGATTGGTGTTTTCCCATCACTACAGAAGGAGTGTCCTGCCAAAGCATGAAAACAGAATCTGTTTCCTGCTTCAGCAAATACTCTTCTGCCGCCAGATGAAAATAAATATCTGTAAAAGTGTTATGAAAGCACCTCATGATAAATCTCTCCAACCGTAGGATGGGGAAATACATTCTTCTGAAATTCCTCAACCGTATAGCCCTTCTGAATGGCTATTCCGGCAATCACAATCAATTCCGACGCTGGATTTCCAAGCATATGACAACCGATAATATGATCAGCTTCATCAAGTATCAGCTTACATATTCCATTTGCCTGTTCGTTCTCCGCAACAAAACGTCCGGAATAAGCCATCGGCAACTTCGCAACACGATAAGAAATGCCCTGTTTGGTCAGCTCTTCTTCTGTCTTACCTACGCCGGCCACTTCAGGATTGGTATAAACAACTCCCGGAACACAATCGTAATTCATCCGGTCTTCCACTCCCAAGATATGATTGATAGCGACTTCCGCTTCACGGGAATTGCGGTATGTGCCAATAAAGAATAGCCTGTAATATCACCGCACGCATATACTCCGGGATGAGAAGTCTGAAGATATTCGTCTACTTTAACCCCATTCCGATGAAGTTCAATATTCAGCTTATCCAATCCGACATTGGAAATATTGGCTTTACGCCCCACACTGAGCAATATCTTTTCCGTTTCGATGGTAGAAGTCTTTCCATCTTTTTCTATGACGACTCCGCCAGGTTTCACTTCTATTACTTTAGTATTCAAGTAGAAAGTGACTCCACGTTTTGCATATTCCGTACGAAGCAGACTGCTGGTTTCCTTATCCATGGCTCCCAGTATCTCCGGCATCATCTCGACAACATGCACTTTCACTCCCATACTGTTGAAGAAAGAAGCAAACTCCATTCCTATGACTCCACCACCTATAACAACCAACGTTTCAGGAAGTTCTTTGATCTCCAAAGCCTCTTTTGACGTCCAGTAACTAACTTCCGACAGTCCCGGTATCGGAGGAATAACCGTGTCTGAACCGGTACATACCAGCAGATATTTCACTTCATATCTTTCTCCGTCACAGATGATACGAATCAGCCCGTTTTCTTCTCCTTCTATAAAGGCTTCTTTTTCCACGATCGTCACTCCGTAAGAGTTCACGGTCATCTTTACCCCACCAGTCAGCATTTTCACCGTTTTCTCTTTACGGCTCATTATTTTAGTTAAATCAAACGAAGGAGATTCGGCAGAAATGCCATATTTGGAAACACTCTTGATGCTATCCAGAATTTTAGCAGAATATAACAAAGTTTTAGTAGGAATACACCCCTCATTGAGACACACTCCACCCATTGCCTTTTTCTCAAAAAGAACGGCTTTTAACCCGTTGGCCCCTGCCCGTTCGGCAGCTGTGTACCCGGCAGGACCACCACCAATAATAGCTATATCAAAGTTCATAATCGTATCTTTTTTAGTAATAATACGATTATAACAAATGAGAGAAGAGATAAGTTGTATGACAGACCAATCATCCTACTTGATCGTCAGCTTTTTGAGTTCTTCTAATGTACCGTTGAATACATTGAGGTCTACATCTTCTTTAATACCGGGTACATTTCCGACATCAGTATGTTGCCAGAAATCCCATTTGCCCTGATATTTCACCGAATCCACATAATAGTGGGCAATCCAATAAGGATATGCATTGAAAATAGAATCGTTCAGATAACGGGTCTTGAACTTATAAGAGGTATATAGAATGGGCTTCACCCCATAATGGGATTCTATACGGTCCAACCAGCGCTTAATGCCTTGCTGCAATTCTTTTTTCTCTTTTCGTCCGGTCACTTCCACATCGAGAACCGGAGGCAGGTCGCCGGAATCCAGTTTGACCGTACGTATAAAAAAGTCCGCCTGTTTCAAAGCATCCGTACCGGGAATATAGAAATGATAAGCACCACGAATAAAGCCATGATTACGCGCATTAGCAAAATTGGTTTGAAAGGTAGTATCGTTATGATCTCCCCCTTCCGTCGCTTTCATAAAAACGAAGTGCAAAGGAGTTGCCGTCTGTTTATTCTGTAAAAGTCTCCCCCAGTCTATTTTTCCTTGATAATGGGAAATATCAATCCCATGAATATCATATCCGGAAGGAATACAAACTCCATATTCCTTTAAACCATTACAAGGTTTCCACCGATAAGCATAAGGACGTATAAAGAAATAATAGAAAACTATAGAGAAACAACCGACAATTGCCATTGCAGCCAATATATTTCGAAG
>VOFJ01002744.1_pt1 | contig 44638 bp, 54 predicted proteins | sample 5384081 | NCBI WGS metagenome assembly VOFJ01 (sample SAMN12384729, study PRJNA508395) | human gut metagenome | isolation source: healthy gut I | host: Homo sapiens
TAGAGATGTTCTTTCCGGACATTCCGCCTCGCAAGCGCGAGTATTGGTACAGTTACCGAATCGTTCGTCAAAAGAAGTTTTCGTCATCTGGGTTGACTTTCCTTCTTCAGTCTCGGTGATTCTTCCACACAGGAAGTGACCACCACAACTTAGTTTTTGAGTTCCAAAATGCATCAAATGACGGCAAAGTTTCACTTCATTTAATGATGAAATTATTTGAGGCGGAGGATTTAGCTTTGTCAAACTCTACATTAATGTACCTTCTTTAGGGCCAAAGGGGTTGACAGGTTGGTTCAATTTTAACAGCCTTTCTTCAGCCTTCTGCCGTACGTCCCAGCACATATGGTGTGGTTGTGGATGAGATCAAGCTTGATTCATTACACTAATAGCGGGGCATCGCGATCTTGAAAGCGATGACTTTTCCGCTATAAGTGGGAAAGGTCAAGCCAGGCAGGGGAACAGTAATCTAGTGCCAGATAGTTCTGGATGATGTAAAGGCAATACAGATAACAAATCGGCCAGACCTTGCATCAATGCAAGCACCAAGGCGGTTTGCACCGTGGTCGGAGAAGTTACATTCACCGATAGCGAACAGACCTTTGATGGTGGTTTGCAGTTCGTAGTCTACCCAGATACCACCCATTGTATAGTGGATAGCCGGATAAATCATCATCGAGTTATAATATTTCACGCCACTGATTTCTTTAGCCAGTTCGCCCGGATTAACGTCGGTGATTTCTTCATACATATCGAAGAGGTTGCCGTAACGTTGAAGGACAACATCGATGCCCAAACGGTTGATAGCTTCGGAGAAATCGAGGAATACGGCCAAACCGGTGTTGTTTACACCGAAACCTGCGTCGCAACGTTCTTTAGCGGCACGGCTGGCAACGTCACGCGGAACCAGGTTACCGAATGCCGGATAGCGGCGTTCCAAGTAGTAGTCGCGGTCTTCTTCAGGAATATCGCTTCCTTTGATTTCGCCCTTCTGGAGTTTCACAGCGTCTTCTTTCTTCTTCGGAACCCAGATACGACCGTCGTTACGAAGAGATTCGGACATCAATGTCAGTTTAGACTGCTTGTCACCATGTACCGGAATACAAGTCGGGTGGATCTGAACGTATGCAGGGTTAGCAAATACGGCACCCTTGCGGTAGCAAGAAACAGCAGCCGTACAGTTACAACCCATAGCGTTTGTAGACAGGAAGTAAGCGTTTCCGTAACCACCGGTAGCGATAACTACTGCGTGAGCGGCGAAACGTTCCAATTTACCTGTTACAAGGTTTTTGGCAATGATACCCGCGGGCACGTCCGTCAACGATGACAACGTCCTGCATTTCATAGCGGGTGTAAAGTTTTACAGTACCTACGTTTACCTGACGGCTCAGTGCGGAGTAAGCACCCAGCAACAACTGCTGGCCTGTCTGACCTTTAGCGTAGAAAGTACGTGAAACCTGTGCGCCACCGAAAGAACGGTTGTCCAGCGTACCGCCGTATTCGCGAGCGAAAGGAACACCTTGAGCTACACATTGGTCGATGATAGCGTTTGATACTTCAGCCAGACGATATACGTTAGCTTCGCGGGCACGGTAGTCACCACCTTTTTACTGTATCATAGAACAGGCGGTAAACCGAGTCACCGTCATTCTGATAGTTCTTGGCTGCGTTGATACCACCTTGTGCAGCGATAGAGTGTGCACGACGCGGAGAGTCCTGAATACAGAAGTTGAATACTCTGAAACCCATTTCACCGAGTGAAGCAGCGGCAGAAGCACCTGCCAGACCCGTACCCACAACGATGATATCCAAACGACGTTTATTAGCGGGATTCACCAATTTCTGGTGAGCTTTATAGTTGGTCCATTTCTCAGCCACCGGGCCTTCTGGAATTTTTGAATCTATCTTGATCATAATATTATTTACAATTTAATCATTTACAATTTACTATTTAGCAAGCACCGCCACAAATCAGTGATTTCGCGAAGAATACCACTACTACGAGTGCGAAACCGAGTACTACAATCGTTGAATAGATGTTAGAAATACATTTCCAACGGTTGATCCATACTTTGTTGTTCCACCCCAGTGATTGCATAGAGCTCCAGAAACCGTGAGTAAGGTGGAACCACAGAGCAAACAGCCAAACGAGGTAAAGAACCACGTAAATCGGGCAAGAGAAAGTCTGCTGGATGTGATAAGCACCGTTTACGGCATAAGCCAACGTCAGTGTGTCGGCGTGCATACCCATGTTGTGCATCAGTTCCGGCAACTGCATTTTTTGCCCAGAAGTTGAACAAGTGTAAGCCAAGGCCTACGATTACGATAAGACCCAACACCAGCATGTTTTGAGAAGCCCACTCAACGGTTTTCGGCTTGTCAACCACTGCATAGCGTTCGCTACCACGCGCTTTGCGATTCTGCATTGTCAGCCAGAAGGCATAGATGATGTGAATTACGAAAAGAGCAGCCAGTCCTACGGTAGCCGCTAACGCATACCAGTTTGCTCCCAGGAACTCACAAACCATGTTGTAACCATCAGCCGAGATGATTGCAACCAGGTTCATCGCCATGTGAAATGTTAGAAACAGGACAAGGGCGATACCGGTAACGCTCATCACCACTTTCCTTCCTACAGATGAATTACTTAACCACATAAATGATTGAATTTAAATTATTTAATTGTTAGAACTAAAATTTCAACGTTTTACACCTCTTACGGACTGCAAAAATAGGGGAAATAGATTGATTGAGCAAGGAATTAAAGAAATTATTCCTTAATCGGCAACCTTTCCGATTTTTTCACCGTTGGCCGCCTTCTTTCGCAGCGCTCGGGGAGTGTCGCCGAAAGAGTCTTTGCAAAAAGTGTGCGAAGTGGGATAGAGAGTCGAAACCGTAGCGGTTACAAATCTCTGTAATTCGCATATTGGTACGCTGGAGATCTTCCAGAATGCCTTCCCGCTTTTTCTCCAGTATCCATTCGTATACAGGTATGCCGTAGAGGTTTTTAAAAAGCCGGCGGAAAGTAGTGGTGGTATAACCTCCCAGATGCGCAAATTCTTCTACGTTCTTCACCGTGTTGTAGTTTTGCATTACAAAATAATGGAAACTTTTTGTGTACGTACTGATCGGATAGAAGAATGAACTTAATTGAGGCGTCGGATAATAATTGGTGATGAGGAAAACCAACTCTTTGCATTTCAGTTCGATGAACTTGCTGCAAGGTGATTCTTCACCGAGAAATTCGGGCATACTGGTGATGAGATGATGAAGCCTTTCACTCATGATCAGCGGAGTGTAGGTCAGCGGTGCTTCTGCCTGTTCCGTTATTTCACGGTAACGTTCTTCGCAAAGCAGGGGTAACTCATTAAACCAGTAGACGATGTATTCAACGTCCGTGAGGGCAAGCAACTCTATTTTCGAGCCGATAGCTTGCAGGATAAATTGCTTTTCGCGCAGGATATTTCCGGGATATTCTTCACTGTTGATAAGTAATTCGCCTTTTATCATGAAAAGCATACAGTTTTGCGTGCACTTATCCTTGGGGATATGCTCTCCTTTGAGTAGGTTTCTATATACAAGGATGTTCTCGTTGACATTGGGACATCCCGTACAGTTGGTATATTGTATGCAAAATGAATCTTTTGGCATGAGTTTTATGCGTGAATTATTATCTTCCGGGAACAAAGATAAGTTTTTTGCGGAAAACGGAACTCTTTCTTTCATTTATGTTTGAGCAGAAAGTTGACAGCACCGTTATAAAAAACTCTGTGTCCTCCGTAGTGAAATCTTATTTATAGTACTTCTCCAGTAATTCCTGCATCTCCGGATATTTCTCGTCGGTGTCACCTACTTCCTTGCGAAGATTCAATAAATTTTTTTCATCTGTCTGATGATAGGAGCGTATTTCGGATCGTTATACAAATTATGATTCTCGTGCGGGTCTTCTTCTAAATCATAGAAATCCCATGCAGGAGTGAAATCAAAGTTTTCCGTATCGGTCATGTCCAGATTCTTTGCGTAATAGAATATGAGTTTGTAGCGCTCGGAACGGATAGCGAAATGTGCCGGGCGGATAGCGTGATTCGTCCAGTAACGGTAATAGATTTCTTTCCGCCAGTCTGCCGGAGTTTTTTTCCTCCGAGGTTGCCGGTGAAGCTGTGTCCTTGTACATTCTCCATTTTCACTCCGGCAAATTCGGCCAGTGTCGGTGCAAAGTCGATGTTGAGTATCAGGTCTTTCAGGCGTTTCCCGGCGGGGATTTTTTTCGGATAACGGATGACGAAGGGCATACGGGCGGCTTCTTCATAAAACATTCGTTTGTCGAAGAAGCCGTGTTCGCCGAGGAAGTAACCTTGGTCGGAGACATAAACAACGATGGTGTTGTCGGCAATACCCATTTCGTCCAGTGTTTTGAGGAGTTTGCCGATGTTGTCGTCTATGGTGGCTCCGCAACGCAGATAGTCGCGGATCAGTTTTTGATAAATAAAAATGCACGCCGGGCGGTGGTCCGTTGCATTCCGTCGGTGTTGAAAGGTAGTCCGGGATAGCGGCACCACCACTTGTCCGGGTCTTTGGAAGCAACTCGCCAGCGATGTCCCAGTTCTTCGAGCGTTTGCCCTTGGAAAGAACGCCCGTTCGTTTCCGGTCCCCAGTCGAGGAAGTTCTCCGGTTCGGGGAAGGTGACTCCGTCATAAAGGTGTTCCATGCGTGTCGGGTAGTCGTATGGCTCGTGGGTGGCTTTGAAATGGCAGCACATCAGGAAAGGCTGGTTGCTGTCCTGCTGCTTGATCCAGTTGATCGCTTTTTCTGCGACGAGGTCGGTGGAGAAACCGGGCACGCGCTCGCCGAACGGACGGTTGCCCGGCCATGGGTCGCTGCTTTCGATGAAAGTAGGGTCGCGGTATTCTCCCTGGTCGTAGAAAATGGAATAATAGTCGAACCCTTGCGGTTGCGATTTGATATGCCATTTACCGACAAGTCCGGTATTGTAGCCGTTGGCTTGCAGGACGGTTGCCAGTGTGGGAATTGAAGTATCCAACGAATCGGCTAACGTATAAAGCCCGTTCCGGTGACTGTAAAGTCCGGTGAGGATACTGGCGCGGCTGGGGGCGGAGATAGAGTTGGTGCAGAAGCAGTTGTCGAGCACTACACCTTCGTTTGCCAGCCGGCGGATATTGCTGTTATAAGCATAATCTGCCAGAACTCCGCCATAGATTCCCCATGCCTGTGAGGTATGGTCGTCGCTCAGGATAAAAAGGATATTGGGCCGCTGGCTTTTATCCTTCGGGTCTTGTTGTTGGTTTTTCTTGTCCGGCAAATTGAGCACCTTGAATGTGTGTCATTGCTCCGGCTGCCAGCAGGCCGGTTAGTATTAGTTTATTCATAGATATATAGGTGTTGCATTTCTTCAAATATAAGTTTGTGCTTACATCTATTTTTTTATTGTACGCCTAAAGATAGAGAATATTTTACTACTTTCTGTCTTTAGGCAAGTTCTTTTTACTATTCTGATCGTATTTTCTCATAGCTTCGCCCTGCCATAATACCCCGGCATCGGCGCATAGATCGGATTATAATACGTATTGATATTCTGCAATTTCTTTTCCTCTTTCAGCCGTCTGATGTGCCGGGCGGCAGTGGTAGCGGTAAAGTTGCACAGCCCTTGAAAGTCGGGGCGCGTCAATATCGAGTTGTTGCTGAAGTAATTTGTCAGGAGCTTGTCAACCTCTTCGTTCGTGCGGGAGGCTGAATGCCGTTTCACTTTGCTTCGTTCCAGATGTACGACGCTTACCGACTTTTTAAGTTTGATATCCGCCTTGAAACTGATGTTGGCTTTGAGTTTGATTTGGTTTGCCTTTAGTTTGGGCGAAGTGATTGGTTCCTGACTGTTCAGCTTTATCTGAAAGTAACCGATACCATCAAATGGACGCTTTCCCCTTCCCGGAGCCGCTCCCCCATAAAGTGGCTTAGAGATTCGAGGACAGATTTTTTACGTCTCCCTCGGTCAGTGAAGTGGCCGTTTGGATTTCCTTTGCCAGATAATCCGTGTCGATATGTTGGAAGTTGACCACACGTGCGTGGTATGTCTCTTTGTTTTCCTCATCCTTGGGACGGGGAGTTTTTGTACAATTCAAATTGTATTGCCATTATTTTCTATTTATTTTATTTGTAAGGACATCGTATTTTGTCGTTGCAAACCGGGTTAATAATCTTTGGGACTTAGAGGGGATTGTGTTATATAGCTGTTGTTTGTTTGCTATCAAGCGGCTTTATATAAGTTATCCTGCCTTTATTCTTTGATTAAGGCATAAGGATAGTTGTGTTCCGGTGCCTTGATCGTTCGTTTGTCACAGCCGTGGTAACTACTTGCCACGGCTGTGGTAGCTTCTCGTCATGGCCGTGGCAGGAATTCGTCACGGCTGTGGTGAGTAGACTATATCGGTAGCAAAGATAAACTATATAAGGGAGAAAAGCAAAGTATTCCTGCTTGTTTAAGGAACTTGTTCACCTTGTCATGATGACTGTATATGCTTGGAAAGGGGCCGAACTATATTGCGCAGCGTAATCCGGCGGTGATAGGTGATAGATGTGGTGATAGGTTAAGAAACAACCTGTCACCGCTGGAAACCTCGATGAATAAAGCGTTTGATTACCGACGGTGATAGGTGAAAGAGAAATGTGTGTTTTTTATCGGGAGAGATAAGGATTAATTTGCTCTCAGTTTCTTCTGATATTCCTCCGAATTGAGAATCTCCAACGCCTTCTGTACGCTTTCGTTCGTCGTATTCATCACCCGGAAATATTCGTTCATATCCCAAAGATCGCGGGCGATCAAGGCTTTGAGTTGCGTCTTGATGAGAGGGAGCGATTTCTGATACTGCTCTTCATTGAACTTCACGCCTTCTTTCTCACCCATTTCACGCAAGGTTGCCAGCATATCATCGTCTATGATGAACTTCTCATTAAACGATTCGAACTTCTTGTACTTGTTGGCCAGTTCCTTTCGGTGTCCTTCGATAAACTTCATGGTGAATTTGATAACGGCGCCTTTGGCTACCAGGTTGCGGTGATAATCCGTGTAAAGAGTGGTGTCAATCGGCACGAAATAATCCGGCATGATACCGCCTCCGCCGTAAACGGTACGACCGAGTTTCTTGGTCTGTACTTTCAATGAGTCGGGGAAGTGAATGCTGTCGGCATTCATCAGTTCACCGTGGTTGAAGCGCTCTATCAGGTCTTTATTGTAATCTGTCGAGCTGTCGTAAGGCTTTTGGATGCAGCGGCCGGCGGGAGTATAATAACGGGCGATCGTCAGGCGGATCATTGAGCCGTCGGGCAAGTCGATCGGGCGTTGAACCAGTCCTTTGCCAAAAGAACGGCGGCCTACGATAATTCCTCTATCCCAATCCTGCACTGCACCGCTGACAATTTCGCTGGCGGAAGCCGTATATTCATCTACCAGGATGATAAGGCGTCCATTACGGAAATCTCCGTTTCCTTTGGCGTAGAAATCACTGCGTTTGGCAGTCCGTCCTTCCGTGTAGACAATCAATTCTTTTTGCCCCAGGAATTCGTTGGCAAGGTCGATAGCTGCATTGAGGTAGCCTCCTCCGTTGCCTTGCAAGTCGAGAATCATATCCTTCATTCCTTGCTTCTGAAGTTCTTTCATTGCTTTCTTGAATTCTTCGGCAGTCGTTGCCCCGAAGCGGTTGATGCGGATATAGCCTGTCTTCGGCTGAATCATATAGGACGCGTCAAGGCTGAGGATAGGTATCTTGTCTCTTTTTACGGTGAACACCAACGGGTCTTGGACGCCGCGACGGACAATTTTCAGATTTACTTTCGAGCCTTTCGGACCGCGAAGACGCTTCATGATTTCTTCCGTACTCATCTTTACACCTGCAATGGCGCTGTCGTTGACGGCGATGATACGGTCGCCTGCAAGGATTCCTATTTTCTCGGAAGGACCGTTGCTGACAGGTTGCACCACCAACAGCGTATCTTCAATCATCTGGAATTGTACGCCGATGCCTTCGAAATTACCTTGAAGCGGTTCGTTCATCTTCTTCACTTCTTCGGCGTCCGAGTAGGTGGAGTGCGGGTCGAGTTGGGCCAGCATTTTAATGATAGCTTCTTCTACCAGCTTGTCTTCGTCTACTTTATCTACATAAAAGTTGGAGATTGCGAACTCTGCCATTTGTAGCTTGCGCATGGCTTCAGAACCGAAATTTTGGGCCTGTAAGGCTGATACTGCCCACAGGCAAGCCAAAAGGACGTATATTTTAATCTTATTCATAATCTTGTTATTTTAGGTTCTATTCTTCTCAACTGATCTTCATCCCTTTCGGAATAAACTGGCTGATGTCTTTATTAAAGGTCAATAGCTCGCGTACAATAGTAGAGCTGACACAAGTCAGTTCCGGCTCCGTGAAAAGCAGAATGGTTTCGATACCAGCCAGTTTGCGGTTGATGTCTGCAATCGTTTCTTCGTATTCGAAGTCTTTTACGGTGCGGATACCGCGGACAATAAACTTTGCTCCTACTTCCTGTGCGAAGTCAATTGTCAGACAATCGTATGACATTACCCGGATACGAGGGTCGTCTTTGTAGAGTTCCCGAATCATTTCCTCTCTTTTCTCAATGGGAAAGTATGTATTCTTGTTCTCATTGATACCGATTCCTATCACGATTTCGTCCATAAAGGTGAGTGCACGTTCCACTACCGAATAATGTCCGATGGTGAAGGGGTCGAATGTACCCGGGAATATTGCTTTTCTCATGATGCCAAATCTTCTTCAATAACCAAGTTGTCTATAATAAAGTTCTGTCGTTCCATGGTGTTTTTGCCCATGTAGAATTCCAGTAGTTCTTTTACTGCGTCCGTTTTACGCAATGTCACTTGCTCCAGACGCATGTCTTTACCGATGAAGTGCTTGAACTCGTCCGGTGAGATCTCTCCTAAACCTTTAAATCGCGTGATCTCCGGATTCGGGCTTAGTTCGTTAATTGCATTGACACGCTCTTCTTCACTATAACAATAGATTGTCTTTTTCTTATTGCGTACACGGAACAATGGCGTTTGCAAGATGTATACGTGTCCCTTCTTGATAAGGTCGGGGAAGAATTGCAGGAAGAAAGTTATCATCAGCAGGCGGATGTGCATACCGTCCACATCGGCATCGGTTGCTACGATTACCTTGTTGTAACGCAGTCCATCGATTCCGTCTTCGATGTTCAGGGCGGCTTGCAGGAGATTAAACTCCTCGTTTTCGTAGACCACTTTCTTGGTGAAGCCGAAACAGTTCAGCGGTTTACCACGTAGACTGAACACTGCTTGCGTGTTCACATCACGGCTTTTGGTGATGGAACCACTTGCAGAGTCCCCCTCGGTGATAAAGATGCAGGAGTCTTCTTCCAGTCCTTTTCCTTTCGGGTCGTTGAGGTGAATACGGCAGTCGCGCAATTTGCGGTTGTGCAGGTTAGCTTTTCTTTGCACGTTCACGGGCCAGTTTCGTTACGCCTGCAATGGCTTTGCGTTCCTTTTCCGATTCCTGTATCTTTTGCTGGATGGCTTCGGCTACGTCCGCATTCTTGTGGAGGAAGTTGTCCACTTCCAGTTTGATGAAGTCGCCTACGTATTTATTGACGGTCATGCCGCCGGGCGCCATGTTGGTAGAACCCAGCTTTGTCTTGGTCTGGCTCTCGAAGATCGGTTCCTCCACGTTGACGGCAATGGCGGCAACGAGTCCGTTGCGGATGTCCGTATAATCCATGTTCTTGTTGAAGAACTCTTTGATAGTACGGGCGATATGTTCCTTGAAAGCACTCTGGTGAGTACCTCCCTGGGTGGTGTGCTGACCGTTGACGAAAGAGTAATATTCTTCTCCGTATTGTCCGGTGTGGGTGAAAGCTATTTCGATGTCTTCTCCTTTCAGGTGGATGATAGGGTAGAGGCCGGTTGCCGTCATGTTGTCATTCAGCAGGTCTACAAGACCGTTACGTGACAGGATGCGGTGACCGTTATAGATAATGGCAAGCCCTGTGTTGAGGTACGTATAGTTACGTAGCATGGTCTCGATAAATTCAGGCTTGAAACTGTAATTCAGGAATAATGTATTATCCGGTTCGAAGAAGATGTAAGTTCCGTTTTCCTCTTCGGTATTCTGCGTTTCATCAGTCAGCAGGGTACCTTTGGAGAAAGTGGCGATGCGGACTTTCCCGTCGCGGTAACTGCGTACCTCGAAACGGGAGCTCAGTGCGTTGACGGCTTTCACACCGACACCGTTCAACCCGACGCTTTTCTTAAATGCCTTGCTGTCGTACTTACCACCGGTATTCAGCATACTGACGGCTTCAATCAGCTTTTTCCTTGCGGAATGCCTCGTCCGTAGTCACGCACACTGACACGAAGGTTTTCTTCAACGGTAATCTCGATTTTCTTACCGGCTTGCATCTTGAACTCGTCAATACTGTTGTCAATCACTTTCTTTCAGGAGGACATAGATTCCGTCTTCGGCATGTGCACCGTCGCCCAGCCTACCGATATACATACCGGGGCGTGTGCGCACATGTTCCATGTCGCTCAGGTGGCGGATGTTGTCGTCAGTGTACTCTACTGCACTGTTGTTGTCTACAGGTATCAATTCGTTCTCTTCCATAGCTGTTTTTTTATTTTATCTCTTTGATGAACGCACGGCGGCGCTTATGTTGTTGAGTCTCAAAGTAATCCCATTGTGCCTGAACCTTTCCGTTCAGTTCCAGTTCGGGGTTGCTTTCCGCAAAGATAAAACCTAATTTTTGATAAACCGGAATTAAATCGGAAAATAACAAAGCGTTAACACCTTTATTCTGGTATTCCGGTTTCACGGCAACAAGTAGTAAATCAAGCATTTTCGCACGTCGTTTCATGAATAATGCTTTCAACAGATAGAACCATCCGAGCGGCAGCAGACGTCCGTGTGACTTTTGCAGCGCTTCGGCAAGCGACGGCATGGAGATACCTACGCAAACCAGTTTGTCATCGGCATCGGTGATAAGAGTCACCATTCGCAGGTCGAGTATCGGGAGGTACATTTTACGTACTGGTTGCTTTGTCGCTGCGTCAACGGAGAGTAGCCGTAGAGCGGGCTGTACGCTTCGTTCATCAGTTCGAATATTTCCTGTCCGTAGTCTTTGGCTATTTTTTTTCCCGGAGGTATATTTTTTTATCTTGAGGTTGTATTTTCGTTGAATCAGTTCGGAGATACGCTTGTGCTTGTCGGGAATGGCGTCCGGGATATAGATTTTGTATTCCACCCAGTCGGCGTCTTTCTCGAAGCCGAGTTTTCTCCATGTGTACGGGATAGTAGGGGTGGTTGTAGATGGTGGCCATCGTGCTGAGTTGGTCGAAACCTTCCACCAGCATACCTTCTGCGTCGAAGTCGGTAAATCCGAGAGGTCCGACAATGTGAGTCATGCCCCGTTCCTTCCCCCAGTCTTCTACTGTTTTGATGAGAGCGGAGGATACTTCAGGGTCGTCAATGAAGTCTATCCACCCGAAACGGACGTTCTTGCAACCCCATTTCTCGTTGGCACGGTTGTTGATAATGGCGGCTACACGTCCTACGATCTTGTCATCCTGGTATGCCAGAAAATAATCTGCTTCACAGAATTCGAATGCTGCATTCTTACGCTTGTTAAATGTATTGAGCATATCGTCGTAAAGGTCGGGGACGGAGTACGGATTGCCCTTGTACATTCTGTAATTGAAACGGATAAATTTCTTAAGTTCTCTCTTTGTAGAGACTTTCTTGATTGTAATAGCCATATCTCGTATTTATGATTGAGGAAGCAAAGATACGTGATAATCTTCAAAGTACAACGCAGAGGGTGGCAAAAAACTGTGTGTGAGAGGCAGGTCGGTTTTGGAAAATAAAAAGCAATTAGTAGTTGTTTAAACTGAATTTAGGGCTACCTTTGTTCGAAATACTATAACACATATCATGGAACTACAAATTATTCAGAATAAGATATATGAGATTCGGGGACAGAAGGTAATGCTTGATTTTGATTTGGCGGAACTCTATGGAACAGAAACACGGTTATTGAAGCGTGCTGTGAGGCGTAATATGGAACGTTTTCCAGATGATTTCATGTTTGAATTGACAAATGAAGAGGCTAACTGCTTGTTGTCCAGTAGGGTATCCCAAATTGGGATACCCCAATATAATTTTAGTGCTTACACTCCATTTGCGTTTACGGAACAGGGGGTAGCCATGCTTTCAAGCGTTCTGCATTCAACAGTTGCTATTAAGGTCAATATTAATATTATGCGTGCCTTTGTCAGTATTCGTCAATATGTCTTGGCCAGTGATACCAAGAATCAAGAAATAGACGAACTGAGACAGCGCATACAAGAACTGGAAAGTCAAGGAAGTAAAGCATTCGCAATGATTAACCAAATCGGCGAGGAGACTTTGGAAGCCATAAACGACCTCAGTGAAGATACCCGGAAGGAATTGGGTAGTATTTATCTGGCTTTATCAGAATTGGCCGATAAAGAAAAAACGGAATCTCTGAAATCAAAGCATCGACGACCGATTGGGTTTATACATTACGATAATGAGGAATAAGTTTATTTTGATATAAAGCAATAAACATTTCCTGCAAAGTCACAGACAATCATCCGGTTTCCTGATACGGCTACGGTTGAGAATATCGGTGCTCCGAGATTATATTTGTCTTTTATAATTCCCGTTGTCCGGTCGATAGCATATAGATAACCGTCGGAAGCTCCGATGCAAACAATTCCTTGTGATGCAACAGGACTTGTTTCAACTCCGGCTTGCGGAGTGGTGGAATAAGGAGCAGTATATACAAGTGAAGGTGAAGTCTCTGCTCTCCATTTATTGAAAAGCGTAGCTTTGTCCAGTGCGAAAAACTCCGCGGTCGGCAGTGCCGAAGATAATTTCCTGTTCGGTAATAAGTGGTGTGGATGTTACGTCCAGGTTGGCTGACAACTCTTTCTGTTGGAGTACTTTTCCGGTTTGCGGTTCTATGACGAAGAAGCTTTTGGAGGAGATGATCCATAATTTCCCGTCTTTATAGACCGGAGAGGCTCCCCCGGTTACGAAGTCCGTTATCGGAGAGTTTCCAGAGTTGTTTTCCGGTGTGAATGTCGTTACCGTATAATCCTCCCCATTGAGTTCCGCTGACTAATACATTTCCGGCAACAGTTAGCGTTGTAGTAGCACCTTCCCGTTGTCTCCAGTCCTTGTTAATCCATATTGTTTGTCCTGTCTTTAAGTCATAGGCGGATAGTCCGGCACCAATTCCGGCGTAGACTACTCCTTTATCTATTGTTATTCCTTCCGTTAAGTAAGGATAGCTGTTCAGTTTGATATATTGTTTCCAGAGTAATTTTCCGGATTCTGCATCCAAAGCGTACAGATTGCAGGCAGCGTCCTGTGCTATTACAATTCCGTTTTCATAGGCGATTGTGTTCTTCACCGAATTTGCAGTACGGAATTTCCACAACAGTTTGCCGGAATTGAAATCGAATGCACAGACAAATGTGTTCAGTGGTATATTGTCATCGGTGGTAGCGATAAATACTTTCTGTCCGGCGATAATGGGAGAACACATAAAAATGTTACTGCCTGTATTAGCTGTCCATTGTAATTGCAGGGGGAGCTTGATTTGAGAGTTGTTGACTCCGCCGGAGTGTGCGGCATTTTGAAGCAGGGTATTCCAGTCCTCGCCCGGGATTGTAGCCGGCTTGAAGTCTTTTGATAAGTGAATCGGCTGGTGGCGGTTGCTTTCTTGCCGTCATTAAAGAATGAAGTTACTGTGAGTTGTAGCTTTCTTCCGTTTTCATTCGCAGGCATTTGAATGTCTCTGCTCCAGTTCCAGTCGGTGAGGGAGATAAGGTTGCCTTTGGCTATCTCCTGATTATTCTCTATATCGCTTAGGATGTAGGAGACGTGTGATGTTTTTAGCCTGTGCATGATAGGTATTGACAGAAACAGGAAGCCGGTCTCCGGTAGCTGCGGAAATTTGATTGTTCATCGGGGAGACTATGGCAATCTGCGGCTCGATGAAGGTATACCGTAGTTGCGTTGTGATATTGTCATTGGCGTCTACTTTTATTTCTCTAAAAGAAGAAGGAGAGTGGTCAATGCCTCCTTTATCCAATGTGCCGGTACAGATTGTATAAATCCCATTTTGGTTGCGGACATAGTTGTAATGCATGTGTCCGTAGATTTGGGCTTTGGTATTGAAAGCACGTAGGTCAAGTGTATGCTCTTTATCGGCTTTGAATACGAATGTCACTTGCGGTAAACAGGTCATGGTTGAAGAGGATCAATGCCTGTTCTTTTCTTCATCATGGCAAGGTCATTCTTCAGCCAGTTGTATACATCTTTTTGGGTATAGTTGGTCGGGTTATCTCCGTGGTCGATTGGGGTGACTACATAATGAACGTTACCTATATCAAAATGAATACCATGTCGGACCATAGAGAGATTCGTAAAGCTCTTCGCCATAGTTGCCTTTCACTAAGTCATGATTGCCGATGCAGTAGTAAACGGGGCAATCCATTGTCTGTGCGTTCACTATTTGGTTATGCATTGTCAGCCCCGGTTCGTAACAGATGTCTCCGGTATGAATCAGGAAAGCGGGCTTTTCATTCTTTACATATTGCTGAAGGTCAGTTACCCAACGTCCCATTCCACCGGTCACTTCGGTATCGGTGATTTGAACGAAAGAATGTTCCCTGGCTTTTGTCCGTTCACTTTCAGTTAAGATAAAGTCGTAGCTTTTTCTGTTCTCTTTGGTAGAAAGGTAGAATTGTTGTGTTTCAAATCCCGTGGGAGTTGTAATACTTATGAATCTTGTTTTATCGAATCCGGGCAAAGAGAACCGACCTTTCTTATCTGTTTTTACTACGTTCAAGCCGTCTGTTACCATAACTCCCGCCAGCGGTTTATCACCTTTATTAAATAGTCCTGATTGGTCGGTGTCGACATAGACTGTTCCTTTAAATTGAGCGCTTAGTGGCAGATATAGTAAAAATGATACCAGAATTACAGATAGTCTTTTTCATGGTCGGTCCTCCAATTTTTAGTGTGTTAAGCTAATTATTTCTTTTTATTTCACTTGTTTTATTTCTTCATTGTAACGTGCTTCTTCTTTGCACAAAGGTTTGTACCAAGTCTTCCTTAGTATAAGTGTGGTGACTAAAAGCAAAGTGATAGAGCTCCAGAGCCCCAGTTGCTCACGGACAACGAGATACATCGGAATGATAGTAAGCGCACATTGCCAGATGATACCGATTGCTACGTTGAAAGCATCCCTTTTGAAGTTCTTGTTTGGCTGGATATGAGGGTAACGGGCCAATGCTTTTTTTTCTTCAACCGGTTTCCACCAGCCCCATGGGCGGACACGGGTGTAGAAGTTGATGAGCGTCTCTTCGTCTGTTGGAGGTGCGCTATACGTTCCGGCGATACATCCTATCAGGGAAACCCCGAACAGAACGGGGAAGAAATACAATACCCATGCGTCGGGAACAGTGAATTTCATGACGATTGCCGCTATTACTCCGGCAGTCATTCCCCAGAAATAGCCTTCACCGTTGAAGCGCCACCAATGCCATTTGAGTACGTTGGCTGCGATGTATCCACCAAAGAGTGCGCCTACAATCCATTGGAAGATTTCATTAATATCTTTCAGAAAGAATCCGATAACGGTGCTGACCACTACCACTGCAACAGAAATCACATAACTGCTGCGTATCTGCGTTTTTACACTCGCTTTCGGATTGATGTATTTCAGATAAATGTCATTCACTATATATGCAGGAGCCGCATTCACCGTTGAAGCGAAAGTAGACATGAACGCTGCCAGTAGTCCCGCCAATAACAGACCGGCTAATCCGGAAGGTACATAACGGGTAATCAAGTGAGGAAGAATCGTCTCAAAGTCCGTTCGTGTAACTTCCATTTGTGTCATTCCGCCGTCTTCCTTGAAGAAGTAAATAGCCAGCAATGCGAATCCCATAATCATCAGGTAGCGAGGGATTAATAACACCACAGATACAGAACCACTCATCATTGCCGCTTCTTTCGGAGACTTACATGAAAGAATCTTCTGCATATCATAGTTAGGAGCGGGACCAGCCATGCTCATAAAGATTCCTTTCAGCAACGCCATCATAACAAATATGCTTATCAGACTGTAAGGCTCGTTGGCCATTCGCTCGGTAAGGAGATTCATCCGGCTGCTCCAGTCGATATCAAGTGTCCAGCCGAAGAAGGGCGAATCCCAGCCGGCAGGAACAAATGAGTGAATCATGTCCGGTGCCACCATCTGCATACCAATGACGACAATAACGATGCCTGCCACGGTCATTATCAGAAACTGAACGACATCTGTCCATACGATACTCAGCATTCCGCCGAGCATCACATAGAATGTGGCGATGGTAGTAAAGAAAATACCATATACATGAGGAACATATTCTGCAGGCACATTGAAAGGAATGAATGGAGATACTACTTCCCAGGGGATGAATATCTCCATAAATTTACCAATACCTATGAATCCATAACTTAAAAAACCGAGTACGCTAAGTAATGCGAATACGATAACAATCGTATGTGAAAGAGTAGAACCTTTCCCTTTTCCGAAACGGGTTTTAATCCATTCGGCACCGGTGAGAACGTTCGAACGGCGCAGCCACACGGATAAGTAAACCATTAGGAATATCTGGTTGAACACCGGCCATAACCAGGGAATCCAAAGACTTTTGAAACCATAAGCGAATGCCCAGTATACCATAAGCATTGTGCCCGTAATATCGAACATTCCGGAGGCGTTGGATAATCCCAACATATAGAAAGGCAATGATTTTCCACCTAAGAAGTAGGAGTCCATATTCTGGGCTGCCCGTTTTTTAAGAATGAGACCGATGACAATCATAGCGATAAGATAGGCGCATATGATAAGAAGGTCGGTAGTGTGTAATTTCATATTATTATTTTGAATCGATTTATATATTGTATCTTCTTTGCTGCAAAGGTAGGGGGGAAAGTCTTGGGCAAACAAATATTATTTTAGCACATACTGATACTAAACCAATAAATGTTTCTTATTCCTTATGGTAAATTAGTTCATTCCTAAGATTCCATGCTTGTATATGTTTTATGCCATTGTGAGACGGTAAGACCATATCATCAATTGATACTACCACTTTCGGAAAGTTATCATTAATGGTTTCCAATGGAGAAAATTCTCTTTTTATGGTACTTTGATCTGACATTATATAAGAGCATTGTATATAAATTGTTTCTCCTGTTTTTTGAGCCACGAAGTCGATCTCTTTACCTTTGGCATTGCCAGTGTAAACTTCATATCCCATACGAAGTAACTCCAAGTAAACTGCGTTTTCTATCAGGTAGCCAAAGCCATAACCGTAGCCGGGATAGAGATAATTTTTATAAGCAAGGTCATTAATGTAGAACTTACTTGTCCCAGCAAGGGTTTCTTTTTTTCCCTTGATGTCATAACGTTCGCAACGATGGATTAAGAATGTGTCTTCGATATATCCTATATAAGCAGCTACAATATCATAACTAATGTTTCTCCCTGAATTTTTAAAGTATTTCACTATGCTATTGACCGATATCAGGTTGGAAGCGTTGTTTACTAAAAAGATAAAAATATCTTCCAGTAATTTGGGGTCACGTATATTGTAACGTTGGATAATGTCACGCAACAAAATGGAGTCCTTAATAGTAGACATATAGTTTTGTCTGATTTCCAGTTTATTCGGGAGAGAAAACAACTCCGGCAGACCACCACTATTTATATAATCAAGATAACTTTGTTTCATTTGCTCTTTTCCGGTTACCATAAGATATTCCTGATAACTGAAAGGAAAAACATTGAAACATACATAACGACCGGATAATAACGTAGCCAGTTCTCCCTGAAAGTAATTTAGAGTTAGAACCGCTTATGAATAGTTCGTATTCAGCTGTATAGTCTTGTGAATAAGAATTTATTGTCTTTTCCCAATCTTTGATGAGTTGAATCTCATCGATGAAAATATAAACTTTTCCTGTTGGTTGTATAATTGCCTGATACAGCTTGATGATTTCATCTAAGTCTTTGTAGGTCTTTATGAAATCCAGATCTGTCATTTCTCTGTTGATGAATAGTGTATTTGCGGCAGGCACGCCATTTTCTATCAGCTGCCTGGCAGTCTGTCGCAATAGATAACTTTTTCCTGCTCTACGCTGACCTGTAAGGATTTTCACAAGTCTGTTTCCTGTAAAGTCCATAATCTTTTTCATTGTATTCACTACGCCTGAATCCAAAATCAAATGCAGTGTCTCCCCAAAGATTATACTTTCTTAGAATGTTTATCCTTTCGTCCATATCCTAAAGTTTTTAGCAAAAAATACAAAAGTTTCGGATATATCCGAAAACTTTTCTTGCTTTTTGTTTGCGATTTCGAATATATCCGAAATTATTTGTTTTAAAGATAAACTTGTTCTGTTTCTACTGTAACGGCTTTGTTAGCTTCTATGAGATTGCAAATATTTTCTACGGAAGCAGCAGAACGTAAACCGTCTGCCGGTGTGTGAAAACAATAATCGATCAGTCTATCAATGGTGGAAGTTGCTACATGCATACGAGTATCCGAGGATGCATAATAGATATATACTGTTCCATCTTCATCCGCAATCCAGCCATTCGAGAAAAGTACATTAGATACGTCACCTATTCTTTCTTCATCTATCGGAGCCAGCAAATATCCACCCGGTTCGGCAATTGTCTTTGTCGGATCTTCCAGAGAGGTCATATACAGATAGAGCACATAACGCAGTCCGGCAGCGCAAGCACGTACACCGTGGGCGAGGTGTAACCATCCTTTGGGGGTTTTGATGGGATGTGGTCCCTCCCCATTCTTTACCTCTTTTATAAGTGTGATAGTGACGGTGGTTTGATGATAGTTTCTTCTTTCACTTCTGCATGAGTAATATCATCTATAAGTGCCCAACCGATACCTCCTCCGTTGCCGGCATCAATAAAGCTATCCTGCGGACGGGTGTACAAAGCGTATTTTACCGTTAACAAATTCCGGATGTAATACAACATTGCGTTGCTGACTTTGGGAAATCAGGTTTGGTAGGCGTTCCCAATTCTTCAAATCTTTGGTGCGGACGATACCTGCTTTGGCAACGGCGGAAGATAAGTCACCCGGTGCAGCGTTCGGGTCAAGACTCTCGCTACAGAAGATACCATATATCCAGCCGTCTTCATGTGCTGTCAGGCGCATGTCGTAGACGTTTGTTTCTGTCGGATCAGTATCCGGTAGTTGTATCGGGTATTCCCAAAAACGAAAATTATCTATTCCGTTTGGACTTTCGGCAATGGCGAAAAGAATGACTTACGGTCGTTCCTTCCACACGTACTGCCAACAAGTATTTGCCGTTCCATTTGATAGCTCCCGAATTCATGGTGGCATTCACTCCGATACGTTCCATAAGCCAAGGGTTTGTTTCCGGATTCAAGTCATAACGCCATTCCAAAGGAATGTGTTTTGCAGTGATGACAGGATATAGGTAGCGTTGGATGATTCCGTTATAATGACTATTATCTTCTTTATTCTTGCGAGTGAGAAGCTGGAAATATAACTCTTTGAATTGTTTAAATTTTTGCTTATTATAACTTGACATAAGGTTTTTCTTTTTTAACAGATCCTACAAATGGGCGATTATAAGTGGACTTTTCCAACCAATGTAACAATACTAAATTGTGGTATTGTCAGATTGTAGTATTTATTGCTTACGGGAACGATATTTGTTTTATTCCATCTATTGTCTTTATTAGTAATAAATTGCTTTAATGCTCCTTTTTATATTTGCTCCGTCTAGGCGAATGTTGGTCGATATTGTTTTTTCAGATAGGTTGATTGCAAACTAAGATATATTTATCGTTCTTTTTTATATGCTGATACTAAAAGGTCTTTGTTCTTAGGTTGGGTTACCTGTATTCGTGTACTTCCTTCAGAAATATATCGAGTAATTGCCTAAGCTATCATACCTTTTTGATAATGTATAATCTGTTTCTATTTTTGTTCAAAATGATAAGACTTTCATTGTTGGATGTCGGCATAGCTCCTCCCCACCATATAATTGCATTTACATTTGCCTTAGTCAGATAATTGTGGAATGTAACTGCCCACTTAAGTCCATCTTGAATTGAAGTATCGAGTGGGGTTACATCACTTATTTCTGTAATCCATACCGGTATGTGCCCTTTTTCTGCTGCGTCAAATGGAATGATAGGAGTTTTTAAGATATTCTTTATCTACTTTTATTGGCATTATGTCAGGAGATAAGCTATAGCCATGTCCTGCTGCAATGAGATTGAATTTCTTGATTTCAGGATAGTCCTGAAGAATTGTATCTGTGAAGTCTTTGGATGAGACCATCTTTAGTTGAGGCATGACTACTGACCATAAAGGATTCTCTCCAAATATGATTTTTGCAGGAATATTTTCTTTCTGAAAGGTGGGACCAAGATTGGAAGTGATAAATTTCCCCATTTCGTCTGCTGTCCATAAAAGAAGAATTCCAGGGGGCGGCATAACCAGGCTCGTTTGAGGGTGATATGGCATAAGGTGTAATTCCTTTGGATTTGTAAGCTTTGTAAAAAGCTGCAAGATAATTAGCGAAATCCTGATAACACTCCGGTTTGAGTTTTCCGTTTGATACTTTTCCGTTGCTTTTCATCCATGCAGGAGCGCTCCATGTAGAAAAAACTAATTTGTTGATATGATATTTATTTTTTAGCCTCTAAAGTAAGCCATAATTGTCCGCGTCTCAACAAATCATCGGATTTATTGTTAAAATCAGAATCGCATAACTCGATGTTAATATCATCGTTAAGATTGAAGTCTTTATCTTCTTTTATTCTCCCAATAATGTGGGGAAAATCTCTCCTCTTAGGATGTTTAAACGCAATCCATCGTTACCGAACATTTTATCCATGACTTGTTTTCTGTTTTTTGAAAGCGAACAGTTCTTTAGCCCAGCCAGCTTGGGCTATTCCAAATCCGTCTATTGTTTGTTCGCAATCGTTCCATCCGATTACGATGCCGGAGCTTGGCGAATTATCTGAAATTTTAGTAGCAGGGTTGCTGAAACAAACTAGACTAGTAAATAGTGCACTTAAAATGGGGATGCAATGTAGTTTCATATTTTCAGAATCTGATATAAGGGAGGTAGCTTTTTCTTTGGTAAGACACCACCTCCCTAATTTTATTAATATCTATTTACCGATCACGCTTATGTTAGTCGATATCCCACCATATATGTGTGGTAACTTTGTCTGCTCCTTGTTGCTGATTCGCAGTATCTACATTTGCTCTGTTAATACTATATTCATCGGTAGGATAAGGGAGTCTCGTAGGGATAACTCCTGGGCTCATACTACCTGAATAATTGGTTGGAATAAGTTTGGGGTATCCGGTACGACGCCAGTTGGCATAACTTTCGTAACCGTTGATGAAAGTTGCTACCCAGTATTGCTCTCCGATAATTTGCAGTTTTTCCGTATTGTTTGCAGTACTGAATAGGTTCTGGGCTAAGTAAGTCTCGATTTCTTCATCTGTGATTTTACCTTGCGTTCCGTAAGCAATCTCCTGTTCTTTCATGGATGATGTGATGGCTTCTTTATAAAGAACCTCCGCGTTTCCGTTTGTCCAGTTTCTCAATACAGCTTCGGCTAGCAACAATTTCGTCTCAGATGGCATTAGGAAGATGGTAGGGGCATCCAATCTCAAAATTGTATTGATATTGAAGTTGGAAGTATTTTCTAAGCCGACAAAGCTTCCACTTGGGGCGTCTGCAATGGTATGACTATCGTAACCGTTAGGTAAACCAAATTGTTTGTCAAATTCAGTATTTCCGTCTTTCAAAGAGCAATATACATGAATACGAGGATCTTTTGTTTTTTTGAGATAATCCATGAATGTTTTCCCAATTTTGACTGCATCACTTTCGATGAAGTTGTCATCTAGATAACGGAAACTCAATGGATTTTTAAATGCATTTTTTTCCCGCTTCCGTCATGTCTCAGAAGGCATATATCTTCCGGTTGGCTCATTACGCCGATAGTTACGGCGTCGGCTACTGTCTGTTTTGCCAGGTCTGGAGCCACTTCTGACAGACGCATTCCTATACGAAGTAATAAGGAACCTCCAAACTTTTTCCACTTATTGATGTCGCCATCGTAGAATAAGTCACCGTCTATTGCCGGATTATTGGCATTTAGCAGGTTGACCCCGTCTTTGACTTGCTGAATCATATCTTTATAGATGGTCTCCTGATTATCATATTTCGGCTTATAGATTTGCTGATAGTATCCTAATCCTGCTTCAGAATAGGGAACATTGCCGTATATATCTGTCAAACGCTGGAACAGATAAGCGCCCCAGATTTTTGTTGCACCGAGGATATTGGAATATTTTGCATCTGACGAGGCTTTTTCTTCCAATTCGCGCCAGTTTTTTATCAGATCGCTATAAGTGTCGGTAAAGAAGGTGTTGGCGTAAGATTCCATCTGGTAATATTTGTCACCTGGCATATCGTTATTTAAGGAAGCGGCTTGCTGTACAAGCATCATGCAGGTTCCTACCTGAATGTTTTTTAGCAATACCACCGGTAGTCGTATGTAATTGAGTATAGGTCAACAGAGGACCGGGCTCTATCGAGGTAGGACTGTTGGGGTCTATATTTTTCTCGGTGAAATCACAGGCATAAACCATACAAGTTAGCGTGGATGCCATCATTAGTTTTATTATATTGATCACTGACATAATATTTTTATTTAAAATTTGACATTCAGATTAAAACCTATGCTACGTGAGGCGGGTAGTCCGTAAGATTCGAATCCCTGTCCATTGTCGATATTGAAAGAAGATTCGGGATCTACCAAAGGTACTTTATCGTAGATATTCCACAAATTCCGTCCTACGACTGAGAGAGACAAGGCTGACAAACCTATTTTACGGATCCATTTTGTCGGGAAGTTATATCCGAAAGAAAGTTCGCGCAACTTAATGAAAGAAGCGTCATATATACAGTTCTCGGTAATACCTGACAATGCCATATAATATTTCATCGCTGTCACTTTTACATCATTTGAGTTACACCGTCTTCTTTTTACTCCCTGAGCGATAATACCTTCTTCGCGTCCTGGTAGCGTGTCTGCATGGCGTCCGAACATAATCATGTGTGCATTTGTTTGAGAATACATCTTTCCTCCGAATTTGCCATCAAGTAAGAAACTCAATGTGAATCCGTGACATTCAAATGAGTTGCTGAATCCTAATGTATGGATGCACGCTTTTCGCCTAATTTCTCGATTTCTCCTTTCATAGGAAGTCCATTTTCGTACATGATTTCACCTTTGTCGTTGCGTTTGAAAGTTACGCCTCGGATAATCCCATAAGGTTGTCCTACTTGCTGGTAAATCCAAGCTGGGCCACAGTTGTCGCTATCGTGGCCAGTACGAGACTTTGCCAGTTCGAATTCGGTGACATCATCTGTTATGCGTTTAATTTCACTCTTGTTGTAAGCGAAGTTGAAGGAAGTGTCCCAACGAAAGTGAGATGAAAGAATTGGAGTGCCGGTAAGTAACAGTTCAATACCATGATTATTCACTTTACCCGCGTTTATTTTGACATTTCCATATCCTGACGCGGTTGATATACCTGCGTTTACTATATCGTCTTTAGTATTTCGTACATAGTATGTGAAATCAATGCCGAAGCGATTGTTAAAGAACCTGGCTTCAAATCCTCCTTCATACGAAATAGAAGTCAGAGGTTTTAAATTTAAGTTCGGAATAGTGCCATTGTCAATGGATCCAACAGGATATTTGCGATATGCATCCGCATAACTGTATGTCAATCCCAGTTGATAGGCTCCAACGGCGCCGCCGGACTGTGCCCATGAACCGCGTAGCTTGAGGTATGGGAACCAAGACGGCATCTGAATAGCTTCACTAAGGATAAATCCTAATCCGACGGAGGGATAAAAAATATGATTGGGAGAGGTTTTCCCTTTGTAAGAAAGTGCGGAAAACCAGTCGTTACGTCCTGTTAAGGTCAAATATATCATGCTTTTATAAGACATTTCGGCTTGTCCGAAGAGGGAGTTGATGTAACTTTCAGAAGTAGAATGACCACCGGATTTTGTTTTTGTATTATTAATGGTGTTGAATCCTGGTACAACAAATTGGTCACCGTACGAACTTGTTGCATCTGACCAACTTGCCATTGTGTTCCAGCCAATAAATGCATCGACACTTACAAGGCCGTCTTTGAATGAGTTGGTATATCCGGCAATGGCTTCTGTGTTGAATTCACCGTGATATTCGGCACTATTGGATATATTACCTTCTTTTTACAGCTCCGCGGGCTGTGCCCCAAGGGGTGACATTTTCGGCACGACGGTTAATCATATCACCGCCGGCACGTCCGCGTAGATACCAGTTTGGTGTAAAGTTGTATTGAACTTCGACGGAGCCAATAATACGGTCTTTAGCATCTTTTTTGACTATTCTTGTAAACAACAAATAAAGGATTGATTACATAGCCTTGAGCGTTTACTTCATATTCCGTACCATCGTCGTTTGTAATCTTCATATCAGAAAGGCCGTAATTAGGTGCTAGTTGCCATAAAGAAGCATTTGCATTGGAGGTAATATCACCCAGGTTTGGACGGTTTTTTGGCACGTTCGCGTACGTACATAATATTGGCCTTTAGTGAGAAGTGCTCGTTCATTCTAGAAGTCAGATTCAATGTAATATTGTTACGTTCCAGTTTGGAATTCGGTTGCATATCATGAAAACGTTGATCACCTGCACCAACACGGAACTGAATTTTTTCATTTCCGCCGGATACAGCGATGTTGTTAGTCACTGACCATGCATTGTCGTAGAAATCTTTGAAATTATTTCTTGCGGTTGGTGAATATGGGCGGGAAATTCCGTCATATTGCGTTACATTTGATCCGTCCATTTTGCTACCGAAGCTCATTACACTCATTTGCTTGGCTAATGTTGGAGCCAATTGGCTTATAGCCTGTTCTGGTGTCATTCCATATCCAGCTCCTGTCGCTATAGCCAGTTGATCAGGATTCATCCCATTTGCACCACAACCATATTCCCATTGGAGGTCATTATTCTTTAGGATGGGAGAGTCTTTAGTATAAGACATATTGTATTCTACTCTGACTTTTCCTGCTGTTCCTTTTTTTTTTAGTAGTAATGACAATTGCACCATTTGCTGCACGGGAACCGTACAATGCAGCAGCGGTACCTCCTTTCAGCACACTCATACTTTCAATGTCTTCACTATTGATAGATGAAATTCCGTCACCAGCATCAAAACCACCCCCATTCTCCGGCTTGACCATAGTTTCCGTTATTCATAGGCACGCCGTCGATGACGTATAAAGGTTGGTTACTACCGTTCAAAGAACCGTTACCACGAATTGTTATACGGCTTGAACCCATGACGCCGGATGCTGGTTTCACTACATTTACACCTGCTACTTTTTTCCTACCAGACTGTTGGCTATATTGGAAACCTTGACACGATTCGACTCTTCGCTCTTGACTTCCGTTACGGAGTAGGCTAATGCTTTTTCTCTTTTTTAATACCTAAGGCAGTGACAACTACTTCATCTACTTGGACAGAACTCTCCTGTAGAGTGACTTTCATGGGGGTATCTGTAGCCTTTTGTTCTACTGTCTGATATCCAATAAATGAAAAAATTAGGGTATTTCCTTTCTTTGCACGAATGGTGAACTGGCCGTCCATATTTGTGATTGTTCCAAAGGTTGTGCCTTTTTTATACTAATGCTGACTCCGGGCAGAGGCTCGCCGGAAAGAGTCGGATACTATTCCTTTAATATCCGTTTGTTGGGCATGAAGTGAACTGCATATAAATAGTAGGCAGCACAATAATAAATAAGTAATGTTTTTCATTGCGAATATGATTTTAGTTGTTAAACTCTGGGAGCAAAGGTAGGGTAGTTTGCGGTGGAGGACAAATATGATTTTATCAAATACTAATACAAAATTAACAAAAAGCATAAAAATGAGTAAAAAAATAGGGGTTTAAACTCTTTGATATAATACCAGAATTCTGAAACCGATATGTTTATTAGTGAGTATCGTTCTGTTTTGTAAAATCTAAAAAGTGGCATTTTAAGGGTGTAAAGCATAGCTTTGTATTGCTTAAAACGACGCTTTTCAAAAAGCTAAAAAGTTTGTTTCATTTTATTATTGATTATCTTAATGTCTGACTATTTACTTATAAGAAATAAAATGAATAAGCCGGAATATTATAAAGAATTTTCTGAAACGGATATTATCTATATCAATAAAAGAGAGTTTGCGGAAAATACCTGCGATACTTATTGTACTGGGAGTAATGTTGCTATGCTTTCGAGCGAATTAGCCACTTTTCTGAGTGGTAGATATATAGAATTTAAGGTATATAGTCTTACATATGCCGAAAATTTCTGGAGTTTCATAAATTAGAAGATTCTGTTGAAGAACGCAATGGAGAAAAAATTATATGTTCAGGTAGTATATTCAGTTATTGACTCTAAAACACATGAGTGGGAATTTGGAAATTTGTTGGCATACAAGATAATTATCCGAAAATAGTTGTTACAATGGATGAAATTGAGGGCGTTTCTTATCAGGGTATCAAACAGATCCCTATCCGTCAGTTTTTACTTTGTTGGAGATAATTTTTCTATTAAAGAAAAAAGAGAAAAATAAAAGGAGAAGCAAAACATCATTAGCTTCTCCTTTCCCTTTCCAGTATATAATCTCAAAGCGATTATTTGAAAACAATCTTCATTGGTCTACCTATCCAGACTTGTGGTTGTTCGAGGTTGAAAATGTGAGCTATTGTAGAAGCTACATCATATTGCATCATGCTTACATCATCAAAACGAAGTCCTTTTTTAATATTCTTACCGGAAATGATGAAAGCTGTTTCCATTTCTTGCATTGTTTTGCCGCCGTGACCCTTCTTGATGCCTCCATGGTCGGAAGTCAATATGAAAATAGTGTCATCAAGGATGCCTGCATCTTTTACGGCCTGGACAATCTGGCCGACATAAGTATCCAACTCCTTGAGTTTCTCATAATATGCGGGAGTGTCATGTCCTTCAGTGTGTCCGGTATGGTCGGGGCCGTCGTAGCAGATGGCAACAAGGGCCGGATGTTTCTCTTTTATATAGGCTGATGCCATATTGCCTAATTCTTTGGGAGTTTTGTTGCAATCGGCAACATGATAATGATAGTTCAGAGAAAGGGTGTCCACTAAATATTTGATTCCGTTCCATTCATACAGACAGCCGATCTCTGCTTTCGGACGGGCATCACGCAGTAATTGGAAGATAGTGGGGAAGATTCCATTCTTGTTTAATACACGCGACGGAAGTTCAGGTGTTTTGGATCCCCATTCGGTATATCCGTGAAGTTCCGGTCCGGCTCCCATAAACATGGATGCCCAGTTGATGGCGCTGGAAGAAGGAAGTGCCGAGCGTTTTTTGAGCGTGTAAGCTCCGTCTTCCATTAGTTTCTTGACATTGGGCATGTCTGCTTTAGGCAAGCTGTAAGCTCCCCAACCGTCCAGTCCGATGAGAACAACATGTTTGGCTTTGTCTTTTCCTTTGGCATTGCAGGAGAATGTGAAACAAAAAAAGCAGTGCGAATGTAGCAAGTAGCGTAAAAGCGTTTTGTCTATTCATGATATTTTCCATTAAGTAATTAATATTGTTGATTTAATGAATTAAGTTTTCTCATGTATTATTTTATTAGACAAAGGTAGAGTTATTCTGTTGGTGGAACAAATACAATCTTAGCATTAACTAATACTTTTGCATTTTTTATTTCAAACTCAGCCGGAAGCTTTTTTATCTATGTATTATAAATCAATACCACGGTATATGCTACATAGCAGAGTATCATAATGCTTCCTTCTATCCGTGTGATTGTCCGTTTGGCGAAGAACAATCCGAACAGCCAGAGCAGGATGCACGAGCCGACCAGTGTGAGCAAGTCGAAGTTGGTGATTCCGCTAAGGTGGAGAGGGGTAATGCTGGCACTGCATCCCAGTACAAAGAATATATTGAAGAGGTTACTACCGATCACATTTCCGATGGCAATTTCCGGATTCTTCTTTAATGCGGCAACGATAGAGGTGGCAAGTTCCGGCAGAGAAGTACCTCCTGCCACCAGTGTCAGACCGATGATTGACTCGCTGACGCCCAGATTGCGGGCGATACCCGTAGCCCCGTTAACAAATAATTGTCCTCCGTAAATTAGTGCAGCCAGCCCTCCGATAATATAAAGAACCGATTTCCACCAGGGGGGAGCAATTTTATCTCGTTCTCTTCTTCCGGTACGGGATGTTCTTCCTGTCCCCCTGTGGAGGGCTTGGAAGCGATAGCAAATGTATATCCCATAAAGATAGCGAAGAAACAAAGCAATAACAGTCCGTCTACTCTGTTCAGGATATTTTCCGGTGCTTTATCCAGAAAGACGTCATTGGCGCAAACCAACAGGACGACAGAAGATAGAATGCAGAGCGGAATCTCTTTTTTGAGTGTATTCCGGGTGATGACAATCGGGGCGAATAAGGCCGTGCAGCCCACAATCATCAACGTATTGAAAATGTTACTTCCCACCACATTACCTATGGCAATATCCGCGCTGCCTTTAAGAGCAGAAGACACACTGACGGTGAGTTCGTGGGGCAGAAGTTCCGAATGCGACAATAGTAAGCCCGATAACAATGGAGGGATACGGAGACGTTTGGCAACTGAAGCAGCCCCGTCCGTGAGTCCGTTAGCTCCTAGAAGAATGAGGATTAATCCTCCGATAAGTAATAATATATTCATGCTTTTTTCTCTTTTAGTGGCAAAGATAATCATTTTCAAAATTGAAATGTCAAAAACAATCCGTATGTTTGCTCTGTTTTAGTGAAAAAATAGATTAACCTTAATTCACTGTCAGGGGATATAGGATATGGAAATGAATAAAATGAAACGTTTAGTGTTACTGCTCATTGTACTTTTTTGGGAACAACGGGAGTACGGGCACAGTTGGGAGAAGCTGTCAAGAAGATATTTGCAGGTGATAGTGTAACTACCGTGCACAACACACCTCTGAACCGGGATTCAGACTCTGTCTATGTGGCCAATCTGCAAAAATCCCTCGAAGCAGCCCGGCTCAACGAGGCGAATATGCGTATGGAAATGGAGCAGATGAAGCTCCAGATGGCTACCGCCGACTCCGTGAAGTACGCCCGGCAGCGTCAACGTATCGATTCCTTGCGGCAGTTTACCAAAGGAATCCCTGTGGTAGCCGACAACGGAGATACCTTATTTTACCTTTTCACCAAACGTGGCGGATATACTCCCCAGCAACGTGCGCAAATGACCGGTGCTGCAATTGAAGAACTGGGAAGACGTTTTAACCTCCGCCCGGACTCCGTGTCGATCGACCATTCGGACATTGTTTCCGATTTGATGTACGGTAACAAGGTGTTGCTTTCCCTTACCGATCAGGATGCTTTGTGGGAAGGAGTTTCCCGTGATTCTCTTGCGAAGGAAAGACAACAAAACGTTATCACCAAACTGCACGATATGAAAGCCGAACACGGGCTTTGGAGAATGGCGAAACGTGTGCTTTATTTCATTCTGGTGATTGTCGGGCAATACTTCCTGTTTCGCCTGACGAACTGGCTTTTCCGTAAACTGAAAGTACGTATTTTGCGTCTGAAAGATACGAAGATACGACCTGTTTCCATTCAAGGATATGAATTGTTGGATGCCCAAAAACAAGCTAATTTGTTAGTCCTTCTGGCGGGTCATCGGGCGGTATATTCTTATGGGATTGCAGTTATTGATTACTATTCCGCTGATTTTCATTATTTTCCCGCAAACAGAAGGACTGGCTTATCGTATATTGGGTTATATCTGGAACCCGATCCGTGGCATTTTTGTGGGTATTATTGATTATATTCCCAAGCTGTTTACAATCATTATTATCTGGTATGCAGTGCGGTATCTGGTACGACTGGTGCACTATCTGGCCCGTGAGATAGAAGCATGGCGTTTGAAATTCAACGGTTTCTATCCGGATTGGGCAATGCCGACTTTCCATATCGTCCGTTTCCTGCTTTATGCATTTATGATTGCGATGATTTATCCTTATCTTCCGGGCTCCGATTCCGGTGTGTTCCAAGGTATTTCGGTATTTGTCGGATTGATCGTTTCGCTCGGATCAAGTACGGTTATCGGTAATATTATTGCCGGACTGGTGATTACGTATATGCGCCCGTTTAAGTTGGGCGACCGGATTAAACTGAAATGATACTACCGGAGATATTATAGAGAAAACACCCCTTGTCACCCGTATCCGTACACCGAAGAATGAGGTGGTTACCGTTCCCAACTCATTTATCATGTCCTCGCATACCGTGAATTACAGTACCTCGGCACGTGAATACGGGTTGATTATCCATTCGGAAGTATCTATCGGATATGATATCCCTTGGCGGCAAGTCAATCAGATATTGATTGATGCGGCATTGAATACTCCCGGAGTGGTGGACGATCCGCGTCCGTTCGTGTTGGAAACTTCTTTAAGTGACTGGTATCCGGTATATCAGGTGAATGCTTATATCAAGGAAGCTGATAAAATGCCTCAGATTTATTCAAACCTGCATCAGAATATTCAGGATAAATTTAATGAGGCGGGCATTGAAATCATGTCCCCGCATTATATGGCTGTCCGGGATGGAAACGAGACGACAATCCCCAAAGATGACTTGAGAGAAAAATCAGGAAAATAGTTTCTTTACTCTATGATACTTTCTTGATAGATGATGTAATGAGGAAGTTTCTTTCTCATCCGGCAGGAATCAGACTTTCCCGCAACGGATCAGTATTTTCTGTCCATCGTTTAAGGTGCTGGCAAAGAGGTAGGTATCTCCCCCTTCCGCTAACTTGATACGTTTACGGAGTTCTGCCACCGTAGCCGGAAAGTTGCGGACTGTGATATTCGCTTTTTTTCAGGTCTGACAGATTCTCCTTTATTTCCTTTTTTGTTGAGGCTGCACCGGTTGATGATGCGGAATGTTCTGCCGGGAAAACCCTCAATCTGCGTATCGGAAGTGTAGAGATGACTGTTGGGATGCAGCTTCTTGACGGAGTAAGCCGCGGCAATGCTGCGGAAAGCACCGGCTTTCAGGAGAGAAGCATTGGGTTCGTACAGATAATTGCCAAGTGTGTCTGTATAGCTGCACTCGCTGTGCTGTTCCTGTTCGCGGGTAAATACGAAGAGTTGTTTTTCCTGCTCTCCTTTTTTGTGGAGAGGTTTACGCAGTGAACCGGGATTTCTTCCGGTGCTGTCTGTCCGAGTAACAACAGGAGTTCTTTGCATTCGTTATTGACGGAGATGATATGTACCTCCTGTGTGTGCGGCAATTCTTTCAGTGCCTGTGAAAGGTCGAGCATGGGGGAAAGTTTAATCATTATCCGGTTGGCTTTGCTCAACAGGAGTCCTTCGAGTTCGGCCACATTAGGCTCACAGTCGGAAATGGCACGGTTTTTTTTCCGCCGTGCTCATTGCGGCGGGCGGGGTCGAGAAAGATACAGTCTACCGGAGACATGGTTTCCAGATAGGCTACTCCGTCGTCGTTTCTGACACTTATATGGTTGAGGTCGAGTGCGGGAAAGTTGTGGGCTGCTATGGTGCAGAGTTCTGCCTGACGTTCTACGTAAGTAGCCGATCGGAATCCGGTGGCGAGGAAAGAGCAGTCGATTCCGAATCCTCCGGTCAGGTCGGCCAGAGACTCACCTTGCAGGAGGCTTGCTTTATAACGGGCGGTGATTTCTGAAGAACATTGCTCCAGTGAAAGATGTTTCGGATACCATATATCGTCTATCTCTTTCCAGGAGGGGATTTTCTCGGCTGCGATTTGCCGTCCTGCTATTTGGGTGATAGCAGCCGGTATGTCTACATCGGGGTATTTCCGGGCTTGCAGGGCCAGGTTGCGTACATCGTCGGATTGATGTTCGTTGATAAACTGTCGGGTTTCGGGAGAGATTGGAGTCATAGGTCGTTATTGTTCGGGAAGTGAGATAAATAAGTCTGATGTCCGGATATTGCCTTGTTATTTATGGTATTACCTTATATTTCTGCCTTGCTACATCCCGGCTACAAAAGTTGAAGTGCCACCATTCGCTGGGCAGGGCGCGAAATCCGGCTTCTTTCATTACTCTCCGCAACAGTATCCGGTTCTGCCGTTCCGCCTCACTTATTTTTCCGTTTCGTACCAGTTCACTTTCTTGTGTGATATGGGCTTCTATCCCCAAGTGGTCTACCTTGGTTCCCATAGGCAAGGGTTGTCCGAGAGAATCCTGAATGCTGATGTCTACCGCCAGTCCGTAGTTGTGAAGTCCGCCGCCACGGTTCGGGTTGGAGACGTATTTGTATTTGGGTGTTCCTTTCACTACATTCCACATCTTTTTTTGTACGGACATCGGACGGGCGGCATCGTAGACAACGAGATTGTAGGAAGGATGCAGTTGTTTCAGTGCCTCCTGTGCTTTCACGAGGGCGTATGCTGCGTCGGGATGCAGATAGGCTTCCGACAAATCATCGTAAAGCACCTCTCCGGTGAAATTGTCGGCTTGTGTGTACATCAACTTCACGGTGATACTGCTGTCCAGTTCCGCTATATTGACCAGTCCTAAAGAATCCATGTAGAGAGCCATGGCACTTTTCTTTGGTTGAGGGGCAGGGGAACATTCTTCGCGGGGTTGCATATCATCCGACGGATGTTTGTATTCTGCCATGGTGAGCCTTTCCTTTTCCTTGTGACCGGAAACGGAAGTACATTCTGCCAGAAGCAGACAGAGGACAGGCAAACTATATTTTAGAAATCTCATTCGGGCTTTTTGTATTTAGTGCGTCAAAGATACTTCTTTTTGGCTTTAGCTCCAATAAGCTACCTTTAAATCCTGATTGTTGGAGTGACCGGGTGATGCCACGGGGCTGTCACAGTTGTGCCACCGGCTTGGCACAACTGTGACACTTCGATGGCACAACTGTGACAAAGCCGGTGGCACAAGGTAGAGGAATAAGGGCTTGTAGCGGCTCTTCCTATCGCCGGATGTTAGCGACTGCTTTCTTCGGATTGGCTGTTCCTTTCCATACGTCAAGCAGGTGCAGGATGTATCCGCTTTCGCTTTTTGCTGTTATTGACCGATAGTAGTTCCGCATAGATTTCCCGTTCTTCCCAGTTCAGCCCTTGCAGAAAGGGGATGTTGGTGGTTGTTACTTGCTGTCACAATTGGGTCTTTCAGTATCGAAAGTTGGGCGGGAGTCAGGTTGAAACTGGATTGTACTACGTTGGACAGAGCGATGAGGCAGCGTGCCGTCATATAAGGTTGCGTCAACTTCCCCCAAAAGAAACAGGGAGCGTCTTTTTTTTCTCTATTTCACTGTATTTGGCGAGGCATAGTTCGTCCTGGTCGGCAGCGCGTTGCAATGCAGACAGAGCGGCGTATTGATAAGAAATGGTATCAGCCATAGTTGGATAAATAGGTATTGGGTTGCTTATTGCCCCAATATAGAAATTTATTTCTTGCAAGAAAAGAAGTTGCGGGATTTACATTACTTCTGAGGGTATGTTTCACATTATAAGTTGAATAATTGAAGTTTGTAGAAGTAATATAACTACAATTCTTTATAATTTTGAACTATTCTTTATACATAAAAATATTATTCTTTATAACTAATATTAAATCATATTCTGCATTTAAATGTAAAATGATACCTTTGTTCGAGATTTAAATACCGTAATGACATAATTTAATTTATTAAATATACCGTATGAGCCATTTGTGAAAATCGCTCCAATATTGTTTCTTTTGTTTGTGTTATCCCATTTTGAGTGTCAAGTGTGACATCAGAATGGGATTTTTATTTTCTCAGATAGAACTCTTTAAAATTTTACATTGATCCAAAACTTGCCCGTCTTTTATGTTGAGCCGCTTTTATTTAAGAATAGACATATAACAAACAAAGAAGCCTTGTAAACATTACATTTACAAGGCTTTATGTGGACCAGCCTGGGCTTGAACCAGGGACCTCCAGATTATGAGTCTGTTGCTCTAACCAACTGAGCTACAAGTCCGATGTATCCTTTTATCGGATGCGGTGACAAAAGTAGTATTTTCTATTGAATTATGCAAATTCTTTCAATAAAAAACTACGTGACTTTTTTTCTTCTCAGAATTTATATTTGCGTTTCGGGTTCTTGGGGAACCAGCCTTTTTTACTCTTTCTTCCTGTTCGAAAACCTCTTTGATTGTCCAGAAAGAGGAGAAGGCAAATACGCCTAGCAGAGAAGCTATGATGACGTTCTCGATGCTTAATGAGGCAACTACACCGGCAATACCGAGTATCAGGAATATCCACCAGCATTTTGTGCCCCAATAATATTCGGCCTTTACCACGACAGGGTGAAAAAGGCCGATAATCAAAAAGGTACAAATTCCGATGAATAACCCTGCAAGGTGATATTCACTTAGAAATTCCATGGGCTTACTTTTCTACTCGGATAGGAATTTCTTTTTTGATGCTTTGCTCCAGAGAAATCAATGTCTCGGTAGCTACTACACCCGGTATCTCTTGCATTTTGTTATTCAGCAAATCCATTAGGTGTTCATTGTCACATGCATAAAGTTTGGTCAGCATGGTATACGGGCCAGTGGTGAAGTGACATTCTACGATTTCCGGAATCTTCTGCAACTCGGCCACTACAGATTTGTACATAGAGCCTTTTTCCAGTTTGATGCCGACATACGTACATGTTCTGTATCCCAATGATTTCGGATTTACATGATAGCCTGAGCCTACGATGACACCCAAGTCAATCAATCTCTGCACACGTTGATGAATAGCTGCGCGTGACACTCCGCATTCGGCTGCTACGTCTTTGAAAGGGATGCGGGCATTCTGTGAGATAATCTCTAGTATTTGCCTGTCGAGGTTGTCTATTCTTTCCATAATAATAAATTGTAATTTCCAGTTGTTATCAAATAGTAAGCAAATATAGAGATTTATTTTAATTATTCTTCTTTTCCGAGAAAAAAAAATAGGAAAAAAAAAAAAAGAGGGCAATCACTTTGCACCTCTTTCCTTTTTTCTATTTAGACAGAAAATTATTTCTTATCTTTCTCGATACTCAACAGTTCAACTTCGAAAATCAAAGTAGAGAACGGTTTGATTTGGCCGCCTGATTCTCTAGCACCGTATGCCAGTTCCTGAGGGATGTAAAGTTCCCATTTAGAACCCTACGGGCATCATGGTCAATGCTTCTGTCCAGCCTTTGATAACTTGGTTGGCACGGAAAGTAGCCGGTTCGTTACGTTTGTAAGAGCTATCGAATTCAGTACCATCGATCAAAGTACCTTTGTAGTTTACTTTCACTTTGCAAGTGTCAGCAGGGATTTCACCTTTACCTTCAGTGATCACTTTGTATTGCAGACCGCTCGGAGTTGTTTTCACACCTTCTTTAGCTTTGTTGTCGGCAAGGAATTTTTCGTTTTCAGCTTTGTAGTCAGCATATTTTTTCTTCCAAAGCTTTTGTTTTGATAGCTTCCATAGCTGTACGAGTATAAGCCTGAGCAGCTTCCATAGACATTACGCCACCTTTTTTCCAGCGTACCTGCGATGAAACCAGCCATGAAGTTGTCTTTGCTGATAGTTTTAGTAGAGTCACCGGCAAACAGTTCCTGATTGATGTTTTTATCATACCGTTCTCGCCGCTGATTTGCTGACCGATTTGAATACCCTGCCATGTAAGCAATGTCTTTTTTGCTGGTTTTGCTTACGCCGTCGTTCAAACCTTTGATGAATTCTGCCATATATGCAGTATCAACGTTCAAACGACCTGTCAGATAGCCTTTCAGACCTTGAGTCTGAGCCATACCGATAGAATAAGACAGTGAATCGAGGTCTGATTTCAGATTTGCTTTTAGGAGCTTGAGCTGTACAAGAAGCAAGGCTTGCAGCAGCGGCGATTGCCATAAAAATACTAATTTTTTTTTCATTTTGCTTTGAAATTTTTATTTATAATACTTCAAGTAATTCTACTTCAAAAACGAGTGTGCTGTGAGGAGGAATCATTTCTCCGGCACCTCTTGCGCCATAGCCCAGGTCCGATGGGATATACAGTTTCCATTTAGCACCTTCCGACATCAATTGCAGGGCTTCTACCCAACCTGGAATTACCTGGTTAACGCCGAATACGGCAGGTTCGCCACGCTGGATAGAACTGTCGAACAGGGTGCCGTCTACCAACGTGCCTTCGTAGTGGCATCTTACTTGGTCGGTCGCTTTCGGTTTTTGCCTGTACCTTCATTGATAACCTCGTATTGCAATCCGCTGGGCAGTGTAACAATACCCGGTCTTTTTTTGTTTTCTTCCAGGAATGCTTTTCCTTGTTCAATGGCGACAGCGCTCATTTTAGCTTCCAGTTCTTCGAAGTATTTGTTTACTATTTCGCGGGCTTCATTGTGGCTGATAGCCGTTTGATTACCTTCCAGTACGTCTCTGATTGCTTGTGCAAAATCATCTACTGCGAGACCTTGAATTCCCATACTTGATAAGTTTTGACCGATTCCAAGGCCAATAGCGTAACTAAATTTATCCATATAATGTTTTTTGTTGGCGATTGAAATGTATCACCTTCATGGTTTTAGCTTTCAATCAATTGCAAATTTATGAATCGCAAAAGTACGTGTTTTATTTGAATCATTTAGCATTTGGTATTTAAAAATTCTTATATCCGTGAAAGTTAACTGCTTTTCTTTAGATTACTTATTCTTTTGTTCCTGAGATTTAATCTCATTGATTCTAGTATTTGTGTATAGATTATAGTATATGTGATGCTAGTCTTTAGGCTACTTCAACTTAAATCCCCGCATTTTCGAAGCTAGATTATTAGGTGCAAAAGTTTTCTTTTTATTCGATGATTCTGATTACATTTGTATATCTTAAAATGAACAGAAGGAGGAACGATTATGAAAGAATCTGGTAATATTGACGGGTGCTGGTATGAGTGCCGAGAGTGGAATCAGTACGTTTCGTGATGCAGGCGGTCTGTGGGACCGGTATCCGGTGGAGCAAGTGGCTACTCCGGAAGGCTATCAGCGCGACCCTGCATTGGTGATCAACTTTTTATAATGAACGCCGGAAACAGTTGTTGGATGTGACGCCGAATCGCGGGCATGAATTATTGGCGGAGCTGGAAAAGAATTTCAGAGTAACGGTGGTAACGCAGAACATTGATAATTTGCACGAAAGAGCCGGAAGCAGTCATATTATTCATCTGCATGGTGAACTGACAAAAAAGTATGTTCCAGTCGTGATCCTTATAATCCCCATTATGTAAAGGAATTAAAAACCTGAAGAATACGAGGTGAAACTTGGAGACAAGGCGGGGGAGACGGAACACAGTTGCGGCCTTTTATAGTTTGGTTCGGCGAGGCGGTCCCCGAAATTGAGACAGCTATTCAATATGTGGAGAAAGCGGACATTTTTTTGTAATTATCGGCACTTCGCTTAATGTGTATCCTGCAGCGGGATTACTTCATTATGTACCGCGGGAAGCAGAGGTGTATCTCATTGACCCAAAGTCGGTGGATACACATAGTTCTCGTCCGGTACATGTGATTCAGAAGGGAGCTTCTGAAGGAGTGGCTGAGGTGAAACAGTTGTTGGGCGTTTAAAACCCTTTCCTGTCTTTATTCCAGTTCAGAGGTAAAAATATGATTATTCTGGACAACTTCCGAAATTTAGAGTGCGCTGATGCCAATGCACTCGATTCTTAATATTTTTTCACTATCATCAAAGTATACATTCCATTTGTCGATTTGGGGACATTGTGCCAGAAGTTTCTCGATGCGTTTGATGTCGCATTTTCTGGTGATAGAAGTTCGAAAAATCAGAATCTTATTTTCCATGTCTTTTTAGAGTTTTTTATTGATGTGAACGGAACTCTCGAATGGTCATATTGAAATATTGTCTGAAGTTGCGGCTTAATAGTGAAAGGCTGCTAAAACCGCATAGACGGGCAATTTCGGTGGCAGAAAGTTCCTTGTTCCTCTTTAATAATTGTGCTGCTTTTTTCAATCCGGGTGCGTTTGATATAATCTGTGGGAGTTTCTCCTGTCAGAATAGTAAATACGCGATGGAAGTGGAAAGGTGAAAAACAGGCGATGCCTGCCATTTTCTGTAATGGTAGTGGCTGGTCTATGTTGTTATGGATGTAGTCGGTGACTTTGTTTATCCGTAACAGGTATTCTTGCTTATTTAATTCTTTCGTTTCCATATCTTTTTTTGCAAAGTAAAGGATAATAATTGCCGGAGAACTATCCTATTTTGCTAACTTCTCCGGCAGCTGGCAATTATTTTTTTGTCCTATGTAGAATACATAACCATAATATTCTTTATACTTGTCATACAGACTCTGCTCATGCCGTTGCCCGGCAATGAGGTCTGCGGCTGCGGCATTTCCCGAGTATTCCTTCAAAAAAAAAAGCTTCCTGGGCCGGGAACTGCGGAGCATAGAAATGTTCTGTCCAACAGTTCTCCGGTAAAATGAAATGGGCTGTCAGTGTATAGCCGGCTTTCTCCATTTGTGCTATTTTTGTCGGGATAGTATCAATTTCCGGGTAATTGGCGAGCCAGAAGTCTTCTATTTCGGCAGGGCGTTCCGGGGTAAACCAGGAGGCTTCTGTTACGGCGATGAATCCGTCCTTTTTCAGGAATCTGTTCCATTCGTTCATGCCACGTTCGAATCCTATATTATAGATAGCGCCTTCGGACCAGATAAGATCGAGTTCTTCGTTTTGAAACGGCAGATTGTCCATTGAGCCGACAATGCCTTTTTACTCTGTTTTCGCAATGGGTATTTGCTGCATTTCTGTTGAAGATCTCTATAAAATCGGGGAAAAGGTCGATGCCTGTAATCTGTCCTTTTTGTATAGTTAGCTAATACCATTGTCTGTCCGCCTGTACCGCAACCAATATCGGCGATTTTGGCTTCGTCAGACAGTTCGTTGATGAAACTTACGGCTTTTTGTGTGACTTCGGGACTTCCGGGACCTTGGCGTTCTAATAACTTGAAGTAATTACATATCATTGTGAAATCGAAATCGTGGATTGATTTTAAATCGTTACTCATTGTTTTTTTTAATGTTTTTAGGTGTACGCCAAATGAATGCATACAATGATGCCCGGCTCATTCGACTATACAAATTGTTTTAAAATTCAGATAATAGAATATAACCTCTCTGACATGACTATGTCAGAGAAAACATAAGGGATAATCTGTAGTGAGAGGAAGACTAACAGATTATTTACAGAACGGAATCCTTACGGAATGAAAATGAGTTACACATCCAATTTTTTTCCTTTTAGTTCGTGGCAAAGATATGTTTTTTAGAGATAAACGTCCGTAAATTCTATAAAGAAAAATACTGTAAACGTGCATTTTAGCAAGAATCGTCAAGTGCATTTTTTAGTACTTAGTCGAATAAATGATATAAAAAAGGCTATGTATTGAAGTAATAATTAAGTATTATTTGTATTTTTGTAACTTGAAATCTAATTATATATTACATGAAAAGAAGCTTTATCTTTCTCTTGGGCCTTTTGTGTATTATAATGGTGGAGGCTAAAAACCATTACTTTAAACATCTGGGAGTTTCTGACGGATTATCTCAGGTTTGTATATTTTCAATTTATCAAGATGAGTTGGGTGCAGTATGGTTAGGCACTTCGGAGGGATTAAACAGATATAATGGTAAAGATGTAAAAATATTCCGTCCTTCGCAGGGGAAATGAAGGTCTGACGAATAATGAGATCAATAAACTGTGTGGAGATAAAAAAGGAAGAATATATATTCGTTCGGGTAATGACTTGATAAAATTTGAACTTTATAAAGAACGGTTTACCTGTTTACTTCGGAATGATGTAAGAGATCTTTTCTGTAAAAAGAAGATACGTTGTGGGTTAGTTGCAAATCTGGTATCTATTATTATACAGCTGAAAGTTCAGAATTGACTTTTTTTCACGAAATTACAGGGAGGAGTAGGTGCGGAAGGTATGATATATGTCGATAACGATTTTATATGGGTTGCTACCAATCATCTAGTTGCTATTTCGCGCAAAAATCCAAAGCAACAAAAGATACTAGCTTCATTCGACAGAGGTAGCCAATGTATTTCAGGAGATAGTGCGGGTAATATATGGGTAGGTACCTGGAACGGTTTGTATAAAATCTCCGCCAATAGGGAAATGACACGTTATATAAATTCTTCAGACAAAGGAGAATTGTCGGATAATCAGATTCGATGTGTATTGGAAGATGACTTCAAACATATATGGGTAGGTACTTTTCGCGGACTTGATTGTTATGATCCTACAATTGATAAATGGGAGCATTATACACGTTATGGTGATTCTCCAAACACCTTGAGCCACCACTCCGTTTTATCTCTCCACAAAGATATGCAAGGTAATATTTGGGTAGGAACTTATTATGGAGGTGTAAATGTCTTTAATCCGAGTAAGACTAGTAATCATTTTTACTATGCAGAGCCGTTGCAGGAAGACTGTTTGAGTTTTCCTGTCGTTGGAAAGATGGCGGAGGATAGTAGTGGAAGATTGTGGATTTGTACAGAGGGAGGAGGATTGAATTGTTATAATGCAGATACCGGGATATTTACTCGGTATCAACATCGGAAAGGTGATGCGAGTAGTGTGGGTAGTAATAATCTCAAAGTCAATATTCTATCGAAAAGAAAATGAACGGCTATATGTTGGTGCTCATCTTGGGGAATATTTGTGTTGGATCTGAAATCGAATAAAGGACATACGCTTCATAATATAGTAGGTGATCCCACATCATTACCGCATGAGATAGTGAACGATATTCAAGAGTATAAGGATGGGCTTGCTTTATTAACACAGGGAGGGGTTGCTTTTATGGATCCGGTGACTGAGAAATTTTCACCACTCTCGAATGATGTAAATGTCCGGAAGCTATTGAATAAAAGATATGCTTTTGAAACGTTCCTGATTGATAGTCGACAACGTATGTGGTTGGCATCGGTTAATGGAGGTGTTATTTGCGTGGATTTGCCTTCATCAAAAATAACTGAGTATGCAATGGATACTAATAATCCTTCTTCAATAGGACGATTTAAAGTTGTCCATATTTTTGAGGACAGTAGAGGAAGTGTATTCTTTTTGTACGATAGGATCGGGTATATATGAATATCAAGAAGGGGAGCAATCATTTAAGTCATACAGTACTTCGAATCAATGTCTGCCGAGTGATTATTGTTATTATATCTGTGAATCTGTTGAAGATCATCGTTTATTTATTCTTCATGGAAAAGGACTTTCTATTTTTAATAGAGAGAAAGGAGAAGTTGAAAATACCTATCACCTGTTTAATCAGACTTATAGTCAGGGATCTGCTTTTGTATCTAGATAAGAATGGAACTCTTTTTTATTAGCGGTACTAATGGCTTGGCTTTATTCCAGAAGCAATCTTTATATGCTTTACCTTCCAAGAGTCTTTTGAATTTTGATAAATTGTTTATTTTCAATGAAGAAATTTGTCCTAATGACCAGTCTGGTATTTTGACTGATATACTGGCGAAGACATCGGATATTTATTTAAGCTATAAACAAAATAATATAACTGTTGAATTTGCATCCTTTAATTATAATAATGATCGTAACCGTTTATTTGAGTATCGTTTAGAAGGATTTGATAAGGCTTGGACTCAAACCACTGGTACAACAATAACTTATACGAATTTACCTCCTGGTGAATATATACTTAGAGCCCGTCCATTAGCTGGTAAAGAAAATCTGGATGAGGAAGTTCATTTGAATATACATGTTTCTGCTCCTTTTTATGCCACTGTCTGGGCCTATTTTTTCTATCTTCTATGTTTGCTAGGGGTGATGATTGCATTTATTCGTTTCAAAACTCGTCAGGCTGCTTTAAAGTCCTCTTTGGAGTTTGAAAGAAAGGAAAAAGAGAGGATTGAAGAACTGAATCAGGTAAAATTACGTTTCTTTACGAATATCTCTCATGAATTCCGTACCCCATTAACACTCATTCTTGGACAGATTGAGGTATTGATGCAGATGGATTTGGGCACAACTATTTATAACCGTATCCTTCGCATTTATAAAAATGCATGGCATATGCGGAATCTGATATCAGAATTGCTTGATTTTCGTAAACAGGAACAACAAGGTTATTTGAAACTTAAGGTTGAAGAACAGAATCTGGTCACATTTACGCGACAGATTTATATGTGTTTCTATGAGTATGCACAAAAAAAAAAGAGATTACGTATCGTTTTGATAATGTAGAAGAAACAATTTCTGTCTGGTTTGATTCAAAACAATTACAGAAAGTTATTTTTAATTTATTGTCGAATGCTTTTAAATACACACCCAAGAAAGGAAGTATAAGGGTAGAGGTAAGAATGCTTGCTTCTCAAGCGATTGTGTCGGTATGTGATACAGGCGTCGGCATTCCGGAAGAACATATTTCAAAGATTTTTGAGAGATTTTATCAAACAGATAATTCTTCTTCGTTCACATTAGGAACGGGCATAGGATTGGCATTGGCTAAAGGAATAATGAATATGCATCATGGAAAGATTGATGTAGAAAGTACTGTGGGAAAAGGTACTAAATTCACGTTATCTCTTCCTTTGGGAAATCGTCATTTTAGTGATGAAGAAATGGCTACTGTAGAAAGTAGAGAGTCAGTAATTATTTCCGAGGCGGTTCCTATGCTTCCCTTTGAACAAATAATGGATGTGGAAGAAGAAAAAAACGAAAGTACAAGAGAATATTAAGGAAGAAGATAAACCCATTATTCTTTTTTGGTAGATGATAATGAAGAATTGTTGTCTATGCTGGAAGATTTGTTTTTGCCGATATATAAGGTATATATTGCACATGATGGACGTGAAGGACTGGAAATGGCACGACAAATTCAGCCGGACTTGATTATAAGTGATGTGATGATGCCTGAAATGTCTGGTAAAGAATTATGTTATAAGATTAAAACCAATGTGGAACTTTCTCATATTTCTGTGATTTTATTAACGGCTCAGACTTCTGTTGAGTATGTTGTGGAGGGGTTAATGTTTGGTGCAGATGATTATGTAACGAAACCATTTAATGTAAAAGTATTGATTGCTCGTTGTAATAATCTGATTAAAAATAAAAAACGTTTGATAGCACATTATGCAGGTAAGACCATTACGGAGTCTCCGGTGACAGAAGCTATAAAATGAAAGAGATAAGGAATTATTAGCGAAATGTGTGAATATTATTAAGGAGAACTTTGAAAATCCTGCTTTTGATGTTACTGCTCTTGCTTCCGAACTCTGTGTGGGACGTAGTAAACTATATATGCAATTCAAACAAATGACCGGATTGACTCCGAATGAGTTTATTCTAAAAAATAAAGTTGGATGAGGCAATGTCTTTATTGAAGAACCATCCGGAATTAAATATCTCGGAGATTTCTATACGGTTAGGGTTTTCTTCTCCACGTTATTTCAGTAAATCTTTCAAAGCATTTTTTGGGGTCGCTCCGCAAACTGTAAGAAGTAGGAAGAAAGAATAATGTGTTTTTCATCTACTATCAAATTATACATGACATCCACTAATATTGTACATAAGAGGTCTTATTAAATTGGAGAAAAAGGCTAAAATATGACCAAATCTTCCATTTTAGGTGTTCATTTTTTCCATGTGGATTCATACGTCTACTTTTTTGTAATATTTGTATTTATAGGTATTGTGTTTCTCCTCTACTTTTACATCGCTTTAATTTAGTTTTAGTACATAAAATCAAAAAAGTTAATTAAACAAGTATGAAGGGCACAAAAAAATATGGAAATAAAAATTTTTATAATTACTGAAAATCAGACCAATGCATTAAGAGAAGAAATTAATATGGCTGATTATAAAAAAAAACGGTAATAGATGTGGCGGCTATGACCGATGAAATATGAGAAGATTTCAAGCAATCAAAGACTTCTAATTATACTCATTATAATATAACTTATCACATGAAAAGCAAATTAATAACATTATTCTTACTATTAGTTACTATTGGTTCGATAACCTCCGCTCAGGGAATTAAAGAAGAAATCTCTTTAAAATATGGAGCAACGAATGAGGGGAAGCGACAGGATCATGCAATGCAAAAATTCCGGGATAATCGTTTGGGAGCCTTTATTCATTGGGGATTGTATGCCATTCCTGGGGGGTGAATGGAACGGGAAAATGTACGGTGGGGCTGCTGAATGGTTGAAGAGTTGGGCAAAAGTACCTGCTGATGAATGGCTGAAACTGATGGATCAATGGAATCCTACCAAATTTGATGCAAAGAAGTGGGCAAGAATGGCTAAAGAGATGG
>VOFJ01001549.1_pt1 | contig 44569 bp, 52 predicted proteins | sample 5384081 | NCBI WGS metagenome assembly VOFJ01 (sample SAMN12384729, study PRJNA508395) | human gut metagenome | isolation source: healthy gut I | host: Homo sapiens
GCTGAAAAATGATGGGACTATGGAAAAAATGTTGGCTGCTTGTTTTTGTTGGTATTGCAAATCCCAGTAGATACATTTGCAGAAGAATGGATTATGGGAACGATATTTCTGTAGAAACAGATTTTACAGAAAATGAGAATTCAAATAATGAAGAGGAAGAAAACACTGATTTTTATAGTGATGGAAATATAGAAGAATCAGAAGGTGATAGTTTTACTGATTCAGAAGGGTTTGCCAGAGGGTATTATAGCTTCTTTAGTTTCATCTAACGTTTAATGGAAAGGCTTCCTATACCATGGATGATGCCTCAGGAGGCCCATGACTTGTATTATTCGGGCGGTGCTGAGGTTGGCTGCTTATCACCATGCGGACATCAAGGGAATTTTTTGATGGGGCGATATATAAACTTTGGGGGAGTGAACAGGGCTGATGTTTCTTATATAAAAATACTCCTTAATCATGACAGTTCTAATTATTCAGCATTGGGTGAAATAGTACATGATGGTGATGAAATGCACTTTTTACAGAAAATCAAGGTTAACCCTGCAATTGAAACAGGTTATAGGTACTGGTGGTGATACATAGGAAATTGTGCAGGGCTTCCATTTATGTCGACGGAGTAAAACAGAGGGACTTGTTACAGATGAAGATGGAAGGTAACCCTTTCTCCGGGATTTTCACCGAAAGATACGCCCTACTACTGCTGAGAAAACAGAAATATAGTCGGAACAGAATATGCCGTGCGATTTCAGCCGCATATGTGAATGCTGGCGGTTAGAAAGCGTCCGGGGAAGAAAATTCCTATTTAAAAAATGTGACACTTCGTACTGTTACATCCGATAAACAAAAAAGAAAGTAAACTGGATATTTTGGATGGCAGGCCTTTTGTTGTCTCTGCTGGAAATGGTTTACCTCCATATGAGTCTGAAAGCAGAGATGTATTTAAGTGCAGAGTTGATGAGGCGGCGCCAGATGATTGTCAGGTTTATGGTATATGAAAATCCAAAAGATGGAGTCATGTACACCAATAAAATTAATACTGGTAGTTATTCCTATTTAAAATATGCCATTGCCAAAGGTATGACATCTGAAATATGATTAATTATAACCAGTGTATTAGAAGTATTCGTTTAGAGGTACGGCGAATGGAAACGTTCTGAGAGCCATGAACTGCCGATTAATTATTTATCGGAATCATTTGGAAAAACTGAACATTACAGATTCCTGGGGACATCAGATCGAGTCTCTTTCGATTACAGGATACGATGGAGGACCAGAACCTGATTGTAACAGTTCCGGAAAACACAGAGTAGAGCCTACTGAGGCGCAAGCCATATAGTTATCGTGATACGCCAAAAGCGAAAATTACTTTTAAATGGGGAAAAACCACCCTTTAATTATTTTAGTAGCTATAAGCTGGTTCCAGACTGGGCTAATCAGATGAATATGTATTAGGAAATTAATATCGGTGAGTCAGAAAGGTCTATTGCCCGGGAGGCGGCATCTTATACTTTAACGATAAAAAAGGTCCGATGGACTATACAATCTTCAGATGTGCTAAAGGTAACTGGGAAATATGGAACTGTATTTCAGAATACAGAACCGCCAGTCTAACTGCTGTGACGTAGAGGTTTTTGCCAGCCGTGCAAGGGAAAGCTATCGTATCAATGGTATTCTGTAACAGTACCTCAGTTGAGAATCATCCTGAATTTGTAAAAGAAGATCAGTATGTCAAAATAGACGGTGCGACAGATCCATCCTATGAAGTTTTTACAGAGAAGCCAGAAGACGAAAAAGTATTATTTCTGTCGTGTCGAATATGAAAATAGATGGGAGAATATTTTCTGCCCGAAGTGAATTTAAAAAGTTTACGATTGTTCCAGAAACTGTAGAAGTACCAAAAAATTGAAACACAGCCCCAGAATATTTCCCTGTTGATGGGAAACCTGTAACGGAAAGCTTTTCAGTGGCACTTGAAAAAGGCACCGTGGAAATCTAACGGCAAAATATCAGTGGTGCATAAAAATACGGAAAACACAGAAGGTGGAACCTCATCGCTGGTGCGGATAAGGGAAACCTGGCGCAAGTTGTCTATAACGGAGACAGGAACCGACTACTATTATTGTGAAGTCTGGTATAGCTGCCGTGACGTGAGTTATACGGTAGATGAAGACGGTGTTGCGGAACCAGACTTCTTCCCGGTCAGTGAAAAATTTATACAGATGTAGTATCTGCCACAATATTAGAGGAACCTCTTCCATGGGAGGGAACGGCCCAGAGGAAACTCCATATTTATTAAACAGCCTTACCGACCTGAATATTTATGGGATAAGGTGAATGAGGATGGCTATGGATTTGAAAATACTTTATTTTCAGATGACTTTGGGATATTACCCTTCCTGAAAACTGGAGTCCTGATCGGTACATTGAGACTGGACATACTTCCGGAAACGGAAAGTACATATCTGGCATTTTCCGGTATTTTTGATGGAAATGGGAATACTCTTACCGTAGCAGCCGGAGTGGGCATCCCCTGTTTAACTATACAAGAAATGCGGCAATCGAAACCTGAACCTTTATGGAGAAAAAGATCAATGGCTATGGTCTGTGACCGTTGGTTCCAGATTATGGCCCTGACGGAGAATATAACACGGGCTGTCCATCAGGACCGACTATCCGTAATGTTACAATTAAGGCTGAACGAAACCTTACGGGCTGGTTTGATCGGCGGGTATGCTTCCGGAGCCAACTCGATTGTAATTGAAAACTGCAAGGCAGAGAGTGGTGTTCTGATCGGATATACAGGTCGGGAATCCAGTATTGGAACTTTGCTGGTACAATTAATGGAATTATTCGCAACTGTAGCAGTTCAGCAACTGTGAAAGGATTAAACAAAGTCGGAGGGTTAGCTGGAGCTAAAGGCCAGTCTATGGGCTCCTGTACCATTGAAAACAGCAGCTTCACTGGAACCGTAAATGCTACTGGCAAGTGGGTAGGAGGGAATCCTGGGAAGCGGCTATGAGGCAGATTCTGCTCGAATACTCCGGTTGCTTCCGTGAAAAACTGTTATGTAGCAGGAACCATCAGTGGTGTATCGAACGTTGGCGGTATCTTTGGCGGGGGAACCAAGCTGCATGCAGTGTTGGGGAAATGGAAGTGGATCTATTTCTAACAACTTCTTCTACGGCACTGTTTCTGGAAAAACCAATGTAGGAGCCATTGTCGGATATTTAAAGAGCTTCGATAAATTCAGGGAATTTCCAACAACTATTACCTGGACTCCTGTGGTGCTACCCAGGGAATCGGTGAAGTGGAAAACATCGACCGTGGAAAATGATCCTAAATGTGGAATCGACTACGAATTTAACCAGAACGATTACTGCTTTGCAAAGACCGCCGGGGAATTTGCCGACGGCACTGTAAAGGATGGCTTAAACAGCGGCAACTACCACAACTGGGAGCAGGGGAGAGAATTATCCGGTTTATGGAACTGGCGCTACCCGACAGGGCACCCCCTTACCGGAGATTACAAAACAGAGTATTATATCGGAGAAGAATTAGATCTTTCCGGCGGTACCTTTCCCGTTACCTGGAGTGATGGAAGCAAGACCAATCCATCTTTTGAAGAAATCACAGTGATCGGTTATGATCCCCAGACCAGGGGCAGCCAGATGCTTCAGTTAAAGTATGGGGCGGTTGAAACAACCATTACGGTGAAGGTGCTGGTAAAAGCAGAAAAGATCACCGTTTCCTTTACACTCCTTGGAGATAAAGCCCATGACAGTGATACAGACGGTGAGGTACATACCTTAAAGGCAGGAAACCTGGAGACCTGGATCCAGGAGACCAGTGTAGATACTGACAGCAACGCAACGGTACTGGATGTACTGGAAAAAGTGCTTGCAGACAATCAGCTTTGAATATAGCAATCCAAAAGGCAACTACATTGATTTCATCACCAAAGATGGGGGAGAAGCTTGGAGAGTTTACCAATGGAAAGAATTCCGGCTGGATGTACACCTTAAACGGAATCCATTCCGATCTTGGTGTCAGTGAGCAGTTTTTAACAGATGGAGATGAAATTGTCTTCCATTATACCGATGATTACAAACAGGAGCATGACCATAAGTGGGTAGAAGGCTGGACTTCCGACGCAGAAGGCCACTGGCATGAATGCAAATCTGATTATGGAACCTGTGACATCACTGATAATACAAAAAAAAAGGGCGGCTATCAGAAACATACCTATGGAGATGGCAAGATAATAACCAACTACCTGTAAAGAAGAAGGAAAAAGAAGGAATTTACCTGTCTGGTGTGTGGCTATACAAAGACAGAAGTTATTCAAAAACCAGCCAGCATTCCTATGACGCTGGAACCATCACTAAACAGGCGACCTACACTGCAGCCGGGGAAAAGGTTTATACCTGTACCGTATGTGGGACAACCAAAACAGAAGTGATCCCGATGCTTACTCACGAGCATAACTTCACCTGGACGGTGTCATTTCCAAAGCGACTGTTTTTTTCACCAGAGAAACAGGAGGGAATCTGCTCCATCTGCGGTGCAAAACAGAGCCGTGATAACGGAAGCAAGCTGACCGCTACCATGAAGTTAAATGTAACCTCCATCAAGCTTCAGAAGAAACAGACTACTACAAAAGTAAAGGTTACCGGTCTGGCAAATGGGGATTCCGTGAAGTCCTGGACTTCCAGCAACAAAAGATTGTGACCGTGGATAAAAACGGCAAGATCAAGGCTGGCAAGAAAACTGGAAGCGCAAAGATCACCATCACTTTAAAGAGTGGCAAAAAAGCAACCCTGAAGGTGAAGGTACAAAGCGCGAAGGTAAAAACAACTAAGATTACCGGATTAAAGACGAAGCTCACCCTGAAAAAGGGGTAAGAGCCTTACCTTAAAGCCTGTTATTTCTCAATCACCTCACAGGAGAAGGTGACTTACACCACCTCAATAAGAAGGTAGCAACCGTTACGAAAAATGGTGTGATAAAAAGCGAAGAAAAAGGCACAGCAACCATTACAGTAAAATCCGGAAAGGTTACAAAGAAGGTTAAAGTAACTGTAAAATAAGAATCGGAACATCCACCAATGTCGGAGAAAAGTTCTCTGGCGTGGTGGATGTTTTTTTCTGGTTAAAAAACTGGAAATCCAGATGACAGTCCCTCAAACAATGCTACAATATCAGTAGAGAAAGAAAAAAGAAAGGGAAGCGTATGAACCAAAAACGAAAAAAGTGGTTGGCCCCTATTATTAAGCCTGTTACTGCTTGGTATGCGGCAGCGTGTTTACTGGCTGTGGGGAGATTCCTCTTCCGGGGGGAGCCAGCGACCTGTACGATCGAGATCTCCCGTGCGACGGTTCTGGATCACATGGAAGAGTTAAAGGAACCAAACCAAAAGAGTTTGTCCCGGAGGATGGACAGATCCTAAAAAAAAAGACAACGGTCTCATTTACCACAGGGGAGAGTGTCTTTGATATTTTAAAAGCCATCTGTGGGGGGGAAAAGGGGATTCAGATTTCTTCGAAATACACGCCACTCTATAACAGCTACTATGTGGAAGGAATTAACCAGCTCTATGAGCTGGACTGCGGAAAAAAATTCCGGCTGGATGTACAGTGTCAATGGGACATTTCCAAATTATGGGGCATCTGCGTATAAGCCAAAAGACGGGGATGTGATCTTGTGGGTGTACACCTGCGACCTTGGAAACGATGTGGGAAATCCCTACCAGGGAGACGAAAAAATAGCAAGGTAAGCCCACAAGGTTCTAAACCACTGATCATGCAAAAATATTCATAGATTGCCAAAATTTGACAGATGTCCTTTCAAATGCTATAATACTAATATTTGATATAGGTAGAAATATCAGAGAACGAAAAATCAAATAACCAGACATGGTTCAGCCAGATAAGGCTGATTTAGGGAAAATTCGGTGCGATTCCGGAACCATAATCACTGTATGAAATCAGCGGTACATAACAGCGCATTTTAAGTCAGCATATTCCACTTGTCGTAAAGGACGGAGGCTCATCGAAGTAATGGGGCTCTGTTTTTGTTACACTAAAAAGCGGAGGAAAGAAAAGAATGCGTGTTTATAAAGATGAAGAAATGCGCTGGAGTATGTTGCGGTATGACAGCCGGACATTTACAGCACAGCAGGCAAAAATGTTAAAGGGGGATGTTACAAGGAAGGAGATCCCGGAAAAATATATCTACATTGACGATGGCTGTTTTCGGGCAGATGGACGGATGCGGAAGTCATTCTCCCACCAAATTGTAAGATTATTGGACGGGAAGCCTTTTTCCAGTGCCAGATCCGAAAGGAAGTTGTTCTTCCTAAGACAATGAAGGAAATTAAACGGCGGGCGTTTTCAGAAAATCACAGTCTGCGTGCAGTCCATTTTCCAGCGTCTTTAAAAACCTTAGGACCAAAAGCTACCGTGATTGTACCAATCTATTAAGAGCCGTGTTTGCAAAAGACTCAGAGTGCCGGGAAATCCAGGAGGGGGCATTTGATTCCTGTTCCAAGCTAAAAAGACTGGTTTTGCCAGACCACGTTGAAGTGATTGGAAGTAAAGCGTTCTTTCGGTGCAAGGAGTTAAAAAGGTAATTTTCCCAGATACCTTGAAGGTAATCGAGGCAGAGGCGTTTCGGTTTACAGGCCTTGAGGAATTAAACCTTCCGGAAGGTTTAGTAGAACTTGGCGATAGTGCCTTTTTCAAATGCAACAACTTAAAACATGTCGTGATCCCGGAGAGTGTGGATGTGATCGAACGCTGGGTATTCCATGGCTGCAAACGTCTGAAAAACCGTGAAATCCGTCACGATCCGAGTATGTCGGTCCGTGGATCGTGAATAAGAGCTGTACCATTCGCTGTTATAAAGGCAGCAAGATGGATGCCTATTGTGATGAGTATGAACTGAAGAGGGAGTATATCGGTGCCGAAAGCGTTGTCAATGAATAAAGAAAAACAACAGAACGTGTGCAAACCTTTACGGTAATGGATACCTTTTCTGCCTGTCATCCTTTTTTGAATTTTTTTCTATTTTTACAGTTTTTTTTTTTTACCATGTTCAATCAACACCCGGTGTTCATCGGGGATCTTTATGGGGAGCATTTTCCTATTCGTTTTTATTAAAAACGGATGGGAAAAGACTCGGAAACATAGCTTTCTTCTTTACTCTGCCAGGTCTTCATTGTGGCACCTATTAAATCCCATGTTTAATCATTACGGTTACCATGCTGTATTATGTAAAAAAGCAGCGGTAACTGGATCACCCTGGAAGCACTTGTGTATGGCGTGGTGCTTGGCGCTGGGGTGATGTTCGTAGCTTATCCAGTGTTTTCCCTGCCACAACAAGGTTATGACAACGGATAAATTTATCTATCTGTTTGGGCGGATCATTCCGGCGCTTTCCCTGATCTTATCCATGGCGCTTCGGTTTGTGCCAAGGTTTACCGCGCCTAAAAGCGATCCGAAACGGTCAGAAAGCCATGGGACGGATGTATCAGAAGGGAGCCTTTTGCGCGTATCCGCCATGGGCTTTAACATGCTTCCATCCTGTTACCCGGGCGCTGGAAAACGCCATTGAGACCTCTTTCCGCGAAGCAGGGGATATGGTCTGAAGGGAAGGACCGCGTTTTCCATTTACCATTTTACAAAAAAAGATGGGTATGTCCTGGGAATGATGATCGGACTGTTTGCTATATTTACAGGGGCTGTATCAAAGGGGCTGCCTATGCAAGTTATGATCCCAGAATCCTGTTAGCTGGCTTTTTACCATCCAGGAGGGATACGGCACCAGTTTCGGTTTCCCCGTTACTTGCCCTGCTTACTTATCTTTGTTTTGCAGCCTTTTGTTTTCTTCCAGTGCTGCTGGATGTGACAGAAACCATCCGCTTTTCCTATAGCAGGAGAAAGAAACGGCGGACCTTGAAATGACGTATCAAAAAAATTTACCAGACTCTGGAACAGGAAGGAACAGACAGATGAATCTTGTAGAAATAAAAGGATTTCGGGTTTTCCTATCCGGAAAGTTCCAGAAAAGTTCTGGAGCATGTAAACCTGAACATAAAAGAAGGAACCTTAAATGTTATCATGGGAAGGAGCGGTTGTGGAAAAAGCACCCTGCTTCGCCAGTTAAAAAGCGTGCTTGCACCAGCTGGAGAAAAAGAGGGAGATCCTTTATCGGAACATTCCGCTAGAAGATACCGACCACCGCACACAGAGCCAGGAGATCGGGTTTGTGATGCAAAACCCGGACAACCAGATCGTGACGGATAAGGTATGGCATGAGCTGGCGTTTGACTGGAAAGCCTTGGGTATGACAATGCCACCATCCGCCTTCGGGTGGCAGAGATGGCAAGTTATTTTGGCATTCAGAAGTGGTTTTATAAAAATGTATCGGAATTGTCAGGCGGGCAAAAAAACAGCTTTTAAACCTGGCTTCCGTGATGGCCATGCACCTGTCTTTACTGATCCTGGACGAAGCCAACCTCCCAGTTGGATCCCATTGCAGCCTCCGATTTTCTGGAGACCGTGAAGAAGATTAATCGTGATATTGGGACTACTGTACTGCTCACCGAACACCGCCTGCAGGGATATCATCCCGTATGCCGACCGGTGTTTGTCATGGATGAGGGTACCCTGTTTATGGAAGGGACACCCCGGGAGATTGGAACCAAATTAAAGGAACAGCACCACGGCATGTTTTTTTATCCATGCCGGTTCCCATGCAGATTTATGCAGGGACAGAGAGCACCCTTACCCGTCCCCTTACCGTAAGTGAGGGCAGGCAGTGGATCCAGGAATATATCAGAGAAAAAACAAAATAAATCAGGAACAGATCGACTGAGCAAATTTAAGACTGGAACGAAAAAGAGGAGCCCCAAAAAGAACCTTCCGGCTTTTTTAAATCGTTAAAAAAGACAAAAAAGCACAGCCGCCAGCCATCCAGATGAAGGAGGTCTGGTTCCGGTATGAAAAAGACCAGCCCGGACGTGCTCTGTGACCTGTCCTTAGAGGTGAAAAAAGGAGAATTTTTTTGCGCTTGTAGGCGGAAACGGAACGGAAAGAGTACCACCTTTTTATCCCTTTTTTTGGCCGCGTCAACCAGCCCTATAAGGGACGGATCTACCTGGATGGGAAAGATCTCCGTTCTTTTTTAAAGACCGTGAGCTGTACGGTGGGTATCCTTTGGCGTGATGCCGCAGAATCCCCAGAGCATTTTTTAAAGAAGACGGTCTTAGAAGACCTCTATAGTGTGATCGGTGGAAAGAAGGAGAAGCCCTCCAGCGAATATCCCATTTCCATGAAAAAGAAAAGCCATTGAGGGAATCGTAAGCCTTACCCATTTGGAGGGACTGCTTGACCGCCATCCCTACGACTTAAGCGGAGGGGAAAGCAGCGGCTTGCTCCCTGCAAAAGTCTCCTTCGTCCCAAGATCCTCCTTATGGATGAGCCGACCAAGGGAATGGATGTGGAATACAAAGAGGGAACTTGAAAGATATTAAAAAGTTGCAAGGCTCCCATGGATACGACGATTTTCATGATCTCCCATGACGGAATTTGCAGTCGAGCATGCGGATACCACAGGGGCTCTTTTGAAGGAAACATTGTGACAAGCAAAAAAGACAAGAGACTTTTTTTTGCTGGAAATAACTTTATACCACAAGGTGGCAAAACAGGATGGCAAGGGGCTTGTTTCCAGAGGCGGTCACCGGAAAGGATGTGGTCGCGTCATGCTTGAGATTCAGAATTAGATGAATTCCTGGATGAATTTTTTTAAAGAAGAACCAGACTTTGGGGATGCTCATCGTTTAAAAAAGGCCCTGAAAAGAGGGAACCTTTACAGGAAACAAACAGGCCCCCACGGATGAAGAAGAAGAATACCTTTCCGTCAGACGGAATGATCATCCGCCAGATGGAGCGCCAGGGCAAGGCAAGCCGCCGCACCGGGTTTGCATTTGCGGTCATGATGTTGCTTGTGGTACCGGTCCTTCTATTCTTATCCGTAAAAATACTGGGAGAGACGAAAAATACCTTCTTTGCAGCCTGATCGTGGTGGTGGCAGCCATGCTTCCCTTCTTTATGATGTTTGAGGGAAGGAAGCCAGCGCCAGGAGATCATGATGATCTCGGTACTAGCTGCCATGTGGCAGGACGCGCCGCCTTTCATGGTGCCAAGCTTCAAACCGGTGGCAGCCATTGTGATCCTCACTGGGATCTCTTTTGGCGGCGAGGCTGGCTTTCTGGTGGAAGCCTTACCATGCTGGTCTCCAACATGTTTATGGGGCAGGCCCCCTGGACACCCTGGCAGATGTTCGTTTTGGCATGATCGGCTTTTTAGCTGGGATCTTATACCAGAAGGGGGATTTTAAAAGCCAGAAAGTTGGACTTATGTATTTACGGATTTTTTAAGCGTGTTTTTTGATCTATGGCGGCATTATGAACCCTGCCAGTGTCCTGATGTCCTACGGGTATATTACCAAAAAGCAGCCTGATCGCTTACTATATTTCAGGCGCACCTGTGGATCTGGTACATGCAGCCTCCACAGTGATCTTCTTTCTGTGGCTCTCTTAGCCGTCCGCTTCTGGAAAAGCTGGAGCGGATCAAGGTCAAATACGGACTGATACAGGAATCGGAGAAACGATGATAGAAAATAGATATAAGTGGAATTGGATTTTTTAAAAGAAGGAGAAACGAAAAATGTTAAATCCCCAAAAGAAAAGAAAGGAATGTTATTTTTGCCGGAATCTGGCGACAGCAGCCTGCCATCAGCCTGTTATCCGGCTGCGGTGGCGGTACCCCATCTTTAGAAGAAGCATTAAAGAAAACTGCTTCCTATGAACAGACAAGTATTCCCTCCCCGGCTTCTGATTCCCTCGGCGGTGAGTGGACGGTGATTGCACTGGCACGCCCGGGGAAGAGGCAGAGGACGGCTATTACGAAAAATACAGGGCAAACTTAGAAAAGCGTGTCAAGGAGCAGGAAGGGGTATTAAGTGAAAACCGCTATACCGAGTATGCAAGGGCTGTTCTGGCTTGTAAGGCCATCGGGATCGATCCTTCCGATATTGGCGGGTATGACCTTGGAAAGCCCCCTGGAAGATTTTGAGGCTGTAACCGCACAGGGTTAAATGGAGCCGTGTATGCCCTTCTTGCCTTAAATGCGGACCGCTTGAGATAGACGGGGAACTGGAGCAAAAAGTATCTGACCTACATCGTGGAACAGGAAAAAGCCATCCGGTGGATTTTCCTTAGATGACAGCTCTGATACCGCAGATGTGGATCTGACTGCCATGACCTTACAGTGCTTAGAGCCCTATGCAACAGAGGAAGAAATCAGTGCCATCATTGACAGAGGCGTGGAATTTTTTAGCGGACGCGCAGGCAGAGGATGGCGGCTATGAGGCGTATGGGGATAAAAGCTCTGAGTCCGTTTCCCAGGTAATCCTTGCGCTTAGCACGTATGGGATTGACTGCAATAAAAGATGAACGTTTCCAGAAAAAGGAAAAAAGGGCTTTACGACAACCTGATGGAGTATTATAAAAAAGATGGAAGCTTTTTCCCACATATTAGATGGGGACAGCGATCCCATGGCTACCGACCAGGCGTTTTGTGCAATGGCGGCATACAGCCGGTTTTTAAATGGCAAAACCAGTTTTTATGATATGAGCGATACCAATTGACACATAAGAAAAAAGAACCTGGATCAGCCAGTAAAAAGGGCAGGAGGAAAGAAATGGCAGATAAGATCACACAGCTTCAGAAGGAGCTTGGAACCATTATAAAAGGAAAAAAAGAAGTTACGGATAAGATTATCATGGCAGTGCTGGCAAGAGGACATGTGCTTTTGGAAGACGTTCCTGGTGTTGGAAAGACAACCACAGCTTTGGCACTTTGCCGTCTTATGGGAATGGATTTTAACCGGATCCAGTTTACGCCGGATGTAGTTCCTTCCGATGTAACCGGATTTACCATGTACGAAAAACAGACGGGCAGATTCATCTACCGCCCAGGCGCGGTGATGTGCAACATGCTTCTGGCGGACGAGATCAACCGTACCTCCAGCAAAACCCAGGCAGCCCTTCTGGAAGTCATGGAAGAGGGAAAGGTAACGGTAGATAACGAGACACATCCGGTTCCGCAGCCCTTTGTAGTCATTGCTACAGAGAACCCTACCGGCTCTTCCGGAACCCAGATGCTGCCGGAATCCCAGTTAGACCGATTTATGATAAGCCTTTCCATGGGCTACCCGGATCACGAAAAACCTGGTAGAGCTGCTTCGGGACCGGCAGACAAAAAATCCGTTGGAGAACGCGAAAGCAGTTATTACCAAAGAAGAAGTTGTTATGCTTCAGGATCAGGTACAAAAAGTATATATGGCAGATTCCATCCTGAACTATATTGCAACCCTTGCAGAGGCAACCAGAAACCATCCGATGATCACACTTGGTCTTAGCCCCCGTGGAACCCTGGCTTTATGCCGTATGACAAAGGCGGCAGCCTTCATGGAAGAACGGGATTATGTGGTTCCGGAAGATGTAAAAAGAGTATTCACAGATGTAACCGCACACCGCATGATCCTGGATTCCAGGGCGAGATACCAGGAGCAGAGTGCGAAGGACATTCTGGAAGAAATTTTTAAAAGATACACCGGCGCCGAAGGTAGAGGGAGCATGAAAAACAGGATTTTACTACTTATATGGTTTATACTGCTTGCCCTGGCTGCGGTTTTTACCGGAGTCTGGGTATATGCCGTCCTTTGCTTTTGTCCGCCCTTGCGGTAGTGGCGTTTTTTGCTGCTTGGTTTCTTTTTGCGAAAAAAAAAAGATCACTATGAAGCTAAAAGCTCCCCAAAGCTGCGGAACAGGATGGGATCTGGAAAGGAAAGCTTCAGATTGTAAATGAGTCTGTCCTTCCGGTATTTCTTGGAAAAGGCAGCCTGCATCTGGAAAATCATTTTACTGGGGAGCAGATGGAGCTTCCGTTTTCGTTTTCCCTTAAAGGAAGAGGGAAAAAGCCATTGACTTCCAGGGAAAAAGCCAGTGGTGCGGCAGTATTTACGCCACCTTACACACCTGGCGCTCCTATGATTTCTTTGGTCTGGCAGGGCAAAAAGAGGAAGGCGGGGCTGTCCGCTTGTACGGTGGTGATGCCCTGTGAGCAAAAGGAAGATTTTCAGTTTCTCACAAAAGAGGGCTTTGACATGGAGAGCTTCCGCTATTCGGGAGCCCGTCCTGGGGATGATCCGGGGAGACCTTTGATATCCGGGAATACCAGGAGGGGGACAGCATTCGTCAGATCCACTGGAAGTTGACCGGCAAGTTAGATAAAATGATGATCCGCCAGAGAAGTTTCCCGGTGGATGATACGGTCCTGATCCTGGCAGAGCCCTATTTAAAGGAAAAAGCTCCAGCCGTAGCACAGACGCTTGGTGAAGTGTTTGCCGCAGTTTTAAATAGTTTTATGGAACAGGGCATTTCCCTGTCAGGCAGGCGTGTTTGACCACAGCACCGGACATTTTTACATTGAAAAAAATACGCACCCGCGAGGATTATGAAAATATTCTCTATTTATTCCTCCGCCACGGAGGCGAGGGGGAAAAGCCCTGCACCATCACAGAATATCTTCACACTCCGGGACAACAAAGATTTGCAAATTATATTTATATTACGGGCGCACCAGAGGAAGAAGACCTTAGAAGGCTTCGAACCCGGGGCGAGGTAACCGTTGTAGGCTGTGGAATCGCAGCGGATAAAGGAGAAACCATCACATGGAAGTATGGATCACAAGACAAGAAAAAAACATAGAAGATACCTGCCCGGTATCCTGCTGGAAAGTTTCCTGATTTTTTCTGGTAAATGGCGTTGGTACCTTTGCGCTTTTGCATACCCCTGATTCCGTCTGTGAATGGGATTCCTTTTTTGGTGAGCGTCGCTGTCACCGCCCTTCTCTGTGGCTTTCTTTTTTCAGGCTTCGGGAACATTTTGGTTGCTGCGGTTTTTCTCGTTAAGTGCAGCTGCCGGGATCTGCCTGTTTGCGTTCTCTGGCATGCTTTTTAAATGGATTCCTTTCACTTTGGAACCAGCTTGCAGATGTTCTTGGGAAAAAAGCAGGGATTTACCTTACCATTTACCAGATAAAGGAATCTGGGAATGCAAATGGAGAGCTGGCAGTTCTTATTTTCCTTGGCATTGTATGTGGGTTGCTTGGCTTCTTAATTCTGAAGCTTCGGCTGTATGTGCTGCTCCTTCTTTTTGCGGCAGTCCTTCCGGTGGTTCTGGTAAAAAACAGAACTGCTTCCAGATACCAGGCTTTGTCTTGGCTTTTTACGCTGGAACCCTGTTAGAATTAAACTACATGACGAAAAATAAAGGGGGGAAACTTAGGTAACGCTGCCGACGTGGCCGCTTTTATTGCCGGGGCATTTGGTCTTCTTCTGGTCTCCGTTTTCGGGGGCATGTTTCTTCAAAGCCTGGTGCCAAAAGAATGAGTACCAGGACTCCCAGCTTGTGGCAAATGCCAAAGAAGAGGCATTAAGTGGACTTTCCAGGCTCCGTTACAAAGGGCAGGGGGCAAATTCCCTCCCGGATGGAAATTTAAAGCAGATGGGATCCTGGAGTGCGTCATCGGATACGGCACTTGAAATTACCATGGAGCACCCGGCTTCTTTTGTATCTGCGTGGTTTGTGGGAAGTGTTTATGACGGCTCTTCCTGGGACGGAGATTTCCACGGAAGAGGCCTATGAAGAAAAAAAGACTTGTATTACTGGCTTCACCAGGAGGGCTTTTATGGAGAAACCCAGCTTCAAATGCAAGAAATTGATCCAGGACGATTCCTCTCCAGTGAAAAAGGAATCATTTCGATAAATAATAAAACGGCAAGCAGTAAATACCTTTATACCCCGTATGAGCTTACAGACCTTCCGGATGGACGGCTACACAGGCGAAAAAACGCCCAGGCAGACAGCACCCTGAACGCCAGAGGATTGTTTGGAGAAAGAACCTACCGCTTTTCCTCCCTTGGAAATCTGGTAAGTGATTTTACCACCCTTGGGGCAAAGGTCTATCAGACATTGACCGCTGGAAATAATACCAGGGATGGCGCGCGGATGCCGTCAGTTCCTACCGAAGCCAGGAGAGCTATTACAATACCTTTGTTTATCAGGAAAGATACCGCTCTTCCAGCCCCTTTAAAAAAACCTGTTCCGGCAGGAGCTTGGAGATGGCGGAAACCGTGACGAGGGACATACACGGATTATTATACGGCCATCACCAGGATCCGTTCTTATCTGGAAAAGAACATGACCTATAGCTCCCAGAGTGATGTATTTTCAGAAGACAGGGGATTTTACAGAAAATTTTTTAACCACCTCCAAGATCGGACACAGTGTCCATTTTGCAGACAGCGGCGGCACTGATGTTCCGCTACTACGGCATTCCGGCACGCTACGTGGAGGGTACTTAATTACGCCGCAGGATGTAAAAAGGGGCAAACAGGCTGGGGATACTATTGAAATCCCAGGCAGCAACGGACATGCCTGGACGGAGATTTATGTGGACGGGCTTGGCTGGATTCCTCTTGAAATGACACCTTCCTATTACGGGGTCATGGAGGAAGCCAATTAAAAACAGGCTTGGAAGCCAAAGGAAAACTGGCGGCTTCGATCCCGGAGACAGAATCACAGCCTCCGGTGGAAGAGAACATCCGTACCAATTTCAGCCTGAAACTGGCATTGTTTGGAATCGAAAAATTCCTTCTTCTGTTTTTGATCGTATTTGATACGTTTATGTTCCTGTTTATCCCGGCGGTGATATTCTTAAGAGCGTTTACGAACCGAAAGAGAAGAAAGTGCTTTTACCTCCCAGGACACCAAACTGGCAGTCCGGGCGATGGCTGGTTATGCCAGGGCGTTATACGAGCATGGCACACAGTATTCAGATGAGACCACATTACTCTATGAAAGAGTAAGAAAGATTGGACAAAAGGCAGCGTTTAGCCCCCATCCGGTATCGGCCTCCGAACGCCATGATACGGCAAGCTGTATCCGGCATTTAAAAAGGAATTAAAAGCATCTGCAAAGCTGGTATGACAGATGGATCATGAAATACATTGAAAGACTTTATTGACAGGAAAGGAGGCTGTTTATGAAAGAAAAAGAAAAAAAAAAATACTGGCAGCGCTCATTCCTGTGGCAGTGTTTTTCTGGCTGCTGTCGGTTTTGCACAGGGCGTATTAAAAAGTGAGTCCAGAGGCGGTACCAAACCCGGTGCAGGGAATCAGTGCAGACAGCTCCTTAAAAGGGTATCTGGGAACCGGTTTTGCCTATGCAGGATCTAAGACAGATGGAAACGGCGAGGAAGCGGAAGAGCAACAGGAACAGGCCCAGCTTCTTCCGGAAGAGACACCGACTCCTACGATTTACCACCGGAACCGACAAAAGGAAACCGGTACCCCAGACGGTGACACCAACGCCTAAGCCGGAGGAAAGCGTAACGCCCACCCCACAGGCGACTGTGACAGAAACGCCGCCAGAAAATAATAACAATACTGACCAAAATCAAGAGAATCAAAGCAATAAGATAGAATATGATAACCAGGATGATCCGGACGATTCCGAGCAGCCCTCAGAAACCCCAGATGCGGATGATAACCGGAACCAGGACGGAGCACAGACTCCGGATGAGGATCTGCCGCCCGTTACCCCGGCACCGGAAGAGCCGCAGATCACTGCGACACCTGCCCCTACGGAAAGTCCAGAGGAAACCGGTAGAAGATAACTACCCGAAGATTGCCACGGACCTGACCGATGGGGGAGACCGTCAATGCCTCTTACCGTACCTTTTATATCCAGGCAACCGACCACTATGGAAACAGCCTGGGCGCAGCTGCTCCTTACGGTAACCGGAAATGGGGGGAGCGGCTTTCCTGTCAGGGGAGAACCGGCTGCTGGAATCCTGGCATACCGCCTGGAACTGGCAGAAGGTGCCCAACACCATAGAGATCAAGGCTACAGACGAAGAGGGCTATGCCACTACCTTACCTCCTTTTTACCCTGTATAAGGGAGAAGACGCAGGTCCACAGGTGGCAGGCTCTATTACCATCAGCATTGAAGCGGGTACGGTAGGGCTTGGAACCATTCTTCCGGCAACCTCTATTGACTATTATCAGGGAGAACAGTTATCCTCTGTGCTGCTTCGTCTTTACAGAACACAGGCTTTGACTGGAGAAACAATGGGGATGCCACCAGCGGCTTTTATTTAAAAGCCATCGGAAGGGGCGGCATTTCCGCAAATGCAGCCATCCCGGACGACCTGATGGCCCATTTGCAGGAAGTAAACTGTCAGTTATCCGATCACAATTCCAACTGGCTCGGAGAGTTTGATTTTACTATGGACTCTGGCTGGCTGTATTCCGTGAACGGGTGAATACATGAATGTTGGAATGTCTTCCTATTTCCCGGCGGACGGGGATGAGGTAAGACTTCGATTTTCCCTTTATTCCGGTGCCGACGTAGGTGGCGGGGTAAACGGCGAGACATGGGGGGATTGGTAAAAAAAAAAGATTGGTAATGGGAACTTTAACGGCAGCTCTGATTGCCGGAAGTGTCCCTTATGAGATATATGCACAGCAAGAAGAAGTGGTGATACAAAAGCGAAGAAGGAGGGGCAGGAAGAGCCTTCGGAACCGGAACAGCCAGAGCCTGCTCCGAGCGAAGAACCACAGCCGACCATGGAGAGCCAGAGCCCACACAGGCGCCGGAGCCGACCGTAGAGCCAGAGCCTCGCCGACACAGGCACCAGCTCCTACCGAAACCCAGAAGAACCGACAGCAACGCCGGTTCCGGAGCCGACTACAGCACCCACACAGACACCTAGCTCCCACCGAGACACCACAGCCGACCGTTACGCCAACCCCGGCCATGGTAAGCGTGGGATTAAAAAATTGAGCCGGGGGATGCCAGTGTGGTGATACTGGATGCAGAGGGAAACCCGGTTTCTGCAGAAGAAAATGGACGGTATTCTCTTTTACAGGGACAGGCGTATGAACTTTATGTCCGTAAAGAAGGGTACCAGGAATTCTACCAGAAGATCACGGCAGATCCTTCGGTGACCGAATGCACCATCACTCTTCTTAGCAGCAACACCGCCTTAAAGGGACTGTATGTATCCAGTTCGGATAAATATGGAAAAGGGATCTTTAAAATTAAGCCCGGACCTGGCACCGGATAAGGAAAAAATTTGAAGCCTCCTACGATGGGGAACGCCAGAGCCTGAACCTCTGGCCGGAAGTGGAAGAGGAAAATGCTTCCGTCAAGGTTTATGCGATCAGCGGTATCAAGGCTGGAACCGTAGAAAAAGATGAGACCATCACGGGAACCAAAGATAATAAAGACCGTCTTTACTGGAAGATCTTTTTTGCCGACCAGGAAAAAAGAAGCGAAGGTCCGCCTGGAGGTAAAAGCAGAGGACGGGACAGCGAAGGACTATTATATTACCCTGAAACTTACCGATACGACAGTTCCGACACTAAAAAAAATCAGTGCCAGCCGTATCTCCACAGATACTGCTTCCGCTGTTTATAAAACCTCTGAAAAAGGAACATGTTATTACCAGGTGATCGAAGCATGGGGCAAAGGTTCCTTCCCTGGATACAGGTGGGGAAGGAACGGAAGTGTTAGCCGGAACCAATACCATCACGCCTGTCCGGATTATCTGCTGGGGAAAAAGATCTGGTGATCGTGGTAAAGGATGCGGCTGGGAATGTAAGTGATCCGTTAGTCATGCGGATCCCGGATATAAAAAACAGCCGGTACCACAGGAAATCTGGTGCATGGTTCCGACCACGGCGGAAATAAGTCCCAGGCGGCTATCCCAGGACAAAGCGGCCAGGGCTCCTTATCTAATCTAAAAACTGGTGGAGGGATCCAAAGCAGGCGGTAAAGAGGGCGAGAAAACCACTAGGGAGATCAAGGCATCCTTAAAGCTCCAGGGGGAGAAACAGACTTCTTTGTTTGGAAATATCAAGACAGCTGATACCTCAAAAGATAGAATCCCCCGAAGTGGACAGAGCGAACTAGGGAAAAAATATGCAAAGATTTAAAGCCTGGCTATACCATAGCAGGGGGGAAAAGGTGGTGGAAAAAGTCACTCCTTCCCCGGTGGTGGAAGAAAAAAAAGTGAGGTATCAGACCGTTTTACAGAAGAAACCAAAAACCACAGTTACAAATACAACTGGAAAGAACCAGGCTCAGTGGAGGAATCTTTTGCGGGAAGTGTAACAAGAGGAATCAAAAAAAGCAAGTCTTGCAACAAAATTTCTTCTGGTGATTGCAGTATTGAAACTGGTTTTGCCGTCTTTTTTTGTAACGGCGAAGAAACGGTTTAAAAAAAAGAGAAACAATAAAAAGCCAAAAATAACGGCGTAAGCAAAGAAAAGAAGGGAGAACAGAATGAAACCAACAATGAAAAAAAATGGCTGACCGGACTTTTGTCCGCAGCCCTGTTAGCTGGAAATCTTCCGGTGTATGCGGTAAACACGGCTTATGCCGCAGAAGAGGATGGATTTTTTACAGACGAGGCAGAGTCTTTTGAAGGCAGTTTAGAAGAACCTGAAGAAAAACCCAGATGGCGGACAAAGTGAGGATTCATTTGCAAGTGTTTCTGAATTTACCGGGTTTACCTCCGGGGAAGCAGAAGAGGACTTTTCAGGGGAAGAGGATTTTGTGGCACCGGATTCCCAGGATGGGTTTGAAGGCGAAGCGGATCCCACGACTCTTTGGAATCCGATATGCAGGATGAGGGCGGCTACCTTCAGAACGACTTTATACACCAGTCAGAGCGGGGTATCCACCGTAGCCCTGAAGCGTTCTGCCGACCTTGACGCAGAGTTTGGCGGCAAGGTTTATGTAGCAGAGTATGGTTCCAACATGGATTCCGCATCTTTTTTGGATCACAGCAGATCTGGCTGGAAATGCGCCAGATGGTTCCCCGCCATTCAGATGGAAACAACCGGACTGGATGGACAGAAACAGAACCTGGAATTATCCACAAGCGCCTATAAAGACGGGACACGTTACAACGTGAGTGCCTCTGTCTTTTTCCTCAGGAGGGAATGGCTCAAAAAAGAGCACTTTATACCATTACCGCAGGAACAGAAGGTGACAAACAGGTTTACCAGATCCTGGTAGAACGCCGTCTTGACCTTTCCGATCTCAAGGCCTACCTGCCGGACGACAAAGACCTGGCAAAAAATATCCTTCCCAAATTTGATACCACAGGAACTACAAGGGACTACGAGACAACGGTAGTGGTTTCGACTGCTTCTTTTACAGGTGGTTCCAAAGGCATTTTCCAGTAACTGGTATCAGCTTGCCATTTCCAGTGAAAATGTAAACCACAGGCGAAGTAAAAGAGGTTCCGTTTTCTTCTACAGATACGGCTGTGAGCGTTCCACTGGCAGACACCGGTGATACCAAAGTGACACTCTTCCATGTCAGAGGCAAACACCTATGCGGATCCTGCCCTGGCAGAAAAGACTTATACCTCCACAGGAACCTACACCATCCTGGTGCATAAAAAGCACAAGTGACAAAGTAAGTTTCCAGGTAACCCCGGAGGATGCGGTCATCAGCGTATATGACAAGGATGGTGAGCGCCTTACCCCTTCCGCCGATTCCCTGATGGTTTATGAGAATATCCTCCAGGGAGAAGCTTATACCTGGAACATCTCCAAGTATGGCTATATTTCTAAACAGGGCAGTTTTTACCGGAGGCGAGGTTTCCGATATTACCGCAGAACTGGTAAAAAACAGGATGCCACGCAGCCGGAGATCACGGACAATGACTGGATCAATTTCCAAAATAGTGATACGAACAACGGCATTACCGGAAGCAGTACCCCGACCAGTGCGGATTCCACCCTGTTAAAATGGAACACAAGGATCGGAGTGGGCTGGGAGGCTGCCATCACACCACCACTGATCCTGGGCGGAGCAGTTTATGTAGCGTCTGGACAGTTTATCTATAAGCTGGATAAAAACACAGGGGAAATCCTTCAGACCAGCGAACAGCTCTCTGGAAACATGCAGTATGCCATGATTCCCCTTACCTATGCAGAGGGAATGCTGTTTGCACAGATCGGAGGCGGTCAGATCCAGGCAGTCAGTGCCACTTCCTTAAGGTCCTTATGGATCAGTGAGTCCCTGGGTGGTCAGACACTTTCCCCGATCACGTATAAGGATGGATATATTTACACGGGAACCTGGAACTCCGAGACTACAGCAGGCTCTTATTTCTGTCTGTCTGTTACAGACGAGGATCCATTCACAGGAACAGAAATTAAACACTGCACCTGGAAATACAACCATAAGGGCGGCTTTTACTGGGCTGGTTCCTATGCCTCATCCGATTACCTGGTATTTGGTTCCGACGACGGTTCTTCAGAAGGAACAGATACCAATTCCGCCATTTTATATTCTGTGAACACTCTCACACCGGACTGCTCCTGGACAAGATGACAAGCCATGGGGATATCCGTTCCACTATTGTTTATAACAATGGTTATGTATATTTCACCACCAAAGGCGGGTATCTGTACCGTGTGCAGATGAATGCAGACGGCACCTTTGGAAGCACCAGCAGCTATAACCTTGGCGGCATGGCAACCGCTTCCCCGGTTGTTTATAAGGGAAGGATCTATGTAGGTGTCTGCGGAAACGGTGGCCAGTTCAATTCCGATGGTGGTCACCATTTTGCAGTCTTAAATGAAACCGCTTCCGGGATTTCCCTGGCATACAACGTATCCATTCCAGGCTATCCCCAGGCAGCGCCTCTTTCTGTCCACGGCCTACGAAAACCAGGATTATAATGGAGATGGACAGGCAGATGGAAGAGTCTATCTGTACTTTTACCTACAATGCAAAACCAGGCGGTATTTATATGTTATCCGATGAACCGGGACAGACTTCCGAACAGCCGTAGAGCTTTTTTCCGTCCGGCAAGTGACCAGCAGGAATACTGTATCAGTACCATCTGCGCAGACCGGGAAGGCACCCTTTATTACAAAAATGATTCCAATTATTTGATGGCTCTGGAAACCAACGGGGCCTATTTAAACAGCGTGACAGCCACGGCAGATACTGGAAAAGTGACCTGGCCTTCTGCCTTCCGAAAGGATACCTTAAAATATAACTTTTAACGGTAGCGGAGAATGCCAGCAAGGTAACCTTTGCTTTGAAAGCACCGGAAGGCTGTACCATAACCGTAAATGGACAGGCGTATGCAGGAAGCTTTGTGGCGGATGTAAGCAGCGGCTCCACAGATATAAAGGTAACCGTAAGCGGCCAGGGAAAGAGCCGGGAATATACCTTCCACATTTCCCAGGATATTTACGCCGGTTTTGGCGAACATGACACTTAGTACCAGTAATACCTACTCCAACACGGCAAACCGGATTTCATTGTCCCCGGAATTTAGCAGTGTGACAACCAGCTACCGGGCCATCTACAAAGAGAGCAGGGAATTTTTAAATATTTTTGCAGAACCGGCAGACAGCAGTGCGTCAGTCACCGCTGTGGGAATCCGCGGTACCAGCAAGGTAACGGTACTTGGAAAAGTAACTGGAAGTGGCGCAGCACACAGAATTGCCATGTACTTTGATAAGACCAATCCAGAGGCGGAAGCAGAGGTAAAAGTTACCGTAACCACAAAGTCTGGAAAGACAACGGATTATACGATTGTGGTACAGCGTACCGATACCCATCCCCGACACCAACTGTAACTCCGGTTCCGGCTACCCCGACACCCGTTCCGCCGACTCCGACACCAACGGAAGTCCCGGAGGTATTTGGCCCCTGGACAACCGTATCGGGGGCAACCGTATTTGCCCCGGAAACCCAGAAGCGCACCAGCAACAAGGGAAAAACGGAAACCCGTACAGTGGGAAGTAAACTTACCCTCCACCATCAAGGTAACGGCCTCTAGCATTAAGCTGAAGGTAAAACAGTCTACCACAAAAGTGAAGGTAACCGGTCTGGCAAATGGGGATTCCATCAAGAGCTGGACTACCAGCAATAAAAAAGATCGTAACAGTGACCAGAAAAGGTACCATAAAAGGCTTAAAGGCTGGAAAAAGCAAAAGTCACCATCACCCTGGCGAGCGGTAAAAAACAGGTGATTAATGTGACTGTTCAAAAGACGGCGGTGAAGACAACCAAGATCACAGGCATTGCGTCTAAGGCAACCTTGAAAAAAAAGGCAAGAAGCTGACCTTAAAGCCAGTCATCAGCCCGATCACCTCCCTGCAGAAGGTAACCTATACCACTTCCAATAAGAAGGTGGCAACCGTTACGAAAAAAGGGTGTGATAAAAGCCAAGAAAAAAGGAACTGCCACCATTACGGTAAAATCAGGTTCCAAATCGAAAAAATTAAGATCACAGTAAAATAAAAAGTGGAACAGGCAGCAAGGCCTTGCGGGGCTTCTGCCTGTTCTGCCATTTAAAAGAGGCAGGAGCAGCTTCGTAAAAAGTGAGGAAAAAAATGATATATATTAGCCATTTAGTTTTAGATGATGACATGAAAGCATTGGTAAAAGAGTACGGAACCGGGATCGAAAGCATTGATTTTTCCATTTCGGATAACCTGGATCAGCTTTCGAATTCAATCAAAACGTACTGGGAGAAGATGAAAGAGATAGGGACCAGGGATCTGATTCTTCATGGCCCATTTCTGGATGTGAACCCCTGTGCATACGACAGCCTGGTGCGGGAAGCCACCATGACAAGATTCAACCAGTGCTATGAGGAGGCGGGGCTTCAACTTGGAGCTAAGAAGATTGTCTTTCACTCTGGCATGAACCCGTATGTTTATTACAAAAGAATACTGGGCGGAGCATGTCGCCAAATTCTGGCAGGAATTTATGAAGAACAAAAACAGAAATAGAAATTGTTTTAGAAAATGTATTTGATGATGACTGGAGGCTCCTTTTGATGTTTATGAGAGGGTGAACCAGCCGAACTTTAAGCTGTGTCTGGATATCGGGCACGCGCACTGTTATTCTTCTTTGGATGTCAGGGGAGTGGGCGAAAAAACCTGGCTCGCTATGTAAGTCATGTCCACATCCATGACAACTGCGGCGACCGGGATTCCCACATCGGACTTGGAAGCGGAAACCTTCCCTGGCAGAAAGTGCTTAGCTATCTGCCGGAGACAAAAGAACGCACCTGGACCATTGAATGCATGCAAAAAGAGGATATAAAAGATGCCTTGACAGCCTGGCTGAAAAAATAAGTTGTGGAACAGCACTATTGATAAATTGTTTTATATCGTCAGGAGAATATGGAAATTATGATGAGATGAGGGATAAGCCCCCGATAGTATGGATCTTTGAACCATGCTGCCGGGGGGCTTTTGATTTACGGCTACTTATAAAACGCCAAGACACAGATTATAAACGGATCCTGTTTGTGTGCCAAATTAGGGCTGGAGGTTTTGAGAATAAAATAAATTATTTTTAGCAAGGATGCAACGGATACCGAAATTTTACGTGTGATATATAGTGAAAAGGAATAACGAAACTTTGAAGGGAGGGCTCTAAAAAATTTTTATTTACAACTATAGGGAAAAATTTAAGAAAACGAGGTAAAAGGATGAGTGGATTAAAAAGTGGATGGCAATTATTATGACAAAGTGTTACAATTGGGGAAAATGGCAGGGCAGAATGGCATTGTAATGGGTGCGGAAAAATGAAGCGCAGGAATTTCCAGTGGAAACATTTATGTAACAGAAACCGGTGCAAAAGTATGAAAGAATTGGTTTGTGAGTAAATGAAGATGGATTTTGTAACAGAACCAATTGAATGATTTTTCCTTAATGCAAATGCGCCAAGGGGAACATCCGGCGAGATGCTTAGAAGCTGTTGGTAAAAAGAGATGAACAAAGTTGGAACAGCTGGAATCTGTTACAAAGAACGGCTGATTATCTCAAACAAATGTAATAAATGCCATCGTGGGATAAAAACTACACCTCCATGACATATTGCAGTAAACATAGTTAATATCCGTTTTTGAAGAAGACCTGTAGTATTTGTGGATATAAAAAAAAATAATCACTTCGTTAAGAGAAAGGAGCAGCATGAGAAACGAAAAAGTTTTTTGATTGAGCGGCAGTGTAGGCGTTGATTGAACAGTTTCAAAGTGGCCAGTTCTGGAGTTGAATTACATGAATTTTTCAATGCAAATGGAAATTCGCTGGCCATTTGGATGCCTGAAGATCCGATTTAAGCACCAGCGTGACCACAGATCGTATCAGTGGGGCAGATTATTGAAACTGAAGACGGTAAAGAAATAGTTACTGCGGTAGATGGTCGTGGGAGAGTATGACAGAAGTAATTGACCAGTAGAATGGAAATGCAGAAAAGGAATTAGAACGAAATATATTTCATTCTGCAAAAAAAAAAAAAAAAATTACATTTTTCATGCGACCAATTGTAATAAAATACGTGATATAAAGTGAAAAAAGAAAGGAGGGCACAGGATGGATGATTCACAGATCATTAACTTGTATTTTGCCAGAGATGAAAATGCAATTATAGAGACAAAAACAAATATCAGAATATGTGTTATAGGATTGCACAGAATATTTTTGTATAACAGGGAAGACTCCTGAGGAGTGTGTAAATGATACATGGCTTTTTACATGGAATAACATTCCGCCCAGGAGACCATCTGTTTTTCTTCCTTTGTTTCTAAAATAACAAGAAATACAGCGATAGACCGCTATCGCAAAAGAAATGCGCAGAAACGAGGGATTCCCATATGGAGGATATTGCAGGAGAGGTGGAAAAAGATTGGAAATGCAATTTCTTTCTGACATTGAGGACTAAAAAAAAGAAGGAACTTGTAAAGTTGTTTGACTTCTTTTTAGGGAAGCTTTCGAACGTGACCGGGATATCTTTATAAGGCGTTATTGGTATATGGATCCTATAAAAAGATAGCGGACCGACATGCCTGTGGGGAAAGCAAGATCAAGTCAATTTTGGCTCGCAGTAGGAAAAAAAACTTTATGGTTTGTTAAAGGAGGCTGGCTATGAAGGAGAGTAAAGGGTGGGAATTTTTAACTGCGTTTGAGGAGATCGATGAGAAATACATCTATCGCGGCTAAACCATGGAAAGAAAAAATAAAATCGTAATAGTCCAGCATTACATAAGGGGGTGGCCGCCTGCATCCTATTAGTGGCAGTCATTGGCGTTGGTCTTATTCATCAGAAAAAGGTGGAAGCAGCCTGGTATAAAATGACCTCCCTTATTGGGCGGATTTTAGGAATTGAGAAGGGCACAGATGAATATGTGAAAGCAATCCAAAAGACAATTGAAAAAAAATGGGATTGCGGTTTCTTTGGAGGAGGTTGCTGCGGATGAAAAAAGTCTCTGGGTTGCATATTCTCTGACAGACGAAAATGACGAAAATGATATTTCCATGAACAGCGTGTCCAGGCAGCCGTTGATGGGGAGGCATTAGCGTTAGAAAAGGCAATATGCGCTTAATAACAGCACAGGATCAGAAAAAACAGCTTCTAAATACTTTGTAGCGAAGTTTAATCGAAGTAAAGCTGATCGTTCCCAGAAATTTGAAATTGAAATAGGAACGTTTCAAAATGAAAATGGGCAGGTTGAAGAGAAGGATGCGTATGAATTTTCATTTACAGCAGATCCAGAAGTTTTGGAAGCGGATACGAAGGGAGATTGACATTCAAACCTCCATACCAATTGAGAAAAAATCAGACGTTTTTTGCTTTCAGAAATGAAATATAATATCTTCGGGTGTACTATTTCGAGGATCATTTTCTGATATGGCAGAAGATGATGAATTCTGGATTCGAGGGAAAGACGACTTAGGAAAGGAATATGTTTTTGATCTCACTTCCTATGAAAAACCGAATTTGATCTTTGAATTAGAAAATCTTGAAATTCCAAATCATGCAAAAACAATTAACTTTGCAGCTTTATCATTTTTCGAGGAACTGCAGGAGAAATCGTTTCCTACGAACAGAAGGAATCGGAAGATGCATATATAGAAGAAATCGGAACCGTATATGGCGAAAACCAGGCACCGGAAGATCTGGCGGTTCCGGTAGGTGAGAGTATTACGGTTGATTTACAAAAGTAAATTGGGCACATTTTTGCGGACGAATCACAAGAAACCTCTGTATTGACCGCCTGCGGAAAAAGCGGAAGCATTGAGAAATCAGTGGTTCCGTTTTTTTCCGCAGGGGCGATTTTATACCAAAAATCATTTTGTAATTTACATGCCACTTTGCGGTAGATTTCACTTGAATTCGGGTATTGTAGGCTGGTATGAGAAAATTGTAAATACATGGACAGTTTTGGTTTATGTTATAATATCTCAAACTTTGATTCTAAAGTTCACTTCAAGGTACATTCTGTGCCATTTGCATACTCAAGGGGAAGAGGAAGCGTAAAGGGAAAAAAGAAAAATATAATGCCGTGGCAGAAGTACGCGGCGGTTAAACACGGAGGAAGATATGTGCGGTATCTGTGGATTTACCGGTCACAGGAATGACCAGAAGGCTGTGATCGAGAGAATGATGAAATCCATTGAACATAGAGGGCCAGACAGTGAAGGCTCTTTTTGTGGTGGCAAGATTACCCTTGGGTTTAGAAGGCTCAGTATTATTGACCTGGAGGATGGACAGCAGCCAATGGAAAGTGCAGATGGGAATCTGCAGATTGTTTTTAACGGAGAGATTTATGATTATAAAGAACTGCGGGCCGAATTAGAGGCAGCTGGCATTTCTTTTCGCACCCATTCAGATACGGAAGTGCTGGTGAATACCATTCAGAAGTACGGGGAAAAGGCCTTGGACAAGCTGCGGGGAATGTTCGGATTTGCTGTGTGGAATGAGAAGGAGCAGACTTTGATGCTGGCAAGGGACTTCTTTGGAATCAAGCCGGTGTATTATGCGCAGCAGATCGACGGGCATTTCGTATTTGCATCTGAGATCAAAAGAGCATTCTGGCGTTTCCAGGGTATAAAGAGAGAAGTGAACAGACTGGCGTTGGAGCAGTATCTGTCCTTTCAATATTCAGCACTGGAAGAGACCTTTTTTAAAGGAATTTATAAGCTGATGCCGGGGCATGTGCTTATTTATAGAGATGGAAAAATATGAAATAAAATCGTATTTTAAAGCCAGACTTACACTCGGTCAATGGGAAGAAAGTCAAGAGAATTCAAATGTTGGGACTCGCAGGGATGAAAATGTCAATGAGTTAAAAGAAAACAATCCAGACATGCAGCCGCTTCGGAGCCAGGCTTGAAACCATCCTGGACGATTCCGTAAAAGCACCACATGTTAAGCGATGTGGAGGTTGGCGCATTTCTGTCCGGCGGTGTGGATTCTGGCTATCTGGCAGCAGCTTCCGGAGCAGACCAGGCCTTTACTGTAGGCTTTGACGAAGGCAATCGCTACAATGAGGTGGAAAAAGCTGCCCAGGTTGCGAAAGCAGCAGGCCTTAGGCACCATGTAAAAATCATTTACCAAAAAAGAATTCTGGAATTCCCTTCCAGACGTCATGTACCATATGGATGAACCCGAGGAGATGCATCCGCAGTTGCCCTTTATTTTTCTGGCACAGGAAGCTGCGAAGCATGTGAAAGTAGTGCTTTCCGGCGAGGGCGCGGATGAGCTGTTCGGTGGATATAACATTTACCGGGAGCCGGAAGCTCTGAAAATGGTTGGCTGGATCCCATTTGGAATCAGAAGGGCTGTGGGCCGGCTGGCAGCGAAACTGCCAGATGTGAAAGGCAGGGACTTCCCCCGATACGCGCAGGAAAGAAAGTGGAAGAACGTTTCATCGGAAATGCATATATTTATGGTGAAAAAAGAGAAAATCAGATTTTAAAAGGAGGCGTGACAGGGCAGACAACCCAGGAATTCCCTGAAGCCGTTTTATAAAGAAATTGAAAATGACCGTTTCCTTGAAAAAGACAGACAGAACTAAGCACACACATAAAGTGTGCCGTATAGAAAAAGAAAAGTGGAAGGGATGGATTGGGGAAATCTCACCTTCAGGATATGGAGAAAATGCAGTCCGTAGACCTCAATTACTGGCTTCCCGGCGATATCCTCCAGAAAGCGGACAAGATGAGTATGGCTCATTCCCTGGAAGTGCGGGTGCCGTTTCTGGACAAGGATGTATGGACGCTTGCAGCTGGGCTGCCTAAGGAAGCTAAGATTGCTGATGGTACAACGAAGGATATTTTCCGAAAGGCGGTCTCGAAGTATATCCCTCAGGATACTGACGGAAGGAAGAAGCTGGGATTTCCAATCCCCATCCGTGTGTGGCTGCGCCAGGACGACTGGTATCAGATGGTGAAAGAATTGTTCACATCAAAAGAAGCTGAAGAATTTTTCCATACAGAAAAATTGCTCCAGCTTCTGAGAGAACATAAAGAAGGGAAAAAAGGACAACAAGCCGCAAGATCTGGACAGTTCTTGCTTTCCCGATCTGGCATCATACATTTTTTTACAAGGAAAGTTCTGAACGTCAGCTGCAAAGTAACTGACTTTCCTATATGGTGATGTCGCCAGAGGTCCCCTGTCCGTTTAGAAATCCTTCCGCTCTGCTTTTCTGGACTTTTTCACAGAATACATTTTCTCATCTGCCAGATTGATATAATCATTCAAGGGCAGATCCGGATCATCGGCAATTACCCATCCGATGCTTGCCTCAATGGGGAAGCCCATACGGCTATTGGCAGAAAACACTTCCAGAGAATCCAGAAGGGTATGAGCCAGCTCCTGTATTTTCTGTTTATTATAATCAGGAATCACGCATACGAATTCATCTCCTCCATAGCGTATGGAAACGGACTCTGCCGGACAGTGCTGCCGCAGGACGGAAGCAATGCTGCTGATAGCAAGATTTCCCATATCATGCCCAAAGGTGTCATTTGATATATTTCGGGTGATCTGCATCCACAAACATGATTCCAACTGGCTGATTTTCCTGCATGCACTGATGGAAAAGAGGCATGGCAAGCTTCTCGTAAGCCATCCGGTTGTAGAGCCCGGTGAGAGAATCATGGATGTAAAGCTGAGAAAGCTGTTTATTCATTTTACGCAGGGTAAGTCTTGCATACAGGGCTTCCATGGAAGTCTGGAGTGCATTTAAGGTTTCGAACAGGAACTGATGCTCCAGAAGATAATCACAATTGGTGATGATCAGAAATCCAATCTCCCGTTCACGAAAATGCAGAGGACAGAACTGGTAAATATTTTGTCCTTTGGTAGCTTCTGTCTGTGGAAGTGAAAGAATTTCTTTCAGATTAAGCTGAAGCCGGTTCGTACCATCCAGGGGCGGGTAAACCAGTGCCATCTCCTCCGGGTATCCTTCTGTCTGATAAGTATCCTCCGGAAGCTCAGGCAGTGCATCTATATTTTCGCTCATAAAGATATCCGGGTTCAAAAACAGATAAATATTTCCGCAACCATGCTTTGTCAGCCAGTTCTGCATACGTCCTGCAAGCTCTGTGTATCCTGTACAGTCCAGGAGAACACGGTTCAGATCCATCATCCAGTTTTGCATATCGCTCTGGCGTGCTTCTGCAACGATGCGCTTGATTACATACTCTCCACGGTCAGGTGGATTCTGGGAAACGCAAGCCGCAGCTTTCCTGACAAACGTAGGTGAAAGGTGCGTATATATAAGTTTCCTCTGCATTTCCATTCCAGATTTTTTCCAGCATTAAAAGGGCATTTTCCATGATATCGGCTTTGGAGAAGCCTACCGTGGTAATTCTGGGCTCATAATAGGAAGCTTTGTCTTCGTTGTCAAAACCGGTTACCAGAAAATCCCCGGGAATAGAATATCCGGCTTCCTTGGCGGCCAGACAGACGCCTACAGCTGTATTGTCGTTGACACAGACAAAGGCATCTGGAAGCAGGTTTTTCTCTTTAAATGTGGAAAAATTGCCTGGATTCCGGTTTCAATTTCATAATTATGATGGATCACGCGCTGCTCCTCGAAAGGAATCCCATGGCGAAGAAGGGCATCCCTGTAAGCTTTGAAACGGAGCTGATTTTCCCTGTTAAATTCTGGTCCGCCGATGAAATTTAAGGTACGGCATCCGTGCTCTGCGATTAGGTGCTCAACAATCCGGGTAATGGCTTCGTAGTTGTCAATTCCGGAATGGTACAGTCCTGGAATCTGCTCAAGAAGAGAAAGTGCTGGGATGTTGCTGAGCTTCGCACGTTCAATTATCTCTGCAATCAAGTCTGGCTGGGACACAGTGGCAAGATCCAGAAGGATGCCGTCAAATTCTGAAAAATCCGGAAGCCGTGCAATGTTATATTCTCCTGCATTATGCTTCTCATCCATACTGAAATTCCCAAAGCTCTGAAAAATATATAAATCCATATCTGACTGGTGGGCAGCCATGTAATTTCGATATCCCCTGAATCCAGGTATAGCGGGTTACATAACGTCCCCAGCCATCTGTAATAAGTGCTATTTTTTTCATGCAAAAATCTCCCGAATAACAGATTTCACAATGTTGTGAAAAACTATAAACATTGTGAATATTATATCGAATTTTTTATGGAAATGCCACATTTTCTGTGAAAAAATATGTAAAAAATTAAGAAGAAAAAAATTTGGTAAAGGTGATTTTTAACAAAATAATTTTCGAAAAAGCGAAAATGCAGATGTTGAGAATTATTCTCAATTCCCCTCCTTTTCATAACCGGATAAAAGAGGTATGATAAATATAAGTTAGCATAAACTAACAAAAGACAGAATGATGAATGCTTGTAATTGTTTTTTTTATGAAAAATGTTCATGAACGATAATGGTTTACAGGGAGGAAAAAGAGATGTTTCTTGAAATTAAAGATTTGAAGAAAGGCTTTGGTTCCGGAGACAGCAGGACAGAGGTTCTTCGGGGAATTGATTTTTCTGTGGAAAAAGGGGAATTCTGCGTGCTTCTTGGACCGTCTGGTTCTGGAAAATCCACACTTTTGAATATTATCGGTGGAATTGATGAGCCAGATGAGGGCTATATTTCCATAGATGGGGAAAAAACAGGAGATATGAAGGAGAAAGCGCTGACTCTTTACCGCCGGAAGCATCTCGGTTATGTCTTTCAGATGTATAACCTGATCCCAAATTTAAATGTAAAGGAAAATATTGAGGTGGGCGCATATCTCAGCGATAAGGCACTGGATATTGACGAGCTGCTTTATACATTGGGGCTTTATGAGCACAGACATAAGCTGCCCAGCCAGCTCTCCGGCGGTCAGCAGCAGAGAACGGCCATTGGTCGTGCTATTGTAAAAAATCCGGACATTCTTCTCTGCGACGAGCCTACAGGTGCACTGGATTACAACACATCCAAGGAAATTCTACGTCTGATCGAGCAGGTCAACCAGAAGTACGGAAATACCATCATCATGGTTACCCACAACGATGCCATTAAAGAATATGGCAGACCGCGTAGTTGAAGCTTCGTGACGGTCAGATCCGCAAAACTATCTCAATGAGTCCAAAGTCGCAGCCGACGATCTGGACTGGTAAGGCGGTGCGCTATGAAGAATCCATTGTGGAAACGTCTTCCAAGAGAATTGAAAAGTGATTTCGGAAAATATATTGTGATCTTTCTGTTTATGACACTGACCATAGGCTTTGTCTCGGGCTTTTTTTGTGGCTGATGACAGTATGCTGGCTGCTTATGACGAAGGTTTCGAAAAATATAACATTGAGCATGGCAACTTTACCCTTTTTCTTCGAAAGCCAGCGAAAGCGATTTAAAGAAAATTGAAAAAATGGAAAAGTACGAATCTGCGAAAATTTTTATCGGGATGAGGCCACAGATGCGGATCTGGATGGAAAGGAAGAGGGAACCATTCGCATCTATCAGGAGCGTACCGATATGAATCTTGTGTGCCTGATGTGGGGGAATGCAAGCTGCAAAGAAGACGAGATTGCCATTGACCGGATGTATGCAGATAATAAAAAGCTGAAGGTTGGTGACAAGCTGAAAATCGCAGGAGAAGAACTGACAGTTACCGGACTGGTGGCATTACCCGACTACAGTTGTTTATTTTCCGATAACAGCGATATGATGTTTGATGCTGTAAAATTTGGCGTGGGTATTATGACCGAGAAAGGTGCGGATGCTTTTGGAACAACCCATCTGGAGTACCGCTATTCCTGGCAGTATGAGACTGCACCAAAGGATGATATTGAAGCGAAAAACATGTCAGAGGATTTTCTGGAGGTTCTGGTCAAATATGGAAATGTGACAGGTTTTATCCCGGCCTATTCCAATCAGGCCATCACTTTTACCGGTGAAGATATGGGCGGTGATAAGGCTATGATGGAGGTGCTGCTGTATATTCTGATCGTCATCATTGCTTTTGTGTTTGCAGTTACAACAAATAATACCATTACAAAAGAAGCTTCTGTGATCGGGACTCTGCGTGCGTCGGGATATTCCAGAAGAGAACTTCTGTTCCACTATATTTCCATGCCGGTGATCGTAACTGTGGTTGCTTCTGTTCTTGAAACGTGCTGGGCTACACCTCCTTTAAAAATCTTTGTGCAGGTATGTATTATGGCAGTTACAGCCTGCCGACCTATGAAACACGCTGGAATGCAGATGCATTTATATTGACCACAGTGGTTCCGGTAGTGATCATGCTGGGGAATCAATTTGATTCTGATTTCAGGGAAACTGCGTCTTTCTCCTTTGAAATTCCTGCGTCATGATCTGTCTGCTTCCAAACGGAAAAAAGCTGTGCGTCTTCCGGACTTTAAGTTTTTCAACCGCTTCCGGCTTCGTATTATCCTGCAGAATAAGTCCAGTTATCTGACTTTGTTTATTGGAATCTTTTTGCAAATGTACTGCTGCTTTTTGGAATGATGATGAAGCCGCTTCTGGATCATTATCAGGAAGAAATTTTGAAGAACATGATCGCGCCGTACCAGTATGTGCTGAATGTACCGGAGGAGCCAGATGAAGATGAGAAATATACGGTTATGGGAATGTTACAGAAATTTCTTACTCCATCTTTGAAAACAAATGAGAAGTCAGCAGAAAAATTCTGCCCGAATTCCATGAAAAAATGTATTGCCAGATCGGAAAGAGAGACCATAACGGTCTATGGAATCGCAGACGACAGTGCGTATGTAAGCGCGGAACTTCCAACTGATGGAGTTCTGATTTCTGACGGTTATGCAGAAAAGTATAAGATAAAGACCGGAGATACTATTGTTCTGAAGGAAGCTTACGGAAGTGAGACTTATGAGTTTACAGTGCAGGAATCTACGATTATCCGGCATCTTTGACGGTATTTATGCCGATTTCCTCCTACAGGAAAACCTTTGGGGAAAAGGAGGATTATTTTAACGGTTATTTTTCCAGGGAAAAGATCACAGATCTGGATGAGGATCTGATCGCAACAACAATTACGGGAGGACGATCTGACAAAGGTCAGCCGTCAGCTGGATGTGTCTATGGGAGAAATGTTCCAGCTGATCAATATATTTGCAGTTGTGCTGTTTGCCCTCCTGATCTATCTGCTTACCAAGCTGATCATTGAGAAAAATGCCAATGCCATTTCTATGGTAAAGATTCTGGGGTATGAGAACCGGGAGATCAACAGCCTGTATCTTACATCCACTACGTGGGTGGTGATCTTGTCCATTTTACTTAGCCTGCTGCTGTCTACCTGGACGATATATGGAATTTACGGATATCTGATGTCATCCTTCTCAGGCTGGCTGACCTTATATCTGAAACCAGCGGTTTATCCGGAGATGTTTGCGATGGGAATGGGAGCGTATGTGCTGGTAGCCTTGTTGCAATTTAGAAGGATCAAGAAGATTCCAATGGATGTGGCGCTGAAGAATGTGGAGTAAGAGAATTTATAAGAAAATAGAATATTGGAGGATATTGGGGCAGACTTCTATTTCTTCGGGAGTTTGCCCTGATTTATGCTGAGCATTTTATTTTCGGCAATACGTTTTGAGGGTTCGGGTTAATAGTAGCAGCCAGGTTGGAGCGGTGTTTTGTTTATTGAGAGATTTATTCATATTTTCATGTTGTGATTTGACGAAGTTTCGTATATACTTTCCCTTGTAGCCCAAAGTGGATATTTTGTATCCGAGCGGGACTTTTTGCTGCGTATAATAATGAGAGCAGGTGCCCACACATTTTTTCAGAAGAGGAGATACGAACATGGATTACGCAAAAGAATCCTTAAAGATGCACTATGAGTTAAAAGGTAAAATTGAAGTTGTTTCAAGAGCAAAGGTTGATTCCAAGGATGCTTTAAGCCTTGCTTACACTCCTGGTGTTGCACAGCCTTGCCTTGAGATTCAGAAAGATATTAATAAAAGTTATGAACTCACCAGACGTTGGAATACCGTTGCTGTTGTAACAGATGGTACCGCAGTTCTTGGTCTTGGAGATATCGGTCCAGAGGCTGGTATGCCCGTTATGGAGGGCAAATGCGTTCTGTTCAAAGAGTTTGGTGATGTAGATGCTATTCCACTTTGTGTTCGAAGCAAGGACGTAGATGAGATCGTGCAGACCGTTCGCCTTCTGGCTGGAAGCTTTGGCGGTGTAAACCTGGAGGATATTTCCGCACCGAGATGCTTTGAGATTGAGAAGAAGCTGAAAGAGTGCTGTGATATTCCGATTTTCCATGACGACCAGCATGGTACTGCAGTTATTACGCTTGCAGGTGTGATCAATGCGCTGAAGGTTGTTGGAAAAAAAATCGAAGACATTAAGATCGTTACTTCCGGAGCGGGAGCTGCTGGAATTGCGATTATTAAACTTCTTATTTCCATGGGACTTAAGAATGTTATTATGACAGACCGTAAAGGTGCAATTTATGAAGGCCGTGAGGGGCTGAACCCAATTAAGGAAGAGATGGCGAAGATCACAAACGCCAATCAGGAGAAAGGGCTCCTTTGAGTGAAGTGATCAAAGGTGCTGACGTATTTATCGGTGTTTCCGCACCTGGAACCCTTACTCCGGATATGGTTCGCACCATGGCGAAAGATCCGATCATTTTGCCTGCGCAAATCCGACTCCCTGAGATTTTCCCGGATGAAGCCAAGGCAGCAGGAGCAGCAGTAGTATCCACCGGCCGTTCCGACTACCCGAACCAGGTGAACAACGTCCTTTGCTTCCCGGGAATCTTCCGCGGTGCCCTTTGATGTCCGTGCATCTGATATCAACGACGAAATGAAGATTGCCGCAGCTTATGCCATTGCAGGCCTGGTAAGCGACGAAGAACTCTGCGCTGATTATATTCTGCCAGCAGCATTTGATTCAAGAGTGAAAGATGCGGTTGCGAAGGCTACTGCTGAAGCTGCCATTAAGAGCGGAGTGGCTAGGATCTAAAATTCTTTATATATCCGTTTGTTTTCTTCTGCGGAGAATAACTTTAAACGATGCCCGAATGCGAATCGCCTTTGAATCCGTTCCATGCCCGATCAAAGGTGATTTCGCAACGGGTGTCTTTTTTTCTGCGAATTCAAGGACTAGCTGCGCCATATCTGGTTGACAGTTATCCTCCTCCATTTTTCGTAAACGTCCCCAATAAAAATCCCATTCACCTTCTTAAATACCCCCCATCTGGTTCAACTGGCTTAAATAAGTCACCATCTGCGGCAGTTTTCCTCCAAAGGACTCCAGAAGCAGGATTTTCTCCCCGCATATCCGGCCAGTAAGGCGTGCCAGCCAGCTTCAAAAGGCACCGTATATTTCCTCCTACTACAATTCCCTCCATATGAGTCCCCTCACAAATTCATAAGGAAAATCATAAAGAGAAGTGGCCCCCGCCAAGGTAGTACTAAGAAAGTCCGTTATCTGGGACTGGCTGTGATCGTAGGTGAGATTTCGTATCTGGTACAGGACAGATGATTTCCCTGTTCGGGCATAAATGGCATTTATAATTGTTGTCAGATCACTATATCCCCAAAAATGCTTTTTTCGTAAGCAATGGTCTGAAAATCCAGATAGGATAAAATCTCGTTGGCCATATCCCCGCCAGATACGTCAAAAATATCCGTGACAGAATCATCCTCATAAAATTTCATAAGAGCCCCGGCACGATCCCTGGCAGTTCCAGCCTGTCCGTTTTCATCTCCATAAAGATAAGGGCTAAGATCTACTTCTAGTCCGGATTTTTCCAGAATCTGCACCAACATTTTTATTGTTTCGGCCTGTTCTGGCCTAAGTCCGTTGGAACAACAGACAATCCCGATTTTGCTTCCCTGTTTCATAAAAAGTAATCCTTTCTTTTTCAATAAAGTGCATGTGATTTTTTTATACATGTAACTTTTTCACAGATTTTACTATCTAAAACAATATATGAAGAATAAAAATACGCTCATTCAACACTTTTTATCTTCTTTTTACATTATAAACAATAATTCCTCATAAATCCACCATTCATCCCTGGAGCGTGTTTGAAAAAGCATTCCCGCAGTTGATGTTCACTGGTAACGTTTCGCAATCTGTACGCCCCACTTTGCGGTATATTTTGTAGAGATTTTTTTTAACACACTCTGGAATCCCGAAACATTTTCAAAAAGCACTGGTCAAAATTTACGAAATTGCAGTGAAAAAAAATGAAAAAAGTGCAAAATAAATTATTGACAGCTTATATAAATTAGAATATACTAATCAACGTAAGCGAAACATAATAATAAATAGGTGTTTCTAAAGCACAAAAAAGGAAGGATGATATGATGCCGTTATCAATGGTAAACGAAGGAGAGCCGCAGGTGATTAAAAAGTCGGCGGTAAAAAGAAGAAACCCGTAAATTCCTTGAAAATCTTGGGTTTGTACAGGGAGCTACAGTAACCGTTGTAAAGTGAGATCAGCGGTAATATGATCGTGAATGTGAAAGATTCCAGAGTTGCCATTGGCAAGGATATGGCGAATCGGATCATGGTCTGAAATCCAGAAAAAAAGGAGCAAGTATTATGAAAACATTACGGCAAGTTGGCGTAGGTCAGACTGTCACAGTGAAAGAGACTGCACGGTGAAGGACCAGTAAAGAGACGTATCATGGATATGGGAATCACCAAAGGGGGTACAGATCTATGTACGTAAAGTTGCACCGCTTGGCGATCCTATTGAGGTAACCGTGAGAGATTATGAACTGTCTCTGAGAAAAGTCGATGCAGAAATGATAGAGGTAGAATAAGTACTGTACAGGATATAGTACTTTGCTGTGTGTACATAAAGGGAAAAGTTACTGTTCACGTACTTTTGCGAAACATCTTACAAAATGTTGTCATATGAACAGCGGTAAAATCAGCACAGCATGAAATTGCATGTTCTGGAATGGAATGGGCAATTTTTTTTTTGTGGGTTAGCGAAACCTAATAAAGGGTTGAAAAGCTAACAAACGAAAGCTGATTAAAACAATAGCAGCACAGGGCAATTAACCTAAAATCAGCAGAAGCTGTATATAATAAGCCCGGAAAAAAGAAAATCTGGAAAGAAAGAGGAGGCATGAAAATGTCGATTAAGATTGCACTTGCAGGTAACCCCTAACTGCGGCAAGACCACATTATTCAATGCACTGACCGGCTCTAACCAGTTCGTTGGAAACTGGCCTGGTGTAACAGTAGAGAAAAAAAGAAGGTAAGCTGAAAGGTCATAAGGATGTAACCATCATGGACCTTCCTGGTATTTATTCCCTTTCCCCATACACACTTGAGGAAGTGGTTGCCAGAAATTACCTGATCAATGAAATGCCAGATGCGATCATCAACATCGTAGATGGTACAAACCTTGAGCGTAACCTGTATCTGACCACACAGATCATGGAGCTTGGAATTCCCGGTAGTTATGGCTATCAACATGATGGATCTGGTTCAGAAATCCGGAAACAAGATCCACATTGACAAATTAAGCAAAAAGCTTGGCTGCGAAGTAGTTGAGATTTCCGCTCTGAAAGGAACCGGAATCATGAAAGCTGCTGAGAAAGCAATCAGCGCAGCACAGAGCAAAAAAGAAAACAATTCCGGTTCACGAATTTGCACAGGATGTTGAGGATGCGATCAAATCTGTTGAGAATAAGCTGACAGGAACTGTTGCAGAGGCTCAGAAGCGTTTCTTTGCAATCAAGCTTCTGGAAAAAGATGACAAGATCGTAGAGCAGATGAAGAGTGTTCCGGATGTGTCTTACGAAGTAAAGGCTCTGGAAGATAAATTCGATGATGATACAGAGAGTATTATCACAAACGAGCGTTATGTATATATCTCTTCCATTATTGGACAGTGCTATACAAAATCCTCTACAGGAAAGAAGCTTACAACCTCCGATAAGATCGACAGAATCGTAACCAACAGATGGCTGGCGCTTCCGATCTTCGCAGTTGTAATGTGGGTTGTTTATTATGTGTCTGTAACCACTGTTGGAACTATTGTAACAGATTGGACAAATGATGTACTCTTTCGGTGAGATTATTCCTCCGGCAGTTGAGTCTGCTCTGGAAGCTGTAAATTGCGCTGCATGGCTGCAGGGACTGATTCTTGACGGTATTGTTGCCGGTGTTGGCGCTGTACTTGGTTTCGTACCGCAGATGCTGGTTCTGTTCCTGTTTCTTGCATTCCTTGAGTCCTGCGGATACATGACTCGTGTAGCATTTATCATGGATAGAATTTTCCGTAAATTCGGTCTTTCAGGAAAATCATTTATACCAATGTTGATCGGTTCCGGATGTGGTGTTCCTGGAGTTATGGCTTCCCGTACAATCGAAAATGACCGCGACCGTAAGATGACAATTATGACAACAACATTTGTTCCTTGTGGAGCTAAGTTGCCTATCATTGCATTAATTGCAGGTGCATTCTTTAACAACAGCGGATGGGTTGCGACAAGCTGTTACTTTGTTGGTATCGCAGCAATCATCTGCTCCGGTATCATCCTTAAAGAAAACAAAAATGTTCGCTGGCGAGCCGGCACCATTCGTTATGGAGCTTCCGGCATATCACTGGCCAACCGTTGGCAATATTCTGAGAAGCATGTGGGAGAGAGGCTGGTCTTTCATCAAGAAAGCTGGTACCATCATTCTTCTTTCCACAATCGTTCTCTGGTTTCTCATGGGATTCGGCTGGGAAGGCGGTTCCTTCGGAATGGTAGAAGAACTGAACAACAGTATTCTTGCCAAGATTGGTTCTGCTATCGCCTGGATTTTTTGCTCCTCTTGGATGGACTAAAGCAGGTGAAGGATGGAAGATGGCTGTGGCAGCTATTACAGGTCTTATTGCAAAAAAGAGAACGTTGTTGCTACATTTGGTATGCTCTTCGGATTTGCAGAGGTTGCAGAGGATGGAGCTGAGATCTGGGGAAATCTTGCACAGGTTATGACTCCAATTGCAGCATACGGATTCTTAGTATTCAACCTTCTTTTTGCGCTCCGTGCTTCGGCGGCTATGGGTGCAATCAAAGAGAGAGATGAACAACGCAAAATGGTTCTGGTTTGCAATCGGTTATCAGTGTGGTCTTGCTTATGTAGTTTCACTTTGCATTTATCAGATTGGTACACTGCTTACAGGCGGCGGATTTGGAATCGGAACTGTTGTAGCATTTGTTCTGGTTGCAGCATTCCTGTACCTGCTGTTCAGACCATATAAAAGAGAGCAACAGCTTAAAAGTTAATACAAAGAGTATTGCTTAAGCAAAGTTCTTAAATAATTCAGCCTGTATCCCTTAAAGAGATACAGGCTGGAATTTTTATATAAGGGGAAATCACAATAGTATTTCGTTTTGGAAAAGAGATGTTCTGCAGCAGTGAAGGCGCGAACCGTTATGATTTCTCTTTATATAGAAATTCCAGCTCCTGGCATAAAATCACACAGAAATCAAAAAGGATGGCGATGAAAATGATGAAAAATGCAGTTGAAGAAAAAGCATATGAAAATCGGGGTAAGCATATCAGCGCACACAAATGCAGAAAGATATGATTTTTTGAACGATTACGCGAACAGGGCTGCAGGATCACCAGACAGCGCCAGCTGATCCTGGATATTATTCTGGAGGAGGAGTGTTCCTGCTGCAAGGAAATTTATTACAAGGTGCAGGAGAAAGATCGAAATATTGGACCGGCCACAATTTACCGCATGGTAAATATGCTGGAAAAAATCGGTGCCATCAGCCGCAAGAACATGTACCGGATTTCCGGCTGTGCAGCATGCTGCCAGGAAAATGGATGCACGGTAAGACTCAGCGATGATACTGTCTGTAAGCTGCCTTCTGAAGTCTGGAAACAGGTTGTAAGAGCTGGATTGAAAAATATGGGCTATATCGGAGATCAGGATATTGAAAGTATTGAGATGACCATGTCAAAGTGCAGGGCTTGAAATCTGGCAGTGACAGAATGAAGGCATATAAAAATAGCAGTTATCTTGGGAAGAAAACTAGATCTTTTTTTTTTCAAACACGCTCTAAAACAGGGGAATAATGAGAATATTTCTCGATAAGCAAAATAGCACTGGGAATTTCAGAAAAACTGATATATAATACCAAAATATTGAAAAACAATTAACAACAATAACGTTTCACTATAAGGAGGAATTTAATCATGGCAAGTTTTAAATGGGACAAGACAGGACTTTTTGCAGCAGGTGTTTTATTCGGAACTGCAGGTATCAAGCTTCTTTCAAGCAAAGATGCGAAAAAAGTTTACACAGAGTGCACAGCAGCTGTTTTAAGAGCAAAGGACTGTGTAATGAAGACGGTTACAACTGTTCAGGAAAATGCAGGTGATATCTATGCAGATGCACAGCAGATCAATGAGGACAGAAAAGCAGCTGAGGAGCCGTTTGAGGATGAGGCAGCTGAGAGCGAGACTGAGTTTAAAAAGAAACTGAAGAAGCTGAGACAGAGGAAACTGCTGAGTAAGATGGCAGTGAAATACATTGCAAAAACATATTGGGGACTGCCGTTTTTGCGACAGTCCTCTTAATTGTTGCTGTTCGTTCGAAAAGTTCTGCAGGATATTTTGGGTGAACAAATTTTACTGAAAACGCGAAGAGTGTAGCGCGAAGTGATTGTGGTGAACGTAATGAACAGTAACTCTTGCTTTGAAGAAAAAGTAGGTGAACAAGTTGAAATTTACAATTAAACATGAGAAAAAAGGGCGTATCAGAGTCCATCTTTTTCAGAAATATATGAATTTTACCCAGGCAGATACCCTTCAGTATTACCTGGAAAATCTGGATGGAGTAAAAAGAAGGCTCAGGTCTTTAACCGTACCAGTGATGCTCTTATTTACTACACCGGAGAGCGGAATGAACTGTTGAAGGCAATTCAGGCGTTTGGTTACAGCCGTGTCAGCGTACCGGCCCAGGTGCTGGAGAATTCCGGAAGAGAATTAAATGAGACTTATAAGGAGAAGCTGGTAAAAATAAAGTTATTTTCCATTACGGACGTAAGCTGCTTTTGCCATATCCATTGTCTGCAATCTATACCACTGCAATGTCTGTGAAATACATCTGGCTGGGGGTTAAGACACTCTGGAAGCGTAAGATCGAGGTTCCGGTTCTGGATGCAACTGCAATCGGTGTTTCTATTTTCCGCGGCGACTTCTCCACAGCCGGTTCTGTTATGTTCCTGCTTGGAATCGGAGAATTGCTAGAGGAGTGGACCCACAAGAAATCTGTGGATGATCTGGCACGTACCATGTCTCTGAACACTGGTAAGGTATGGCTTCGCAGTGAAGGAACAGAGGTGCTGGTGGACGCAGACAAGATCCAGGCTGGTGATATGGTTGTGGTACATATGGGAAACGTGATCCCATTTGACGGTTTGATCGCAGAGGGCGAGGCTATGGTAAACCAGGCTTCCCTGACTGGTGAATCTGTTCCTGTAAGAAAAGTGGAAGGAAATTCTGTATACGCAGGTACGGTTGTGGAAGAGGGCGAGGCTGTCATTACTATGTAAAAGCAGTTGGTGGTTCCAGCCGTTATGAGAAAATCGCAGCCATGATTGAGGATACTGAGAAACTGAAATCCGGTCTTGAGAGCAAGGCCGAGCACCTGGCGGACAGACTGGTTCCATACACACTTGGCGGTACGGCCCTTACTTATCTGCTTACAAGAAATGTAACCAAGGCTGTTTCCGTATTGATGGTTGATTTCTCCTGTGCCCTGAAGCTGGCAATGCCGGTTTCCGTACTTTCCGCTATCCGGGAGGCAGGAGAATACAAAATCACTGTGAAGGGCGGTAAATTCCTGGAGGCAGTTGCGGATGCCGATACGATCGTATTTGACAAGACTGGTACTCTTACCAAGGCAGAACCTACAGTAGCTAAGGTTGTCCCATTTAACGGACAGAACGAAAATGAATTGCTAAGAATCGCAGCTTGTCTGGAAGAGCATTTTCCTCATTCCATGGCGAAAGCTGTTGTTGATGCAGCGAAGAAGAGAAAACTGGATCAATGAGGAAATGCATTCCAAGGTAGAATATATTGTAGCTCATGGTATTTCTACAACCATTGAAGGGAAAAAAAGCAATCATCGGAAGCTCCCATTTTGTATTCGAGGATGAGAAATGTACCATTCCGGAAGGCATGGAAGAGAAGTTTAAAAATCTTCCAAATGAGTATTCCCATCTGTATCTTGCAATTGAAGGCAGTCTTGCAGCTGTTATCTGTATTGAGGATCCTCTCCGTGAGGAAGCTCCTGCAGTTGTAAAAGCGCTGAAAAAAGCCGGATTCAGTAAGGTGGTTATGATGACCGGAGATAGTGAGCGTACAGCCAAAGCAGTTGCAGCCAAGGTTGGCGTTGACGAATATTATTCCGAGGTTCTTCCGGAAGATAAAGCAAGCTTCGTGGAAAAAGAGAAAGCAAAAAGGACGCAAGGTTGTCATGCTTGGTGATGGAATTAACGATTCTCCGGCACTTTCTGCAGCTGACGCAGGTATTGCAGTAAGTGAAGGCGCCGAGATTGCAAGAGAGATCGCAGACATCACTATCGGTGCGGATAATCTGGAAGGTATTGTAATTCTGAAGCATATCAGTGACGCGCTGATGAAGCGTATCCACAATAATTACAGAACAATCGTAGGATTTAACACTGGCTTGATCCTGCTGGGCGTTGCCGGAATCCTGCAGCCAACTACCTCCGCGCTGCTTCACAATACTTCCACACTGCTGATCGGTATGAACAGTATGAAGAATCTGGTGGGCACTGAGGAAATCTGAACAGATGTGTCGCGCATTGCGGGCATTGTAAAAAAATCGGGTTCTGATTGTGGGAATGATTTTTCAAACACGCTCTGCGGTAATAGTGGAACTTCTGAATATAATCAGAGAGTTAATGAGACTGTTTTTTCATTAGCTCTCTTTTTTGTTTTGTACTTGACAGATGCTGTAGTGTCCAGAAATTCTCCACCCACACTTGACGGTGTTACGGCTGTTCATTATGTTGTACTCGCAGCGTGTTTTTGTTGCAACACTTCTTTCGAGGTTACAAGGTATTTATCAA
>VOFJ01002149.1_pt1 | contig 44545 bp, 89 predicted proteins | sample 5384081 | NCBI WGS metagenome assembly VOFJ01 (sample SAMN12384729, study PRJNA508395) | human gut metagenome | isolation source: healthy gut I | host: Homo sapiens
TTTTTGTTGTGAAGCAAATAAAAAACACCTCGAAGGTGCTTTTTGTGCTTTTGTCCTTATTCTACCTGTAACATAATACTTAGAACCACTTCCTGATTCTCCTGCTCTAAAGATATATCTCCCATATACATCCTTGCAACCCTTCGGATATTATGCAGTCAATTCCATGCTCCTTCCCGGATTTTCGTTGTTTCCGGCAGATCACTGTCCTTATAATTTAACTCTCCCTCATATCTGTTCTTTATGGTTATCATAAAAATACTGTTTTTCCGAAAAGAAGAGATACTGATATAAGGATTTTCTCCACTTACATTTTCCATGCAGTTATTCAAGGCATTATTCATGATCACACTCAAATCAAATGCATTTAACTTCGTATTCTGCGGATAATGAAAATCCGACAGAAACCGAATCTGCCTTTCTTTTGCTTCTCTTAACTTTTCCATCAGAATCACATCAATGACAGGACTCCCCTGTTTTTATCTCAGGAGATATTTCCCATTCCACTCCTTTTTCAAATGCTCCATATATTCTGCTGCATCATCCATATTATTCTCTGCCACAAGATGTTCCAACATCTGTATATGATTCCCCATGTCATGACGCAGGCTGCGGATATCCTGATACAGCTTTTCCACTTCCCCGATATGCTTTTTTCATATCACTGACCTGATTTAATACCAGCTCCTGCCCTGTCTGTTCTTCTTGTGCCACCTTCCAGTTTTGAAACATCGTAGTCATAACAAGAATTGCTATGATAGAGATAAAATAATGCACGAAGCTTAAAGCTCCATAAAATCCATAGGTATCTGTCAGGCTCTTTCCTGTATCATTTTCATAAATATTCAGATAATATTGCAGAATGCCATATCCTGTAACTCCCACAAGAGAAGGCATGATGAGCATTACCAGCTCTTTGCCGCTCATTTCATCATTTTTGTATACATATGCTTTATTGATCAGACCGATTGCAACTGCAAGGAAAACGATACAAAGCACAATATCCAGAATTCTCGTTCCAGCATAAAGTCCATATTGCAGCCATTGTCTTCCTGCAATCGTATTCCCAAAAACCAAAGCTTTTGTGATAAAATCATCCAGTCTGTCTGCCATTGCAACCGCAAGCCAACGGATAGAAAAAAATGTCACTGCAAGAAATATTTTCTGATAGATGTTTCTTCTGTCCTGTACATACATCACAAGGAATGCAGCCACAACCCCCAGCATATATGCAGAAAAATTGCCAATCTGCTGCGGTATCAGATACAGCACAGACATAATTCCAATATAAACAATACTGACCAGAGCAGCTTCCCTTTTTTCTTTTTCATATATGGATATACAAAAACACCAAAACCGATTCCTGTAATAATCAAAATTGCAATAACAGAAAACTTCGATGTGATCATCCAGCATCTTTCCACTAAACTCATCTGACTTCATTTCCTTTCCTCTGGTTATACTTCAGATACCTCCTCACAAACTCCGGATAATTCTTTTTTTGCAATCAATGCAGCTCCATTTTTCATAGTTACACAAGTTGCATCATATTTTTCTACATATTTAAAATGTACAAGATAGGCTCTGTGTGTTCGGAAAAAATCTGTTCCTGCCATATCACTTAATTCCTGTAATTTACCATAGTATTCAATATCCGTATCCCGTGTATGGATAATGACTTTTCGATTATATACCTCGGCATACACAATATCACGCAGGAAAAATTTTTATATGACTTCCGGCGGTCTGTACCATGATATATTTTTCGTCCTTTTCAAGTTTGAAACTCCTTTTTTATGTTATGGACTGCCTTTGTCACAACCTCTTTCAATTTCTCATCGGAAAATGGCTTAACCAGATAATGAAATGCTCCGACATCAAATGCCTGAAAAACATACTCCTCTGCTGCTGTCACAAAAATGAGTATCATATCCTCATTGTCCTGACGAAGCACCTTTGCCGTTTCCATCCCATCCATTCCCGGCATCTGAATATCCAGAAAAAGAATATCCGGCTTACTGCCACTTGCAATCAGTTCATCACCTGATAAATATTTATCTATAACCGCATCCGGCAATAGCTTTTTTATTTTTTCTTCCAGTATCTGAACCATAGATACTTCATCATCGCAGATAGCTATTCGCATATTGTCACTTCTTTTTGCTTACATATATTTATAGCTATTATATCGGATAAGTTCTTGCAATATCTATCTGGAATGTTGTGAAATGACCTTTTTTGTTGTGAAAAGGGCAGCAAACCATTATTGGTTCACTGCCCTGTCTTCTAGTCATGTCTGCACTATTAAAGAAATGAAATAAACTCCTTCATTGGTATACGCTGGGATTCGTGTCTATTTGCATCTGCTTTATCTTTTTAACTTATCGGAATACTACTTTTATCTAGAGTAGTAGTAATTTATGAACTCAATGCTGCTACCAGCGACGAATATCTTTCCGTTTTTTATCTACTATTTGCTAAAACGCAATCAACAATCTAAATTTGCAAATCAATAGTATTGCCTTCATTATTAATTCTTTTCCTTTGATCTCTCTGCGGATATATCTACCTTTATTTTGCTATAAGAAACATTTCCTTTCGCTTTTTCGCCATACTCTTCCTTCAAACGAGCTAACTCATCATTATAAATTGATGTAAACACTCTTGCTCTTGCAAATTCTTCATCTGTACTTATAGCTTTCCAGTTTCTTGACTCTGGATTATAAGAAAGCGTTTTATTACCTTTTGAATCCCAAAACATACATGCAGCATTCATTTTGCCACCAGTTTTTTTCATGCTTGATTCATATATAGCCTTTCTATCAGGAGATACTGTTTCTCCATGCTGCATACACAATTTTCGATAAGCATCATCATCCCTTTTTCCAGTAGCAAACTCTTTTCTTGCAAGTTCTTTTTATTGCTTCGTCAAATTCTTCCTCTGACATCGCTGGTTTATCTCGTTTTGTCATGATAGTATCCCAGTTTGGTTTTGGTAAAATTAATGTCCACAGGCTTAAATCTTAATGAGAAATTACCATAATCACATTGTGCTAACGGATCATTTGAACTTGCTTTTTTTCCCGAACATCTGCTGAACCATTTGAGCATATTGCGAATAATTATCTCTTGTTATCTGCATAATATATTCCTCCATATTGGCATATATTTCATCTGTTCCAAATTCACTAGATTGAAAAAATCAAACCTTCCACCGATTTTATTCTCCTCCGGTTTGATAGAATCCCAGTCAATGTTTTTGATCTTATCCAAAAGTTTCTTCTTTTGAATTTGCCTGAACCGTAGTTTTTTTCTTACTTCGGTTTGTTTTGACTGTTCCTTTTTTTCTTTGCCTCTTTCTTCTCAGCAGCTTTTTCTTTTCCTGAAGCTTTTTCAAGATATTCTTTCTGACTGGCTGATGATTTTTCCAGTTGTGCAAAGAAGGTTGTAGTTCCGTCACTATTAAAAGATATGCCAAATTTTGTTATTTTTGTATCAGCATCTGCATTATCGTTAGTCTTACCGAATGCTCTTTCAAAGCCGAACTGGGCATTGATTTCATCTGTCATACGCAAAGCTCCTTCAATACTATGCATTTTTTCAGCATAATATTTATTTTATGCTCTGGCTTCAAAAGATGGTCTATCCTGATTCAAATAATCCGGCATCTCTCTCAATTCTGAACTTCCACTCTCTTTTTACGAAATTATATTCGCTCCAATAAATAGAATAAAATTCATCTTTTTTTGCAAGTTCCGCTGGTGTCATCTCATAACCCCATCCGTTTCCAAGATTAGATAATACTTTTACTCCCTGATACTGAATTTCAGCACCATAACCACCAGAAGTTAAAATTGGGCAATTCAATGTCCCTCCTCCCGCTAGCACAAACTGCTTTTCCGCAAAATTACCGCTATTTTTTCCTTCCGCTTTCTCCAAAAAATCCAATAATGTTAATTCTCCACATCCTTTGCATTTCGAATTGCCAGTTTGTTTTTTTATAGTATTTTTAGCCTGTTCATATAATTGTTTTCTATCAGGTGCAACATCTGATAGATATTCTGCTCGTAAACAAAGAACCTGTTTGGAAATATATTCGGATTCTGTCTTATCTGTTGTCGTAGCTGCTTGTCGTGCCAGTTCTCTAATCTCACTAACAAATTCAGCCTGCGTTTTTGAACTTTCCCCCTTTGTTGGAATATAAAGCCAATTCGGTTCTCCGTTACTGCATGAGGAAATTAATTGCTCTTTTCCAATAGTTCCTATACCTGACAATGATATACCCATTAACTCAACTCCTTGCCGTCTTATTTTTAGATCTTTTTGGTTAATAAAGCTTACGCCATTGCAGGCTCTTTTTTCTTCTTAATAATCGCTTCAACTTCATCAACACCTGTTTCAGCTACATCTGCGATCTGATCCAATGTATAACCCTTTTTTTATACATATTCAGAATAAACTTTTCGCTTGTTTTTTCAGTAGCCTTTTTAGTTGCTTTCTTTCAGTAGCTCTTTCTTCAATTCCTGTACTCAGATTACACATAATTCTCACATCCTCTCTGAATTCTTGACTGATTGGAATATTATATTCATGTTCTATAATATCCAATTTTTTCCTGTTCTTTCAATTCGCTTGAAAGTAATGCTCCAATCAACCGGTGCATTTCATATTTTTCATCATGTTCCGGAATCTCATTTGTGATGCCTATTCTGACTAATCCTTCATTAATTTCAGCATTTTCCGTATTAAAACCTACGATACGCTGTCCTGTAGCATCTGTTTTTCCATATTTGCTAATCCCGGCTCAACCGGAACAACGCTAATACTCGGTTCGCCTTCGATATATTTTACAACATCTTCCGGCTTCATTCCTTTAAATTCATCGACTGTTTTCACCAGAATATGTGCTAAAATACGCTTTTTGACATTCTATATTCTTAGTAATCCAACACAACTTTCCGGCACGCTTCACAGATTGCCGCTTTAATATGTGTTCTGTGACTCGGCTTTAACTCTGTAATCTTCACAAATCCATCCGCATTTTTTGCATTCTCAAACACTCCCGGAACTTCATTTGCAAACCTGAACGCACCATCTTTGCTGCAAAATAGATAACCATCTCTCATTTTTTTTCCACAATTTGGACACTTCATAATGCTCTCCTTTTCCGACTGCACATAGCGCAACTCCATTATTCAACGCCGGCAGCCTGTTGACTCAACCGCAATGTTTCTCTCTTTTTTTTTTTCAAATTCTTCTGCTTTTACTAACGCAATCCCTTCCGCCTCATCACCGAGTACAATCAACCGATCCCCACTATTCAGGTTAAAAATATCTCTGGCAGCCTTCGGAATCACGATCTGCCCTTTGCTTCCGATTGTCACCGTCCCCCACAGATGCTTTCCTGGTGGTGCCGGAGCCAGTCTGGTATTTCCTACTGTATTTTCCTGATGAAGCAATGCATCAATGGTAATATCATAAAAAATTTTGCCAGTCGATCACATTTTTCAATATCCGGAACCGTCTCTCCCTGTTCCCATTTTGCGTAGGACTGTCTGGAAATCCCGATCACTTCCGCAATCTGTTCCTGCGACATTCCTTTCATATTTCGCAACAGTATCAGATTTTCAGCAAGCATGTCTTTCATCTCCTCTGTGTGATTCTATTATATTTCTCATTTCGCACAATTTCTACCATACAAACTTGTCATATTATTCTTTTTTTATGTTAAGTTTGGTTGCATTATCAAACGAAACTCGCAATCCACTAAGTTTCCAATTTGTCGCATCCGTCTGCAAATCAACCAATTTTCGATACAACCCGTTTTTTTCTTCATAAGGGTATCGTGCTTACCTGCTTCTGCCACAACACCTTTATCCAGCACAACACTTACCTCATATTCATTCCATTACTGCTTGAAAGAATCCCCTTTGCCTCAACAAAATGCATCTGTGTTCTCCTCACGAACTTTAAAAAAAAATCAGCCCCACTAAAACGTGGGGCTGACTATTAGAATTTATAAATAATTATTCAAAAAGTATTTAGCTGCCTTCTCAGCAATAGCAGCCTGTGCTGCTGCAAGACGAGCGATCGGTACACGGAATGGAGAACATGAAACGTAATCCAGACCAATCTTGTGGCAGAACTCAACAGATGAAGGATCTCCACCATGCTAACCACAGATACCAACGTGAAGCTTAGGATTAACCGGCTTACCAAGTTTGATAGCTGTCTCCATTAATTTACCAACACCTGTCTGGTCAAGCTTAGCGAATGGATCGCTCTCGAAGATTTTCTTATCATAGTAAGCATTTAAGAACTTACCTGCATCATCACGGGAGAATCCGAATGTCATCTGTGTTAAATCGTTTGTACCGAAGCAGAAGAAGTCAGCCTCTGTAGCGATCTCATCAGCAGTAAGAGCTGCACGAGGGATCTCGATCATTGTACCAACCTCGTACTCAAGGTTTACACCGGCAGCTGCAATCTCAGCATCAGCTGTCTCGACAACGATATTCTTAACATATTTTAAGTTCTTTAACTTCACATACAAGTGGAATCATGATTTCTGGTTTTAACTGTCCAATCTGCATGCTCCTTCTGTACTTCAATTGCCGCACGGATAACAGCCTTGGTCTGCATCTTGGCAATAGAAGGATATGTTACTGCAAGACGGCATCCTCTGTGTCCCATCATTGGATTAAACTCATGAAGTGATGCACAGATAGCCTTGATCTCTTCTACTGATTTATTCTTAGCCTTAGCAAGTTTTCTCAATGTCAGCGTCCTCTGTAGGAACGAACTCATGAAGAGGTGGATCCAGGAAACGGATGGTTACCGGGCATCCCTCAAGAGCCTCATAGAGAGCCTTGAAGTCAGACTGCTGATATGGAAGAATCTTGTCAAGAGCAACTTTCTCTCTCTTCCTCTGTATCAGAACAGATCATCTCACGGAAAGCAGCGATTCTCTCTCGGATCAAAGAACATATGCTCTGTACGGCAGAGGTCCGATACCTTCTGCACCGAGCTCACGAGCCTTCTTAGCATCAGCCGGGGTATCAGCGTTTGTACGAACCTTAAGAGTTCTAAACTCATCAGCCCAGGCCATAACACGTCCGAACTCACCAGCGATAGAAGCGTCTACGGTTGGAATCAGTCCAGCGTAAATGTTACCAGTTGTACCATCGATAGAGATCTCAGATCCCTCTGTGAATGTCTGTCCAGCGAGTGTGAACTTCTTGTTCTCCTCGTCCATGTTGATGTCGCCACATCCAGATACACAGCAGGTACCCATACCACGGGCAACTACGGCTGCGTGGCTTGTCATACCACCACGTACGGTAAGGATACCCTGAGCAGCCTTCATACCTGTGATATCTTCTGGAGATGTCTCAAGACGTACAAGAACGACCTTCTCTCCTCTTTTCAGCCCAGCTTTCAGCATCGTCAGCTGTAAATACGACCTTACCACAAGCAGCTCCTGGAGATGCTCCAAGACCCTTTCCACAAAGTGGAGTTGCAGCTTTTAAGTGCAGCAGCATCGAACTGTGGATGTAATAATGTATCAAGGTTACGAGGATCGATCATAGCAACTGCCTCTTCCGGAGTCTTATGTCCCTCGTCTACTAAATCGCAAGCGATCTTTAATGCAGCCGGAGCTGTTCTCTTACCGTTACGGCACTGAAGCATGTATAACTTCTTGTTCTCAACCGTAAACTCCATATCCTGCATATCATGATAATGGTTCTCAAGAGTCTCACAAACCTTAAGGAACTCAGCATATGCCTCTGGGAACTCCTGCTCCATCTGAGCGATTGGCATTGGAGTACGAACACCGGCAACTACGTCCTCACCCTGTGCATTGATCAGGAACTCACCCATAAGCTTGTTCTCGCCAGTTGCAGGATCACGAGTGAAGGCAACACCTGTACCAGACTGATCATTTAAGTTACCGAATACCATTGGCATTACGTTAACAGCGGTTCCCCAGGAATATGGGATATCGTTGGTCTCTTCTATATACGTTAGCACGTGGGTTGTCCCATGAACGGAATACAGCCTCGATTGCAAGCTTTAACTGCTCTACAGGATCGGAAGGGAACTCTGTTCCTAACTGATTCTTGTACTCAGCCTTGAACTGCTCTGCTAATTCCTTTAAGTCTGCTGCTGTAAGGTCAACGTCAAACTTAACACCTCTCTTAGCTTTCATCTCATCGATGAGCTCCTCGAAGTATTTCTTACCAACTTCCATTACAACGTCAGAGAACATCTGAATGAAACGACGATATGAATCGTATACGAATCTCTCAAACTTTGGATCTGGGTTACCAGCGATCATAGCTGCTACTACATCGTCGTTAAGACCAAGGTTAAGGATCGTATCCATCATACCAGGCATAGAAGCACGTGCTCCGGAACGTACAGATACAAGAAGAGGATTCTTAAGATCACCGAACTTCTTGCCGTTCTCTTTTTTTCCATCAAGCTACACCTTCCATAGCCTGAGCCATAATTTCATCATTGATTTTACGTCCATCCTCATAGTACTGAGTACATGCCTCAGTTGTGATGGTGAATCCCTGTGGTACTGGAAGACCGATTTCAGTCATCTCAGCAAGGTTAGCACCCTTACCACCGAGAAGGTTACGCATGGTCATGTTACCTTCTTTGAAGGTGTATACCCACTTGTTTGCCATTTGACAATTCCTCCTAATATTTGTTTATTGTATAAATTCGAAAAACGAATAACATGATCCGTTTTCCATAAAGCTGAGCCGTGAACACAGACTTCACGACTATGCTATACTTATTGTAACACAGAATTCGCATTTCGCAAGCATTTTTTACCATAGTTATGCCCCATGAATCACAGAGCCGGACGCAAACCATCCGTTTTGTAATCCACAGGGCAGACTTTTTATTTATGCGATATTAAAATTCAAATTTTTTCTCAAAATATGCATCCAGCTCATCGATTTTAATTCTTTCCTGCTCCATGGTGTCACGGTCACGGACGGTAACTGCTCCATCCTCTTCGGAGTCGAAATCATAAGTGATACAGAATGGTGTACCGATCTCATCCTGTCTTCTGTAACGCTTTCCGATCGTTCCTCTGTCATCAAACTCACAATTGTATTTCTTTGCCAGCTGGGCATATACTTTTTCTGCACCCTCATTTAATTTCTTAGATAACGGAAGTACACCGATCTTTACCGGTGCAAGTGCCGGATGGAAATGGAAAACGGTTCTTACGTCCGGCTTTTTCCTCTGTTCCGATATTTTCCTCATCGTATGCGGCACATAAAAATGCCAGAACCACACGGTCAGCACCAAGTGATGGCTCAATAACGTAAGGAATATACTTTTCTCCCTTGGTATCATCAAAATACGTCATATCCTGACCAGACACATTCTGATGCTGTGTCAGATCGTAATCGGTACGGTCAGCAATCCCCCAGAGTTCCCCCATCCAAACGGGAATAAGAATTCAATATCCGTCGTTCCCTTAATGGGAATAGAAACACAGTTCCTCGGCAGAATGATCACGCAGACGCATCTCGTCTTCCTTGATTCCCAGAGATAACAGCCAGTCACGGCAGAACGCTCTCCAGTACTGGAACCACTCTAAATCAGTACCCGGCTCACAGAAAAATTCCAGCTCCATCTGCTCAAACTCTCTTGTACGGAAAGTAAAGTTACCGGGAGTGATTTCGTTACGGAAGGACTTACCAATCTGTCCGATACCGAACGGAATCTTCTTACGGAGGTTCTCTGTACATTCTTAAAGTTTACGAAAATTCCCTGTGCGGTTTCCGGACGAAGATATACGGTATTTTTTGCATCTTCAGTAACACCCTGGAATGTTTTAAACATTAAGTTAAACTGACGGATGTCTGTAAAATTATGCTTACCGCAGGAAGGACATGGAATGTTATGACTTTCGATAAAATCTACCATTTTCTCATTGGACCATCCATCTACGGATCCGTCCAACTCGATGTTATTCTCCTGTTGCAAAATCTTCGATCAATTTATCCGCGCGGAAACGTTCATGGCATTCCTTACAGTCCATAAGAGGATCGGAGAACCCTCCGAGATGACCGGAAGCCACCCAAGTCTGCGGGTTCATAAGGATCGCGCAGTCGACACCGACATTGTATGGGTTCTCCTGTACAAACTTCTTCCACCATGCACGCTTCACATTGTTTTTCAGTTCTACGCCAAGATTTCCGTAATCCCATGTATTTGCAAGACCCCCGTAAATCTCAGAACCCGGATATACAAATCCTCTTGATTTTGCTAAGTGCACGATTTTGTCCATCGTCTTTTCCATAATAAATTCCTCACATTCTATTATGTATTTTCTGATCCGCCCAAAGGCTGGATCTGAGTTACTTATAAATTATATAGGTATATACCTGACTGAATTCGCCTGTGGCATCATCGGTACTGGTATCTTCCTCGTCAAACTGAAACTTCACTTCGGATTCCTGCTCCGTAACATCGATCAGATCGTCATCGGATACCGCTCCTGTCGTTTCCTCAATCTGTGTGCCTGCTGCCTCTGTGGCACTTTCCGTTCCCTCTGTTGTTTTTCCGCTGCAAGAAGGGACGTTCCTTCTTTGATTGCAATGGTCTGTGCATCCACATAACTGGTATTTGTCGTGGATACATAACAGATGGTTCCTTTTACTTTTACATTTGTATTTCCACGGATTACAACCACTTTGTAGCTGGAGTCATCCAGAAATGCGCTGCTCTCACACGCTTTGATCTTTCCGTTTTTACGGATGCAAACGATCCGTCAAAAAAGAATACCCTGCGGCCAGTGCTTCTGCAACACTTCCCGTATACAGTTCCATATCATTAAATTTCTGATAATCTTCGGCTGTACGGTACGCAATGGTAAGCGTTGCCTTTTTTCTCCTGTGTCGAGTTTTTTCAGCGAAACGCTTCCCTTTCCGTTTTTTTTCTCATTATAGGTATCTATTTCATTTTTGACATATTCTTTCAATCCGTCTTTATCATATGTCTTTTCGTCAAAATTTTCCACATCGGTAGACACGATTTTTCCATCTTTCAGTACAAAAACTGTGCTTTCATCCGCTTTGTAAGAAGTGCCGCAACCGGTAAACATTCCTACGCTAAGCAGAAATACCAGCACGATCTGACCGAATTTCTTCATGATTTCACAAATCCTCCTCTATTCACAATCCATGATATTATACACTTTTCATATTCCCATTTCAACCGAAAATCGAAAGGGACTTAAAGTCATGATGCACATAATACGCCATATATTCTTTTCATAATCATCTTCAGTTCCCTTAGTACTTCCTCTGAAACGGTAAACGAGTATAATCTGGCGACAGGTGTGGATATGATATACTGCATCGTATATCGCGTGGAATCGGAAATATACATGCCCTGTACTTCCTTCGCACAGGTTCTGCAGAAGATGCCTCCCCCTTTTCACCGAAAAGAAACACAGGTCTTCTTTCGTATGACAATGCATACAGGCAAACACCTGCGGTCCTTCTCCATTGATGGTTATGGCTTTTAGTTCAAACACTGCACGCACAAGTTCTTTGGAATACCTGCTGTTTTCCAGTGCACGAAACGACTGGTACAAAAGCTTAAGCATTTCCCGCTCATCATTATTTTCCTGACAATAATATTCCGCGAATTCTGCAAAGTAGAACGCAAGCGATGCTGCATCCAGATCCAAAACCAGTTCGCGAAAATAATTCTGAATGTTTGCCTTGGTAACATTATAGGAATTTCTTCCCTCAAACACTTCGAATTCGCCAAAGGCAAAGGGATTTGTCGCTGCCAGCAGCTGGCTCGACGGTCGTCTGGCACCTCTGGCAAACGCTGTGATTTTTCCCCTTTCCTTTGTCAGAATTGTTATTCTTTTGTCATAATCATTGACAGGCATGGCTGTTAAAACCATGCCCATCACTATCACAGACTGACTCATACTTCTGCTGTTCCTTCTGTCCGTGACCTCCGGACGCTTTCTGCGACGTCCGTCACTTCATTCCGATAAGTCAGATAATCGGTAACTTTTCCTGTTGTCCAGAATGTTTCCCAGGTTTTCTCCATTGCACCTTACCTCCATTACTATCGTCTGCAATGGCGGTAATTCTATTCCCGAAAAATATTGGAAACCCATCATCTGATCTTTATCTTTTTATTCTTCCTCCCGATACCCGAAATTTTTGATCAGAAAATCGCTGTCACGCCAGTCTTTCTTCACTTTCACCCAAAGTTTTAAATTCACTTTGGCATCCAGCATTTTTTCCATCTCGTAACGCGCATTGCTTCCGATCTTTTTTTGAGCATTGACCCCTGCTTTCCGATGATAATTCCCTTGTGGGAATCCCGTTCACACACAATCGTTGCGTCGATATCATACATCTTTCCGCCTTTGCGCGGTTTCATCTGGTCGATGGCAACAGCAATTCCATGCGGTACTTCATCGCTTAACGCATGAAGTGCTTTTTTCTCTTATGATCTCCGCACAGATCGCACGCTCCGGCTGATCGGTAATCGTATCCTCGTCATAAAACTGCGAGACCATACGGAAGATACTTAAAAAATAGAATCAATCACGTCATCCACATTCTGTCCGCGAAGGGCGGAAGTCGGAATAATCTCCGCGAAATCATAAATCTTGCGGTAGGTATCGATAAACTCCAGCACCTTGTCTTTTTCCACGGTATCAACTTTATTGATCACAAGAATCACAGGCGTCTGAACTTTTTCAGCTGTTCTACAATGTGCTGTTCCCCCGCACCGATAAAATTACTCGGCTCCACCAGCCACAATACGACATCCACCTCGTTCAGTGTCTTTTCTGCAACATTTACCATATATTCACCAAGCTTATTTTTTGCTTTGTGAATTCCCGGCGTGTCAAGAAAAACGATCTGTCCACGCTCCATATCCGTATACACGGTCTGGATCCGGTTTCTGGTTGTCTGCGGCTTATTGGATGTGATCGCGATCTTTCTGTCCGATCAGCCGGTTCATCAGTGTTGATTTTCCTACATTCGGTCTTCCGATAATTGTAACAAACCCTGACTTAAAATTTGCTGCTGTCATTTGTATCTCCTTTATCGTGCTATTCGCACAGTCCCTGAATTGAGGTAAACATACCGCTTTCTTCACGGATTGCATGCTCATTTCCCACTACACACAGACACTGATCGGAAAGGATCGAGGCGATCAGATCCGAAAGACTGCGGATATCTGCCGGTGTCGCTGTCAGTATCTCGTCACGCTCTTTCTGGATTTCCTCATAGGTCAGATGTTCCAGATAAGCAGCCATCGAACGGCTTCCCTTTGCTTCCGGGTTTAACGGTGTATCTAAAGCTCCAAACGTGCCAATGATATATTTTGTCATATCACGCTCATCCGGATCAAAGGATGCTACATATTCCGGAATTTTCTCATAGACTGCATTGGTCTTTGCCAGATTCGAATTCCCGGTAAGATACAAAATAACTGTCTCCATCCTAAGGAAAGAACTCATACATCCATATGCACCGCCCTTTACACGGATATTCATCCACAGATATTCATAGCTTAAAATCATTTTTAAAATCTTTAAGGTTCCGTGATATGCGTATCCATGGCTGATAAAGTTACCGGATCTTGCCACATACTGGATCTGGGAGGCGTCCGTAAATCCCTCATTTTTTCTTAGAAAGCACCGGATGGATTGCAGCCTGCGCCCGGTGTTTCCTTCCGGAAGTTTCTTTAGATACTTCTGCATGATCGGAGAAGCTTTTTTTTCATAAGAGCCTTCTTCTCCGGTAAAGCTGATGAGCATTCTCTTTCTGACAAATACTTTTTCTATCAGCTGCTGCAGTTTTTCGGCTACCGCCTGCGGATTCTCTTTCATCTGTTCATCCAGTCTGCGGATCATCTGATTGTATGCAATACCAATTGTCGCATCATTATAAAATGCATAAACAGATTCGTAAGAAAGTGCACGCATTGCAGCTACCGTGTGCCCGCTGCTGCTTAAGTTCACCTGCAGTCTGGATTTCACCTGTGCAATCAGTTCCGCCAGTCGTTTGGTATCGTGCAGATCGGAACTGTTTAAAATTTCCTCTGCCAGTTTCATAGCATGCTCCAGATTGCTCTCAAGCACTTTCATGCGGATCTCAAATTTAACAGCCATCGCATCGTGATTTTTTTCAGATCCGGATACATGCTGACCCCACTGGTAATTCCGCCGGTATAAATATTGATGGCATTTGCAAGATCGGCATAACTGTAGGATCTGGTATTGACATATCCGAGTACCGCGCGCAGAAGTCCAAGGTACGGAACCTCCTCCTCTGCAATGTCATTGCACTCAAACATCAGAGTAATATAATCGATGCCATTTGCCGGTGCCTCATGCCGGACAACCGGAATTTCTCCCATGTTCTCCTCCTTATTGGAAAACGGCATGGCTTCTTTTTTTCATATCCTCTCTGCCAAGCATCGGAATTTTCAACAGATCTTCTTCCTTTGACGGCTCTTCCTGATACTCCCGCAGATGTCTGGTCTGGGCAATCAGCGCCTGCACCTCTTCGTCACTCAATCCGGCCTTGTATGCTGCAAGTTTTTCTGCCAGTGCCTGTTCCCTGACACGGTTAAGTCCCTTCTCCGGCGCAACCACAACCACAGCACCGTGCGCGTTGTCCAGCAGATACTTCTGAATCAGATCTTCAAAATATCCGGTTTTGATCTGCTCACGTAAAAACTGTAACGTATCCAGACATTCCAGATGAATAAACGGCTTGGTATCATCAAACAGCCAGCTTTCCATACACTGCAGTCCATACAAAAGTCCCTTCGGAAACTGTCCGTAATCTGCTTCCCGGAACCGGAATTCCGCACTGTTAATTCCCGCAAGAAGGGAATCCTGATTCAGACCTTCCTTTACCAGCTTCTGTAAAGTTTCCTCGATAATCTGCACAAAAACGGGTCTGATCAGACTCATCGGCATTCTTAGCGACAATGGAAAACATCGGCTGAAGCATGCCATCCTCAAAAGATCCGTAGACATCTTCCCCGATTCCCGCATCAATCAGTGCCTGGCGTACCGGTGCTCCCGGCGCACTGACAAGGACATAATCCAGTACAGAAAATGCCTGATACAATTCACGGTCAAGAACGGTTCCCACCACTTTATTGTAAGAAAGATACGTGTGCTTCTCCTCCGGTTCATCCTCTGTGATCGGATACGTTCTGCGCTCGGATACTACCGCGTCAAATGGCTTTTTGCAACTGGATTTGTGAATGTACTTCCACTTCATTTGCATCATAATGGCTTAAATATTCCTCATCCAGCCAGGTGAGCCGCTCTTCTATATCCATATCTCCATACAGATAAATATAGGAGTTGCATGGGTGATAATATTTGTGATAAAACGCAAGATAATTTTCATACGTCAGTTCCGGTATTTTTTCCGGGTTTCCTCCGGAATTTTTGCTGTAGGTGTTGTCTGGAAACAGTTGCTTCCATAATTGCCGTCTCAAGCACTTCATCCGGGGAGGAATATGCCCCCTTCATTTCATTGTATACAACGCCGTTGATGGTCACGGTGCATCTTCTGACTCCAGCTCATAGTGCCAGCCTTCCTGCATAAAAAATCTCTTTATACTTTGTAATATTTGGATGGAATACCGCATCCAGATATACCTCCATCAGATTTTTAAAATCGCGCTCATTGTAACTTGCTACCGGATACAGTGTTTTTTCCGGATATGTCATTGCATTCAAAAACGTATTGAGTGACCCTTTGGCAAGCTCAATAAAAGGGTCTTTGACCGGAAATTTATCCGATCCGCAAAGCGTGGTATGCTCGATAATATGCGGAACCCCTGTCTCATCTTCCGGGGTGTCCGAAACTGATCGAAAACACCTTATTGTCATCTTCATTGGAAATGACACACACGCGTGCTCCGCTTTTTTGTGTCGCAGAATATATCCCATAGATTCAATATCTGCAATCTTTTTCTTACTTCTATTATTTCATATGCTGACAATTTCAATTTATCCATATTTCTCATCCTTCCATTTTTATTTCAACGGAATAGTTTTATTCTTTCCGAATCGATACATCCATCTGTGGGAATGGAATTGAAATTCCATTTTCATCCAGTGCATTTTTCATCTGTTCCAGCAAACGCCACCGCACTGGCCAGTAATCTTCTGTTTTTACCCATACGCGAATGCCCATATCTACGGCACTATCCCCCAGATCCGATACAAAAATATCGACCGGTTCATCCTTTATCACTGCGGTTTCTGTCTTTACCACACCCTCAAGCACTGCTTTAACCTTTGACAAATCCGATGCATAGCCAACCCCGACGGTCAGATCAATCCGTCGCATATCCATATGGCTGTAATTGGTAATACTGTTGTTGGACAGACTTCCATTCGGAATCAGGATCAGTTTGTTATCAATGGTAAGCAGCTTGGTGTAAAAATGGTAATCTCCTTTTACAGTTCCTTCTTCCGATGAAGCATTATCCAATATATAATCGCCTACCACAAATGGTTTCAGCAACAAAATCAGAACACCACCGGCAAAATTAGAAAGGCTTTCCTGCAGTGCCAGTCCCATGGTAAGTCCTGCGGATACCCCAGCACGGCAATCACAGAGCTTGTCGTCACGCCAAACTGCCCCAGAATAATCATTGCCAGCACAAAATAGAGCGCATATTTCACAAAAGAACTCAGAAAGGAAACCACACCGGCTTCTACTTTTCCGCGCTCTAAGAAACGGTGCACCATTTTCACCAGCATTTTGATCATCCGGCTGCCTACCAGAAGAATAATCACTGCAATCATCAGCTGAACGAGAAACCCCAGCAGAGATGGTGTCAGATCCTGTAAATATTTCCGGATAATTCCCGGATTTTTCGCCACTTCATTTAACACTTCACTCGGTGCTAAGCTGTGTCAGTTGGTCTGTTATTAAAATTCCCAATGTATTTCTCCATTTAATGTCCTATAATGCCATTCTTTAAATCTCATGGATGAATAATCCACTGCGGAGTTTCGGCTCAAACCAGGTAGATTTCGGCGGCATGAGACGTCCCGCATCCGCCACAGCAAACAACTCCTGAATGGATGTCGGATACATGGCAAATGCAACCTTACAGTCCTCATGGCATCTTCTTTCTAACTCTTTCATGCCACGGATTCCGCCGACAAAATCAATTCTTTTATCTGTCTTTTGATCACCGATTCCAAGTACCGGTGCCAAAAAGTACATTCTGTAATACCGATACATCCAGTCCTTCTACCGGATCCTCCGGAACCGACTCCGGACGCATGGTACAACGATACCATTTATCAGAAAGAAACATGGAAAACTGTCCCTTTTTCACCGGTCGTACATCGTTTCCATTTTCGATTTTCTGCACATCAAAGAGTTCCTGCATTTTTTGATAAAAATGCCTCTTCGGTCATATCTCCTAAATCCCGTACCACACGGTTGTAATCCATGATCATCAGTTCCTCATCCGGGAATAAAACGGAAAGGAAATAATTAAATTCTTCTTTTCCGGTATATCCCGGATGTTCTTCTCTCCGCTTAAATCCGACTTTTACCGCAGAAGCAGCTCTGTGATGTCCGTCTGCAATATAGATTTCCCCAATCTGTGCAAATGCATTCCGGATCGTCTGGATATCTTCCGGATCGGATATTACAAAAACACGGTGGCGAATACCATCTTCCGCAACAAAATCATATAAGGCATCCTGTTTTTTTTGTCTTTGCCACAACCTCATTGATCACGGCATTGGCACGGTATGCCAGAAAAATCCATCCGGTCTGTGCACTGCACGTATCTACGTGACGGATACGATCCTGTTCCTTATCCGCACGGGTATTCTCATGTTTTTTGATGACCTGATTCGCATAATCATCAATGGATGCACATGCCGCAATGCCGGTCTGTGTTCTTCCATCCATTGTCAGTTCATATATGTAATAACATTCTCTGTTATCCCGAATAAATGTGCCGTCAGCGATCCAGTCTTTTTAACATCTGTGCCGCTTTGGCATATACTCTGTCATCATAGGTATCGACATCATCCGGAAACTGTGTCTCCGCACGGTCAATTGCCAGAAATGACTTTGGATTTTTTGCCACAACTTCTTTTGCTTCTTCTCTGTTATATACATCATATGGTAATGCAGCCACTGCAGATACTACATCTTCTGCCGGTCTGACACATACAAATGGTTTTATGTCTGCCATATTATCCTCCATAAATTGTGCTGGTTTCTATACCTTTCTAGTATAATGGAAAAAATACGTTTATACAAGAAAAAATATGGCGGTTCTTTCGAACCGCCATACAGCAAAATGCTTATCTTTTCCGTTATTTTACAAGGCGTACACGCAATACATCGTCAATTGCCTGCAGTTTTTTTTTTCAGCACATCATCGGTAATCTGGGAATCCACATCGATCAGTGCATATGCATAGTCACCCTTTGCCTTATTTGTCATATCTGACACATTGATATCTGCCTCTCCAAGAACGGTCGTATACTGGCCGATCATACCCTTGACATTCTTGTGCAGAATTGCAACACGTCCGGCTGTGGTACATGCTCCCATGTTGCAGTCCGGATAATTGACAGAATGGGTAATATTACCATTCTCCATGTAGTCACGAATCTCACGGACAGCCATAATTGCGCAGTTGTCTTCAGACTCTGCTGTAGATGCTCCAAGATGTGGAGTGACAATACATCCCTTTGCTCCAACGGTTGTAGTATTCGGGAAATCAGAAACATATTTCTTAATCTTTCCTTGCAGCCAGCGCATCAACCATTGCCTCTTCGTCTACCAGCAGATCTCTTGCAAAGTTTAATACAATTGCGGTAGGCTTCATCATTGCGATCGCATTGGCATCAATCATCTTTCTGGTAGAATCAAAAGAGGTACATGGATCGTAATGTAATCGCACTCTTTGTAAATATCTTCTACATTGCTGATATGTTTTTACGCTTCTGGATAAGTTCCATGCAGCATTGACAGAAATATATGGATCATATCCATATACTTCCATACCCATATGGGTTGCGGCATTTGCTACGAGCACACCGATGGCTCCAAGTCCGATGACACCTAATTTCTTTCCGGAAATCTCTGTTCCTGCAAAGTTCTTCTTCTGTTTCTCTGCAGTTTTTGCAATGTTATCATCGTTCTGGTTTGCCAGACACCAGTCAATACCACCGACAATATCGCGGGATGCATATAACATTCCTGCAAAAACAAGTTTTTTTACACCATTGGCATTAGCACCCGGTGTATTAAATACAACGATACCTTTGTCAGCACATTTGTCAAGCGGAATATTGTTGACACCTGCACCGGCACGGGCAACTGCAAGCAGTGAATCCGGAAGATCCAGATCGTGCATTGCCGCACTGCGGACAAGTGCTGCATCAGCGCCTGCCAGATCGTCAACTTTTTTGTAATCATCAGAAAATAAATCCAGACCTACCCCAGCGATAGGATTTAAGCATGTATAATTAAACATTTTATGCATTCTCCTTTTCAAACTTCTTCATGAACTCAACAAGCTTTTCTACGCCCTCTTTTTGGCATTGCGTTGTAAATGGATGCACGCATACCGCCAACGGTACGATGTCCTTTCAGGTTTACGAAGCCAGCCTCGGTTGCCTCTTTTACGAATTTCGCATCCATATCCTTGTCTCCGGTTACGAACGGTACATTCATCAGAGAACGGTCTTCTTTTTCTGACAGTTCCCTTGAACAGTTTGCTCTCATCCAGGAAATCATAAAGGATCTTTTGCTTTTTCAATGTTGCGTCTCTGCATTTCCTCTAAGCCGCCCATCTTTTTAATCCATTTGAATACCTTACCACAAATGTAAATGCCGTAGCATGGTGGTGTGTTGTAGAGGGAATCTTTGTCTGCCTGTGTCTTCCACTTGAGCATGGTTGGTGTGCCAGGAAGTACATCATCTGTAATCAGGTCTTCCCGTGCAATTACGATTACAACACCAGCTGGTCCTACATTTTTCTGTACTCCGCCGTAGATAACGCCGTACTTTGTTACGTCTACAGGCTCTGATAAGAAGCAGGAAGATACATCGGCTACCAGTGTCTTTCCCTTCGTATTTGGAAGCTTCTTGTATTTGGTTCCGTAAATGGTGTTGTTCTCACAGATATAAACGTAATCCAGATCATCCGGAATATCAAGATCCGAGCAATCGGGGATATAAGAGAATGTCTTATCTGCCGATGATGCAAGCTCAATTGCCTCTCCGTACATCTGTGCTTCCTGATACGCCTTCTTTGCCCACTGTCCTGTGACAATGTATCCGGCTTTCTTATTCTTCATAAGGTTCATGGGAACTGCGGCGAACTGCTGTGACGCACCGCCCTGTAAGAACAATACCTTATAATTATCCGGAATGTTCATCAGCTCTCTTAAATCTTTTTCTGCATCCTTGATGATGTGTTGTCATCGAACACTTTAGATCTGTGGCTCATTTCCATAACGGACATGCCGCATCCTCTGTAATCCAACATTTCATCTGCTGCTTCCTGCAGTACCTCCTCCGGCAATACTGCCGGTCCTGCTGAGAAATTGTATACTCTGCTCATTTCAAACTTCCTCCTATATTTTACTATGCTGTTGCTTATTTATTCTTGCTCTCGAAATCTTTTCCATCGAAACATTCATTGATCGGAGCCCCCGGTGCAACCATCGGCCATACCTTGTCATCCGAATCCACAATTGCGTCAATTACAAACGGCGTCTTACTTTCCAATGCTTCCTGAAAAGCTGCGTTAAACTCTTCCTGTGTTGTCACACGCCGGGCAGCTGCGCCCATCGCCTCTGCAATTTTTACGTAGTCCACACCGTCATCTAAAACCGTTGCGGAATAATGCTGTTTATAGAAAAGTGTCTGCCACTGGCGGACCATTCCGAGTACATGGTTATTGACAATCACTTCAATCAACGGAAGCTTTTTGTCTGGATGCTGTTGCAAGTTCATTCATATTCATGCGGAAACATCCGTCTCCCGCAATATTGATCACCTGCTTATCCGGATTTGCAGTCTGTGCACCAATTGCAGCGCCAAGACCATACCCCATCGTACCAAGACCTCCGGATGTCAGCAGGGTTCTTGGTTTACTGTATTTAAAATACTGTGCAGCCCACATCTGATGCTGACCGACTTCCGTGACCATAATGGCATCTTTTGCCATCTCATAGATCTTTGCGATCATAAACGGACCACTTAACCCTTCCTTTGGAATGGTCATAGGATACATCTTCTGATAATCAGCAATATGGGAAAGCCACTCGGTATGTTTCTGCTGCTCAAGTTTTTCATTCAGCTTTCCGAGGACGATTGCCACATCCCCGATAATGCTGTGATTTACGATAATATTTTTATTGATTTCTACCGGATCAATATCAATCTGCAGAATCTTTGCCTGTTTTGCAAATTTTCTTTTGGATTTCCAAGTACACGGTCAGAAAAACGAACACCAATTGCGATCAGAAGATCACATTCACTGACACCGAGATTGGACGTCTTTGTTCCGTGCATTCCAAGCATTCCGGTATAGTTTTCTGATGTTCCATCATATGCACCTTTTCCCATCAGTGTGTCGCAGACCGGTGCATCTGTTTTTTCTACAAATGTCTTTAATACTTCACTGGCTCCGGAAAGGATTGCTCCTCCTCCGACAAATATGTACGGCTTCTTTGCCTTTTCAATCATCTGGATGGCTTTCTTTAAATCATCCTCATTGAATGCCGAACAATCCGGCTGCGGCATTTTTTGGCTCTTTCTTTATATACTCTGTTTTGTTGGCAGTCACATCCTTGGTGATATCTACCAGAACCGGCCCGGACGTCCTTTCCGCGCAATGGAAAAAGCTCTGCGAATCGTATCGGCAAGTTTTGTTACATCTTTTTTTACAATAAAACTGTATTTTGTAATCGGTGTTGTGATGCCAGCAATATCAATTTCCTGAAAACTGTCTTTTCCGAGGAGTGATACCCCCAACATTGCAAGTGATTGCCACGATCGGAATGGAATCCATATACGCAGTTGCGATACCGGTCACCAGATTGGTGGCTCCCGGTCCGCTTGTTGCCAGACAGACTCCGACTTTTCCTGTACTTCTGGCATATCCGTCTGCTGCATGGGCCGCCCCCTGCTCATGCGAGGTAAGTACATGCCGGCTTTCCGGATGTTTGTATAATTCATCATAAACGTTCAGGGATTGCACCGCCCGGATATCCGAAAACGGTATCTACACCCTGTTCTTTCAGGCATTCTATAATCACCTGTGATCCTGTCAACTGCATTTTCTAACCCTCTATCCTTTATTTCTCTTCTGGCACTTCCAAGACAGCTCCACGGTTTCCGGAAGTAACCAGTGCAGAATATCTCTTAAGATATCCGGTGGTAACCTTCGGCTCTCTCGGCTGCCATTTTTGCACGTCGTGCGGCCATCTCTTCATCCGAAACATCTACGTTCAATGTCATCTCCGGGATATTGATCTTTATGATATCTCCCTCTTCCACAAGGGCAATCGGTCCACCAACAGCTGCTTCCGGAGAAACCTGTCCGATGGATGCACCACGGGATGCACCGGAGAAACGTCCGTCGGTAATGAGGGCAACGGAACTGCCAAGCCCCATACCGGCAATCGCAGAAGTCGGATTTAACATTTCTCTCATACCAGGACCGCCCTTCGGTCCCTCGTAACGGATGACAACAACATCGCCAGCCACGATCTTGCCGCCCTTGATCGCTGCAATCGCGTCTTCCTCACACTCAAAGACTCTTGCCGGTCCTTCATGAACCATCATCTCATCGACAACAGCAGAACGCTTAACCACCGAACCATCCGGTGCCAGATTTCCTTTCAGAACAGCCAGACCACCGGTCTTGGAATATGGATGATCAACCGGACGGATGACTTCCGGATTGCGGTTCACTGCGTTTGCAATGTTCTCTCCGATCGTCTTTCCGGTTACGGTCATACAATCGGTATGTAACAGACCGATATCTGCCAGTTCTTTCATCACAGCGTATACGCCGCCAGCTTCGTTGAGATCTTCCATATGAGTTGGACCTGCCGGTGCCAGATGGCAGAGGTTTGGTGTCTTTTCGCTGATCGGGTTTGCAAAGCTGATATCAAAATCAAAACCGATCTCATGCGCGATCGCCGGCAGATGCAACATGGAGTTTGTGGAACATCCCAGTGCCATATCTACTGTCAGTGCATTTAAGATGGACTCTTTTGTAATAATATCACGCGCACAGATATTCTTGCGGAACATATCCATAACTGCCATACCTGCATGTTTTTGCAAGTTTGATACGTTCCGAATAAACAGCCGGAATCGTTCCGTTTCCGCGAAGTCCCATACCAAGAGCTTCGGTCAGGCAGTTCATGGAGTTTGCGGTATACATTCCGGAGCAAGGATCCACAGGTTGGGCAGACTTTATTCTCATATTCAAGCACATCATCCTCTGTCATGGTTCCTGCTGCGTAAGATCCGACTGCCTCAAACATGGAAGAAAGACTTCTCTTTTTCCCCCTGCACATGTCCTGCAAGCATCGGTCCGCCGGATACAAAAATGGTCGGAATATTCAGACGGCAGCAGCCATTAAAAGTCCCGGTACATTCTTATCACAGTTTGGCACCATAACCAGTGCATCAAACTGATGGGCGATAGCCATACACTCCGTGGAATCTGCAATCAGGTCTCTGGTAACCAGAGAATATTTCATGCCGACATGTCCCATGGCAATACCATCACATACCGCGATTGCCGGAAATACAACCGGTACGCCACCTGCTTCCGCAACGCCGAGTTTTACGGCGTTTACAATTTTATCAATATTCATATGGCCCGGAACAATTTCATTGTAGGAACTTACAATTCCGACCATTGGTTTTTTAATTCTTCTGCGGTAAACTTTCCGAGCGCATTGAAAAGACTGCGCGCCGGAGCCTGCTGCATACCGCTTTTTGCGTTATCACTTATCATATTATGTTCTCCTTAAATTTCTCTCTCTGCGATCAGGTCGCCCATCTTTGCTGTACCAACCTGTTCGATCCCTTCTGTGCTCTCTCCTGCCTGCGGCATGATATCAATGGTACGATATCCTTCTTTTTAATACCTGTTTCACGGCATTCTCAATCGCATCAGCCTCTTTATCCAGATCAAACGTATAGCGAAGCATCATGGCTGCACTTAAAATGGTTGCAATCGGGTTGGCAATGCCTTTTCCGGCAATATCCGGTGCAGACCCGCCACTCGGCTCATATAAACCAAATTTGGTATCATTCAAACTTGCGGATGATAACATACCGATGGAACCGGTCACCATGGAAGCCTCATCGGATAAAATATCTCCAAACATATTCTCCGTCAGAATCACGTCAAACTGTTTTGGATCTTTCACAAGCTGCATTGCACAGTTATCGACAAGCATATGCTCATACGTTACTTCCGGATAATCTTTTGCAACTTCTTCTACGATTTTTCTCCAGAGCCGGGAAGAATCCAGAACATTTGCCTTATCCACGGAAGTTACCTTTTTTACGGCGCTTCATTGCAATGTCAAAACCTCGCTTTGCAATTCTGCGGATCTCATTTTCATTGTAGGTAAGTGTATCGGTTGCTGTCGTCACGCCATCTACTTCCTCTGTCTTTCGCGCTCCGAAATACAAACCGCCTGTCAGCTCACGCATAATCATCATATCAAATCCTGTTCCGATGATATCATCACGCAGTGGACATGCAGCCTTTAATTCTTCATATAAATATGCCGGGCGAAGGTTTGCAAACAGATTGAGCGATTTACGCAGCTTTAAAAGTCCTGCCTCCGGACGAAGCTCCGGTGCTAACTTGTACCACGGGGATGTGGAAGTATTTCCTCCGATAGATCCCATCAGTACCGCATCACTTGCTTTTTGCTGCCGCAATCGCATCATCGGTCAAAGGAACTCCGGTTGCATCAATCGAGCATCCACCCATCAGGATATCCGTATAGTGAAATGAATGACCATATTTTTTCCCAATCTGGTCTAATACTTTTTTTTGCCTCTGTAACGATCTCATGCAATATGTCTCCCGAGATCACACCAATTTGACATTCCATTGCTTTTTCCTCTTTTTTTCTACTCTGCTGTTTCAAAGTCTATTACCTATTAATATATAGCAACAGGGGCCTTCTTTTCAACTAAAAATCCATTTTACTTTTTTCATAAATAATATAATCTGAGATTATAATAGATCTTTTTTATTATTCTGAATTGAAAAAGGAATGCAAAAAGGTGCCGCAAATGCGACACCCTCTCTCATGTTCTTTATGATGCAGATTCTGCTTTTTCTACGTCTGCAATTGCAGCTTTCTGCATCGGGATACGGCAGTTCTTATTATTACCAAACTCTACGATTACTGTATCATCTACAATATCAATAATTGTTCCATAGAAACCGGATGTAGTAAGAACGGTGTCTCCCACAGCTACTTCGGAAAGCATCAGGTCTTTTTTTCTTCTGCTCCTTCTTCTGAGGACGAATCATCAGAAAATACATAAATCCGAAGATTACTACCAGCCAGATAATCATACCAAACATGCCCATTCCGCCGGAAGCGGAAGCGCTGCTATTTGCTAAAATTGCGCTCATCAATGTTTCCTCCTATATTCAAATACTAAAACCCATTCTACACAACTTCCGTTCTTTGGGCAAGCCTTTTTGGCTTTTTTAGACATTTTTATACTTGACTGTCCCATCCGGTACAGTTTTTTCTTCTTTGTAGGAAGCAAAATTTCCGGCATCGAGAGCATCCCGGATCTCTTCCATCATGGTATTGTAAAAATACAGGTTATGAAGAACACAAAGACGCATTCCAAGCATTTCCTTTGCTTTTAACAGATGCCGGATATAGGCTCTGCTGTATGTCCGACATGCCGGACACTGGCAGCCCTCCTCAATCGGACGCATGTCTTTTTCGTATTTCTGGTTAAACAGATTCAACTTTCCTTCGTTGGTATATACATGTCCGTGGCGTCCGTTTCTGCTCGGATATACACAGTCAAAGAAATCGATTCCGCGCGCTACCCCTCGAGAATATTTGCAGGTGTTCCCACGCCCATCAGATACGTCGGCTTGTTTTTCGGAAGATACGGAACGGTCTCCTCTATGATCTGATACATCTGTTCATGGGTTTCTCCCACTGCAAGTCCGCCAATTGCATACCCATCCAGATCCAGTTCCGAAATTCTCTTTGCATGGTCTGTCCGGATATCTGAAAAAATTGCTCCCTGGTTAATTCCAAACAACAGCTGCTCTTTATTAATCGTATCTTCCAGACTGTTCAGACGCTGCATTTCTTTTTGCACCGCTCCAGCCAGCGGGCCGTACGCGCAACAGAATCTTCGACATATCTGCGCTCTGCCACACTCGATGGGCACTCGTCGAAGGCCATCGCAATCGTGGATGCCAGGTTGGACTGGATCTGCATACTCTCCTCCGGTCCCATAAAGATCTTTGCGCCATCTACATGGGAATGGAAATATACGCCCTCCTCCTTAATTTTCCGGAGTCCTGCCAGGGAAAACACCTGAAATCCGCCGGAATCTGTCAGGATTGGTCTATCCCATACCATAAATTTGTGAAGTCCGCCCATTTCTTTGATCAGCTTGTCTCCCGGACGCACATGCAGATGATACGTATTGGACAGTTCCACCTGACATTTGATCTCTTTGAGATCCATTGTTGAAACAGCACCCTTGATTGCGGCCACCGTTCCCACATTCATAAATACCGGCGTCTGGATATCTCCGTGCACCGTATGAAACACCGCACGTTTCGCACTGCCTTCCTGTTTTAACAACTCATATGTAGCCATTTTCTGTTATTCCTCTTTCTTTTTTTATTTACTTTCGAATTCTGCGGATCAAAATACCGTTGGACAAAAGTGTGGAATCTATGTAATGTCGTTCAAGCAGAATTTCTCCCTGCGGCACTACCTCGACATCTTCCTCACAGCAGTTAATCAGCACTTCCACATAACAATCCGGAAAATCCACTTTCTGAAACTGGATCACACGCCTGTACGCTGCATAATCATTCGGAAAATGAAAATTACGGCTTTTTAAGAGCGGTTCCTGCCGACGCAGATGAATCAGTGTAGATATGATCCTGCTGCGCTCTGCATACTTTCCGGCCTCAATATCCGACCACGGCATACATCTGCGGCAGTCCGGATCATAGCTTCCTTCCATGGCAATTTCTGTTCCGTAGTAAATGCACGGACTTCCCGGCATTGCAAAAAGTACAGCAATCTGTGCAAAATATTCATCCAGATTCTTCACATCCGAGCGAAGCCGCTTGGTATCATGCGAATCGAGCAGATTAAACAGCACATCATTGGTCTGCTGCATATAGCTTGTATAAGCAGCGGTTGATTGTATACTCAAAGTCTTCATTCGTCAGGCTCTTATCAATCCAGAAATCCTTGATACTTTGTCCAAGCGGATAATTCATTACCGCATCAAACTCATCTCCGCGCAGCCACGGAAGCGCGTTGTGCCAGATTTCTCCGAGAATATAGATATCCGGGTTGATCTCCTTGACCCGCGCATGCAGTTCTTTGCAGAACCTGTGGGAAACTTCATTTGCCACATCCAGACGGATTCCATCGATTCCGTAATTTTTTCCACCCAGTTGGCACAAATATCTACAAAATATTTGCGTACTTTCGGATTGTTTGTATTGATCTTTGGCATGGAATCAAAAAAGGCAAATGTATAATACTGTTTCTTCTTTGCCGCCTGCCCGTTTTTATCAAACGGCCATTCATTGATCATAAACCAGTCATAATATTCCGACTCCGGTCCCTTTGCAAGCACATCCTGCCACGGTGCGAAATAATATCCGGAATGATTGAACACACCTGTCAAGCATTACGCGGATGCCCCGCTTATGCGCTTCCTTCACAAGGTGTTTAAAGGTTTCCTCATCGCCAAAACGCGGATCAATCTTCGTATAATCCGTGGTATCATATTTGTGATTTGACGGAGCTTCGTTGATCGGTGTCAGATACAGACCGTTGATTCCCAGATTCTGCAGATAATCCAGCTTGTCTGTAATCCCCGCCAGATCTCCTCCGAAACATTCCTCATTGGTCACGCTTCCATGCTCTCTCCATGGAACCACATTCTCAGGATCATTGGAAGGATCTCCGTTGCAGAAACGATCCGGGAAAATCTGATACCATACGGTATCATTGACCCATGCCGGGGTACGCGGTACATCACAGGGATTCATCCACGGGAAAACAAAGCACTGACGGCTTCTGCCCTCCAGATGCATCTGTTCGCTGCTGACAAACCCGTCTTCAAAATAAAACCAGCTTTCCTCCTCTGTCTGAAGTTCAAAATAATACTTCAGACGCTTGTACCTCGGACGCACGGTTGTGGTCCACCAGATCTGATTTTTTAACCGCTTTTTTTATATATGATCGGCTCCTTTTTTCCATCCCAGTGCTCCCCGCCGCCTAATATTCCCGCGGCAAACGGATCTCCGAGTATAATGGATACCGATTTTACATCGTAGCCCGTTTTTATATTGATAATCAGCTCATCCTCATTCAGCGGATAACAGTAATTGTCACTCGCCTGATGATATACTGCGTTAAATTCCATATGTTCCTCTCTCTTTTTTTATGTCTATTTCCTTTAAATATTACCATATCTCTCTTGACTATTCAATGCGATGTTTTTTATAATATCTCTTAGAATATTAACGTTTTTAAGGAGGCATTTATGGCAGGCTCATCATTTGGCAATTTATTTCGTATCACCACATGGGGGAATCCACGGCAAAGGCATCGGTGTTGTTGTGGATGGCTGTCCTGCCGGACTCAGCCTCTGTGAAGAAGATATCCAGAAATTTTTTTAGACCGGCGTAAACCCGGCCAGTCCAAATTTACCACACAGCGCAGGGAAAGTGACACGGTAGAAATCTTATCCGGTGTCTTTGAGGGAAAAACAACCGGTACCCCGATTTCCATGATGGTCTGGAACAAGGACCAGCACTCTGCCGATTACAGTGAAATTGCCTCCTACTACCGACCGGGACATGCTGATTTCTGTTTTGACGAAAAATACGGATTTCGTGATTACCGCGGCGGCGGACGCTCCTCGGGGGCGCGAAACGATCGGACGCGTTGCCGGCGGTGCAATTGCGATCAAAATTTTTAGAGCAGATGGACATCTCCATACTTGCCTACAGTCAGGCAATCGGTCCGGTGTCCATTGATCCTGCCCGGTTTGATCCCGCAGAAATTTCAAAAAACAAGCTGTATATGCCGGATGCAACAGCCGCAGCAAAAGCCAGCGCATATCTCGAAAAATGTTTACAGGAACAAAACTCCAGCGGTGGCATCATCGAATGTCCAGATTTTTGGGCTTCCCGTCGGACTCGGTGATCCCGTTTTTTGAAAAAACTCGATGCGAATCTGGCAAAAGCAATCCTCTCGATCGGTGCCGTAAAGGGCTTTGAAATCGGAGCCGGATTTGGTGCAGCTACCGCTACCGGACTAACCAACAACGATGCATTTTGCATGGAGAATGGACACATCTCCAAGAGAACCAATTATTCCGGTGGCACGCTCGGTGGCATGAGTGATGGCTCTCTGTTATTTTTTCCGCGCAGCTGTCAAACCGACACCGTCCATTGCAGCAACACAGCAGACCGTCAACAAAGACGGAAAAGAAATTGAGATCAGTATCAAAGGACGACACGATCCGATTATCGTTCCGCGTGCAGTAGTCGTTGTTGAGGCAATGACAGCTATCACAATTTTAGATGCGCTCCTTTCCAACATGACCGCAAGGCTTGACCGGATTATTGATTTTTACAGACAATAACGTTTAATCACAATAAAAATTGGCAGTGAGGCTACGATGCAACAGCTTCACTGCCAATTTTTTCTTGTTTATTTTTCGTAAAGAAATTCTTCCGGCAATGTAACGTTAAAATCTTTTGCCAGATCCCGGAAATTGTCCGGAGTGATCGTCTGAAGCTTATCCGGTCTCATGGATAACATCTTCACAAGAATTTCTGCCGATTTCTCAGCGGTGTGCATCAGACCGAATGTCAGATCAAAATCTTCGCCTGCTGCGAACATTCCGTGATGTGCCCAAATGGCCAGATCATACTTTTTCATCAGTTCACTTGTTGCAACCGCGATCTCTCTTCCTCCCGGAACCATCCACGGAACAACACCGACACCGTCCGGAAAAACAACCGGACACTCCGTTGCCATCTCCCACAGTTCTCTCGTAAACACTTTATCTTCGAGTGGAAGTACAAATGTGAGTGCGATAATATTGGTGGTATGTGCATGATAGACCACGCGGTAATTTGGATTTTGAAGTTTTTTACTTCGAGATTCATCAAATGACTCGGAAGCTCGGAAGTCGGTCTGCCTCCATTGACCAGCCCCCCAGACAATACGGTAATTTTCACCTTTTTCGTCCAGTTCAATCATGCAGATGGAATCTTCCGGCTTAATGATCACATTGCGGAAATACTTACCGCTTCCCGTAACCAGAAAAAACTCGCCGGCAAGATTCGGTACACTTGTGCCAATTGGCTGCCATTCCTTCGCCTTAAAATTCTCTTTTTTATCAATTCTACTTCTTCCGGTTTTACACGATAAGAAAGGTTTCCACCATTTCTCTCATGCCATCCCTGCTCCCATCCGTCATTCGCCATGCGGATAAATTCCTGTACAAATTCTGCATCTAAAAAATTCATAATTATAATTCCTCTTTTCTATTCTTTTTTAATTTCTCTTTTCCAATACTTCGTTCTCATACTTTTCGATTTCATCATAGAAATGAAGATCATCAACGACGCCCTCACGTCTTAAGTACTCATCCCATATCTCACCGATCGGCAACATCTTCACCGCCTCATTCATAACCATAAGTTTGCTCATCTGATTCGTATCCTGAAGCGCTTTGAGCATTGCATTCGGTGTACATAAAGCTATAAGAAGGGCTTTCTGCCAGCTTCGAAATCCTGTTGCAAGTGCCGAAACACGGTTGATACTTGCATCAAAATAGTCCAAAAGCCATATAGACACGGTCAAGCGCATTTATCTCTTACAATTTCTTTTTGCCATCTCCTTCGTCTCATCATCAAGAATCAGCACATGATCGGAATCCCAGCGCACACCTCTTGTGATATGCAATGCAAATTCGGATAAAAAGCAGAGCATTGCCGGAATCTTGTCAGATACATACTCCAGTGGATGATAATGTCCGTTGTCCATAAGTGGCATACAGCCGTCATGTAAAGCAGCAAAACTAAGTGTAAACTCAGCCGATCCGACTGTGTAAGACTCCACACCTATACCGAAAACTTTTGACTCCACACAAGGCTTTTTACGAGGTTATGATCGTATGGCTCCGATAAGATCTGCTCGATGGAATCCTTGTATCGCATACGAGGTCCCATACGGTCTGCCGGAACATCTTTAAATCCATCACCATTCAGATGTTCATAACGCAAGGCATTCCGGTCTCTTTTGCAAAATATTCCGAGATGCGGATGCATGCCTTTCCGTGATTGATCCAGAAACGTCTTGTCTCCTCGTCCGGACTCGAAAGTGTCTGACCGTCCTTTACTTTCTCGTGTGAGAAAAAGGTCGGATTAAAATCGATACCCATATGATGCTTCTTGGCAAATTCTACCCATTTAGCAAAATGCTTTGGTTCAAGCGCATCTCTGTCTGCAAATTCCCCCGGTGCAAAGATTGCATAAGATGCATGTATGTTTAATTTTGCGGTTCCCGGCATCAGTCTCATCGCTTCTTCCATATCTGCCATCAACTGTTCCGGCGTTCTAGCACGGCCCATATAATTACCGGTCGTTTGAATGCCTCCAGTAAGTCCTCCGTCATTGTCAAAACCGATCACATCATCCAGCTGCCAGCAGTGAAGCGATACCGGAACTTTCTTTAATGTCTCGATCGCCTTGTCGGTATCCACACCGAGTGCTGCATATTTTTCTCTTGCTGCTTCGTAATTTGTCATGTCTCTTCTCCTTTACTTTTTTCGTATTTATGAATTGGGAAGGAAGCATAAACACATTGTCTTGCCTCCTTTAAGTTTTCTAATTCTCCCGCTGCGATCATCTGCGCACAGAGATTACCGATCGCAGTCGCTTCCGTCATTCCTGCATAGATTGTCTTCTTCGTGAAAAATGCGGTCAGTTTGTTCAGATAATCCGCATTGGCACCGCCACCAACGATCTGAATACAGTCGTATGTTTTTCCGGTCAGTTTCTCAATCTCCTTTGCTGTATCGGCATAGCATTTTGCGAGACTGTTGTAGATCACACAGGCAACTTCCGCAATGCCCTGTGGCACCTGCTGTCCACTCTCTCTTTACAGGCTTTCTGCACCTCGCTCGTCATATGCTCCGGCGCAAGAAATCTCGGATCGTTGGCATCAACAAAAGAAGGAATCGTCTGCTTTGACGCAAGTTCGCTGATCTCTCCAAAACCAAGTTCCGGGGCTATCTCCTTTCGCACCGACTGGATCATCCAGAGTCCCATAATATTCTTAAGATAGCGGAAGCGATAATCGTATCCGCCCTCATTCGTCATGTTATGCTTTCTGCTTTGCTCATCACAGGCAGCTTCTTTCAATTCGGTTCCCATCAATGACCATGTTCCGGAACTGATATAAAGTGGCTGTTCCTCTTTGGATGGAACTGCCATCACTGCAGAAGCTGTATCATGCGTTGCCGGCAAGACTACTTTGCATTCAAAACCTACCTGTTTCTGAATAGAATCCGCCAAGTTTCCGACAATGCTTCCCGCCATCATAATTGTCTGAAAAGAGGGTTCTCGGATATCCCAGCCGATCAATCAATGCCCAGTTCCAGTCATTGGCTTTCGGATCAACCAGCTGTGTTGTTGTCGCGTTCGTATATTCCTGTAACTTATTTCCCGTCAAAAGAAAGTTAAAATAATCCGGAATCATAAGCATACTTTGTGCCCTATCCAGGCTTTCCGGATTCTGCTGCTTAAGCGCCATTAGCTGATAGATCGTATTAAACTTCTGCTTTTGAATACCCGTAATTTCATACAAATCATTTTCCGAAATAATCTCATATACCTGCTTGTCCATCCCATCCGTTCTCGCATCACGATATGCCACGGCATCACCAATTCTTTGTCCCTGATCATCCAACAATACAAAATCTACAGCCCAGGTATCGATTCCCATACTATACGGAATCTTTCCTATATCCGCACATTTCTTCATTCCGGTTTGAATTTCCCCAAAAAGCTGATCCACATTCCACACTTTATGTCCGTTATGTTCCTGCATTCCGTTTGGAAATCGATAGATCTCCTCTAAGACAATTCGCCCGTCTTTTTTCTTATGCGCAAGAATATGGCGTCCACTCGACGCTCCGATATCAATCGCCAGATAATATCTGTTTTCCATTGTCTGCCCCCTTTTTTCTCTTATCTGATACACCAAAAGATAACAAAAATAAGGACAGCTTTTTAGCCTCTGATTAGACTAAAAAAACTGTCCTTATTTTCTGAATAGCCTTTATTATCTTCTCATATGTTTTCTTTTTTTCTTCATACATGCGCTTGTCCGCCGATTCGATCAACTGATTTAAATCATCAATCTCGTCAGATGCATGTACGGAACATCCGATACTGGCAGACAATTGGTAGATTCTCTTCTCGTTTTGATTTTCTTTTTTTCCATTGTATTTTTATCTTACTTACGATCATCTGCATCCGCTTGGCATTCGTACAACTCCCAAACACCACAAATTCATCACCTCCATAACGCATTACCAGACAATCCTTCGGAACTGATGCCTTTATCACATCTGCCATCTCGCGTATGAAAGCATCGCCGACCTTATGCCCCTAACCCATCATTGACACACTTTTAGACCGTCAATATCTAAAAAAATCATAAATGCCCGCCGATGTTGTCCTTTAATCCGTTCAACAACCGCATTTGCGGAATAAAAAAAGCCACTCCGATTGAACACCTGTGTCAGCATGTCATACTTCCACATACGGTTGATCTTCTCATTCATCTGATTGATCCATTTCCATTTGCGAATATTTTCGAGTGCCATACCGATATTAACCGTCCATAAATATGCAAGCTCACTTTTTAACGCAAAGACACTTCCATCCGAGACACAATATCCATAACATATTTTTTTGATAATAAATTGGTGTCACTATGTAGAATGTTTTCTGTAATTTATTTCTCATTTCATAAGGCAAAATTTCCTTTGACGGAAATTTTCCATAGGAGTCAAACTTTCTATCATGATAGGCAAGCGGTATATGAACCTTTTTGGGTATAGTGCTCACAAATCGCTTGTTCTCTGGATATTAGTTTTTTTATGTCATCATACGCAAACAACTTTTTTTTTTTCATCACACAGGCAAAGATAAAACTCTTTCATATCTGATCGGATAACATATTTTTTTTAACCGCGAACACAATTCTTCCACACTCTCAAGCCCGGTCAGATCGAGTTCCATACTTTTTAACGCATCTAGTGCCTCCTCATAGCTTAAGCATTGGTTCTGATATTCCACTCGAAGATCCCGGATCGACTTTGGTGTCTGGCAGTTACATCCGCAGCTTTCCCGATACAGAATCTGGGTTTCCAATTTCACAGATGTATGACTTTGTGCATCAAAAAGCAGATCGACCGCCTTTTCCCCGAGCATTTCCTGTCTGCGATCAACGGTCGTCAAAGACGGAATATAAAATGCGGACAGCTCATCATTGTCAAAACCGGTTACTACGATATCTTTTGGGATTTCATAACCATACTGCTGCAAGCGCTCCATTCCGCCGATCGCCATCGCATCATTTGCAAAATACAATTGCCTGCGGCGTCTGGTTTTTCATAAAATATTCGATGGCTTTTTCTTCCGCTTTCACGATTATAATTTCCGCAGTAAACCTGACAATCACAAACAGGAATGCCATGCTCTTCCATAGCATCCCTATATGCCCGATAACGTTCCATTCCTTCTTTGCCCTGTAGAATACCGCACACATAATTGATTTTTTTGTCAGATGATGTTTCTTTATCAGATGTTCTACAATACGTTTCTGGCTATTGTAATCCGATATTCCGACATTATGCATTCCATCAATATATTCATCAACACTTACCGCTGGAATCCTGCTCTCTTTTTATCCGGTTCATCAACGAGTTGGAAGCCGGTTCATATTGTATTGAATTTTTCATAACGATCACACCATCGTAGGTAGTAAGATCCGGAAGTTCCATAATTTGAAATGCTCCGACTTTGTTTTCTTCCGACTCATCATAGTTCACAAAGCATGTAAAAATAAATACATCCGTATCGAAATTCCGCAGCACGTCTTAATACACCGTCGATCACACGATTCTGATTATCAAAACTGATTGCACCTGCAAGAAACGCAATTTTTTTTCTCATGTTTCCCATCTTTCCCTGAATCTGATCCTAAATTTTCTGAAAACGATTCATTTCTTCCATAAGATGTTTTGAAGAGTCAACGTTTTCCGTTGCTTGTTGTCGAATGTTCGTGATAGAATTTGCAAGATCAGACACATTTTCTGTTGCACTGCTAATTCCCTGTGCATTTTTCTTCCACAACCGTTGATATGTTGGTGATTCCATTATTCATCTCAGCCATAACCTTATGTAATGCCGAAATATTATCGTTAAAAACAGCCATAACAGAATCCATATGCTCTGCCTTCTCATAATACGTATCCGTAGCACCTTCAAATCCAACGTAATCACTCATAATCCGATTTTTGTACAAAGTACATAAGATTTTGTGCATTCTCCATAAGTTGATTTACTGCCGATATCACTTCTACACTAATACTCTGAATATCATTTGCAGTATTTTTACTGTTTTCAGCCAATTGTCGAATTTCTTCAGCCACAACAGCAAAACCTTTCCCTACTTCTCCGGCACGCGCAGCTTCAATAGATGCATTTAAAGCCAGAAGATTTGTCTGACTTGCAATATCAAGAATATCATTGGTTAAATTATTTATATTTGTAATCTGCCTGCTCGCCTCTATCGAAGAAAATAAAGCATTCTGTTTTTCATTAATAAGATTTGAAATTTCATTTTTCTTCTTTTCAGTTTCTTCTTTTACGCCAATTGCCAAAGCTTTAATATCGGAAGAAATGGAAACACATTCCTTCGTCTGATCACCTACATTATTAACAAACTCCAATATCTCATGTGTATTCTTCATAAGCCCTTCAATTGAAGATGCTATTTCTTCCATACTTGCCGTAATTTCTTCCATCGTCGTAGCAATATAATTTACATTTTCGCTGGAACTGTTCACTTCTGTATTCATCACCCCAAGAGAATTCTGCATTGACTCCGATTGGTGGTGAACTTTACGAATAACCATCTGTAATTGAATAATAAAATTATTAATACCTTCTGACAATTGACCGATTTCATCATGTGAACGGACTGTAATGCGTTTTGTAAGATCTCCTTTTTTCTTGTTAATATCATCAATAATATGATCTAACTGACAACTGGCTGCACTTGCCGGTTTTGCTTACTGTTCTCCTCATAATCAAAAGAACCACTACCGACACCATTATAAATATAACAAATAATATTTTCGTCACTTGAATATTCATATCAACTGCCTGATTATACAACTTTGACTGTTCAGAAATTCCACCTTCCAGATTTTCCGTGAGATTCGTTTCCGTTTTCTCTCCCCATATCTCTAACAAGATTTTGGAAATCGGATCCAAGTGCTATACTTGCCTGCGCAAAATCCCCCGTATCTACATATTCCTGTATTGTTGAAAATTGCAAGAGCACTTTATCAAGGAATTTCTTCATATTTCTTAATTGCATCTTTTAACTTTGTATTGTTATTATCTTTTTAGATACACATCTATCTTCTTCTCGCTCTCAGTAATAGTTGACACTTCCTCTGCCAATGAACCTTCAAGCTGTTGACGAAGTTCTGCATTATCATACAAACTAATAATATTAAGGTATTTCTGACCTCGTTCCATACTTTTTTTTGAATCGTAAATATTTCTGTCTGAATTGGAATATACTGCTCCGTGATTTCTAATCCAGACCGTTTTTACACGATTTTGTGATCTTACAGAAGTTATCGTATTTAGTCCAAATATAACAACAAACAGAACCATCATTAAAAGCACTTTGCTCCCAATTTTTTTTTCATAAATAGTTCCTCCTATTTAATTTTCTCCAAAATATTTACGCAAGAAATAGGCCGGTGCACAGCTCCATGCATGACAATAACTATTGACAATAGTTCCGCCGTACGGGGATTCATCCGGATTCTTCGGATTATACAGCTCCCAGAATGTATCTGCACCAAGCCGCGCCATACCACCCCAATACTCTGTCAAAACAGCAAGTGCTTCCTCATCCGCGTTGCATTTTAACAATGCTTCAATATAGTAGTGATACATATACGGAGTCACCATCTCAAGAGCCTCCCTATCTGCTGCAACATTATGTAAAAATCCGAAGACCTTCTTCGGAATCGACTACACCGCCAAGAATCAGCCAGACCTGACTTGCATAAGAAATCTGTCTATTTTCTCCGCTGACAAAAAGTCCTTTCTTTTCATCGTAAAAAAAATATGCTTTTTGCTGCCTTTCGATAGACTTCATAAGTTCCTTTTAAGCATTCTGCATCACGATTTTCTCTTAATTCTTGTGCAATTGCAATCGCACTCTGCATCGCATACAGTAAAACCCCTGTGCTCCCGCCTGCTTATTTAATTCTAGCGACCAGTCAAGAAAACACCATCCTAACACATCACGGTCTCTTACAATGCCGTTATCCACTCGTTTCTGCGCCAACGAAATCTGTGTTCTTGCAGTCTCCCCACAAGTCACGAAGCGCCTCCTTGTCTTTTGTCTGCTTATAATAATCCCACAAAGCAACAACATACAGAAGTGAATAATCAAACATACTCGTATCATCCACTTCCGGCTCCGGCTCTAAGAATACACAGGCTCCAACCTGACCGTTTTCCATCGGTAAGGCCCCAAACAGATACAGACATCCTTTTACCATATCATTCATCTGATAAGTCTCGTAATTGGCAAGTGCCTGCAGACGAAGATCTCCCATCCAGAGTCTCTGGTCACGTTTTGGTAATCCTCAAATACCTTCTGCATACAATCATGCAGCGTATTACAGGCAATGCGATCAAGCTGTTCCAATTCCTTATTCTCGCTATGATATGCGGATAAACGGCTATCATCTGCTGAAGACAACGCAACCGCTTTTGCCTCTTCAATAATCAGGTCAAATTTAGAGCTGACATCAAGCACTTCGATTTTCACGTAACGAAACGAATATCTTCTGGGCAGAAAATATTCTCCCGGGACAAGATCAATATGCACCTGTTCCTGCTGCACCCATGCCGAACAGATCCAGCCCTGATAATCTTCCACCCGTTCCTCGAATTCCTTTTTTTATTTTCTGCAAACGAGAAACGAAGCCATACCGGAGCATCCGGATGTGAACGAACATACCCCAACTTTAATTTTATGTGCCCCACAAGATGTCGACCAAAATCAATTTCAACTGAATCTCCCTTTTTAAGAGGCTTTAAAAAAGCTGCTATATCCAGAGGTTCAACCACCGTTTCTTTTACTTCCGGTAACAGCTGCAACGCTTTATCCAACAATTTTAAATTTTTCACCATAACTTTTTTCTCTCACTCTTACCACTTCAAGTACTCTTTTTTCCACAGAACGGGTCTACTGGATTCTTACCAGTAAATGCACTTCTTCCCATGATTTTTTTTCCACAACGCTTTCTATCACATACTCACTGTTAGAATATCCGTTGATATAGGTTTTGATCATCGGCACATCTATCAGATGATACGGATTTGCGAGGCTGATGAACATCACCGGACGTTCCGCAACAAACCACGGAACATTGTTTCCGTTTCCCCAGAATGTGTACCAGGAAAGACGATTGGTCACTTTATTGGAAGCATTCTCAACATTTCCTATATAGATAACGAGATCATAACTTTTCTTAAACGTCCCGACATCAAATTTTGCAGTCTCGAAATTCTCCGGTTCATATATCGTTACATCAAAGCCTTCTTTTACCAGTTTGCTTCGAAAACTCTCCAACACTCTCTCATTTGAAGGGAAATCTCCCATAATCTCAAGCAGTACTTTCTTCGTTTTCCGCGGACTCAGCGGCAAGATCTTCTGTGTATCCTTAACCAGCGTAACCGCAGCATTGGCACTTTTTTCGCCCATGTGACATGTTCGTCCGAACGCATCACACGAAGTGCTTCTTCCGTCGGCACAATCTCACTCCTTTGCTTTCTTATAAAGACCCAGCGCAGCCTTAGTTGCAAGAATTTTTGTGATTGCCTCGTCCAAACGCTGCTCCGACAGAATTCCCTGCCTGTATCCGTTTAACATATACCGATAATCTTCGTCCAGATCTTTATTAAAGAGGAACATATCACATCCGGCTTCAATTGCATAAGGCACCGCCTTCTCTCTTTCCATTGCACAGCTAAAACCAACCATGCAGGTAGAATCGGTAACAATCAATCCGTTAAATCCAAGCTTTTTACGAAGCAAGCCTTTTAACAGTTCCGGAGAAAGTGTTGCAGGAACTAACTTGTCCGGAAAATCCGGATTATAAGCTTTCTGGTATGCCGGCTGTGCAATATGACCGACCATCACCGTCTGCGCTCCCGCCTGAATCAGTCCGCTGTAAATCTTTCCGTAGGTTGCATCCCACTCCTCACAGGAGAGACTGTTCACACTGGTAAGAATATGCTGATCCACCTCATCGCAGCCATCTCCCCGGAAAATGTTTAATTGCAACAAGTACATTTTTTCTTCTTTTGCAGCCTTTATATAATTAACACCACATGCTAAGACCCGATCCGGATCGTCACCATATGTACGCACATTAGTAATCGGATTTCTCCAGTTTCTATCAATATCAACCACTGGTGCAAACGCCCAGTTACATCCCACCGCTGCCCCTCGCTGCAACTTACTTTTTCCTAAACGATAGGCGTCCTCGGTATCTCCGGTTGCAGCTATCTGCATCTGTTTTCCGTACTGTGTTCCATCCGTTGCAATTCCACATCCACCATCCTCAAGATTAGCTCCGACCAAAAGTGGAATTTTACTATGTTCCTGAAGATAACGATGTGTTCTCTGCATCTCCTTAGCCTCACCGCACCGATACATGATTCCACCGATATGGTGTGAAAGCATAACATGTTCCAGATAATCTGCATCTCCTGAATATCCGATCGGTACAAATAACTGACCGATTTTTTTTCTTCTAACGTCATTGCTTTTTTTGTATTTTCAACCCACTCGATATCCTCTTTCACAAGAAAGAAGGGTGCCTTTGTCAAATTGATCATATTTCTGTCCTCCATTTGTTAAGCATCAGTTATTTAAGGTTGCATTCAGCAAAGACTGACGCTACATGTCAGGTTTTTTGTAAAAACTTGACGCAATTTATTTGCGTTTTCCGGTAAACACACGAATCAATAAATGTTCGTTACTCAGATAAATTAGGAACACTACAAGCAATAAAGCATTAATGATTGCCTGCATGGATGCATTTACTTCATTTGAGAATACCGCAAATGTGGAATTCAACATTGACATACATAAAGCTGCAAGTAAAAATCCAATCTTTTCATTGGTAAATCTGCTGATATAAGATCCAATAAACATTGGAAGAAATGCAGTAAACATAATACTGATAGATCCAAAGTTAAGCTGACCTCCATTGATGGTTGTATTTCTGGAAGCGTTTAAAAAGCCAACAATTCCCATCAGGCCACCGCAGATCACATAACAGGCAATTGCATTTGGAATTTCTTTAATTCCGGTATTAACTGCAACCTTCTGACCATTCTTAAGTGCGTTATAATCGTATCCGAATTTTGTATAATCAAAGAGTCCAATAATAATTACCAGTACCGCCACAATAATAATTGCTGCATAAAGCCAGTTTCCTGTAAAAGCAGTCATGGATGAATTCTGTACCTCTTTCATAACGTAACGACCTTCTGTAATTGTAAAAAAAAAAGAATTCCTTCATAAATCAGTGTTACACCAAGAGACGTAATAATTGGTGGCAAATGTAAAACCACATACAAAACACCGGAAATCAGTCCAAGCAGCATACCAAATAAAATAGTAAGCATCAGCATTATCGGTGCACTGCCCTGACCTCCACCTAAAAACGAATATGTAATCTTTGCACCAATCACAGAGGAAAGCAATGCCATTGATCCCAAAGAAAAATCAAAACGTCCACTGTTAAGATTGATGGACAAAGCGATAGTTGTGATCATAACAATTGCAATATAGACAACAAAATTGTCAAAGCTTGTCATATTCATGATCATTGTTTTTCCTTTTGCCATACAAATACCCTGTAACAAAATAGCCACCAGTACCGGTATGGCAAGTGCTCCCGCTAAATTTTTTTTATACAAAGTCTGTTTTTACTTTTCATGTTATCTTCTCCTTTCTTTTTACAGGATAATTTTTCATACCCTCTCCCAATAGATGAAAGTAATAAATTCATCTATTGGGAGAGGGTGCGGCTTCTTTAAGAAGCCGCGACCAAATAATAAAAACAAGTTAATTAGATGCAACCACCTCATTGATAGTATCAAAAGTAACTGTATCACCAATAATTTGATCCAATGTATCCCTACTGTAAATCGGGTTATCACCATTATCATTCTTGTAAAATTTATCAAATGTCTCACTATCTGTTGCTACCTGATAATTTTGGCTGAGTGACACAGCATTTCCCTGCGCATCACGAATTACATTCCCATTGATTGCATTCATCACTAATGCAAAAAAGCAGGTCCTACCGATGATGAATATTTTCCAGCAAGATATACAAGCTTTCCGTTTGTGATTGCCTCTCCATTACTCTTGGTAAAGGAATCAATATCAGAAAACTCAATACCTGCTGCATTCAACTGCTGTGTAAAGAATGTTGTTGCCATTCCGACAGAGATGAATGCTTCCGGAGCCGCCTGAATGGCTGCATTGATCTCGTCTGTTGTTGTATCACCATATCCCTGTAAATAAGATACGATCTTGATATCTCCTGAAATCTTTGACAAATCTATACCCTGATCAGCAAAAATCAAACCAACTACATCCTCTTCAGTTGTCGCTCCGCCATAAGAAAGTCCAAGTCCTGCAAGTACGCCGGCTGTACGATATACGTGCATTGGATTCGGAATAAATGCGCCATAGATTGCAGCAGTCTTAATGCCTTTATCTGCAAAGAACTTGCCCATTTCTACACCAGCTTCATACTCTGTATCCATACTCAGACCCACCTGTCCAAGAAAATATTCATCTGTTTTATATTTTTCAAACTGTTCCTGATCAAGTGTTCCTGCTGCAACTGCATAATAAATCTTGTTTTCCTCACATGTTTCAATCTGTAATGCACGATCATTGCTTGAAAAAAGAAATGACTGCCTGATATCCCTGAGAAGCAAACTTCTCAATTGCAGATTTCTCACTTGCAGCATCCTTAAGTTCGTCTGTGTAAGTAAATGTTACACCATACTGATCCGCAATATAATTCTCATAGTAAGAACGGAATCCTAATGCTTCCTCACCACTGACATCTTGAACCAGAACACCAATCTTGACATCTCCTGTCGGCTTTTTTTTCCTCCTGTCCATTTGAAACATTTGTATCATTTGTTGCATCCTTACTGTTTCCACATCCGGCCAGCATTGTCAGAGACATAGCTGCAACAAGACCAAAGCTTAACATTTTTTTTCATTGTTCGTTTCATAAATTTCTTCCTCCCTGTTTTCTTTTTTAAAATTTATCTTTAACACACAATGTGTTAAATTCTTGTTTTATCGCGGTAAAGTCTGCGAACGATAGTTAACGCTTGCAACATATACTATAATCAGAAAAAACACTGCACTTACAATCTGCGTAATGCCATATCCCGATGTAGAATCAATGAGCAGATCCAAAATATTATTTAATACAATATAAGAGAATCCTCCAACAACTGCCGCGTAAATCTTTGATCTGGCACCACCTGAAATCGGCATTCCTCCAAATACAATTGCAACCATAATATTCATTCCAATATCCCCCGGCTGTCGTTGTTGTAACAGATGGTGTATATACCAATGTCATAAATGCACCGATTCCTACTCCTACTCCCGCCAAAAGGAAGCCCAATATTGCATATGTGTTATATTTAATACCGGAAAGCTGCGCACAGATTGGGTTTCCACCTACAAATTTTTTCTCTTCTTCCAAACTTTTTGTATAATCAAAAACAAATACACAGATCGCAACCCAGATTACCAGAACTCCAATCTTAAATGCCGAGTTATCCAGATGTTTTACAACCTCGCTTGGAATACTGATTCCACCAACCGCACCACCTTTTGTCGTAATAATCTGCGATGCAATCGCGGATAACACGGACATCATTGCTACCGTTGTAACAAACACCGGAATATGAAATATGGACGCAAGCACTGAATTGACCAGTGAGCAAACAATTCCTGCTAATAAAATCACGATAATCATCAACGCAAAATTTTCAGTTGCATTATAGGTAAGTACTCCCAGCGTGGCCGCAAAAAGCGTTGCGGCTCCCAGGCTGATATCAAATGAACCCAGTGTATAAATAAAAATTGCACCTGTTGCAACAATTGATAATACAATCCCTTCATTAAATACAATCTTAATATACATATCCAGACGATATCCTTTACTGCTTACAATTCCACAAAATACTGCAAGCAATACGACAAGTGCTACAAAAGGCAACGCACTTATCATCATTTTTTATTTTTCGTCATTCTTTTTTGCCTCCTAAATCATATATTCAATAATCTGTGCATCAGAAAGAGTTTCGCTTCTCTCAAATTCCGCAGAGACCTCACCATTTTTCATAATTAGAATCCGATCACTCACTCATTCCAATCAGTTCCGGTAATTCCTCACTGATCATAAGGATTGATTTTCCCTCATTTTTCAATCTCACCATAAGCTGGTACATTGCCTGTTTTACACCGATATCCACGCCTCGTGTCGGACAGTCCAGAATAAGGATTTCACTTCCACATCCAATCCATTTTCCAAATACGACCTTCTGCTTATTTCCTCCGGAAAGCTGTGATACTGACTGATCTCTTCCCGCACATTTGATGGACAATTCTTCAATCTGATGATTCACATTTTTTTTTCTCGATTTTTCAGAATCAGAAAATTATTGATCGCAAATTCACTCATTCCTGCAATTGAAATATTATCTTCAATACTTGCATTAAGACATAACGACTCAACATCTC
>VOFJ01001749.1_pt1 | contig 44526 bp, 64 predicted proteins | sample 5384081 | NCBI WGS metagenome assembly VOFJ01 (sample SAMN12384729, study PRJNA508395) | human gut metagenome | isolation source: healthy gut I | host: Homo sapiens
GTCCATCATGCCTTTGCATATCAGGAGCTTCCTCCGGCTTTATTTCCTATCTGTATGGCACTTAGCTGATAACTTTCATTTTCACCTTCCGGCAGATTCACCTGGAAAGAAATGAGCGACAGCGCATGTTCCATGTTCAGCAAGACCATCGGGGAGATGCTGTTTACTATTTTTTGGCCGAGCGTGTGTGCCATACATATAGTCGCGGGTTTGAGTGGCATCGGGCGACAGCTTCACAGGAATGCTTGCTGTTCCGAGCTTCATCTGCGGCTGATATGGATAATAGGCATACACGGTGGCCGGGTCAAAAATTAAGTGTGACTTCCGGCGTTTGCCGCCAGGAGATTTTATTACTAATTAAATTTGCTTCTGCTTTTACATTTATATAATCACTATCCTCGTCATAAAGTCCGCCGTCGCTTTCGCGTGTAATCAGCAGCCCTATTTCCGAGCCTTCTTTGAATTCCTGCACGAAATTCGCCGATTTAGTAGTTAAAATACGTGTAATAATTTTTAATGGCTTTTCTTTCGCGCTAATACTCTCAATGGCTGAGAAATTGCTCTCGTGTGAACAACCAGCCAAACCCGAAATCAGTGTAATTAATAGTAATAAATTTTCTCATACTTTTATGCTATTTTTTGTATCAAATTTCATATTGCAAATATCCGGCAGTTTGAGGGAAGAGAGGGATCATACGGTATAAAATCACGATGAGATGGTATAAAAGTGCATGGTGCAAAATAATCCAGGGGCGTCAAATTGTCTAAATAGAGTGCAAATCAACTAATTGAGGGACCAAATTGTTTATACTAAAACAGGGGGTAGTAAAGTATGTTGGAAAAAATACAGTTTTTATTGAGTATGCAAATAATTGGCCTATGTATATTGGGCGGGATTATGATGTTGCTGAGGTCGTTCGGTAACAGAGCACGACATATTTTAGGCTGGAGCATGATTATGTGGGCTTTGATGGCTGTAATCCGGAATATAGTTAATTTTTTATCTGCATGAAGCAAAAAGAAGCGTTCCATCCCGACGTACTTATTGCCAGTTGTTTTGTGGTTGCCTGCTTGGCCGCTTATGTGATAGAAAAACTGCGTCCCGGATACCTTACTTTTAAACGTTTTTCGATTTTTCTTTCTCCTGTTCTGATAGGAGGTTTTTCTTATTTAACGTATCGTTTATCGGGTGGAGAGATACATGTTTATTATTCGATGAAAGATGTTTTTGCGTTTTTCAATCTGGACGTATTTCTTCGTTTACTTGTTTTTGCACTGACTGTTTTTTATATGGCTTTGCCGGTTTATCTGGTTATGAAATACGGGGAAAGAATATACGGATTATCTTAGCGAGAATGTATCTGACCCGGAGAATTATGATTTGATTTGGCTGAAAAGGACCATGGTTATTCTGTCGATGCTGTATGTCCTTTACCTGATATTGCTGCTTACGGATGCTCCGCTCCTCTATGTGGTTGATAAGGCGGTGTTGCTTGTCGTTTGGTTTTACTTCTTTTATAAGGCTTTGTTTCTCAAGAATATCCAGCTTGACCGTACGTTTAAGGATGGATGGAATTCTCCGGTGGATGAAAACGATGAGGAAGAAGATGACGACGAACAGCAGGGGTTTCTTTTTCAAACGTTATGCCGAAGAGGTTAATACCTGGTTTGAGAAAGAAAAACCTTATCTGCGGGATGACCTTCGGCTGACGGGTTTACAACGGGTATTCCCTATCAGCCGTTCTTATCTGTCGCAATTATTCAATAAGGAGCTGGGAATGTCTTTTTTCGGATTATGTGAATCAATTCCGGTGGAAGAGAGCAAGCGCCTGATGGATGCCGAGCCGCTTGCCAGTATCCAGGAGATTGCCGAACGCTCGGGGTTTCATTCCATCAGCACGTTCCGCCGCTCTTTCATTAAGCAGACAGGGATTGTTCCTTCCGAGTATAAGAGAGGATAGCAAGCTGACTGTATTATCGGTATTATCAGATAGTATTTCTGAGATAAGTATCATATATTATGATAGTTATAGTCGCATATATTATGAAAATGTTGTATCATAATATATGATATTTTGTTGTCATAATATATGAAATAAATATGTTGTAGTGTAGGAACTATTTTCTACTTTTTACATCCTGTTAGATAAATACGCTTACCATGAATAACACTACTACTGCCCGTCCGCATATCGTTTGGATGGACGCACTTCGCTTCGTTGCTATCCTGATGGTGATTGCTCGCCATTGTACAGACCCTTTTAATGCCTCTCCGAGTCGCGTGCCAATCCTGAAATTAATTTCTGGGGGTCGGCCTACGGGTCTATGCTGAGGGCTTGTGTGCCTCTTTTTTGTGATGATGACAGGTTTCCTGTTGCTTCCGGTGAAGCAGGAGGCTTCTGTCTTTTATAAGAAACGTATTCCGCGCGTGTTCTTTTCCTTTCCTTGGTCTGGTCGGTGCTGTTTAATCTGGCACCGTGGTTTATCCAGTGGGTGGGAGGAAGCGCTGAACTGGTGACCGACTTCTTTCCCTGGGCGCCCGAGCCTTCTGCATCTTTGGCCGACGGGTTGAAAGATATTGCGATGATACCGCTTACTTTTACGGTTTACGCTACGCCGATGTGGTATATTTATGCTTTAATCGGGTTGTATCTTTATATGCCTGTTTTCTCTGCGTGGGTGGAGAAAGCGTCTGAAAAGGGGAAACGCTGGTTCCTGTCTATCTGGGTTGTTTCGTTGTTTATTCCTTATCTGATGGAGTTTGTTTCTAAGTATCTTTTCGGGACCTGCTCGTGGAATGCTTACGGCCTGTTCTATTATTTTGCCGGTTTTAACGGGTATTTATTGCTCGGGCATTATTTAGGGAAAGGAAATAACTGGTCGATCGGTAAAACACTGGCTGTCGTTGTTCCTTTGTTCCTGATTGGTTATCTGGCCACTTTCATTGGGTTCAGATATATGACGTCGGACCCGAATGTGAGTGAGGAAGGGATGGAACTGTTCTTTACTTATTGCTCTCCGAATGCGATGCTGATGACGGCGGCCATATTCCTTCTGATGCAGAAGGTCCGTATTACTTCTCCTTTGATTTGTAGGGCGTTGGCTAATCTGACGAAACTGGGGTTCGGCGTTTATTGCGTACATTATTTCTTTGTAGGGCCTTCTTATTTACTGACGCTCTGGTTGGGTATTCCTATTCCGGCAATCGTTCCGGTATCGGCTGTCTTTACGCTGGCGGTAACCTGGCTGTTTGTCTATTTATTGAGCAAACTGCCTTGCTCCAAATACATTATTGGGTAAGGCGCTTCAATGGCCAGGCCGGTCTTTTGTGCAAATGATGTTAAAAGCCGGTCCGGGGAGTATATCGTATCTATATAACCACTACTTTTTGTGTTGTAAAACATATTTATAGAATATGTTTAGGCAAAGAGATCGTTTTAAATAATTAGTATTGCGCTATGAAAAAGTTAGCTAGAAAGTGTCTCAGCTACCTGGAAGTTTTGGGTAGATATGCGATGCAAAAGTATGGAATAGAATAAAATGAAGTTTTTTCAGTGTTGGGGATATCCGGAAGGGTGTCCCTTTTTTATGGCTGATAATAGCCGTAAGGTATTAACTCTTCTCTATTTTTTATCTCTTTCAGGTAACAATCATCGAGCAGGGTGATTCGGTTTGCTATTTTGTGTACTTCCCTGAAATTGTGGTCTGTCAGGATGATTCCGTGGTTTTGGGCGCTTTGGTCATCAGTTTGCGTATCTGTTCGGCAACAACGGGCGAGACACCGCTAAAAAGGTTCGTCCAGCAGGATATAAGGAGCCGGACTGAAAAGGGTGGTTTTGATTTCCAGGTAACGTTGTTCCCCGGTTGATATTTCACAGATACGGGGAGGTCCGGATACGGAATAATATTTTTGTCTGCGAAAAAGCGTTTCCTGTCTTCCGGAGCGATACAAAGTTCTGCTATCTGTGATACTTTCAGATGTGAGGGAAAGGAGGGGGTGTGTTGTGGCAGATAGGCAAGCAGTCCGGAGCGGAAAGCCGGCCCTTTTATGACTTTTCCGTCGATGCGGATAAACTTCCGGTCGGCTTTTTAAGGTACCGAAGATGATATTCAGCAAGGTTGATTTGCCTGTCCCGTTTCGTCCGAAAAGGGCAATAATATCTCCCCGGCAACATTTCAGATAAACGTCTGCCAGTATGGTCCGTTCGCCGAACGATTTAAGTATGCTGTCTATTTCAAGGCCTGTGTACATAGCTCGATGATTTGATTCAGTAGATTACAGCAGATGAACATGACGATAAACGTAACGATCCAGAGTTGATACTTGCCGATTCCCTGATTATAATAGAAAAAATATTCTTCTTTGCGTGTTAGTTCCTTGTAGATATAGTCGAATCCCAGTCCGACCGTAGGGATGAGTTGTAGCCATAGTCTGATAGAGTCGATCATGCTAACATAGAATCGAAGTGCGCTAAAAGAGGCAAACAGAAAACCGATCAGGGGACACTGAATTTTAATGTACTGAGAAAAGAATGTCCGGTAAAACCGGTATTGTGTTTTCCATCTTTGCAGGCTATCCATAACTGATCGGTTTTAAGAGGATAACTGATTTTCTGCTAAGATATTCAAATCCGGGGAATTGAGGTGGGATTCTTTTTAATAAAGTATAAAAAGGGGATGATTTTATTCACCCCCTTTGTTGGCTTATAACTGGTATATTGAGCTAATTAATTGTTTTTTTATTAAGAATGTGCTGAACATCCCTTTATGATCACTGGGTCATATTCCGGTTGGCTTTATGAACTGATCTTCAGAATCATTCTCAATAATTTCTCCTTTCAATATATTCTGGGACGGGCCTACGATGACTGCATTGTCCAGACTCTGTGAGGGATCAGGATAATAATAAATGAAATCTATTCTATCCCTTTCGTCCATATCAGGCAGCCAGACCAGCTTATTCAGGTCTGCATCTTTATTTCCGGCTGGGAATGTAAATCTCGGGATGTGTTACTGCATCAGGATATATTTCGCGGTAAGCATCTTTGAATCCAGCTTCATAAAGTAATACGGAGCAGTCCCAGTTTATAACCAAACCGTTATGATCTCTCATATCCTTGGTATTTTGTTGCCAATCCAGATGCGACGGTTCGTTGAAATCGCCGCCTAATACGACCAGGTTACCTTTTTTTAATTTCTTTTCCGGCATCTTCCAATAAGGCTTTGACACCTTCATCGCGGAAAGAAATTCTATTGGCTGCCAGTACAGAGTCTGCATCATTTACCGGTGCCGGCAGTTTTTTCCAGGTTGTACCGCTGTAACCCCCGGGGAAGATAACATTCATAATGTGTCCAGTCCCAATGTACGGAATATGCTATCAGTTTCTTTGAACCCAAACTGATTGTCGCTTTACAAACAGGATTAGGCCTTGATTCATCGGCAAGTGTGAAACATGAACTGACTTCATCCATTTTGACCTTTGACAAGACGCCCATCGTCTGTTTAAGATTTTCGCCATAATACTGTTTGCCTCTTTTTTCAATTCACTGGTGAGATAATCCATGAAGTGTTTTTCTTTTTGGCTGAATATCTCACAGAGGAAAGCAATGTCCGGATCTGTCTGGTCAATGATATCTACAATACCCTTAACTCCGTTGGGAACGGTTTCCCCTTGTCCCCATAAATTTAATTGCAGTACTTTCAGAGTATCGTTTTTTTTTCTGTGGTACTGTAAACGGAGAAGGGCAACATGGAAATAATGATCACCAGGCTTATAATGCTTTTTCATTTCAGTATCCACATTATTTTGTTATTATTATCAATCCCTTCATATTGTGATGCAACAGCGTTATCCACGTTTTCTTTGTTGTAATCGAATTCTTTTGTAGGATACATCCACCGGACTGGAATTTTATCTTTTTCTGCATTCCGGTTGGTAAGAGGATTGATCGGTAAAACCGGATAACCGGTTCTTCTGTATTCATAATATGCGTCGAAAGGATATTGCATATAATAAGTAAGATATTTCTGGACAATGATTTGTTTAATCTTGTGTTCCGTATCGCCTTTTAGTATGACAGGCTCACTGTTCAGGTAAGTATCGATATAGTCTTCCGTAATTATTTTGCCGTGGTGATACATTTCGTCATCGGGTGTGTTTTTTCTGCGATGAATGTCATTGAAGCCTTGATTCCGGCATTGTAATATTCCGTCGCATTTCCATTGATCCAGCCCTCTCAGTATAGCTTCTGCCAGAATGAAACATTGCTCTGCATAACCGACACGTGTATAAGGTTCCCGGCCGGAATATCGGTATATCTTAAATTGATTGCCGAATAAGCCCCTTTGGCATATTCTGATTTTATATCTGAGAAATCAGCTACCGGATCAAGACCGATATAAGCATCGGCATTGTCTGGTTGCAGCCCCTTTTCTGTCATTGTTTTTAGCTGGCTGGGCAAAATAGAAAAGGCGGTAATCGTTATATGCCTTTAACGTATCTATGACGATGCTGGAGATTGTTGCATAAACATGATGTTTGGATGTTGCTTTTATTGTATGGGTACAACTGTCCGGATTTATCGGAAAATACCAATTGGAGGTTATCTTTGTTGGATTCCATCAATGGTTCATTGTTGAAGATCCGGGCAAAACGTTCTTTACTGTTTAATCCGGGATCGTTCTCCTTTTTTCGACAAATACATCAGGACTTTTAGCCGGAATGTATTGGTCACTCTTTTCCCATTTCGAAACATCACCCTGAAATACCGGATCTCCATCGAATGAGTTGGCAAGAGAAAACAAACGGGATGCTGTTTCAAGATCGTCCAGAATTGTTTTCATTACCTCTTCCTGGGAGTCATACCGTGGCTTTGTATTGTTAGATTCTCCCTGGAGGGCATCGCTGAGAGGTATGTCACCGACTTGCATGGACAAGTAGAATAACTTATATGATTTAGCAAATAAAGCCAATGCTTCATATGCGTCTTTGTATTCTTTTCCTTTTGCCAGTTCTTTCATCTTGTCAGCGTTGATGAGCATAGTGTATCCGGAAAAACTGGCTCGTCCCAGTACATTATAATTATAGTCATGCAAATACTCCAACCAAATCATTTGTTTGGCTAAACAAGCATCCTGAATAAAGTTCGCAGCATATCCGTCAGGACTGACTATATCCAGTATTACTGAAGTTGCTAACAGAGAAGATGTTGCTGTTTCTACGGTATTCGGATTCGTATTCAGGTGATCGAAATTGGAGCAACCGGATATCATCGCGCAAAGGATGAAGTATACTATTGATTTTATCTTTTTCATATTCAGTATCTTTTAGAAATTAACCTTTAAATTGCATCCTATCATTCGTAAAGAAGGAGAATTCAGATTCTCTTTCGATTTGTCAGGATCGGAATATTTGAAATCTTTCGTCCAGATGAACAGATTATTTCCTATCAATGAAACGGAAGCATGTTTCATTTTCAGTTTGTTGCATAAATTTGACGGAAGATTGTATGTAAGTGCCAATTCTCTTAACTTAATGAATGTTTGGTCATAGAGATATTGTTTTCTGGCTTGCCAGACATTTCCTGGTCCACTGTATAGATTCATGTAACTTTCATATGAGACAACTTTGTCGTTAGGAGCAAACACACGGTCGTCTCTGATGATATTTCCATTCGAATCACGGTCGACACTACCTGAAACGACTTTTACACCTTCACCGATGAAAGTTCTGTTCCCATTTACAACTTCTTCGTATCTGTATTGATTATCAGTGCCAATATGGGCCCCCGACATCCACAGCGCTTGATCGATTACAGAATGCGACATTCCTCCAATCCGGCCGTCGATGGTAAAGGAGAGAGTTACATTTTTATATTTCAAGGAATTACTGAATCCGAATATCCAGTCCGGATTCGTATGTCCTGCTTTGGATGTGTATTGGCTAGCGATAGGATAACCGTTTTCATGGATGATGTTTCCGTCCGGGTCGCGTTCCCAATCATAACAGTCGAGCCAGTCCCAGCGTTCTCCTTTCTTTACCCAGTCTTTCTGGGTTGAGTATGTCGGATCGATTTTTGAATAATAATATCTGTCTAGTGACCAGTTGACTGCTGCGTTCCAATCCCAGTTTTTTTGTCTTTGTAAATATTGGCATTGAGGGAAATTTCTACTCCTTTACGGGTATGTTCCTCGTCAATATTGATCAAAGTAGATTGGAATCCGCTGGCATCACTTATTTGTGCATCTGTCGTCAGGTTATAGAATAGTTTCTGATAATAAGCGATATCAAGATTCAATCTGTTTTTCAGGAAATGCAGTGCCGTACCGATTTCGAATGAACGTGTGCTGCTGGGGTTGATTAGAACTCCTCTGATTTTAGTAGGATAAGTTGCACCGTTCAGGCCGTCCCAACTATTGTTTTTAATGGTATATGCCCTGTTGGTATCATATATTGACAAATCTTTTTTAGTTTGAGTCCATGATCCTCTCATCTTCCCAGAAATCAATCCATGAAGGCATCGGTATAAATTCAGACAGCACGACACTGGCTGATACGGAAGGATAGAAATACGAACGGGTTTCAGAGGGTAAGGTGGATGACCAGTCATTTCGTGCAGTTATATCTAAAAAGAATGTGCTTTTCCATGCAGCAGAGGCTTTACCATATATACTGTTTACCTGTTTTTCTCTAAAGCACTATTCATTTTAACAGGATCGACAGATCCATACAGTGAATAATAATAAAGACGGTCAATCCGTTTTGTGTTTCATTTTGCAACCAGTCGTTCTGATAGAAATAGATTGTTCCTCCTACAAAACCGTCTAAGGAGATATTTCCGAATTTGTGATCGGCAGTAATCAGGAAATCATTATTGATACTGTATCCTCCGGAACGTTTTTCTACATAATATCCTTTTCTCTCCCAGCCCCTGCTGCTCCGATAGAATTTCTCCACTTTTCCCGGTTACTATACATATCCAATCCGGAGCGAAGCGATTACTTTCAGCCATGGTTTAATTGAATAGTTGGCCGATAAATAACCGTTAACTATATCGTAATCACTTGAGTGGATTATTTCATTTGCAATGAAATAGGGATTATCATACCAAAGTGTATTGGGCCAGTTTTGCTGCTCATTCTCTTTGTCTTTTATCCAGTAGTTTTTGTAATCTCTTATATCCAGATCGCTTCCGTTCCATACCAATAGGTTATATATGTAGCCACCTGCACCGTATCCAGTTCCAAAGTCGTTGGGATAAAACCTTTTTGTTGTATGTCAATCCTCCTTCTACGGATAAATTTTTGAATTTCATATCTCCGCCAACAGTATAGGTGAGTTTGTTCAGTTTGGTATTCGGATATTGCCCCTTATTATAAATATGAGTCAATGAAGTCCGGAAACTACCGTATTTCCCTTTTTGAGTAACACTTACATTGTTGTTTGTTACAAAACTGAATTCAAGAAAGTTCTTGAAGTTATTTTTCCCTTTTGATACCAAGAGGCATTTCCCTCCATTCATAAGTATAGGGATCGTATTGTTCTGCGGTTCTGCCAATATCTAATTTGTCTCCCCAGAGTAATTCGTTTGAATTGTATTTTCCATATGCCCCGCACTGTATGAAGTTTGTACTTTGGGTAATTTTAAAAAACCGGCTTCAAACATGGTACTGCTGTTAACATCTATATTCAGCCCTTCTTCTTTTCCTTTTTTGGTTGTGACCATAATGGCTCCGGAACCACCTCGGGAACCGTAAAGAGCAGATGCAGTCGCTCCTTTTAAAACATCAACGGATTCTATATCGTCGGATGCGATATCTCTCAATGTGATATTATTGTAGGGAACGCCATCGATAACCAATAACGGTTCTTCACCTCGCAGTAGGATGGAGGGAGCTTCGTTGATTTCGGTACTGTTCTGTACATTCAAACCTGCGATTTTTCCTGTAAGCGCAGTTCCTACGTCAACTGATTTTACAGTAGTCATTTTATCTCCCCCAACTTTCTGTACCGCATATCCCAACGCTTTCTCCGAGCGTTTGATACCCAGGGCGGTGACGACGACTTCTTCCAGGTTTTTAGAATCTTCCAGTAAGGAGATTAACAATGTCTTTTGATTATTGACGGCGATATCCTTGTTTTGATAGCCGATATAAAGAATACAAGATGGGCATTGCCGGAACTTCGATCGAGAAATGACCGTCGATATCGGTCACTGTCCCGGTTGAGGTACTTCCTTTCAGAAGCACGTTGGCTCCGATAATGGGAGTGTTCGACTGGTCTACCACGGTCCCTGTGACTTTGATAACGGGAACCTGAGGAGTGCCGGCCGGCGGCTCGGAGTAGGAGATGGAACGTTTGTTTTTCGTTGAATGTATGGATATGTAGTTATCCAGTACTTTTGTAGGTAAGTCCTTTGTTTGTCAGGACATTGTCCAAAACCTCTTTCACTGTTTTGTTTTTCGCATCGACCTGGACAGGCTGGGACAGGTTGATATCCTTATCGCCGTACAGGAACAAATAATCGGTCTGTCTTTTTCTATTTCGGTAATCAGTTCACCGAATGAAAGATTATTTCTGGTGATGGTGATTCGTGCTTTCCTGCGAATGCGTATTGACCGCATGTAGCTGGAAAAATAGTACGAATACAAAAACACGGATAATCTCATAATATGAATAATGTGTGTTAATTCATCATGTTTAAATACATAGCATAGTTGCAACAAGTTTTTTTTTTCATAACTTTGCTGATAGTTTAAAGTTGATACTGTTATCTGTCTCGAAATGGATTTGATAGTATTGGCTCTGTAGGGTAAGTGATTCCAGCACTTACCCTTTTTCCCTATCATGATAGTTGTTTTTTTACTTCATGGGCATTCGTTTTTATCGGTTAGACATATGTTGATCAATAGATTTCAAATTCATTTTCAGATATTCTCTTAAAATTGAAATGGTAAACATTCTGTAAAGCACCTAGTATTTTCTCTATTTCTTCGCTTTTGCCGGAATTTACCGGATATTTTTCTGGGTAAGAGCAATTGTTCCGGTCACTTTGAATCTGACATTATACCAGAGTGACAGACAGTCCAGTATTTCTACAAAAGGCTTTGCTCTGAAACTGAAAATACCGCTTTCCAGGTAATCTTTATTGTCAAAATCGGAACTCGATTTGACCATGACATCGTTGATGACCGATACTTTCTCGTTGGGTTTCAGCCGGATCATTTCATTCCTGTTGTCTTTGTTGTATACAAGTACGGAACCTTCGACCAGGTTGGTTTCAAAGCGTGGTATCTCAGTATAGGCAAACACGTTGAATTCTGTGCCCAATACTTCTACATTAAACTGCTGCGTCTTGACGATGAATGGCCGTTTAGGGTCTTTTGTCACCGAGAAGTATCCTTCCCCGTCTAACTCGACTGTGCGGTTATTCCCCTGAAATTCATTAGGTATTCTGATTTTTTGCTTCGCGGGCTTAACCAGACGGATAGTGCCGTCGGCCAATGTCATGTTTACACGCTGTCCTTTGGGAACGTTTATTTCGGTGAACAGCATCTTCTGCTGATGCCGGGTGTATTGCTGGGAGGCAAACCAGGAGCCGGTTATCAGGATCAATGCTATGGCAGCATATTTCAAGAGATTGATCCGGAATTGTCTGGCGGAGCGTTTGCCCAGCCGCCTGTCGAATTCGCGGATGCCTCTGATGGTCTTTGCTTCATCTTCTTTCCGGTCGATCAGTTCGGAGATTGCGAGTGCATTCTTGGTGCGGGCAAATTCTTTTTGGCCTCCGGATCTGTTTCCAGCAGTTGGAAAAACGCAGTCTTTTCAGTAGCGGGCATCTCTCCGGAGAAATATTTATCTAATCTGTCATTCATGGCAAAATTGTTTGTCTCTATATTAAAGACAAAAAGTATCGGAAGTTACCACCAAAAAGAAAAATGAAAAAAAGTTGTTTTTTTGATGCGGGCGGAATATTACCGTCTTCTTATACGATGAAAAGCAGGAGAGGTAGGTAGTCTTTTTAACTCGACTTTTAATTTGCGTAAGGCAATAGACATCTGATTCTCAACCGTATTGACGGATATATCCAATCGCTCGGCAATCTCTTTATATTTTAATCCCTCCATGCGGCTGAGGATAAATATTTCCCTGCAACGTTCCGGTAATTTACCGATCACTTCGTCGATCAGATTCTCAACCTCGGAAATCGTGAGGAATGATTCGTCGAATTGTTGGAGTGAATATAAATTCATTTGCATTTCCTTCTCTTCAGCCGTTTCCAGGGTTCTTTTTCTTTTCGTTTATATACAGGCTGTGTTTAAGGAAATTCAGACATCTGTTTTTGACCAGGGTAAACAGGAAGGCATCCATGTTATCAATCGTTCTAAAAACTTCCGGATGCTCCCATAGATAGAGGAAAATATCTTGTACGATATTCTCCGCATCTTCTTCAGCAATGACATAAGCCTGTGAGAAGCGTGTCATTTTGATAAAGTATGTAGAGTAGATCTGTGAGAAACATTTTTGTGTTTCCAGTGAGCTCGTCTGTTGTATATCGTGATTTTTCAAGCCTTTTCTCCTTTATCTCTGTGGCAAAGATAATTAATCTTTCTTTTTTTCAAATAAATATTCCCTCTTACTTTTGCGAAATCTCTGAATTGTTCCGAAAGCAGGAGGGAATAAAATATGCGGATAGGCTATGATTACCTGTCTTTTACTTTACAACAAAAGTCTCTTTTTAATTTGATATCGTTGGAAGAGGCTCCGATGCGGACTTCAAATTCGCCCGGTTCGACTGTCCATTCCATATGTCTGTCGAGAATTTGCAGGTCTTCCGGCAAGAGGACGAAGGATACGGTCTTTGTCTCGCCCGGTTGCAGGGAGATACGTTCAAAGCCGCGTAGCACGGATTCGTAAGCGATTACGCTGCTTACTTTGTCGCGGATATATAACTGTACGACTTCGTCACCGGCACGTTTGCCTGTGTTGGTGACATCTACGGTAACGGTTACAGGACTTTGCGAATAGGGTGTTTCCTGTTTTACGGAAAGGTTTGAATAAGCAAAGGTGGTATAGCTCAATCCGTAGCCGAACGGGTAAAGAGCACCGTTTACACGGGTTCTTCCTGAACCGTTAGGACCTTCGAAGTATTGGCCGTCCTGTGAACCCGGTTTGAACGGGAAGTTGAACTCGATCTGTCCGATTGAACGGGGGAAGGTAACAGACAGACGTCCGCCTGGGTTATAATCGCCGAATAAAGGTTTGTGCGATCGCTTCTCCGCCTAACTGTCCGGGGAACCAGGCTTCCAGGATAGAAGGAATGTTACGGTCAGCCCAGTTGATAGTCAGCGGCTGTCCGTTGATCAGGACGAGCACGACCGGTTTGCCGGTGGCGTGTAATACTTCTAGCAGTTGTTGCTGACGGCCCGGAAGGTCGAGGCCAGTGCGGGATTTGCTTTTCGCCAGTGCAGGATTCGTCTTCTCCCAGTACGGCAATGATAACGTCACAATCGGCGGCAGCGGTGGCGGCTTCGGCAATCCCTTTTCCTTTTCCTCCTCGGTTAGCGGAGTCGGGACGATTTCGCTGTCGGGCCAGTTGGCATCTTTCACTTCGCAGCCTTTGGCGTAAACAACTTCTGTCTGGTTGCCCAGATAGTCTTTGATGCCGTCGTAAACCGTGATGTTATCCAGTCCCTGAGGTCCGTAACGGCTCGATCATATAGTTCGTTTCCTTTGGCTAACGGACCGGCTATAAGAACCTTTTTCGTCTGGTTCTTATCCAATGGGAGCAGGTTGTTTTCGTTTTTCAGCAATACGAGGGATTGTTTCTGCATATCCAGTACGAAGTCGCGATGTTTGTCGGCTCCGACAATCTTATCGGCGGCTTTCGGGTCTTTTTACATACGGTGAATCGAACAGTCCCAGTTCGAATTTAACGCGCAATACGTCGGCAACCATGCGGTCGACCGATTTCATGGAGAGTTTACCTTCTTTCACTAGTTTACGTACCGGCAGGATATAGTCTTTCGGATGCGTGAAGTTGGTGCGGACGTTCAGGCCGGCTTCCACTACCTGGCGTACGGCTTCTTCATAAGAATCGGCTACATGGTGTTTGGTCTGAACGAACTCGACCGCTTCACTGTCACTTACTATGTATCCTTTGAAACCATACTCCTGGCGCAACAGCTGTGTCAGGAAATAATAGCTGGCTGTTACAGGCAACACCGTCCCAGTCGTTATAACTGCTCATTACACCTTGGATGCGCTTTTGGACGACTCTTTTGAAAGGATAGAGATGGATCTCATGCAGTTCGCGTGGGAGCCACATGCGGGTCGGTACGGACGGCGGCATCGCGGCCACCCTTCGGAATGCTGTAAACGGCAAAATGTTTCAACGTGGAAGCTACACCGTTCTGCTGGATACCTTTTACCATCTGTGTGCCCAGTTCGCCTACCAGATAAGGGTCTTCCCCGTAGGTCTCAACACACGTCCCCAGCGCGGATCGCGGGCTACGTCGAGGATGGGAGCGTACACATTATTGTATCCTAGCGCTTTTTGCTTCCTTACCGGCTATATTTCCCGCCTGATGAACCAGGTCGCGGTTCCCAGGTACTGCCGATACTGATAGGAGCGGGCAGGGGAGTTGCCTTGGTATGGTTCAAGCCGTGGATGCCTTCGTTGGAGAAGTCCACAGGGATACCCAGGCGTGTTTCTTCGATGAACCAGCGCTGCGTTTTGTTGATCGTTTCGGCATGGTTGCTGAACGGGTAGATCAGGTCGGGTGTGCGGCGGCGGGCGCTTCCCACGCCGTTCAGTTGTTCGTCGATATTGGCGATACCGTCTTTCCAGATCTCATTCTTCCATCCTTCGGTGGGCAGGGAATCTTTCAGGACACGCCCGAAGCCGTAGAGGGTGGCCATCTGGCAACTTTTTTCTTCCAGTGTCATCTGGTTCAGAAGGTCTTGTACACGCGCTTCGATAGGAGCTTCCGGGATCTTCATAAGCAAACGTCTTTTACACCGTTCTTGTTGAGGTCTATCCACCCTTTTTTGTAAATCGAGTCTTTCGCTTGTATAGTCACACTACCCAGACAGGCGGCAGCTAGTAATAGATACTTCACATTCATGTTTTCCTTTGGATATTATTCTGTTTTATTCTTTGATATATTTATAAAAAACCGTATGGTTATAATATTGATACAAATGTAACAATTATTAACCATACGGTCAAACCATCAATTTGTTGAAATAGATATTACTTTATATCCCACCATAGGTGAGCATTGATTTTGTTGTATTCAGATTGTGCATTGTAATTTTCCGTGTTCATAGAAGCTTCTATACTTGGATATAAAACACGTACTGGTGCATTTTCTTTGTTCAATAGTGTACCGCTTTGACGGTCATCGTCTAAGATGGGCAGGTCTGTACGACGATATTCAGCCCAGTTTTCATAGATCTGTACAAAGTTCAAATGCATCCATTTCTGAGTAGCAATTTGTTCCAAGCCTTTGGAAGGATTATATTTGAGCGAAGAAGAAACGATCCAATTACTTAATGTTGCATCGGAAACATCTGTATTGGCAATGGTTTCGTTTTTTATCTTCTGCATCACTATTTTTGTAATAACTATAATAATTCTGAACGGAAAGCATGATACCTTTATTGTAGAACTCTTCGGCGTTGCCATTGAACAAGCCTCTTTGAGCGGCTTCTGCCAAGCATAAATAAGTCTCAGCGGCTGTCATACCGATACCAGACGGAATTGGTAGTTTTCACGGAATGTAACAGTATTCAAACATCCGTAGATTTGGCGCAAAGGAATTTTTGTAGGATCACTTGCCGGTTTGCCGTTATATTCATTGATCAAGTCAATAGCCTCGTCTGCAGAAGCAGGGTAACCAATGATTTCCGTCTGGCCTTCATATACATCACCATTGTCATCTGTTCCCGGTTGATACAAAACATATAAACGCGGGTCGTTAACCTCTTTGAACATATTGACCATTTTTTCCGGGGCATACATATAAAAACCTTGTCCGGTAGAATGACTTTCTCTCATGGCGCGCCACAAAGCATCGGGAGCAACATCTTGACCGGAAACAGTAATGTCAGCATTATCACTATTGCTGGTAATCAGCTGGTCGAAAGAAAGTTCGGACAACACACTTCTTGCCTTTTCCGGATCCACATTGGATATGCGCATGGCATAACGCAAGCGCAAAAGAATTGGCAAACTTATACCAACCATTGCAATTTCCATTGTAAACGATATCTTGCCGGTTGAATGTCTCATTAGTTGTTGCTGTTTTAAAATAAGAAGCAGCTTCTTTCAAATCGTCAAGAATTGTATAGTAAATATCTTTTTGCGTATCGTATTTCGGGCGGTAGATGACGTCTCCACCATAGATTACATTACGAGCAGTGAATGCTTCCGTATAAGGCATATTCCCAAAAAAGTCAGTAGCTATGGCTGTATTAAAAGCTTTCAATATTTTTCGCCTGCTTCTAAATAAATCCGATAACTGTTTTGTTCATCTGCCGGTAGGGTCGCATAGATTTTATCAATTTCCGTCAGTGTACTCATACGTGTCACGTAATAATTTTCCCACCGTCCTAAATCGTCTTGTATATTTTGATATAGGTTGTTGCGGTTTTCACCTTCTTGACGTGCAGTCGTTTGCAAATACGATCCTATACGACGGAAATTAAGATTGTATGTATCCGCATAATCAATTTCCAACGTGCGTTGTGCTCCCCTGGCAAACAGGTATTCAATGTGAGCAGATGTAAACGCATCTGTTATCATGCTTTTCATCCAATTTGTCGGAACAGGATGAGAAAGCTATCATGGAACCTAACAATAGGCTATATATTGTCTGTTTCATAAATTTATTTTATTAGTATTATTTAAACTTTAAGAGATTAAAAGCTAGTTTTAATCGAAAAACCGAAACTACGAGCTGACGGATAAGTTGTATATTCCACATATGGGTTTGTACCTCCTGTTCCTAATGTAGCTTCCGGGTTCACATTTGGAACGCTCTTGTAGATGAAAAACAAGTTGTTACCAATGAGTGATAAATTTAAGTTTTGCAAACCAATTTTAGAAATCCATTGATTAGGAAGTTGGTAAGAAAGTTTTAATTCACGCAATTTGATATATGTATTATCATACAAGTTATCTTCAGAACCGTTACGGTTATAGCGTGAATTGTAATAATCGGCAGCTGCTACGATGATGTCATTTTTGCTACCATCTTCTTTTTACACCTGGAGCAATAATACCATCGTGATGGACACGGCCGTTCAACGCATTTGCCGGAGCTGAAGCATTGTGGCTGTCCAATGCGATTTTTTGCTGGGTGTCTTTGTCGATGTAGTAGGCCAAACCACCATATTCTTCATCACGGCCGAACAATGATTCTTTTCCGGCACCGCTTGATTTCAGGAAGTTGTTTGTGAGAGAAAGCAACTTACCACCGAATGATCCGTCAATAATATGTGCGCTCAGGGAGAAATTCTTGTAGCGGAATGTGTTGGTGAAACCGGCGATGAACTTCGGTGCCGCGCTTCCGGCATAAAGTAAATTCTCCTTCTTGCTGATAATTACCATTTTTTTGTCTACAACCATATTACCGTTATCATCACGTATCCATTTACGGATATATACACTCGGGGTTGCATATCCTGGGACAGCTTTTCAAAGTTTCCAGCACTCCAAGGATTACTGAGGAGACGGTCTTCCAGTCCATCCGCCAATGAAATTAACTCATTATGAGTGTATGAGAAGTTCAACGCACTTTCCCATGAGAAATCTTTTGTTTCCACTGGTACACCTGTGACTTGGAGTTCGACCCCATAGTTCCCGATCTCACCGGCATTCATACGCATAGCTGTTGCACCTGTTGAAGGTGTAATAGGAACAGAGATGATTTGGTTTTTGGTTTTATTGGTATAATAAGCGAAATCAAAACCTAAGCGGCTGTTGAACATGCGGCTTTCCAAACCAAATTCCCAAGAGTATGTCTTTTCCGGAACAATATTTGTCGGAGGTACAGTTGCATCAAACTGGTTGGTAATAGCAGTATTGTTGAATGAACCATACGTATATGCTGTATTTGTAAAATAGAGAGAAGGAGTTGTATTACCTACAACGGCGTATGAACCTCTTACCTTTCCATAATTCCACCAATCTGGCAGATCCAAAGCCTCAGTAAACACAAAACTCAAACCAGCGGAAGGGTAGAAGAAACTACGGTTGCCAGCTGTCAATCGAGATGACCAGTCATTACGGGCAGTTAAATCTAAATACAAAAAGCGTTTATATGCCAATTGCGCAGAAGCAAATACGGCTCTAAAAACTCACCCCTGTTATATCCACTGTCTCTGCCAGCTGCTTTCGGGTCTCTCTTATTGTTATTGGTTGAAAAACATACCGTTGTATTTCAAACCATGTGAACTCCAGGTCAGCCCTGTTTCTGATATGTCTTCGCCGGATATTACCCAAGTTGGCTGTCACATCGTAGTCTTCAGCGAATGTTTTGTTGAACATCAACAAACCTTCGATATAATTCTTTTGGTAGTGATTGTCTACTTTTTGCGGTAACTACCTTGTAAATTGTTCATATCCCGCTGGATCGGAATACTGTTTAAACATTTCCTTGTCTTCTTTTTTGTCCGAATAACGGTCTGTACCTCCACGCAAGCGGAAGTTTAAGAAGTCGAAAAATTTTCAAATTAGCAGATAAAGAAGCAATTAAACGTTCACGTTTTGTCGTGTATTCGTTTTCGTTTTGTTGCCACAATAGATAGTTGATGATATTGTCACGGTTTCCGGAACTGATACCGCTGATTTCATCTGTTAGGTAATAGCCTTCGGAATTTTTTGTAATTATCTTTCCATAATTGAGCTATTTCGTTACGAGGCATCGGATAATTTGATACACGGTCGATACGTGTAGGAGGATTCTTTGTATCTGAAATATTGAAAGAGACAGATGCATCGAAAGTTAAACGTTCATGAACTTTAAAATTGCCGGAAAGACTGAAGTTGTGTTTGTTCTGTTTGAAGTTTTCCAAATAACCGGCATAATTCATGTTTGTATAAGATAAACGTATGTTATTCTTATCGGTTCCGTTGGTGATAGATATGCTGTTGTTATTGGTGTAACCATCTTTGAAAATATCACGGTAGTTATCCGGTTGCGGAGAATGGGCGTTTTACGCCATCCCACCAAATCACTTCCGTGCCGTCCATACGGGGACCGAAACTACGGTATGTGCTACCTGTATAAATAGGTTCTCCATTCTCGTTGGTTGTGAAATAAGGTGTACTACCACCTCCGAACACATTCTGGAATTCTGGCATGTAAGCACGTTGGTCGTATGTATACGAAGTGCTAACTTGGATACCCAATCCTTTTTTTGCGCCATCGCCACGTTTGGTTGTAATAACGATTACACCATTGGTCGCGCGTGAACCGTACAAAGCAGCAGCGTTAGCACCTTTTAAGATAGACATCGATTCGATGTCATCTGGAGTTAATGTCATTAAGTGCAGAACCTTCTTGCGTTTGACTACGTTCGCGACCTGCCCAGTTAGAGTCTGTGTCGTTAATAGGAATACCATCGACAACGATTAGCGGACGGCTATTTCCTTCTACGGAGTTGATACCACGGATTTGGATTTTGGTGCCACCTGTAGGACCAGCAGCTGTTTGTTGAATCTGTACGCCGGCTGCCTTACCATATAAAGAATTTTGCGATGTTTTGAACCGGTACTAACTGGATATCTTCTGATTTAAGTTCGCTCATAGCATAACTTAAAAAGCGCGTTTTTTCTTTTTTGATACCCAGGGCAGTTACAACCACTTCATCCAGTTTCTGGGTATCTTCTGCTAATTTTATGTTCAGAGAAGTTTGCCCTGTGTATTTGATTTCTTGTGTGACATAACCGATAAAAGAGATAGATAATATGCTACCTTCATTTACATTCAATGTAAATTTACCATCCATGTCTGTGATTGTGCCTTCACTGCTTCCTTTTTATAGATACGGCAGCACCGGCTACGGGGCCAAGTTCGTCAACAACGGTACCTGTTACCTGTTTTTTTCTGTTGACTGATGTTTACTGAAATTTCCGGCTTATTGTCGGCTGCAAATGCTTGCATTGCAGGAGAAAATGCTCCGGAAAGTAAAATAAGTCCAATTGGTATTAAAACTTTTTTTCATGAATAAAATTTTTTACTTAGATTCAAGAATATTTATTAATGTCGTAAAATTAGAAGGCATTGGAAAGAAAGGGTATCATTATTTGTTGATAGAATGGTAAATATGGTTTGTGGCGGATATTGTTATTTTTTTTTGATGGATATTACTATTGGGCTTTTTAGTTAATATACGTGATTTTTGGTCGCTTTCTTTTAAAAAAAAGAATTTATTTTTGCATTAAATATCTATGTTTATGAGAGGCAGATACTTATGTATATTGTTGTGTTTGTATGCATTATTACCGTTGTCGGCGAAAAAGAATTTTATTTTTAAACACGTCGATTTAAACGACGTATTTACACAGCCATCGGCAATTTCCATTTATCAAGATGCAAAAAGGGTATATCTGGTTTGGAAATGATAATTTTAATGTGTACGACGGACGAATTGTCCGCTCTTTCCGCCTTTCTGATTATTTGGAAGAGGTCGAAGATAACAATATTCATGGAATTTGTGGAGACGGAGATTCTTGTATTTATATGTTAGCTAACAGGAATCTGGTTCTTTTTTAATCAACGGACGGAAGAATTCCGATTTACTACCGTATTGGCACATGTCTTGGAATACCATCAAGGGACGTTGTTTTTATGCAGATAAGAATGAATTGTACCATTATACACCCAATGGCGTATCGGATAAGGTCTGTACTTTACCTGATTCAACGCTGGTTATTCGGGATCTGCATTTTTAAAGATGGCGGTTGGCTATTGGCTACGACAAAGGGATTGTATCGTTATTCAAACGGTACTTGTTGGAATTTGTTGGAGAATGAATCTATCACTTCTTTGTTTGTGGATAATAGGGGAGGTTGTGGGTCGGTACATTATCCAATGGTGCTAAGGTATTTTTGTGAAGGAGAGTGGGTTTCTTTCGGGAGAATGATTCCGCTTACCCGATTGTCAATAACCAGGTCCGTACTATCAATCAGGATATCAAAGGGAACATCTGGATCGGTACCTATGCCGGTATTACAGTCGTAAGTCCGTCTCTTCAGGATTGTTATCATCTGTCGCATAAAAGAACAGGTTTCCTGGTCGTTGAAGCATTCATCGGTGTATGCGATTTTCAGAGATCAACAGGGAGGTATGTGGGTTGGAACTTATTATGGCGGGTTGAGTTACTTCAATCCGAATACCGACAATTATACATTTTATGACATTTCTCCCCAATAGTCCGGAGAGTTTGGATGGTTTCCTGTTCGGTCAGATGGCAGAGGATATGAATGGCAATTTGTATATAGCTACTGAACATGGACGGCTGAACTGCCTGGACCGTACGACGCAGAAAGTAAAACGTTACGACCCGGTTCTTTCACGTATCCCTTTCTCCAACAACCAAGTCTGTCTGGTATGACGTTGAACATGACCGGTTATATATCGGCACTTTCCTGCATGGCTTATATTGTTATTCTTCCGGGCGTTTGAAACAGTTGGGGACGGATGTATTACAAGATGACGGGCAACAGATTATTATGAATTTGATACCTTGGCAGGGAAATCTGATTGTTATTACGCAGGCTGGGTTATATCAGCTGGATTTGACTACCCAGCAGCTGTCTCCTTTATTTTCAGATCCCGATCTTCTTGACCGCTCTGCAGGGAATCATCCGTTCCGCTTGGTTGGATGACGAAAACAGACTGTGGCTTACTCCTGCCAATAAAGATGTTCTTTGTATTCGGATGGATACCCGGACTGTGGAAGAGATACCGTCGGTGAAGAATATGATTGGAAAAGAAGCCGGTTTTGCATATTACCGGTGACAACAGGGGAAATCTCTATTTTGCCGTGACGGGAACAGGGGTCTTACGCTATGATTTGATGAACGATTTTTGGACATGTTATAATCAGGAACAAGGCCATTTGTTGACTAACGAACCTTTTCGTGCCTTGGTCACTCCTATGGGGCGCTTGCTGGTCACTTCCATACGAGGAATCACCTTGCTGGATATGAAAAACGGGAAAAAGCATGCATACTTTGCTAGGTACTTCTTTTCCGCTACATCGGCTGAATTCCAATTGTGGAATATATTTGTCTCCCAAAGACAGCATGATTTTTTATCGGAGGGGGTGGAAGGCATGATTGCAACGAAAAGAGTCCGGGCTGGTTCCTGTTGATGTGCCTTATTCCATATCGTTCAACAGCTTGTCCGTGAATAATATACCTATCCATCCGTCGGCATCATCGAGTATCCTGAAGGAAGCTGTCCCATATGTTTCCAGCCTAACTCTGCCTCATGACCGGAATAACATCACGTTGGGATTTACTTCGACAAACTACCGGTATGCCGATAAAAACCTGTTCGAATATAAGCTGGAAGGGTTGGATAAACAGTGGACACGTACCCGCCATCAGCAAATAGTGTATACCTCCATACCTCCGGGAAATTATAAGTTACTACTGAGGGAAGCGGGAGACGGCAAACTGATTGCCATGCCTATCCGTGTCCGTCCTCCTTTTTATGCTTCGGTTTACGCTTTTAGCCTGTATGCTTTGTTGTTTTTTCTGTTCCTGGTCTGGCTGATCCGTTTTAACCGAAGCCGTGCCGTGCTGAAAGCTTCACTGGAAATGGAACATAGGGAGAAATTGCGTATAGAGAAACTGAATCAGATGAAGTTGAAATTCTATATCAACATATCGCATGAACTACGCACTCGCTTACGCTGATGGTCAGCCAAGTTGACCTGATTTTGCAGAACTATGACCTGGGTGGTACGTTTCGGGGCAAGCTGTTGAAGGTTCGGCAATATACGGTACAGATGCAGCAACTTATTACGGAAGTTCTTGATTTCCGCCGGCTGGAACAGGGGGAAAATGCCTCTTCTTCATGCAAGCCCGCAGAACCTGGTCGTTTTCATGCGTCAGCTATTCGATTCATTCAAGGACTATGCCGTGATGAACCGGATCCAGTACAGGTTGGAAACGATGGATGAAGAGATACCTGTCTGGTTCGATCCGGTACAGATACGCAAAGTATTTAACAACCTGCTTTCGAATGCGTTTAAGTTTACCCCGAAAGAGGGACTGTCATGGTGAGCATACTTCGTAAAAAGGGAGTTGTGGAGATACGTATCTCCGATACTGGCTCTGGCATTCCCCCAGAGCCAGCTGGCCCATATATTCGAACGGTTTTATCAAGCAGATAATGCGACCGGCGTATCCCCTATCGGGAAGTGGTATCGGGTTGTCACTGACCCAAGAGATAATCATGCAGCATAAAGGGCAGATCGAGGTGAAGAAGAGCGAGTTGGGAGTTGGTACGATCTTTTACGGTTACATTGCGGTTGGGAGACGAGCATCTGACGCCCGAGCAGAAATCGACGGAAGTACAACCAGCCGGTATCCTGCCCGTACAAGAGCTAAAACGAGATGAAATTGTAGGGATACCCGATTTCCTGATCTCATATCTATAAATAAGCTGCCGGATACGAAAGAAACGGAGATGCCGCTTTCCGTACTGCTTGTGGAAGACAATGAAGATTTGTTGCAAGTATTGGAAGAGGCTTTCTCCATCCAATATAAAAGTATATAAGGCGTGTGATGGGGAAGAGGGTATCCGTATGGCAGAGGAGGTGCAGCCGGACCTTATCATCAGCGACGTGATGATGCCGGTATCAGCGGGACAGTGATGTGCCAGCGCTTGAAGCGGAAACTCGAAACGTCGCATATCCCGATCATCTTACTGACTGCCCGTGTCGATCTGGAGAGTGCTTTGGATGGGCTTAAATGCGGTGCAAACGATTATATAATGAAACCGTTCAATATCAATTTGCTCTTGTTGAAATGCCATAATATCATTGCCGACTTGAAAAGTTATCAAACACGTTTCTGTACAGAGGCAGCATCACAACCTGTTGAATTGGCGACCAATCGTTTGGATCAGCAACTTTTGGACGATTCTGTACGGATTATAGAAGAGAATATGGAGAACCAGGATTTCAGTATTGATATGTGGTGCCGTGAAATAGCCATCGGCCGTACTCGTTTGGGGATGAAGATTAAAGCGATAACAGGCCTGACCTTGAATGACTTTATCATCCAGATTAAACTCCGCAAATGTGCCTATTTGTTGGAAACGACCGATTTGACCATTGCAGAGATCAGTTGGAAGACCGGCTTTTCCAGTTCCAGTTATATGGGGAAAAAACTTTAAGGATTATTTCGGTGTCACTCCGTTACAGTACAAGAAAGCGAAGAATGCTTCTTCCTGAAATCAGCAAGAAGAATCCTTTTCTTCCCCCCTCCATGATTTTTAAACTTCATCCTTTACAGCTGTAATGTATTGTATTATATATATTTTTGTGGTGAAGTCTGCCTTTTCTGATTATTTTTATGCTCAGAAGAAGAAACCTTTCGAATGAGTAGGCATCCGTTCCGGAACGGATAGTTATCCACCGGGCAATCGATGCCTATTCGTTTGGGAGACCGTACGCTTTCGAATAATTCACATAGTAGTCCTACCATTAGTCACACTATTGTGCTAGCTATACTGACACAGTAGTGTGACTAATGGTAGGATTAACTATGCTATAAGGTACTGCCCGATAGTGTATAGGGGATCGGACGCAACCTTATAGGGTATGAATCGCCGTCCTTCATCGCAATCATTTGTATTACAATGTAATATAATCGGTGAAGGGTGAAAGTAAAATATATAAAACCCCATTGTAGGAGAGCGTTTTTTTTTCATAAAAAAAGACATTTTTTGTTTGGTTTTATAAGGAATATATCATAGATTATAATGCGTAAAAAGATACCTTATGAGAGAAGTAATGTTTTATTTAGTCCTGTCGCTTTCGTGTCTGGCACTAAGTGCTCAAAAGGTGCCCTGTGACAGCTCGCTTTGTGCACAACAAACGGCAGAGATTGTTGCCGAGAAGTTACAAACGCAGTTGGCCTTGTTTCCGCAAGAAAAAACTTTACCTGCATTTGGACAAACATGTGTATGCACCGGGCGAGCTGGTCCGGTTCAGAGCCTATCTGGTGGATGCCGCTTCGCATCGGTCGGTGACGAAGAGTGGTTATGTATATGTGGAATTGGCTGACCGGGAAGAACGGGTGGTGAGCCAGGCGAAGGTGCGTGCCGATTCGTTACATCTGTTCCATGGTTATTTGTTGCTGCCCGGAAGCGGTGGAGGCGGGTAGTTATCGGGTGCAAGGGTACACGGATTATATGAGGAATACGGGGAATAAAGAGTACCTGTTCCGGCAGACGATTCAGGTGTTGGCAGAAGCATGCCCGATTGCAGAGCAAGAAACGGTACTTTTGGAGCAAAGAAAACTATGTTTTGCAGGTGAAAGAAGTATCGGATAAGATCGCTATTGAGGTGACACAATCGGATCGTGTAGCCTATCCTGCCGATTCTTTGTATCTGTTGTTGCATACGCGGGGTGAACTGCTTTCTTGGACAAGCTGGAAACCGGGGCAGGAACCGCTTTTGTTTGGATAAGGATCGTTTGCCTGTCGGTGTTTCCCAATTGCTTTTGTTGGATGGAAGGAATCGCTTGCTTAGTGAACGGTTGCTTGTCATGAGACAACCTGAGAAGGAACAGATAAAGGTCGAAGCCGAACGGAAAAGGGGAACGGATGACGTTGCATTTCTTTTTTAGTGGATAGTACGCTGATTGCTTCAGATAATTACGTTTCCATAGCGGTAGTGGCGGGCAAGGAGAAAGTTGCAGGTTCTTCAGGCATCTATTCAAATATGTTGTTCACTTCTGATTTGTTGGAAGGGGAGGTGCCTGAGGATGGCCTGTCGGTGATGCGTCAATCTTGGAAGAGGTATGACATGGAAGCTGTATTGAATAACCGCTATGTCGTTCCTTCTATTCCTTATGAGTCGGCTTTGTCGGAAACTGACGATCGGCAGGTAACAACCAGGTTGGATGAAGATGGAAAGCAAAAAGGTTTCTTCCGAAAAGGATTTTCCCGTTATCAACACTATTGTTCCTTTTCTCTTTCTAAGAAGGATATAGAGAGAAGGAAAGCAACGACTACAGATGAGTTGTTGATTCGTTTGCCGGGAATGAGCAAATATCGGAACTATTATCGGGCTTTGTCGGGTGGGGGGCAACGCCTACGGGCAACGGTTGTATGGTGGTGTTCAATGATGAGGTGATGCAACCTTATTTTGATATCAATCAGATAGAGCCTTCTGCTATTACCTTCATGGGGGTTATTGCCGGCCCCTAAGATGGCCATGTTTGGAAGCGAAGGCTCACCGATTGTGGATAGGAATAATTCTTGACAATGGCACCGCAACATGCGTTAGTGATTTCTACCCGTTCTGTGGATGCGTCATCTGAAAAACGTGTAGAGCCGTCGGAGGTTAAAGGAAGGGACAAAGATACGATCTTCTATTGGAATCTGGCGGTAAAAGTTGGAAAAGGAGTTTTCCATATCGTTCGACATGCCCTCATCTCACTCAAACTATCGAGTTGTGTTGGAAGGGATACTGGAAGACGGACGGATTGTTTGTATGGATGCAAAACCGCAGGAAGTAGAAAAAAACATCCAGTTCGTTAAGTACCACCTATAAAATAGTTTATGATGCTTCCCAGAAGGAGAAGAGGAAACAGGGGCTTTTTTTCCCATTCTGATAAATCTGTGCTTTTGCTTATAGATAAGCTGGATTATCTTTTTCTGTGATGTATTTCAGCAAAGAGAGAAGATGCCTGGGTCACGTGTAGAGCTGATGATAACTGGGGGTGGGACATGCTTCAGGGGGTCAACCTATCTGTTTCGAATAAGTATATGGCATACATTTCGGAGGAAAAGTTCAGGGATTTTGCCCGAAGAGTGGTTTCGAGATTTCTATTGCCGATTACTTTTTGATGGAACCACGTTTGAAAGATAAGTATTGTGAATACACGTTACCCATCGGATTCCATCCTTATTGGGAGACAGGAAAAAAGGAGAGGTGACGATAGGTGGTTTTTGGGAAGGCAGATCCTTTATCGATTCGATTATGCCGAGCGTATCGAAATGATGAAAAGTAAAAATGTTTCTTATTTAAGCATTCCGCTTTATAATCAGTTTCAGGAACAAATAGAAACCATTTATTCGAATGTCTTGGGAGATTATTTCGGGGTAATAGATAGGTTGTTGAGTGTATGGATTTATATATCAGATGCAGGCGATATATTGCGTGTCTCTTTAGGAATGGATAAGGCATTGTCGGATCGTATAACCAAAGAGCAGTTTAAACAATTTGCCGACCGGATAAAAGAAACTGTTACTATGTCGGATTATTTTTAAAGTGGAACCGGTTTCAGAGGGTGGTTGTTCTGTGGAACTGATAAGGGTAGGAGATAAGCGGTAATGTGTGGAAAAAGGAAAGCGGTGCCATCGTATGACTGGCACCGCTTTCCTTTTTACACGTTGAATCGGAAGTGCATGATATCGCCATCTTGCACGACATATTCCTTGCCTTCCACACTCATCTTGCCGGCTTCCTTCACGGCGGTTTCCGAGCCGTAGTGGATATAGTCGTCGTATTTGATGACTTCGGCGCGGATAAAGCCTTTTTCGAAGTCGGTATGGATCACACCGGCACATTGCGGGGCTTTCCATCCTTTATGGAAAGTCCAGGCACGACATTCGTCGGGACCGGCGGTCAGGAATGTTTGCAGGTTCAGCAAGCGGTAGGCCGATTTGATGAGGCGGTTCACGCCCGACTCTTCCAGTCCGATCTCCTGGAAGAACATCTGGCGTTCTTCATACGTTTCGAACTCGGCGATTTCGCTTTCGATCTTGGCAGCTACGACCAGGATTTGCGCATCTTCGTCTTTGACGGCTTCGCGCACGGCTTCGACATATTTATTGCCGCTGACGGCACTCGATTCGTCGACGTTGCAGATGTACATGACCGGTTTGCTGGTCAGCAGGAGGAAGAGGTCGTGGGCGATCTTTTGCTCGTCTTTGGTCTCGAAGGTGACCGTACGCGCGCTTTTGCCCTGTTCCAAGGCTTCTTTGTATTTGACTAATACTTCGTAGGCTTGCTTTGGCTTGTTTGTCGCCGCCTGTCTGGGCCTGTTTCTGTACTTTGGCGATGCGGCTTTCGATGGTTTCGAGGTCCTTGATCTGAAGTTCGGCATCGATGATCTCTTTATCGCGCACAGGGTCTACCTTGCCATCCACATGCACGATGTTGTCGTCGTCGAAGCAGCGCAAGACATGGAGGATTGCGTCGGTTTCACGGATATTGGCCAAGAATTTGTTGCCCAGTCCTTCGCCCTTGCTGGCACCTTTCACCAGGCCGGCGATGTCGACGATTTCGACGGTTGTCGGGATCACTCGTTGCGGATGTTCAATTTCCGCCAGTTTGTTCAGACGCTCGTCGGGAACGGTGATTACACCAACGTTCGGTTCGATCGTACAGAACGGGAAGTTTGCTGATTGTGCTTTTGCATTTGATAAGCAGTTAAAAAGGGTAGACTTCCCAACGTTCGGAAGACCTACGATGCCACATTGTAATGCCATAAATTAGTATGTTGTTTTTATTATCTATTCGTATTGTTTCATCTCAGAAGCTGCCGTCCGGCAGACTTTTTCAGCGGGCAAAGATAACCATTCTTTCTTGTATATGTGCAATTTTTCATTTATTGAAGAGGTTATTCATAGTTTCCCATAGATTTCCAACTTGAGTTCGTCTATCAGATACAAATCGCTTCGGCAATGTAAATCGGCTTCTCCATCCTGCAATAATTGAAATGTAAGGGAATGGAAAAATAAATCCCATGGCTTTTTGCGTAAGGTATTTTCATTTGCTCTTGCGAACCCTTTGATGATTCGTGCATATTTCAGTAGCTTTAATGTTCCGACTGCATCCATAACTTTTTTATATCAAATCGATTGCTTCTTTAAATACCAGATATTGCTCCAACGTTCTGCCTGCTCGCGGATAGGGGTTATATAGAAGCCTTTACCAAAGTCTAACTTTTCCCGGGAGAAAGTGAGTTCCGGCCTCTTCACCCCTGCAATATGAACCGTGATAAACAATCATAGAATCTGATTTTCTTTCATTAAGTTGATAATATCTTCTACTATATATTCCCGGCTTTTTGTGTGTGTAGTACATCATAAAACTCGACGATATAGTCTTGCAGAACCCGGTTTTTGCATCATGAGGTCATATATTTCTGTTGCCGGTTTTTGCAGTTCTTCAGCAACGCACATCACACAAAAAACAGCAAATTCCATTTGTCGGGGTGTCATATTATTATATTCTGCATCGCTCATAGATTTTTGTTGTTAATTGGAGTTGACAAAGATAACCACTTTCTTGTATATTCTTCAAGAACAGGGATTATCCAGGGCAACCGCACCAAAATTTCTATTAAAATATGTTTTGTGGCATAAATCATTAAAATATTTCAAAAAAAAAAAGTTGTGTAATTGGGGAATAAAGGTAATCTTGCAGAAAGAAAAGTCTTAACTATGAAAATAGAACCTTAACGACTGGATTTTTTACGTGAAGATTTTGCAAACCAAAGTCTCTTGACTATGATTCGTGAGATCTTATAAGAGGTCTCTTTCCATAAAGAGGCCTCTTTTTATGATTTAGAAAATCAGATTAGTATCCCAATAATTTTCTTAAATAGTTAATATCCAAGGCTGCTTTGTAAAGTCTTCTTTTTAGACTCAGTTTGTCTTTTTTTTGTTCTGATACGATATGTAAAGCTACTTTTCTAAGCACTGACAAGTTTTGCGAGGAGTATCCTTTTTCCTTGCCCTGCAATTATCCTCTTTAAAAGTAACATCCAGGTGCCAATGAAGTTGGTTTTCAATGCTCCAGTGTCCCCTTATCAGCTTTTGAAAGTAAGACGCGCTTAATCCGATCTCATCACTGATATAATATCTGGTTTCATAGGTTGTCTTCCCGTTTATTTCCCGACTTGACTCTATTTTTATAATCGTGCCCAGTCCCCTCCAAGATCGAATAGTTTCCGCAAGCAGATATTCCCTTGCAGGAAGAATGCAGCACTTCCTGACCTCTATCCTTCCATGATCTTTATTTACGCTCGTATCTTTATCAAGGCCGCCGTTTACTTTAAATGCACATTCAATATCTTCATACAGAGATTTCTGATTGCCCTTTACCGACAACAAATAATGGCCTTTCTTATCAAGTATTAAGTCAACGATCTCTCGCTGTGTCCCCATGGCATCTATGGAGACAATCGCCTCTTCAATGTCAATCTCCGACAAGACAGCAGGGATGGCTGTTATCTCTAATTAGACTTGTCTTCTACCTTTCCTTGAGAGATACAGAACCTATTCTCGCTTACCCAAGCATTCAGGATATACAGACCTTTATTTCCTGTGGAAGTCGGAGATGTCCCACCTTGTTTCTTTCCATCTATAACAATCTGCTTTTCTGATAAATCAGACAGGATTGATTTACCATAACTGCGAAGACAATGTTCCAATTCTGATGGTTCAATACGTTGGAATACACGCTCAAACGTATCTTCTGATGGTACACCGTTTGGTAGAGAAAGCAAATCATTCAACATTTCTCCACGCTCTAAAGCAAACAGACGCATATCTTCATAATCTGTTCCGCCTGTCAGATAAGTACACAAACCTATCATTAATATATCTGACAACAAATGTAGACAGCGACCTGTTACACGAGGATCTGTCACTTCTGAAAAATAATTAGAGGTATTCATTTTGCAATGATAAACTTTTTAGAGGAATTTTTGGTGCGGTCGCCCTGGGGATTATCCTGGTTTTTACAGTTAATTTATGCTGCTGCGGAGAAGGCCAGATGCCTGTGACCTGCGGTGTAGAGGGTGCCTTCTTTTTTCGTAAGGGATTTTACGCAGCATTATTTTCCAGATGTAATCGTAGAGTGATATAATCGGTGGGTTTATAGCGTTGTTTTTAATTTGCTTACGTACAAATGTTGTTCTTCTATGTCGTAAGCGACGGCATATAGGTTTTCCTCATGGCTGTCTGTTACCAGGTAGACGACGGGGTTTTTTATCCGGAGGCAGGAGAGTAGCTTTTTCCGCTTTTGTCGAAGACTAATATTCCGTTTTCTTTCATCTGTTTTTCCGACAGGTATTGGCTGAAGGCGTAAATATGTTCTTTTTGCCGGCTGTGATGCATCCGAATCCCTCGTGGTGAAGGCTATCAAATTCGATGCGGTTGTTTACCCTTTGATACAGGAAGTCGGACGTTTGCTTTTCCCATTGTTTGGTCAAGCGCTCGTTTTCGTAAGAATAGGGGAGGCGATGTAACCGAAATAGGTGCTGGCGTATATGAACTGGTTGTCGTGCCGTGCCAGGTGTCCCTGAAAATAGTCGAGGTATTCCTGGTATTGATATTCCGTGCCGGCAACGGGATAATTTCCAAAGAAGTTGATTTCTTTGCTTTGCTTGTCTTTGTCGAAAACACTTAATAGCCCTTTGAGATAAGGGCCGAGACCGACAAACAATTTATCGCCTACCTTGAACGCTTCGCTGGGGGAGAATTTACCTAACCGCAGGCGGGTGAAATCGGCAATCGACATTTCTCCGCGGTCTACAGCGAGTTCGTAATAGACGTTGTTGGCCGGGTTCAGATATTCGAGTCGGGCCTGTAAATTCTTGTCGGGAGATATGACGATGGCGGTGTCTTTCTTCTTTAGCGTATACTGGTTCATTTCTTTGCCTGTAGTCTGAAAGATACGGATGGAGGAGGCATCCTGCGAGTTCAGCAGGCAGAGTAATGTATCGTTCAGCAGATGCAGAGGAGGAGCGAACAGGTCCGGGAGATCGGCCAATACCTCTTCTTCGATTGAGATTTGTGGGACTGCGTATGGGTTGATCTTTTCTAATCTCACTTCCGGCCCTGAGCAACTGCCGGCCAATAAACCTGCGAATAGAACAGATAAAATGTTTCTTTTTAGCCATCTTTCTTTGATTTTTAATGGGACTAAAGATACGAAAAAGTAAATCAAAGGGCAGGTCAATTGCATTGGAATAATTTGTCAATGATGAATCAATGTGTCGGTATGACAATGGGGATGTTATAGGTTCAAATATTATCAAAATTGAGCTATCTAATTATAAACTGGTTGTAACTGGCTCCCCTCTGGAGAGGGGGCAGGGGGTGTGTCATATCTTCACATATATAACTTGTCTTATCACAACCACTTAGCCATTACAGGTTTATTTGCCGTCTGCTTCAGCTGACGGTTTACAAGTTGTTTCTCTCTTTTGGCTTCAGCCACATTTCTCTTAGGATATAGACCTGTAAAAAAATGTGACTAAAGTCCAGAGAAATAGATTATTTACCAAGCCGTCAGCTTCAGCTGACGGCAAATAAACCTGTAACAAGGTCTGTTTTTATTGACTGGCTTTTTAACACACCCCCCTGCCCCCTCTCCAGAGGGGAGCCAGTTACAATCAGTCGCCATAGCAACACACTAAATAGCTCATATTTCTATAATTGGGAAACAGCTATTCCCGGAATCAAATACAAGAGCGTAAATATAAGCCTGTTTGTTATCTGATTCGCTCTCCTTATGAATTGCATGTTATTGCTTTCAGCTTTCAGATGCCCTGGATAGAGTATTTTTCAATGCATCCGGCTGAAGGGATGAAACTGTAAAAAATGTATACGAGAATTCAAGGTTAAATAGCTGCCGGCAAAATATAAGACTTTTGTCTTCAAACATATAAACTTTGTCATCCAAAAAGCTGTCTTGACAATTCGGAACACCTATACTTTTGGGACGGATAACTTCCCGCCGGCAAATAGATAACTAGGGGTTGACGAACGGATAACTATTGGTTGGCAAACGGATGCCTACTTATCGGAATCTACTTCTTGTATAAGGCACCCTTCAGGATGATCCGTTATTTTTAAGTAATTATGTGCAATGAAATCTGAAAGGTGAAGTTTGAAAACTTTATTGGAGGGCGATTTATACAGCGTAGGCTTCGCTTGACGGAGGTTAAAAATGAATCTCATTTCGTTCCGGCAATGCCGGCATCAGTTATCATTGCCTTTCATCCGGCAATGTGACTTTTTAAATTAGTTCTTTCATTTCTTATAAATAGATAAAGGAGGAACTATTACATACCCACTTACCTATTGTATCTTAAGCCCTTACCTGGTAAAAGCTACCCTGTACACCCTAGTCGGTTAGGGTGTACACCTTATCCGGTTACCCTTGTACACCGTAGTTGGTTACCCTGCACAGGCTAGTAATACCAACTAACTACTAATGAGTTAGTTGGTAGTCGCTTTTGAGATAATCGCCAGTAACCTACGAGAGAACACACAGTGACAAGTTCACCACGCCGATACAACTATCGTGCACAACAGTTTACAAGGAACACCCGCCATCTTGTATATGGCATATTCCCAGCATATTAACTCCCGTTTGGTGCAAATAGCAGATAGAAGACTTATTTACCTGTTCACGGAATTCACTTAGTTCAGAATTTATCAGTTGTAAATGCTTCATTTATTATCAGAATTGAATGTTGCGTCGTTGGTAGGGGCGGTTCGCGAACCGCCTTACGATGTTAATGTAAGCCTGTAAGGCTTTAACAAATCAGCCCAGGGTTTAACCCTGGGTTTATGAAAACTCGCTCTTGTCTTTCCGCCCTGTAGGGGTGGTACAAGATAAATATCAACCATTTCCTTCTTGTCGCACCCTTACAGGGTGCCTCAGAAAAAGAAGGATTCAAGGGAACCCAGGGTTCTAACCCTGGGCTAGTTTGTTACAGGCCTACAGCCTGAAGGCACCGTCACTAATTGGTTCATCCTATAATTAGCAGATAGTTCAATTATTTCTAAATTGACACATTGGCATATTGCCACATTGGCTCAATTTTTCTATAATTGCTATATGTTATAAGACCTCTGTTTAATGTGCCTCCAGCCAGTTCTTCCCTTCACCGCAGTCGGCGATCAGGGGACTTGGAGCTGGATGGCGTTTTCCATTTCTTCGAGGACGATCTGGCGTACTTTTTTCCTGCTCGTCTTGGCAGACATTGAAGTTGAGTTCGTCGCACCTGGAGGATCATTTTGCTTTTCAGGCCTTCTTCTTCGAAACGGTTGTAGATGCGTACCATCGCTACCTTGATGATGTCGGCAGCGCTACCCTGGATAGGGGCGTTGATCGCATTTCGTTCGGCATAACCGCGTACGATGGCATTGTGCGAATTGATGTCCGGCAGGTAACGTTTGCGTTTGAATATCGTTTCGACATAGCCTTTTTTTTCCTTTTGCGATGCGGATACTCTCGTCCATGTAATCGCGGATACCCGGGTAGCTTTTGAAATAACCTTCTATAAGCTCTTTGGATTCTGCCCGGGGAATGTTCAGCCGTTCGGCAAGTCCGAATATGGAGATACCGTAGATGATCCCGAAATTGGCCGTTTTTGCCTTTGCGGCGCATGTCGCCGGTCACTTCCTCTACCGGGATGCCGTATATCTTGGCGGCTGTGGCGGCATGAATGTCGGCTCCGCTGCGGAAGGCTTCTATCATGTGGGCATCCTGGCTCAGATGGGCCATGATGCGAAGTTCGATCTGCGAATAGTCGGCCGAGAAGAAGGTGCAATCTTCGTTGTCGGGGATGAATGCTTTACGGATCTCACGTCCCAGTTCGTCGCGGATAGGGATATTCTGAAGATTCGGATTCGTCGAACTCAGGCGGCCGGTAGCCGTGACAGTCTGGTTGAACGAGGTATGGATCTTGCCGGTTTCGGGTTGATCAGTTCGGGTAGGGCATCGATATAGGTGCTGAGCAGTCTTCAGCCCTCGATATTCGAGCAGCTTTCCCACAACGGGATGTTTGGAACGCATTTTTTCCAGTATTTCTTCACTCGTGCTATAGCTGCCTGTCTTTGTCTTCCTCGCTTTCTCTTCTATCTTGAGGTGATCGAAAAGGACTTCGCCCACCTGTTTGCTGGAATTGATATTGAATTTGCCGCCGGCCAGTTCGTAAATCTCTTTTTCCAGGGTTGTTGAGTGCGGCGGTCAGTTCTTCCGATGACTGCTTCAACGCAACCGTGTCGAGCTTGACGCCTGTCGCCTCCATTTCTACCAATACATATATTAAAGGCATCTCGATGTCGAAGAAGAGCGACTCGATGCCGGCTTTCTTCAATTCGGGGGCAAAAAGTTTTTGAGCTTCAGGGTGACGTCGGCATCTTCGGCGGCGTACTCGGCGATCTGGGCGAGAGGGACGTCGCGCATGCAAAGCTGGTTTTTTTCCCTTTCGGACCGATCAGCTGCGAGATGGGGACGGGTTTATATTTGAGATATGTTTCCGCCAGGTAATCCATCCCGTGACGAAGTTCCGGGTTCAGCAGGTAGTGGGCGATCATCGTGTCGAATAACGGACCGGCCACGCGGACTCCGTATTTGCGGACGAACGATAATATCGAATTTGATGTTTTGTCCGATTTTCTGTGATTTGCGATTTTGGAGGGCAGGGGAGAAGTGGGTAACAATTTTCACTGCTTCTTCCTTGTCGGCCGGAACAGGGACGTACCAGGCCTCGTTTTCCTTCACGGCGAACGACATTCCGACCAATCCGGCCTTCAATGGATCTATACCATCTGTTTCCGTGTCAAAAGCAAAAAAATCCTGTTCGTTCAAAAACCGCCCTAATTTATTCATTTCTTCCTCAGTATCAACAGGTTTTATATACATGAAGAGTCGTTTTTAAGCTCGCGAGAGTCGAATATTTTGGAACACTCGTGGGGGCTCTTCGGGCGCAAATTCTTCAAAAAAGCCTTGAATTGCCTTGAACAGGGCCTTTTTTCTTTGCCACCGGTTTTGCTGGGCCGGTGGGGACTCCGTTTTTTTTCCTCTTCGCCTGTCATTCTGTTAATAAATGTTCTGAATTCTAGTTCCGTGTAAATCTCTAGGAGACGTTCCTCGTTCGGTTTTTCACGGATGCATTTCACGGCATTGAACCGGATCGGTACATCCGTCTTGATCGTTGCCAGGAATTTGGAGAAGCGGATCTGTTCCATGTTCTCCGTCACTTCTATTTGGAGGGAGCCTTTCAGCTTGTCGGTATTCTCCAACAGATTTTCGATCGTTCCGAATTCGGCCAATAATTTCTGGGCGGTCTTTTCACCGACACCCGGACATCCGGGGATGTTGTCGGAACTGTCGCCCATCAGTCCTAAAAGGTCGATCACTTGGTCGACGGATGTCAGGCCGTATTTGTCCAGTACTTCGGGTACGCCCATAATCTCGTAGTCACCGCCGAAGCGGGGGCGGTACATGAATATATGTTCGGATACCAACTGGCCGTAGTCTTTGTCAGGTGTCATCATATAAACTTCGAAACCTTCTTTTTCGGCTTGCTTGGCAACCGTGCCGATAACATCGTCGGCTTCATAGCGCGGAACTTCCAGTATCGGGATGTTGTAGGCTTCTATGATATCTTTGATGAAAGGGACCGACTTGCGGATATCTTCCGGCGTCTCTTGCCGTTGCGCCTTGTACTGTTCGTAGGCTTCGTGGCGGAAAGTCGGACCTTTCGGGTCGAAGCCTACCGCGATATGTGTCGGGTTCTCGCGTTTCAGGACGTCTTCCAGGCTGTTGATAAAACCGAAGATAGCAGAAGTGTTCATGCCTTTGGAGTTGATACGCGGATTCTTAAGAAATGCGTAGTACGACCGATAGATCAGTGCATACGCGTCTATGAGGAATAGCTTCATCTCTTTTAACACGTTTTAGTGTGACAATTGTCGGTAAATGTACGAAAAAACTCGCTTACTCGATACTTTTTGTTACTTTTGCGCATCTTAGGATCAATTATGAAGGATAGAAGTAAAATAGAACAACCGGTTGCCGTAGAGTTTAAACGTTTTAATGATGAGTTTGCTGCTTCGCTGCGAAGCGAAACGAATCGTTTGCAATCGGCTATTGACCAGATACTGAATGCGAGCGGAAAACATGTCCGCCCCTTATTAGTACTTTTGACGGCTAAAGCATGTGGGCAGGTAACGGATAATACGATCAATTCGGCTGTTCTGTTGGAACTGCTTCATACTGCCACACTGATTCATGATGATGTGATCGACGAGACAAAACAGCGTCGCGGGGTTCCTTCCTTGAATGCCATATTCGATAACCGCATTTCTGTCTTAGTGGGCGATTATGTCCTTTCCACCGCGTTGATCCGTTCCATCCGGACAGGTAATCTGCAAATCATAGGTATTGTTTCCAATCTCCGGACGCGATCTTTCTGGAAGGGGAGATCAAGCAGTTGGAAACGGCCGAAGAAAGCATCATCGACGAATCCTGCTATATGCAGGTGATACGGAAAAAGACGGCCATGCTGCTTTCCGCTTGTGCCGAGATCGGTTCCATTTCTGCCGGAGCATCCGGTGAGATGGTGGGAAAATGCCGTGAGTTCGGTGAATATTTAGGTTACTGTTTCCAGATCAAAGATGATATCTTCGACTACTTCAAAGAAGCGAATATCGGCAAACCGACCGGCAACGATATCCGGGAGGGAAAGGTCACGCTCCCCTTGCTGCACGCGTTGCAGACGGGTAGGAGAGAAGAGGCAGAACATTGCCTTCATATCATAAATGAAAAAGACTTTACCACAGAGAATATAGATTTGCTGATTGATTTTGCGAAAGCGAACGGGGGAATCGAATATGCTGAACAGCGTATGCAGGTATATCATGACAAAGCGGTCGAGGTTTTGATGACACTTCCTGAATCGGAAGCACGCGAAGGTTTGCTGCTGCTTGCCGATTACATCGTAGAGCGCCGTAAATAGATTTTCGCGTATTTACTGTCACTCTATCACTTTTTTTCTTGCATCCTTTGTATATCAACATGTATTGAGTGTGATAGATGCCCTTTTCATCTATCACTCCTGTGTCACTCTCTATCACACTTTTCTTTTTCATTTAATACGTTATTGGTTGAAAATCAATTTGATAAATATGCCGAAGGAAATTTAGGTTTGCTGCTTTATTATCAGTATCTTTGCCAGATATTACTTAAAAACAGTGACTATGACAAAAAAGAAGCGATTAAGCTCTTCGAAGAGCGTAAAGTCCGGACCGTTTGGGACGATGAACTGGAAAAATGGTACTTTTCTATTGTAGATGTAATAGGTGTGTTAACCGACAGTCCTGATCCTCGAAATTATTGGAAAGTATTGAAAAATCGGTTGAAGAAGGAGGGAAATGAAACGGTTACAAATTGTAACCAGTTGAAATTGGTTGCCGAAGATGGAAAGAAACGTCTTACCGATGTTGCCGATACCGAACAACTTTTCCGCCTGATTCAATCTGTCCCTTCTCCCAAAGCCGAACCTTTTAAAGGGTGGATGGCGCAGATTGCCAGTGAAAGAATCGATGAATTGCAGGATCCTGAATTGACGATAGATCGTGCTATGTGGGAATATAAACGTTTGGGATACTCTGACAGCTGGATCAATCAACGATTAAAAAGCATTGAGATCCGTAAGAATCTGACGGACGAATGGAAGCGTTGTGGAATGGAAGAAGGGGGTACAGTTCGCTTTTTTTGACCGATATTATCACAAAGACTTGGTCTGATAAGACAACGAAAGAATATAAGGCGTATAAGGGGCTTAAGAAAGAAAACCTCCGGGATAATATGACTAATACGGAGTTGATCTTGAATATGCTTGCCGAAGCCTCCACAACGGAACTTTCGCAAGTAAAGAACCCTCAAAATTTCGATGAAAACGCCTCTGTAGCGATGGAAGGCGGCAAGGTCGCCAAAGTGGCCAGGCAGCAATTGGAAAGTCAGTTGGGACGTTCTGTTGTCTCTCCCTTGAATGCGCATAGCACCTTGGAAAAACTTCCGGAAGATACAGAGAAAGATGAATAAACTGCTTATATAAACACGACGACACCCGGATGTAGGCGATCCCTGCATCCGGGTGTTCGTTTAAAAGGTAGATCCGGGTGTAGCAGGTGGGAACATCCGGGTGTAGCCGAATTTATGTCGTTATCTTTGGAAGAAAAGACTATGGGTTTGTGAGAAATATCCCGTTGCTTTTCTTCTTATTTTCCCAGACGGTGTTCGATGTCTTCCACCAAACTGCTGGCTCCTATGCGGAACAGGTCTTTATTCAACCAATCGTTTCCTAATACTTCCTTGACGATGGTATAGTAGCGGACAGCCTCTTCTGCCGTGCGGACACCGCCTGCAACTTTAATACCGACACGTTTTTCCCGTGATGGAATGGTGTACTTTTTCAAGACTTGGCACATCGTGTAAACGGCTTCCGGAGTGGCTCCCGGATAACCTTTCCCTGTCGATGTCTTGATGAAGTCCGCACCGGAATAGACTGCGAGGACAGCCGCCTTCTGAATGCTTTCGGGAGTCTGGAGAGCACCTGTCTCAAGGATGACCTTCAGTTTGGCATCACGGCAGCTTTCTTTGATCTCTTGAATTTCTTCGCTAAGTTCGTCATAATTTTCTTCGAGGAAATAGCCTAAGTTCATGACAACGTCGATTTCATCGGCTCCCTGCATGACGGCCATCGCTGTCTCGGCAATCTTTATTTCCATGAAGGTCTGCGAGGAAGGGAAACCGCCTGCTACGGACGCAATCTTTACCTCCTGTGCGGAGAGGGCCTCTTTTACCGTCTCAACAAACAGGGGATAGGTGCAGATGGCGGCAACGTTGGGTACGTCGGGGCGGGTTCCTTCGAAATCGTTCACCTTGTCGACCAGTTTCCAGATGCTCTCTTTCGTGTCGATACTGGTGAGGGAAGTCAGGTCGATGAAACCGTGAATCTGCTTCAAAACGTCGGGAGTGAAGTTGTCGTTCCCATGTTTTCCGAGCAGTGTCTTTACCCGTCCGGTCACTTCTTCCGTTGTGCCGGCCGCCTCGAATTTGGCGAATGCTTGCTGGTATTTATTGGTGTGGAGATGTTCGGTGTCTTCATCATGATGGTGATGTCCGCATCCACATTCGTGATCGTGTTCGTGTACCATAATCTTATAGTTTTTTATTGTTTATATGTCGTTCTTTATCCCGGTTCGTTTTCTTTTTGCAGGTTCTTTTCGAAAGCAGCCGTCAGGTCGACGCCTGTCTGGTTGGCAAGGCAAAGCAATACCCATAGGACATCGGCCATTTCATCGCCTAAATCGCGGTTTTTGTCGCTTTCCTTGAACGATTGTTCGCCGTAGGTGCGTGCCATGATGCGGGCCAGTTCGCCGACTTCTTCGGTCAGAATGGTCATATTCGTCAGTTCGTTGAAGTAGCGGACACCATACGTTTTGATCCAGCTGTCCACCTGCTCCTGTGCCTGTTTAAGCGTAATTTCTGCCATATCTTTTCATTCTTTGTTTTGTGAGTCGATCCAGATCGTGACAGGCCCATCGTTCACCAGTTCCACTTTCATGTCGGCGCCGAACGTGCCGGTCTGTACTTCCTTTCCGATCTGCAGGCCCATCTCGGCGCAAAAAGCTTCGTACATCGGAATGGCTATGTCCGGTTTGGAGGCATGGATATAGGAAGGGCGGTTTCCCTTCTTTGTGGAGGCGTGCAGGGTAAACTGGCTGACCACCATCACTTCGCCTTCCGTTTCGACGACAGAACGGTTCATAACGCCGTTTTCATCGTCGAAAATGCGCAGGTTGGCAATCTTCTTGCACAACCATTCGATATCTTCCTGCGTGTCGCGGTCTTCAATACCGACCAGTACGAGCAGACCTTTCCCGATTTTGGATTTCAGCTGTCCGTCTATGGTTACGGAGGCATGCTGTACCCGTTGTATCAATGTTCTCATATCTTTATTTTAAACCATTTAATAATGCTTTTGTTTTGGCTTCTCCGATTACCTCTTTCAGTTCGTCGAAGCCGGCTTCACGTATTCGTTTTACGCTCTTAAAATGACGTAAAAGTAATACTTTTGTCTTTTCTCCGATCCCATTGATGCTGTCCAGTTCGGATTTTTGTCTGGCTTTTGCTGCGCTTATCCTTGTGGAAAGTGATGGCGAAACGATGCACCTCGTCCTGTATTTGCGTGAAGAATTTGAACATGAAACTTTGTATCGGCATGCCGATCGTTTCGGGAGGGAAGCCGAACAGGAGTTCCGAAGTCCGGTGTTTCCCGTCTTTTGCCAGCCCGGCTATCGGAATGTCCAAGTGCAGTTCGTCCTGGATCACTTCGCGTACGACTTCCATTTGCCCCTTTCCACCGTCGGTGATGATCAGGTCGGGCAGGGGGAGTCTCTTCGACGATGGCACGCTGGTAGCGGCGACGTACGACCTCTTTCATGGAGGCATAGTCGTCCGGGCCGACAACCGTTTTGATGTTGTATTTCCGGTAATCTTTTTTCGATGGTTTCGCCATTTTGAAGACAACGCAGGCAGCCACGGCATCGCTTCCCTGTATGTTGGAGTTGTCGAAACACTCGATATGAGCCGGTAATTTGGGGAGATGGAGCGTCCTGTATCTTCTTTTAAAAGACGTGTGCTGCGTTGTCCGGGTTCAGTTTCTCCGCTTGTTTTTAATCGGTCTACCTTAAATTGCTTTTACATTCATTTCGGATAGTTCCAGCAACTTCTTTTTATCGCCACGCTGTGGAACCGTAAAGGTTACATTACCTAATTCCATTTCCATATCAAAAAAGGAACGATGATTTCGCGTGCAGTGCTTTTAAAGCGGTTGCGCATTTCTACGATACCCAGGCTGAGCAGTTCTTTCTTTGGTTTCGTCCAGCCGTTTTTGTATTCAAAAGTATAAGCCTGTACGATCGCCCCCGTTTCCAATATGCATGAAATTGATATAAGCCGACTTCTCATTCTCTGCAAAAGAGAATACATCTATATTATGAAGCATAGGCGTAACTACTGTCGATTTTGCCCGGTAGTTTTCTGTTACTTCGTATTTCTCTTTTATTTTTGAGCTTCTTCAAACTTCAGTTCTCCGGCCAAAACCTGCATTTCTTCGTAGAGGTGTTTGCTGATTTGGGAGATATTTCCGCGAAGGATTTCCTTTATTTCGGAAATGTTTTGCTGGTATTCTTCCATAGATTGCAAACCTACACAAGGCCCTTTGCAACGTTTGATATGTATTCCAGGCAGACCTCGTATTTCCCGCTGCGATAGATTCCGGTGTCAATGGGTATTTGCAGGTACGTAACGGGTAAAGTTCCTTCAGCATTTGAAGCATGACTTTGGCAGTGTATACGGACGGGTAGGGACCGTAATACTGTGAGCCGTCCTTTACTTATATTCGGGTCTGGAATATGCGGGGAAAGTATTCGTTCTTTACGGTAATGGAAGGATACGTTTTGTCATCCTTCAGCAGGACGTTATACCGGGGACGATACTGTTTGATCAGATTGTTCTCGAGCAGCAAGGCATCCTCTTCCGTATCGACAACAATATATTTGATGTCGCGTATCTGCTTGACCAGTACACGTGTTTTGTTGCTGTCGTGTTCTTTGTTGAAATAGGAGGAAACGCGACGCTTCAGGTTCTTTGTTTTACCTACATAAATGATCGTTCCCTTTGTCGTCGAAGTACTGGTAGCAACCAGGCTTATCCGGCAAGATAGAAAGTATCGATTTTTATATGTTTCTCCGTCTCTGAACTCATCTTGTTTAACTGTTTCTGTCCTATACCCAGTGTTTTAGCTTCTTTTACCTAAAGTAAATGTTTCACGTGGAACAATTCGCGTTTTATCTTCCGAGGAGCACCAGCAGGATATTTATATCGCTGGGGGAGATGCCTGGAATACGGCTTGCCTGCGCAATCGTATCCGGGTCGATCTTCGTGAGCTTTTTGCCTTTGCTTCGGTCGATAAAGACTGGATCGAATTGTAGTCGAATTTACCTTTGATATGGATATTTTCCAAGCGGTTTATTTTCTCTGCGATGATCTGTTCGCGCCGGATATAACCGCTATACTTGATCAGGATTTCTGCTGCTTCGATAATCTCTTCTTTACGTGAAGCAGGAACCTTTGTCTAACTCTGTGCGGAGTGTGGGGACGAGGGTGGCAACGCTCTCCAAAGTGAGTTGCGGACGAAGGATCAGGTCGATCAGTTTACAGCCGTGAGCGAGTGGGGGTAGTGCCCAGCTTTTCCAATCCTTCATTTATGTATTGTGACTTTACGGAATAGTTTTCTGCAAAGTTGATAATAGCATCCCTGTGTTCTTTTTCTCTGTCAGCAGGTCGTAGCGGTTTGTTTAGCCAAACCTATTTTGTAGGCTTTTTTCTGTCAGGGCGCATATCGGCATCATCCTGACGGAGCAGGATGCGATATTCGGCACGGAGGTAAACATACGGTACGGTTCGTCTACGCCTTTTGTGACAAGATCGTCGATCAGTACGCCGATGTAGGCTTCGTCGCGTCCTAAAACGAACGGATCTCCGCCGTGGCAATTGATATGTGCGTTTATGCCGGCTATCAATCCTTGTCCGCCTGCCTCTTCGTAACCGGTTGTACCGTTAATTTGTCCGGCAAAGAACAGGTTACGGATTTGTTTTGTTTCCAGGTTATGATGTAATTGCGTCGGATCAAAGAAATCGTATTCGATTGCATATCCCGGGCGGTAAATCTGAATATCTCTGAATGCAGGGATTGCTTGCAGCGCACGCAACTGGATGTCTAATGGGAGAGAGGAGGAGAAGCCGTTCAGATAATACTCCTGTGTTGTTTCGCCTTCCGGTTCCGGAACAGTTGATGCTGGGTTTTATCTGCAAATGTTACGATCTTTGTTTCGATGCTGGGACAATAGCGCGGGCCGATACTCTGAATTTGTCCGTTGTACAGGGGAGAGTCGGGAGGCCTTCACGCAAAATATCATGACATGCTTCGTTTGTGAAAGTCGTCCAGCAGCTAAGTTGTTTTAACGGGCGCGGCTGAAAATCGAGATAAGAGAATTTATGGAAGTCGTTTTCTCCGGGCTGTTCCGCCATTTCATCGAAGTGCACGCTGCGTGCATCGATACGCACAGGTGTTCCGGTCTTCATCCGTTCCGATTTAATTCCCAGAGAAACCAGTTGTTCCGTGAGTCCCGTTGCTGCCGGTTCCGAGATGCGTCCACCACGTAATTGTGTACGTCCGATATGCATTAGGCCGTTCAGGAACGTTCCGTTTGTTAAGACTACGCTCTTTGCCCGGAATTCTACATTCATATTAGTTTTTACACCACAGACTGTATCTTCCGTCCAGCATTATTTCGCGGACAGTATCCTGCCAGATATATAAGTTCGGAAGGTTCCCCTCCAGTATTCCCCGCCAGCAATCAATAAAATGAATACGGTG
>VOFJ01002522.1_pt1 | contig 44503 bp, 40 predicted proteins | sample 5384081 | NCBI WGS metagenome assembly VOFJ01 (sample SAMN12384729, study PRJNA508395) | human gut metagenome | isolation source: healthy gut I | host: Homo sapiens
ATTTACACTTGAGTTATTTTTTTAATTGAAAAAAATGAGCTCCATTTTCCCTGGTATTTTTTGTAATAAAGTTAAAGCCTTGCCTTCAAACAGCAAGTTTAAAGGCAATTTCACTTCTGTACCTGTTTTGACAGAGTCAAAGATTAGCCATAATTTTCCATCCATTTTTACGATATTTTTCTCATTCAAATTCACAAAATCAGAATACCGCAATCCCGTATAGCAGCAAAATAAAAATGCATCAAGAGTATGTTCCAGACAACTATTTCTTCCTATCAAAGACACTTCTTCTAATTTTTTCATTTCTTCCGGTAATAAAAAAACATGCTTTCCTTCTTTCATTTTAATTTTATATCTTCTGAAGGCATAGTTATTGGGATCAATGTATCCTTTATTAATTGCAGCATTAACAAAAAAGATTTCAAATGCTTCATATGCTTGGCTACTGTATTTGTTTGATAGCCAGAATCATAAAGAAATTTTTCAAAATCTGTAACGAAATTATAGGTTAAGTCTTCAAACTCAATTGTCGGTTTGAACGATTGTAAAAGGGATATTGTTGTTAAATGGTTGCGCTTAGTGCTATCTTTTTAGCTGAGAAGACATTATTTCTTTACGCGCAAACCCTAAAAATGAAGCATCTGTATTCGATTTGAACTCTTCTTTTTATGAGGCTTAAGGTTATTGTCTTTCCTTGCCTCCACAAACTTAATTCTCTTTTCTCTAATTCTATAATAAATTCATTAAGCATGCCATTCAGCGCATCTTGGTTAGGATGATCTTTGATGATTTTCCTTTTTACATCCCATTGTTCTGGCCGTAAATAAACATGCGTAGAAAAATACACTTTCTTTTTATTCAAGTAAGCTTCAACTTGGACTAAAGCGGTTCCTCTGTCATTTAAACTTTTTTTTCGATTGTAAACGAAACGATAACTGATTTTCCTCATAATTTAATTCTTTAATTGAAATTCTATAATAAGACGCAATAAAGAAAAGTAGAAAAGCATTATCCTACTATTTTGTTCTCATCTTTATATTTATTAGGCGATTTGTTAACGTTTATAGGTTAATGTATGTTTATATGGTCAGTTATAATTTGAAAGTTTCTCTTTTTAATGACTTAAAAAAAGAATAAACATGAGGTTTATTTTCGTCTTTTGTGAGTTTTAAATGCCCAAAAGCATAAAAATATAGCAGTTTAGTATGATTTTTACAATAATTTGTTTGAGATTACAATTTTATTCATACCTTTGCAATTTGTTAGAGTGAATGAATTTATATTAATCTAAAGTTAAACTTTAAGAGAGAATTTTATGAAAAGAAAATTTATGCTGTTATTGACCTGTCTTTTTGTAGGTATAGGTTTGGTAACCGCTCAGGTCACGAAGGTAACAGGTACTGTTATCTCGGAAGAGGACGGATTACCCGTAGTTGGCGCCTCTATTTTAGTGAAAGGTACTGCTGTAGGTACTGTTACTGACATGGATGGTAAATTTACATTATCAAATGTTCCAAGTTCCGCAAAGACTTTGGTAGTTTCCTTTATCGGAATGGCTACACAAGAAGTGGCTATAAAACAGACTGTTAACATCACTTTAAAATCTGATACAGAGATGCTTGACGATGTGGTAGTTGTAGCTTATGGTACTGCGAAAAAGTCATCTTTTACAGGTTCTGCGACTGCTGTTAGTGGAGAAAAAATAGCAAAAATGCAGGTTTCTTCAGTATCTAAAGCCTTGGAAGGTGCAGCAGCAGGTGTACAAGTAATCAATACCAGTGGGCAGCCTGGAGAAAATGCTAAAATAAGAATCCGTGGTATTGGCTCTTTTAGCGCATCATCGGCTCCTTTATACGTAGTTGATGGTATGCCTTATGACGAAGAGTCGGTTAATGCATTAAATCCTGCCGATATTGAAAGTATGTCTATATTAAAAGATGCTGCATCTGCAGCCCTTTATGGCTCACGTGCAGCAAATGGTGTTGTTGTGATGATTACTACTAAAAAAGGTATGGTAGATAAATCCAAAGTTACTCTTGATGCACGCTGGGGAGTAAATACTCGTGGTGTTCCAGAATATGATATCATGAAAGATCAAAGAGAATACGTACTAACAGCCTGGAATACTTTAAAAAATCAATCTACAGGTGCAGAAGCTTCCGAAGAATTAATAGGTAGCATTGGATACAATCCATTCATCGGTGTAGCTAATAATGCCATGGTTTCAGCAGATGGCGTAGTTAGTTCTGCGGCTCTACGCCATAATGACGATTGGGCTGATGCCGCATTACATAATGGTATGCGTCAGGAATATAATTTGAGTCTGCAAGGTGGTAACGCTAAGACAACTCATTTTTTATCATTGGGATATTTGAAAGATGAAGGAATCTTAAGACATACTGACTTTGAACGTATTTCAGCACGTGCCAATATTAATCATACTGTAAATAAGTTTATTGATATCAATGGTAATTTGGCTTACGCAAGAGCGGAAAAAAATGCAGGCCAGTCACAAAATGCTAGTTTGTCTAATTACTCTAATGCTTTTATGTTCACTCAGCAAATCGCTCCCTATTTATCCTGTATATGCGTATGACGAAAACGGAAATCGCATATATGACGAAGAAGGCAACACTGTTTATGATTTTGGTGATGGTACATATAGTACACGTATGGGCGGTTTCAGTAATCAAAATGTTGCAGCTAATTCTGGGTTGGATGTGCATCAGACTTTGAATGACAATTTTAATGGCCGTGGTACTATTAACATTAATATTATTGATGGTTTAAAAGCGACTGCTAACATTGGTTATGATTTAATGAATCAAATCCGTACAGACCATATGAATCAGTTATATGGGGATGCTGCTAATGTGAATGGTCGTACTTATAAATATAATCAACGTATTGAATCGTTTACAGCAAATCAACTTTTAACTTATAGTAAAGCATTTGGCCATCATAATATTGACATAATGGCTGGTCACGAATCTTATTCATATACACTGAAATATCAGTATACTCATAAATACAATTTTTTATACTATTGGAAATCCTGAGTTCAACAATGCCATAACTATGAGTGATATGAATTCATATACACAAGAACATAGTATGGAAAGTTTCTTTGGTCGTGTAAACTATGATTTTGATAACAAATATTATCTATCTGCAAGTATTCGTTCAGATGAATCGTCCAAATTCCATCCTGATCACCGCCGTGGTACTTTTTGGTCTGTCGGAGGTTCTTGGAGATTAACACAGGAAGTTAGTTTTTGAAAGATGTGGAATGGTTGTCTAATCTTAAACTAAAAGCAAGTTATGGAACACAAGGTAATGATGGAATTCTTGATATAAATGGTTATGTAGTCTATCAACCATATCTGAAGCAATATTCTGTAACCAATAATAACGGAGATTTCTCTGTAGTCGAAACTTATCGTGGAAATAAAGATTTGACTTGGGAAAAAAGCAAAAATTTAAATATCGGTTTGGAAGCTGCTTTTCTTAATAACCGTTTGAAACTAGAAACTGAATATTTCTTGAAGAAGACTTCGGATATGTTGTACAATATGCCTTATCCCATTTCTTCTGGAATTTCTTACGTTCCAATGAACCTGTTGGATATGCAGAATAAGGGGATTGAATTTACTATTTCTGCCACCCCAATTCAAACAAAAGATTTTATATGGAATTTATCTTTTAACGGTACACATTATAGCAATAAGATTTTGAATCTTCCAGAAGACAAAAGAGAGAATGGAATTATTCATGGTACTGCTTCTTTGTTCCGCTTAATGGAAGGAGGGTCTATTTATGATCTTTATACGTATGAATATGCAGGTGTTAATCCAGAGACAGGAGCGGCACAATGGTATATGGATGAGAAAGATGCTAATGGCAAGGTGACCGGAAGGACCGTAACTGAAGACTATACTCAGGCAAGCAAATATGAATTAGGTTCTACTTTGCCCGATTTCCAAGGAGGTTTTTCAACTGATTTTGCATACAAAGGAATCGATCTTTCTATAGCTACAAACTTTCAAATTGGTGGAAAGATATATGACAGCATGTATTCTTCTTTCATGCATGCGGGAAGCAATATTGGCAGCAACTGGCATAAGGATATCTTGAATGCTTGGACTCCGGAAAACAAAAATACAAATGTGCCTATAATGGATGGTGCGCAAAATAGTAATAGCCAATCTTCACGTTTCTTGATAAATGCATCATTCTTTAACATCCGTAACATTTCATTAGGATATACTTTCCCGAAAGAATGGATGAAAGCAATATCAGCAAGCAGTGCACGTATTTACGTATCTGCCGATAATGTAGCTTTATTCTCTAAACGTAAAGGTATGGACCCACGCCAATATGCTTATGGATATTCGGCTGCTAATTATTCTGCGATTCGTACTTTATCATTCGGCATTAATTTGAACTTTTAAAAGAATAGAATTATGAAATATACAAAATATTTAGCAATATTGGCTGCAGCGTTTATGATGGGATCTTGTAGCGATGACTTTTTGGACAAGGAACCTTCAGAAAATGCATCAGAAGACCAAATTAAAGATTTGCTTGATAAAGATCCTACAGCTATTCAAGCATATATTACAGGATATTACAAAAATATGTTTTCTCCGGAAGCACAGCAAAGTCATGATGATTTCGGATTAAAGGCATTTGAATTGGCTACAGACTTGATGGGAGATGATATGGCATATATGACTTCACACTTCTTCGTATATGATTATCTGCTTGACAACCGTGCTTCAAGTTATCGTCGTACGACCACTTATTGGCAAGAATTATATGCTGTAATCAGTGGTGCAAATGAAGTAATCAGCGGTCTGAAAGAACAAGCGGATAGCGGTGATGAGAGTGTTGAGAAGATGTTGGGACAAAGTTACACCATACGTGCTTACTGCTATTTTTGGTTAATAAACATGTACCAGCAACCTTATGAATGGAATAAAGATAAATTAGGTATTCCTATTTATACTGAATCTGAAACCAAATTGAATCGTGTTCCTGTAAGTGAGGTCTATGAACAGATATTAAGTGATATAGATAAAGGATATAATTATTTGAAAGGAAAAGGAATAGCCAAGAAAGATGAATTAAATGAATATGCAGCAGCTGCTATTTATGCAAACATTCTTTCATTTGTTAATGATTATCCCGATCAATGGAATGAAGTTGCTAAATACGCAAAATTGGCTATTGAAGGTGGCTCACTGATGAGTGAAAAAGAATTACTTTCCGGCTTTAATGACCTTTCTTTGAGCGAAGTGTTATGGGGGCTGATATTAATGGTGAAACAAATACATTCTACGCTTCATTCATGAGTCAAGTTGATCCTTACGGCCCGGGATATGGTGGTAATTTAGGAAATTACAAAATGATTTCCAGTGATTTGTATGAAAAAATTTCAGATAATGACATTCGTAAAAAATGGTTTGGAAGTTGATTTGGGAGAAGCAAATACTCATTATAAAGTAAGACAATATGTGCAGCGCAAATTTATTGATATAGGTTCTACCGCGCCTGGTTTTACTCCTACAGGTGATACTTTTTGCTCTGACTATATTTATTTGCGTACTGGTGAAATGTATTTTGTAGCTGCAGAAGCATTATATAGGGCAGGGAAAGAAAATGAAGCCAAAACAATGCTGACTACGATTATGAAAACTCGTAATCCAAAATATGAAACATCCGCAACAAGTGATGCACTTTTACAAGAAATTGAACTTCAAAAGCGTATTGAAATGTGGGGTGAAGGTCGTCGTTTATTTGACATGAAACGTCGTAATGAAAGTTTGGATAGAACACATGCAATTAATCATAGTGCGATTGCTCCAAAGGAAGTCCCTGCAGGTAGTAAATTATTCATTTATCAAATCCCTGATAAGGAGTTAAATGCCAATAGTGAGATTACTGATAAAAACGAATAGCTAATAATAAGGTCTATAATAAAAAAAAGATGCTTAGATTACTAGGCATCTTTTTTTTTTATGTTTAAGGTAGAATAAAAGTAGACATAAAATCAAATTATTTTTTTCATTTTATAATATATAGTTGATTTATAGTTTGTTATAATAGACGTAATATTGTATATCTAGTAAGAAAACAGAATGCTAAACATTTGATTACTAGATGTTTTTTTGTATATTTTAGTTCCGCAAAGACTTTGGTAGTTTCCTTTATCGGAATGGCTACACAAGAAGTGCCAGTTAAAGCAAACTTGAATATTGTATTAAAGTCTGATACAGAACAGCTTGAAGAGGTAATGGTGGTGGCTTATGGTACAGCGAAAAAATCTGCATTTACAGGTTCGGCTGCTACTATAAAAAATGAAAAAATAGCGACGAGACAAACTTCAAATGTGACAAATGCTTTGGCGGGTCAAGTAGCCGGAGTACAAACTACGAGTAATAATGGTCAGCCGGGCAAAGATGCTGAAGTGTGCGTATTCGTGGTATTGGATCTATATCGGCTAGTAACAAGCCTTTGTATGTGGTAGATGGAGTTCCGTATGATGGTGAAATTTCTGCTATCAGTACTTCTGATATAGAATCGATGACAGTGTTGAAAGATGCTGCTTCTAATGCTCTGTATGGTGCACGTGGTGCTAATGGTGTAATCTTGATTACTACCAAGCGTGGTAAAAGTGGGGAAGCCCGTGTTACTTTTGACGCTAAATGGGGTGTGAATAAACGTGGAGTACCTAATTATGAAACAATTACGGATCCGGCTACATTCTATGAATTAAACTATTCTTCTATTTATAATGCCGATTTGAAAGGATATGCGGCAGCCGGAGATTTGGCTAAAGCTAATGCGTACGCTAATCAAGCAATGCTTTCTTCTACATATTTGGGATATCAGGTGTATTCCATTCCTCAAGGACAGCAACTGATCGGTATGGATGGCAAATTGAATCCTAGTGCGACATTAGGTTATTCCTGATGGTACATATTATTATATTCCGGATAATTGGTCGGATGAAATTTTTGAAAATAATCTGCGCCAAGAGTATAATTTAAGTATTAGCGGTGCGACCGAAAAAATGAATTATTATATGTCGGCCAGCTATTTGGATGATAAGGGAATTGTTCCTAACTCTGGTTTCCAACGTTATTCTGCACGTTTGAAAGCTGACTATCAAGTGAAGCCTTGGCTGAAGATGGGAGGAAATGTATCATTTACTCATTATGATAGCCGTGAACAGGATACTGAGGGTGGTACATCAAATGCAAACATCTTTTATGCATCAAATATTATGGGAGCCATTTATCCTATGTATGTTCGTGATGCACAGGGCAATATTATGGTAGATAATCGAGGTTTCCTTCGTTATGATTATGGAAAGCCAGGACAAGATTCAAATGGTAGCCGTAATACGATTCCTAATGCAAATCCGTTGGCAAGTTATATGCTGGATAAAATGAAATATTCGGGTGATGTGGTTAGTGGAAAATGGTCTGCTGATATTGATATTTGGAATGGAATCAAGGCAAAAGTGAATATAGGTGTTGATGTAAATAATGTGCGTGCTACAGAGATGGTTAACCCCTTCTACGGACAGTATTCTGAAACTAGCGGAGTCGGAGGTTTGATCAGTGTAGCTACTGAGCGTACATTTAGTGTAAATCAGCAGTATTTGTTGACATACAACAAAACATTTAATGATGTTCATAATGTGGATATTTTGGCCGGACATGAAAGTTATGACTATAAATATCAATATTTGTACGGACAACGTGAGAAATTATATGATCCAAATGTTCCTGAATTAGGCAATGGTATTATGAACCAGAGCAATAATTCATATTCTCGTAATTATGCAACAGAAGGATGGTTGTTCCGTGCGCAATATGACTATGATGGACGGTATTTTGTTTCAGCTTCTTTCCGTCGTGATGCTTCTTCTTGTTTTCACCCGGATAATCGTTGGGGTAACTTCTGGTCTGTAGGAGCAGGATGGTTGTTAAGCAAAGAGAAATTCTTGGAAAACCAGTCTTGGATTGATATGTTGAAATTTAAAATCAGCTATGGTTTGCAAGGTAATGATAACTTGATGTTCCAAGGTGGTTTGTACCGTAACTACTATCCGTATCAAGACCAGTATACATTGGCAAACAGTAATGGTGATTTTTCAACTTCTCTATATTATAAAGGTAATAAGGAAATTACTTGGGAAACTTCACACAGCTTTAATACTGGATTTGATTTTGCTTTTTGGGGTGGTAAGTTAGGTGGTTCTGTTGAGTACTTCTCACGTAAAACAACTGATATGCTTTATTTCAAACCGGTAGCAGCTTCAATGGGTTATTCCCGTTTCCCCGAGAATGTGGGTTCAATGGTAAACCGTGGGGTTGAATTGGATTTGTATTCCAATATAATTGAAAACAAGAACCTTTCCTGGAATGTAAATTTTAATCTTACACATTTCAAGAATAAAGTCTTGGAATTATCTCCTGAGCTGAATGGGCAATTGATTGACGGTGCCCGGATTTATCGTGAAGATGAGTCTATGTACCAGCTTTATTTACCTAAATATGTAGGTGTGGATTCTGAAACAGGAGAGAGCCTGTGGGCGCTGGTGACTCCGGATGAGAATGGTAATACAGTTACGAAATCTTATTCTGTCGCTTCTGAAAACAGATTCGCATCAGGTGACATTTTACCTAAAGTTTATGGTGGTTTTGGAACAAGTGTCACAGCCTATGGCTTTGATCTCTCTGTTTCGTTTGCATATCAGCTTGGTGGACGTATTCTGGACTATACTTACCAAGGATTAATGGACGTGGCAGCCACGGGTAGTGCTTTGCATAAAGATATGTTAAAAGCATGGACTCCTGAAAATAAAAATACGGATGTTCCTCGTATGAATATTAATGACCAATATACGAACAGATTAACAGATCGTTTCTTGACTAGTTCGGATTATTTAAGCTTGCAGAATATTACATTGGGTTATACTTTGCCGAAGAGTCTGACACGTAAAATGCAGATTGACGGTGTTCGTGTTTTCTTTGTTGCAGATAATGTGGCTTTGCTGACAGCTCGCAAAGGGCTGGATCCACGTCAAGGTTATGTGGCTGCTGACAATGTATATTCACCTATCCGCACAATTTCCGGAGGTATATCTTTAAATTTCTAATTTAGCAACCCATTTTTAAGAATATGAAATTGTCAAATAAATATATAGCATTTGCAGGTGTCGCTTTATTAATGGCATCTTGCGATTTGGATAAATTTCCTGAAGGAGATTACATATCTGAAGAACAGAAAGAAGATATAATCAATGGCAGACCCAATTTGATAACTGCTGAAGTGAACGCCATGGCAGCCAAATTAAATACTTTTGGTACGATTTCAGATGATGCCACTACTTATCATAATGACTATGGAATTCCTGCCGTGTCTATGATATTGGAATCAGGAGGACAGGACTTGGTTGCATTGGTTAATGGATATAACTGGTTTAGAACATCTCAGAATTATAGTGACAGGGTATACGATAGTTCAAGCGATGAATTGATTTGGAAAACGTTCTATAATCACTTGAAAGCTGCAAACAATGTACTGAAATTGATAGCGGCAGATACGGAAGATTCTTCTTTGAAGGTTTATCGTGGGCAAGCTTTAGCTGCTCGTGCTTATGACTATCTGAACTTGGTTCAAATCTATCAGTTTACTTATGCAGGTCATGAAAATAGTCTGGCAGTACCTATTGTTACAGAAACAATGACTGATGAAGATATGCAGAATAATCCGCGTGCAACTGTACAGCAGGTGTATGACCAGATTATGAGTGACTTGAATACGGCTGCTGATTTATTGGCCGGGTATGATAATGGCTCAAACAAAGATCAGATTGATGAGACGGTAGTTTACGGATTGCGTGCTCGTGCTAATCTGTTAATGCAAAAATGGGCGGATGCAGCTAAAGATGCAGAACGTGCCATCGCTGGCGGTACACCTCAGACTTTAGCCCAGGTGTCTACTCCTACCTTTAATTCAGCATCGGCAAGTTCATGGTTATGGGGAGTGATGATTACGCCTGATAATGATGTTGTCCAGACAGGTATTATCAACTGGCCTTCGCACTTGTGCTCTTTTACCGGAAACGGTTATACTTCAGGAGTGCCCGATGGATATAGAAAGGTGAATTCTGCATTATATGATTTAATACCCGAAACAGATATTCGTAAACAATGGTTTTTGTCTCCGGATAATAAATCTTCATTGATTGATAATGAACAGATTGAGGGTACTTCCATCGTTGAATATTTTGGTTTGACTCCGTATGTAAATACAAAGTTCGGAGCTTATCAAAGTATATTTGGTAACACAACCAATGCATCAGACTGGCCTTTGATGCGTGTTGAAGAAATGTATCTGATAAAAGCTGAGGCAGAAGCCATGGGTGGTAATTTGAGTGGCGGAAAGAGTACATTGGAAAATTTTGTACGAACATATCGGGACCCTTCCTTTACAAGTAAAGCTAATTCGGCACAGGATTTTCAGGATGAGGTTTGGTTGCAGCGTCGTATGGAGCTTTGGGGAGAAGGTTTCTCACTGTTCGATATCCTGCGCTTGAAAAAAGCCGGTGATTCGTAAGAATACGAATTATGACCCGTCTGTACAATATAATTCAGCTGCAGAAGCACAAATCCTGATCTACCGGATTCCGCAATGTGAAATGGAAACCAATTCCGGAATCAGTGATACTGATAACAATCCGGCGGCTCCACAACCACAACTATAGGGAATAACTGTAATAAAAAAAAGAGGATGACGTTCAACGTTCATCCTCTTTTTTTTTTTTTGTTATATTTGTCGCGAACTTATTTATAATCATAGATAAATGAAAGAATTTGTAATATCTGAAGCACAGGTTGAAACTGCCATTTTAGTTGGTTTGATTACTCAGACACAAGATGAGCGGGTAAGACCAAGGAGTATCTGGACGAATTGGAGTTCTTGGCCGAAACGGCAGGAGCAACGGTTGTGAAGAGGTATACTCAAAACTACCGTCTGCCAACTCTGTGACTTATGTTGGTAAGGGAAACTGGAAGAGATTAAGGAATATATTCATCGGGAGGAAGAGGAAGAACGAGAATCGGAATGGTGATTTTTGATGATGAGCTCTCCGCAAAGCAGATACGCAATATAGAAGCTGAACTCAAAATCAAGATACTGGACCGTACGTCCCTGATTCTCGATATCTTTGCCATGCGTGCCCAGACTGCAAATGCAAAAACGCAAGTGGAGCTGGCGCAATATAAGTATATGTTGCCCCGTCTGCAACGCTTGTGGACACACTTGGAACGCCAGGGCGGTGGATCCGGTGCCGGTGGTGGAAAAGGGTCTGTAGGTTTGCGTGGACCGGGTGAAACACAATTGGAAATGGACCGTCGTATCATTTTGAATCGTATGTCATTGTTGAAAGAACGGTTGGCTGAAATTGATAAACAGAAGTCCACTCAACGTAAAAACCGTGGGCGTATGATACGTGTAGCTTTGGTAGGGTATACCAATGTGGGAAAATCTACTTTAATGAATTTGCTTTCAAAAAGCGAGGTCTTTGCTGAAAATAAACTTTTTGCAACATTGGACACCACAGTACGCAAAGTGATTATTGAGAATCTGCCATTTCTGCTTACAGATACCGTAGGATTTATCCGTAAATTACCAACGGATTTGGTTGATTCCTTTAAATCAACTTTGGACGAAGTACGTGAAGCGGATCTGCTGATTCATGTGGTGGATATTTCTCATCCGGATTTTGAGGAACAAATTTCTGTGGTTGATAAAACGATTGCTGATTTGGAGGCAGGTGGAAAGCCTACCATGATTGTTTTTAACAAGATAGATGCTTATACCTATATAGAGAAAGCAGAGGATGATTTGACTCCTAAAACCAAGGAAAACATTACATTGGAAGAACTGATGAAGACATGGATGGCGAAATTGAATGATAATTGTATCTTCATTTCTGCTAGAGAGAAAATAAATATGGATGAATTGAAGACTATTATATATAATAAGGTGCGCGAGCTACACGTACAGAAGTATCCTTATAACGATTTTCTTTATCAAACCTATGATGAAGAATAAATACATATAGAAGATGAAAACTTATCGTTCACTTACACAAGAAGAAATACAACAATTAAAAGAGAGATCATGCACTGCGGTTGATTGGGCTGAAATTGAAGTAGTAGAGAACTTTAAGACGGACTATATTTGTCATACCCGTTTTTCTGGAAGGGTCAGATTGGGAGTTTTTGAAGACGAGTTTATGTTGGCGGGTGGCATGCGTAAACATTCCGGATTGTATCATGCGACTTTGCATAATGTAACGGTGGGCGATAATTGTTGTATTGAGAATATAAAGAACTATATAGCCAACTATATCATAGGGGACTATGCATTTATAGAGAATGTAGATATCATTCTGGTAGATGGCCGGAGCAAGTTTGGGAATGGCGTTGAAGTAGCTGTATTGAATGAAACGGGTGGACGTGAAGTGCCTATTCATGATCGTCTGTCAGCGCATCAGGCCTATATTCTGGCATTGTACCGTCATCGTCCTGAATTGATTTGCCGGATGAAAGCCATTATTGACCGGTATGCTGAAGAGAATGCTTCGGATACAGGTACTATTGGCCACCATGTTACCATTGTTGATGCGGGATATATAAAGAATGTACGAATAGGTGATTATTGTAAGATAGAAGGGGCGGGACGATTGAAAAACGGTAGCTTGAACAGTAATGAGCAAGCGCCTATTCATATCGGCTATGGAGTGGTATGCGATGATTTTATTATATCAAGCGGCTCCAATGTGGAAGATGGAACTATGTTGACCCGTTGCTTTATCAGCCAGGCATGTCATTTGGGACATAACTATTCTGCATCCGATTCTTTGTTTTTCAGTAATTGTCAAGAAGAGAACGGTGAGGCATGTGCCATTTTTGCCGGACCCCTTTACGGTGACTCATCATAAGTCTACTTTGCTGATTGCCGGAATGTTCTCTTTTATGAATGCGGGTTCCGGCTCTAATCAAAGCAACCATATGTATAAGTTAGGTCCGATTCATCAGGGAGCTATGGAGCGTGGGGCGAAGACTACTTCCGATTCTTATATTTTATGGCCCGCACGTGTAGGTGCATTTTCTTTGGTTATGGGGCGTCATGTGAACCATGCCGATACTTCTAATCTGCCTTTTTCTTATCTGATAGAGCAGCAAAATACCACTTATTTGGTGCCGGGGGTAAATTTGCGGAGTGTAGGTACGATTCGAGATGCTCAAAAGTGGCCTAAACGTGACAAACGTAAAGATCCGAACCGTTTGGATCAAATTAATTATAACCTGTTGAGTCCTTATACTATTCAGAAAATGATGAAAGGGCGTAGTATTCTGAAGGAATTACGTAAAGTATCCGGAGAAACCTCAGAAACTTACTCTTACCAAAGTGCGAAAATTAAGAATTCTTCTTTAAATAATGGCATTCGTTTTTATGAAACGGCTATTCATAAATTTTTGGGTAATTCATTAATCAAGCGTTTGGAGGAGGTTCGTTTTAGCAGTGATGAGGAAATCCGTGCCCGGTTGATTCCTGATACAGAGATAGGGACAGGAGAATGGGTGGATATTTCCGGATTGATCGCTCCTAAAAGTGAGATAGAGAAGTTGATGGCAGATATAGAATCTGGAATTCTGACTAATGTGGATCAGATTCATGACCGTTTTGTTGAGATGCATCGTAATTATTATACATACGAGTGGACATGGGCGTACGAGAAGATGCTTGAGTTTTATAATCTGCGTTCCGATGAAATAACGGCAAAGGATGTTATTGCTATCGTGAAGAAGTGGCAGGAGGCTGTTGTCGGATTGGATAAAATGGTCTATGCCGATGCGAAAAAGGAATTTTTCTTTGTCTGCTATGACGGGGTTCGGTGCAGATGGATCACGTGAAGAAATGGAGCAGGATTTTGAACAGGTGCGTGGGGTATTTGAAAGTAATCCGTTTGTGACAGCGGTATTGCAGCATATTGAAGCGAAAACAGCGTTAGGTAACGAGTTGATAGAACGGATTGCTTCTATATGATATTTTTGATGAGAGTATCCAGACTAAGATGAACCTTCGGAAAAGTTACAGATGGTAGTTACATATAAAAAGAGCCGTATGAATGCTGGAGTAGTCATACGGCTCTTGCTATTGGATGACATTTGAGCTTGTTTGGATACTTCCTTTTTATTTTTTTACCACAGGTAGTATAACTCTGCTTGCAGCTCCTTGCTGATGATAAATTTTGATCTTTTTGTTTCATCACAAAATCTTCTACCGTACAATGATAGGTATCAATAAATTTTTGTGGGTTGCGGTCAATGATGGGGAACCAAGAGCTTTGAATTTGTATCATCAGCCTGTGTCCCGGTAGGAATGTGTGTGCCACATCATACAGTGTGTAATTAACCGGAGTTATTTCTTCCGGTTTGAAAGGCAGGGGATTGTCGAATCCCTTACGGAAGCGTCCTCTGAATAATTCGCCACGAATCATCAGCTGGTACCCACTCATTGGATAGTCACTCTTTAAATAACTGCGTGCAGTTTTGGAATATTCAAATTTTTCAGGATATACATCAATTACTTTCACCATAAAATCAGCGTCAGTACTACTAATGGCAGTCATTAATTCCACTTCTATAGGATGAAGCCAATGTTAAAAGTATCACATAGCGGCTCCGTCATGAAAGTAATGACATCGGGACGTGAAGTGGCAAAGCGTTGGTCATCTACCATGAATTCTTTTGTCCGGTAAGTGGTAGGGTTTGCCGCATAGGGTACCGGACGTGACATATCTGAAATATATTCTGAATAAGACTCTTGTTCTGCCGGTGCTTGTGTGGATACTGATCCGTATTTTTATGTATATAATAAGGTGTACCGGCAGTCTTTTGTACAGGCCATTCGTCGTATGTTTTCCATTCGTTTTCACCTGTATGGAATATATTTACTTTATGTTTGGGCTTTTCTCCCTTTCCTTCCAGGAAATATCGGAAAAAAGGATATTCTATATTGTCCATGTAATAAGCCGAAGTGCTTTTTGCCGAAATACAGATTACCGAAACCTTGGAACCCGCGTACTGTCCAGGCTCCATGCCACCAAGGACCGAATGTCAGATATAAATCTGTATCCGGTGATTGCTCTTTGATGGCTTTATAAAGATTCCAAGCTCCGTAACAGTCTTCGGAGTCATACAGTCCACCTACCACCAATATGGCGGGCTTCAAGTTATAACAGGAGGTACGTGCGTCGCGCTCTTTCCAGAAATCATCGAAATCAGGGTGGTTTTTGATATCATTCCACAATGTCTGTGTAGTATCACGTACCAGGTCGTCTACATTCTTAAAGGTACCGAGTGTCAGAAAATCTGTGTAAACATCATTCTTTACAATTTGGTTCATCACTCCTTTTCCCATGTGGCGTCCTTCCAGTCTGGGAAGGAAATTAGTGGTTTGCAGCAGGGTGAAGGCTCCGTTGTGATGACGGTCATCTCCACGGAACCAGTCGGTGACGGGAGCTTGCGGAGAAACAGCTTTCAAAGCCGGATGATTGGAGGAAGCTGTCATAGTGGCATAGAAACCATCATAACTGATTCCCCATGTTCCTACATTTCCGTTATTATATGTGTTGTGAATCAACCATTCTATGGTATCGTATGTGTCCGTAGCTTCGTCTATATTCTTTTTATCTTTCTTACCCTTTTTGTTTTTGTTGAGAGGGCGTACTTGGATAAATATCCCTTCACTCTTATGCCGTCCACGTACATCTTGAAGACGATAATATATCGGTGCTCTATATAGTTTTTCAGATTAGTCCTGAAATGACGGTCAAATCCTTCTCCGTATGGGGAACAAGAGTAAGGGCTGCGGTGCATCAGGATAGGATGTTGCCTGCTGTTGTCTTTCGGTTCGTAGACAGCGGTGTAAAGCTTGATTCCGTCACGCATGGGAATCATGACTTCCCGTTTCGTGTAGATTTCCTTCAGTTTGAGTTCGATACTGTCCGGTTGGTTTTTTTGCTTGGGTTTGTGTCCATCCTCGAGGGATGAGAAAGCATAACAGTAATGAAGTAATAAATAATAATTTGCCTAATTTTTTCATGTATAATGTGATGTTATTTTTAATGAGTCGGCAAAGGTAAGGACATTCTCTGAAAGTTTTTACGCTAATTAAGGAAAAATTTCGATAATAGTTACTACCTTTGTGTCACTAATAACTATTAACTAAAATAAGTATCATTATGGCAACACCTCCGTTCCACTATCAGCACATGTTCCCGTTGGGACCTGATAAAACTGAGTATTATTTGCTGACTAAGGATTATGTGTCAGTAAGTGAGTTTGAAGGAAAACCTATCTTGAAGATTGAAAAAGAAGGTTTGACTGCAATGGCAAATGCCGCATTCCGTGACGTTTCGTTTTTGCTGCGCCGTTCACACAACGAACAGGTTGCTAAGATTCTGAGTGATCCCGAAGCCAGTGACAATGATAAATATGTAGCATTGACTTTCTTGCGTAATGCGGAAGTTTCTGCTAAAGGTAAATTACCGCTTTGCCAAGATACCGGTACGGCTATCATCCACGGTGAAAAAGGTCAGCAGGTATGGACCGGTTATTGTGATGAAGAAGCACTTTCCGAAGGTGTTTATAAAACTTATACAGAAGAGAATCTGCGTTATTCCCAGAATGCTCCTTTGAATATGTATGATGAGGTGAATACTAAATGTAACCTGCCTGCACAAATTGATTTGGAAGCTACCGAAGGTATGGAATACCACTTTCTTTGTGTAACCAAAGGCGGTGGCTCTGCCAATAAGACTTATTTATATCAGGAAACGAAAGCTGTGCTGAATCCGGCTACATTGGTACCATTCTTGGTAGAAAAGATGAAGACTTTGGGTACGGCAGCTTGTCCTCCTTATCATATCGCATTCGTAATTGGCGGTACATCTGCTGAGAAGAATTTGCTGACAGTGAAGTTAGCATCTACTCATTATTATGATGAGTTGCCCACTACGGGTAACGAATACGGACGTGCGTTCCGTGATGTGGAACTTGAGAAGCTGGTACTGGAAGAAGCTCACAAGATTGGTCTCGGAGCTCAGTTCGGCGGCAAATATCTGGCACACGACATCCGTATCATCCGCTTGCCCCGTCACGGTGCTTCTTGTCCGATCGGTCTGGGTGTTTCCTGTTCTGCTGACCGTAATATAAAATGTAAGATCAATAAAGACGGTATCTGGATTGAAAAGATGGATGACAAACCGGGTGAATTGATTCCGGAAGCACTCCGTAAAGCCGGTGAAGGCGATGTGGTGAAGATTGACTTGAACCAGCCGATGGCAGACATCTTGAAAGAACTGACCAAGTATCCGGTAGCTACCCGCCTTTCATTGAACGGAACAATTATTGTTGGTCGCGACATCGCTCATGCCAAGTTGAAAGAACGTTTGGACCGCGGTGAAGATTTGCCTCAGTATATCAAGGATCATCCTATCTATTATGCAGGTCCGGCAAAAACACCGGAAGGTATGGCATGTGGTTCTATGGGTCCCACTACTGCCGGACGTATGGACCCGTATGTGGATTTGTTCCAAGAGCATGGAGGCAGCATGATTATGTTGGCAAAAGGTAATCGGAGCCAGCAAGTAACTGATGCTTGTAAGAAACATGGTGGTTTCTATTTGGGTTCTATCGGCGGTCCGGCGGCTATCCTCGCTCAGAACAATATCAAGAGCATTGAGTGCGTGGAATATCCCGAACTCGGTATGGAAGCTATCTGGAAGATTGAGGTGGAGAACTTCCCTGCATTCATCTTGGTGGACGATAAGGGCAACGACTTCTTCAAGCAGTTGAAGCCGCGTTGCCTTGGAAATTGTAAATAATTAATTATTTCGTAATAATACTAATACAGCCTTCCTCCCTTTAAAGGAGAGGGGGCTGTTCTGTTTTTTTATTTAATTGGTGTTATCCGTTACCTTAATAATATGATGAAAAAACTACGATTGTTGTTTGTGCTGTTATGGGTGACAAGCAACTTATTTTCTTCTCCTGTTACAGGATTATTAGAGCGCATCGACAAAGGAGCTTCCTCCAAATTTATTATTGAACGTCAGAAATCGGAAACCGATTTTTTTGAACTCGATCAGAAAGGTGATAAAGTAATTATCCGGGGTAATGATTATGTAAATATTGCTACCGGATTGAATTGGTATTTGAAATATTATGCAGGCATACATCTTTCTTGGAATGGAATGACTGCAAAACTGCCTGCTGTTTTGCCCCCTGTGACTAAAAAGGAACGGCATGAAACGGATCTGCCCTATCGTTATGATCTGAATTATTGTACTTTCTCTTACTCCATGGCTTTTTGGGACTGGGAGCGTTGGGAAAAGGAGATAGATTGGATGGCGCTTCATGGTATCAATCTTTCCCTGGCATTGACAGGGACTGAGTCGGTTTGGAGAAATGTACTTCTAAAACTAGGATATACTAAGGATGAAATTAATGAATTTGTAGCCGGACCGGGTTTTTACAGCTTGGTGGTTGATGAATAATCTGGAAGGGTGGGGAGGACCTAATCCTGAAAGCTGGTACATCCGTCAGGAAAAACTTCAGAAGAAGATTGTAAAAAGAATGCGTGAATATGGCATCGAACCTGTGTTGCCGGGATATTGTGGCATGGTTCCTCATAATGCAAAGGAGAAATTAGGATTGAATGTTGCTGATCCCGGATTTTGGTGCAGCTATCATCGTCCTGCCTTTTTACAGCCGGAGGATGAACGCTTTGAAGAAATCTCTGCTTTGTATTATAGAGAACTGACAAAACTGTATGGAAAAACTGGTTTTTACGCTATTGATCCGTTTCATGAAGGGGGAAGTACTCAAGGAGTAAATTTGGATGCAGCCGGTAAAGCCATCATGAAAGCCATGAAAAAAACAAATCCGGATGCTGTGTGGGTGGCTCAGGCATGGCAAGACAACCCTCGTACTCCGATGATAGAGCATCTGGAAGCAGGAGACCTGTTAGTCTTGGACTTGCATAGCGAATGCCGTCCGCAATGGGGAGACCCGGCGTCAGAGTGGTGTCGCAAAGGAGGATACGGGCAGCATGGGTGGGTGTACTGCATGTTGTTGAATTTTGGTGGTAACATTGGGCTTCATGGTAAAATGGATGCGCTGATTGATGGCTTTTATGACGCGAAAGCAGATGTTCATGCCGGAAGGACATTGCGTGGAGTAGGGATGACTCCGGAAGGTATTGAGAACAATCCGGTTATGTATGAGCTGGTGATGGAATTGCCGTGGCGTGAACATCGGTTTACTCGTGATGAGTGGTTGAAAGGATACGTATATGCTCGTTATGGGGTAGAGGATGAGGCTTTGCAACAAGTTTGGGATTTATTGGGTAACGGTATTTATAATAGTCCCAAGGAGAAAATACAACAGGGAACGCATGAGTCTGTATTCTGCGCTCGTCCGGGGTTGGATGTATATCAGGTATCCAGTTGGTCGGAGATGAAAGAATACTATAATCCGCAGGATGTGATAGAGGCTGCCCGACTGATGGTTTCTGTGGCTGATAAATATCAGGGTAATAATAATTTTGAGTTCGATTTGGTGGATGTGCTACGGCAGGCATTGGCAGAAAAGGGGCGTTTGATGCAAAAAGTGGTAACGGCTGCGTTCCGGGCAGGAGACAAGCAAGTATTTGAGTTGGCTTCACAGCATTTTCTGCATCTTATTCTATTGCAAGACCACTTGTTGGGTACCCGGAAAGAATTCAAGGTTGGAACTTGGATTGAAGCGGCACGTTCAGCAGGACAGACCCAGGAAGAAAAAAAGCATTATACGAATGGAACGCACGCGTGCAGGTTACTACATGGGGAAATCGTGTGGCAGCTGATGAAGGCGGACTTCGCGATTATGCTCATAAAGAATGGAATGGCATTTTGAAAGATTTTTATTTTATGAGATGGAAGGCTTATTTTGATTATTTAGCTTGTGTCCTGGATGGAAAGCAACCGGAGGAACTTGATTTTTATACCTTGGAAGAAGCATGGACTAAAGAAACAGGATTCTATTCCTCAATTCCTGAAGGAAATACTGTGGTAGTAGCTAAAAACATTTTTGAAGAAGTTTTTTAAATGTTCTTTCTACTATGGATAACTTAAGACTTTCATAGGTTATAAGGCTTGATTATGGGTTCAGAACTGATGGGTATGAAATTATGATAACTTTATTCACGGTAGGGGGTGGATTGAATTTACCTTACAGTGAATGAAAGTTATGGAAGCAGATAGCGTGTAGAAAACGCTTACTTCTTCTTCTCGGATGTCTGTTTCCAGATACGTACCATATAGAATGCGCAATGTGTGAACGCAAAGACGAACGAAATAGCGAGCAATGTCTTGTCTTCTTCCCAGCCTACTGTCTGTTGATGCCACAATCCTGTAATAACTGAAAGTACAGACAGGGCGATTCCTGTCATATTCAATATGGTGAGTCCTTTGCGTCGTTTTACGTTATGTTCCAGTTTGCTGTGTTTTACTCCATAGCAGGCATATACGTCCAGACCGATTAGCATCCATAATACCAATCGAATCCAAGTATCCGCCGGAAGAAACAACATCATACAAAGGCAGGTAAGGATGCCCAGAATCGGTACCGTGGGAACAAAAGGAGTTTTAAAGGCACGATGTACGTCAGGCATACTTTTGCGCACGATCAATACTGCCGCGCAAACCAATGTGAAGGCGAATAAGGTACCTATACTGGTCATTTCACCTGCTACGCGTGCCGGAACAAATGCTGCCAGCCCTCCTACAATGGCCATTGAATAACAAATTACTGTGTGCCGGTGTCCGGTATTTCTCGTGAATCTTTGAAAAGAAAGGAGGCAACAGTCCGTCGCGGCTCATACTTAGAAATACACGGCTTTGTCCTAGCAAAGTTACCATAATAACCGAGCAGTAACCAAACAGGATAGCCAGTACGATGGCCCGGTTCAACCACGGATAATCCGGATGAATTACTCCTGTGGCATCTGCATGTCCCATGTGGTCAATCGCTACGGCAACAGGTGCGATACCTTGTTGTCCTGCAAAGTCAGAATAATGGGCAACTCCCGTCATTACGTAAGCAAACACCATATAAAGAATGGTGCAAATCAGCAGGGAACCTAGAATGCCGACGGGCATATCCCGTTTCGGATTTTTTGTTTCCTGAGCGGCTGTACTTACGGCATCAAAACCAAGAAAGGCGAAAAATACAATCGCTGCTCCACGCAATACACCCGAGAATCCGAACTCGCCTAAAGTACCAGTATTGGCAGGGATATAAGGAACATAATTCTCTGCATTAATGTATTTCCATCCTAATACAACGAAAATAAGAATCACTGCCACTTTCAGGAATACAATGATTCCGTTAAAAATAGAACTTCCTTCTGTTCCACGAATCAGAAAAATACTCATCAGCACTACAATCAGTGCGGCCGGTATATTCACAATACCTCCGTCCCAGGGACAAGCAGCAAGTGCATGGGGGATATTTATCCCCACTCCTTCCAGAAAAACAACGAGATATCTGCTCCAGCTGATACTGACGGTAGTAGCGGCAACAGTATATTCCAATACTAGATCCCAGCCGATAATCCATGCTATAAGTTCGCCCATTGTAGCATATGAGTATGTATAAGCACTACCTGCTACAGGTATCATGGAAGCAAATTCAGCATAGCATAAACCGGCAAAGCAACAACCTATTGCCGCTATGGCGAAAGATAAAGTAATGGCAGGACCTGTGTATCCTGCGGCCACTGTTCCGGTGATGGAAAATAATCCGGCACCGATGATAACACCTACTCCTAATGCTACTAGACTCCATGGTCCCAACACTCTTTTCAGGGTCTTGTTTCCAGATTCATTGGCTTCGGCTTGTAATGCAGCAAAAGGTTTCTTAATAAATAATCCCATATCTTTTTATAACCTAATTAGTGATAATTGGGTGCAAAGGTACGGATTACCGTCCTGAAATACAAACCTGTAGTAAAGTCTATAACGATTATTCAAGATATTTCGTTATTCTTCCACTTAGTTGGAGCAGGGAAATTTCACAGACTTTGGTGTTATATTCAGCAGATAAAATACGTTCTTCCGCATCAAGCAGACTCTTTTGGGCTTCACGCATCTCGATACCGGAGAGATCTCCCAACAGATAACGTTCTTTGGCTATTTCGTGATTTTCGCGGGCGGCTACCAGATTCTGGCGTTCCAAATTTAATAAACGTAAATTATTGCGATAGGCTTGCCACAGATTGCTTAAATCTGCTTTCAAACCCAATTCCAGTTGTTCTCTTTCCAGTTGCGAGTTACGTATTTGCAGGCTGGCATTGCGCTTTTCACGGCGACGGTTACCATCCCATAGGTTAATGCCTACGGTAATTCCTCCGTTTAGTCCCCAATTGCTTCTTCGGCTGGTGGCGTTTGTTTCATATTTGTTGAATGTATAGCCATAACCGGCGTTCAATTTCACATAGGGATAATTACGGGATAGAACCTGACGGTAATCCAATTGGGCAATTGTTGTATTTTGATCAGCTTTCAGCAGGTTGGCATTCGTCTTAAGGGTGGATTCCCATAATTCATCATAATTCAGCGCGTCATTCACTGTTATGATAGAGTCATTGACACGTAGCGGCCGGTTGACTTCCTGTACGGCCATTAACTCGTTCAGGTTGATACGTGAGGTAACCACCAGTTCCTGTTGTTTCATATATTGTGCACTGTCTGCATTGAAGTCCACTTTGGCTTGTTGATAATCCAGCCGGGAAAAATTACCGATATGGTATCGTTCTTCTACAATGCGCAGGCGTTCTTTGGATAAAGACACAGCGTAAAGGAAGTTCTTCAGACGTATTTCCTGTTGTACATAATTATAGTATTCGGCAGTGAGTCCCGCTATGAAATCTTCAAGGGTGATACGCGTGTTGGTTTCTCCCTGGTGTTCCAATTCCTTAAGTTTTTTGTAGGTGGTGCTGATATTGAATCCGTCGAACAGAGTCCAGTTTACATCCAGCCCGGCCTTTAAGGTTTGGTCGTAGATGTTTCGTTCACTGGCTGTGGTGCCTGTACTTCTACTCTTGGTATCCGTATTGTCCAACGTTCCTGTATATCCGGCAGACAAATCAACAGTCGGCAGATAACCGGCATTTGCTAATGTGGCATTGTTATGGCTGATCTGTTCTTCATTACGGGTGATACGTATGGAATAATTGTTTGCAAGTCCTTCCTCCAGACATTTTTTCAGCGTATAAGGATATTGCGCATAGGTGGAAGCCACCCATGCAGTACAGATACATAAAGTTATAATGATTCGTTTCATACAGTTTCTGTTTTAACTTTTCGGTTAGTAGATATATAACTATAAATAGCCGGTACGATATACATGGTGAGGAAAGTAGATACTAACATTCCTCCCACAACGGCCGTACCCATGGCGATACGTTGATTGGCGCCTTCTCCTGTTGCGAATGCCAGTGGAATCAAACCTAATACGGTAGAGGCACTTGTCATGAGAATAGGGCGCAAGCGTTGCAAAGCGGCATCCCGTATGGCCTGCATCTTGTCTTCACCCGCTTCCTGCTTCTGATTGGCGAATTCCACAATCAGGATACCGTTCTTTGCCACTAGACCAATCAGCATGATAATACCAATCTGACTGAAGATGTTCATTGTAATGCCACCGGCAAACATAAAGATGAGTGCTCCCGCAATGGCTAATGGCACTGTCAGCATAATGATGAATGGGTCCTTGAAACTCTCGAACTGTGCCGCCAGAATAAGATAGATAAGTATCAATGCCAGAATGAAAGCAAACATCAGGCTGGATGAACTTTCCCGATAGTCTTTGGAGTCTCCCGACAAGGCGGTACGGAAAGTTTCGTCCAAAGTCTGGGCGGCGATTTTATCCATTTCTTCCAAGCCTTGTCCGATGGTCTTTCCATCTGCCAGTCCGGCAGATACGGTAGCGGAAATAAAACGGTTGTAGTGGTACAATTTAGGAGGAGCTACGGATTCTACAAATTCTACCAGATTGTCCAATTGAATCATTTCCCCTTTGTCGCTTCGTATGTAAATAGATTTGATATTGGCCGGTGTATTACGTTGTTGGCGGTTTATCTGACCCAAAATCTCATATTGTTTTCCATTCATATAGAAGTACCCCATGCGCTGTCCGCTGAGGCCGTATTGCAGTGTTTCGGCTATATCACGCACGGTGGCTCCCATTGTACCTGCCTTATCACGGTTAATATTCACTCTCATTTCGGGGCTGCTGAATTTCAGGTCGACGTCAGCCATTTGGAATGTCGGGTTATCATATACTTTGCTTAAAAAAGCCGGTAATACTTTCTCCAGTTTTTCTATACTGACAGCTTGTAGTACATATTGTACGGGCATACTTCCTCTCCGTCCGCCGAAAGAAGACTGTTGTTGCACAAAGGCACGTGCTTTCGTCTTGTTGCGGATGGCCTGTGAGATACGTTCGGCAACTTCCATCTGGGTATAATCACGATCTTTGATATCTTTCAATGTGATACGTATATTTCCACTGCCACTGGAAACACGTGCGGTTACTGATTCTGCATCGGGTATAATAGAATCTACCAGATTGTTGATATCTTCCGTATAATCACGGATGTATTCATAGCTGGCTCCTTCAGCTGCACGGGTATTGATACTTATTTGCGAACGGTCCTCCATAGGAGCCATTTCAGCGGGTATTTGGACCCAAAGTACTCCGATGGCTATCAACATAATCACTGTAACAGGTATTGCCCATATGCGTCTTTTAAGAAAAGCGTTCAGTGAACGGGCATATATGCGGTTCATACCTTCAAAGAAAGGCTCTGTCTTTTGGTAGAACCATCCCTGTTTTTCCCGTTTTATCAATAGCTTGGTTGCCAGCACAGGGGTGAACGTTAATGCGGCAAAGGAAGAAATGATGACCGAACCTGCCACAACGAAACTGAACTCACGGAACAGACGTCCGCTGGTTCCTTCCATAAATACGATGGGCAGGAACACTGCCACCAAGGTGATAGTGGTGGAGATAACAGCGAAGAAAATTTCTTTTGCCCCTTCTATTCCTGCTTCGAACGGACGCATACCTCGTTCTATGCGGATATAGATATTCTCTGTCATAACGATGGCGTCATCCACTACCAAACCTACGGACAATACCACCGCCAGCATGGTCAGCACATTGATGGAGAAACCTGCTATGTACATCACAAAGAAAGCTCCGATCAATGAAACCGGAATCACGATGCAGGGAATCAGTGTCACACGCCAATCGCGCAAGAACAGGAAAATGATGATGATAACCAGTACGAACGCTTCATACACCGTACTTTTTACTTCATCAATGGAAGCGCGGATAAACTTAGTGTTGTCAAAGCCATAGCTGTATTTCACATCGTCGGGCAAGTCCTTCTTCATCTGCTCCATACGCTGGTATACGGCATCGGCGATTTCGATATGGTTGGCACCGGGTTGTGGAATGACAACGACACCTACCATCGGCACTCCGTTCATTTTCATGTAACTTTTGATATCTGCCGGACCTAGTTCGGCGTAACCTATATCGCTGAAACGGACCACTCTTCCGCCTACTTCTTTTAATATGATGTTATTGAATTCTTTAGCGGTGTGCATTTGTCCCATGGTGCGTAAGGTCAATTCTACGGTATTACCTTCAATGCTGCCCGAGGGGAGTTCTATATTTTCATTGGTTATCGCGTTCTTTACGTCTACCGGAGTAATTCCGTATCCTGCCATCTTAGTCGGGTCAAGCCATAAGCGCATGGAGTAACGTTTTTCACCCCAGATGGATACGCTGCTTACATCCGAAATGGTTTGCAGTTGTTCTTTTACGGTCAAGTCTGCTATTTCACTCAGTTCCAACAGAGAGCGGCTGTCACTTTGGATAGCTACCATCAGGATAGGCGTTGCATCGGCATCAGCCTTGGATACAGTAGGAGGGTCACAGTCGCGTGGCAGGTAACGTTGTGCGCGGGACACTTTGTCACGTACGTCATTGGCGGCAGTTTCCAAATCGACGGATAATTCAAATTCCACTGTGATACGGCATTGCCCTTGTTGGCTGACACTGGACAAAGAACGGATTCCCGGAATACCGTTGATGTTTTGTTCCAAAGGCTCGGTTATCTGATTCTCGATTACATCGGCATTGGCACCCGAGTAACTACAGGTAACAGAGATGATCGGATTATCTACCGAAGGATATTCGCGGACTCCCAATGTATTGTAACCGATCAGTCCGAAAAGTAATATGATAATCGTAAGTACGGTAGCAAGCACCGGTCTACGAATACTAAGTTCGGATATATTCATAAAAGTATTTTTTTAGTTGTTAGTTAATGGCCTGAAGTTCCACAGGCATTCCCTTACGTAATTGCAGTGTACCCGATGTCAGGATGGTATCACCCACAGACAATCCTCGTACAATCTGTACTTCGGCTTCGGTACGGAGTCCTATAATAACATCTACAGGGTCTGCAACTCCGCTACGATAAACAAATACTTTATTTTTACCCATTTCGGGGACAATCGCTTCGGATGGAATCGCTATCGCATCTTCTATTTCTTTTTGTTTTAATTGAATATCTGCATATCTGCCTGCCAGCAGTTCGCCGTTGCGGTTGGGGTAGATGGCACGGATGTTCAATGAATGGGTTTCCATATCTATACTGGATTCGGTTGCATAAACCTGTGCATGATAGGTATCCAGTTTTCCTTCTACTTTGAACTCCAGATTAGTCCCTTTTTTTATTTCCCGGGCATAACGTTCCGGTACAGCGAACTCTACTTTCAATGGAGTCACTTTGGTCAGTCTGGCTACTACAGTGGTGGGGGAGGCGTATGCTCCCGTACTGACCTGCCTCAATCCGATGATACCGTCGAATGGTGCGCGGAGTTCGGTCATGTCAATGTTGGCTTTGATATTTTCGATATCAGCGTTAAGGGTGGCCAGCTCGGTCTTTACTTGTTCGTATGCTTCTTTACTGACTGCATCTCGTTGCAACAAGGCGTTTTGGCGGAACACACGGTCTTCGGCTAAAGGTATTTGTGCTTCCAGACGTTTTAACTGAGCCTGTAACTGCCGGTCGTTTACTTTGGCAAGTAATTCTCCTCGTTTTACCAATGTGCCTTCTGTGAAAAAAATATCGGTAATCTTTCCGGAGGTTTCAAAAGAGAGGTTCACTTCTTCGTCAGGCACTAAGCGTCCTGTTACCAATATTTCATCAGTCAGCAAGTGAGGTGTAATGACTTGTGCATTGACTTTCAATGTGCGTTGCTTGTTTTCTTTAGGCAACGCGTCGGCGGCTGTCAGTTCTTCATTTTCGTGTGGGGTGAATTGATAGATGCCTAAACCGGACAGTCCGGCTCCGATTAATATAATGATGCCCCATTTAATTCGTTTATTCATGTGCTTTTCTATATGGGTTTAATAAATACGTTAATGTAAAGGTTAGATAAAAGAACGTGGCGTTCAGTTTAAACGCCACGTTCTTTTTTAATATTTTTTTTCGTTTGCCAGTTTCCACATGGCAAGGAAAGAGGCTTTGGTTATATCGACTATCTTCAGCCAATTGATTTTCTGTGTTTCATCTCCCGGAAGGTGATAATCGGGATGGGCATCAGTGTGATACCATATAATAGGTATTCCCAGTTTGGCGAACGTGCCGTTGTCGCTGCCTCCCACCGGATTGTCCCAAGCCCGGTAGTCAGGGGATAACTGCAAGCGGTAGTCCTCAATGTCTTTTTTCAGCCAGTCACCGAAGGCCGGATGGGCTGCGGTATAGAAGTAAACGAAATAATCGGGCTGGTCCTCCCGGTTGTTACGTCCTATCATGTCATAGTTCAAATAGCCTTTTACCTTCTTAATATCCGGATAGTTCATGGCGAAATAACGGGATCCCAGCAATCCCTTTTCCTCACCATCCCAAAAGGCGAAGATAACGGTACGTTCCGGCTGCTCACCGGTAGCAAGAAAGGCACGGGCTACCTGTAATACGGCTTGAACGCCTGATGCATTATCATCTGCACCGTTATAAATCTGATCTCCTTCCAGCATCGGATCGTAGCCTATGTGGTCGTAATGTGCGCCGATAATGACAATTTCATTTGGATTCTTTCCTTCTATTTTACCTAAGATATTACGTAATGCCAATTTTTGATGTACCACTTTTTTCAGTTCCGCAATAGAATCGGGATGTACTTGCCAGCGTTTCCCTTTCACTTGCCGTTCAGCATGATACACGTCAAAGGGCTGTATATAGTCTCCGTCCAGTGGCTTTATTCCCATTTGTTTCAGGCATGAAATGATATAGTTACCGGCGATGCGGCCGCCTTTCCATCCGGCTTCGCGTCCTTCCAGTTCGTCACAGGCCAAAAAGCCGATATGCGCTTCGGCGGTTGCACGGTTAATGGTTTCTACTCCTTTCTGTTCCGGTGCTACTTTCTTGGGAGAAGCAGCATTCAGCCCGGTGGTGCATAATGCAAACAGTGCAATAGCTAAGAGGTGTTTTTTCATAAAGTTGTGGTTTTTAGTAAGCGGCGCGATACTTGCCTTCTTCCTTGTCTTCCAACATATTCAGGTAAGAAGTATAGCGTGACTCGCTGATTAGATGTTTCTCCACTGCATCGCGTACGGCGCATCCGGGCTCGTGCCTGTGGGTGCAGTTTCCATACTTGCAATGAGCGGAATATTCAAATATTTCTTTAAAGTAATGTCCTACCTCTTCTTCTTCCATATCGAAGGTCCCAAAACCTTTGATACCCGGAGTGTCGATGATGTATCCACCACCGTCTACTGGGAACATTTCGGAAAAGGTTGTGGTATGCATTCCCTTGTTATGGTAATCGGAAATTTCACCTGTTTTCAAGGTTTGTTCAGGCAAAATAGCATTGATTAATGTTGATTTCCCTACTCCTGAGTTACCGGAAAGCAAAGTGACTTTCCCTTCCAGGTCTTTTTTCACTTCATCTGTACCTATGTTGTTCAGTGCGGAAACTTTGAAGCAAGGGTAACCGATGTATGTGTACAGGTTTATCAGAGCATCCATATAGCGTGTATCATCCTCATTATACCTGTCTGTCTTATTGAATATCAGTTTGACGGGTACACGGTATGCTTCTGCAGTGGCTAGAAAACGGTCAATGAATATAGTTGAGGTTTCGGGATAATTAATTGTAACAATCAGCATACATTGATCCAGATTGGCTGCCAGTATGTGCGATTGTTTGGAAAGGTTGGAGGCGCGCCGGATGATATAGTTCTTGCGGTCTTCTATCTCACTGATGAAGGCGGTTCCTTCATTGTTGATAATGATTTGTACATAATCTCCTACAGCAATGGGATTGGTACTCCGAATACCCTTTAAACGGAAATTTCCTTTGATCTTGCATTCGATGGTACGTCCGTCTTCTGTTTTGACAAGATACCAGCTGCCTGTGTTTTTTATTACTAGTCCTTTCATAAATTAAAATGAAGAATGAAAAATGAAGAAAGAGGAATTGGACCGCACGGACAAGAGCAAGGCTGTGCAGGACAATTCTTCCTTCTTCATTATTATTGCTTCATTATTTTAAGTTCTTCATTAAACCGTCATAATTTCTTTATCTTTCTCGGCAAGCAGTTCTTCAATCTTCGCGATATATTTATCGTGTACTTTCTGAAGTTTGGCTTCCGCATTCTTTTGCTCGTCTTCGGGCATACCCTCTTTAACAGCTTTTTTCAGTGTATCTATAGCGTCACGGCGTGCGTTGCGTATACTTACTTTTGCGGTTTCGCCTTCGCCTTTACATTGTTTGGCCAGTTGCTTGCGGCGTTCCTCTGTCAATGGCGGAATACCCAAACGGATAATTTCACCGTTGTTTTCGGGAGTGATGCCCAGATCAGAGTCCATGATAGCTTTTTCGATGATACGGAACATACTTTTGTCCCATGGCTTGATGGCGATACTGCGTGCATCGGGAGTAGTCACGGCAGCTACGTTGCTGATGGGAACCATGCTCCCGTAAGAATCAACACGAATGCCGTCCAGCAACCGGGTACTGGCTTTTCCGGCACGGATATGGGCTAAGGCCTCTTCCAGATACATAACGGCCATATCCATTTTCTCTTGTGCGTCGTTGATGCAAGTTTTTGCGTCTGTCATACTGTTCTGTTATTTAAGTTGTTTATTGATTCGTTTTAAGTGAAACAAAAGTAATTTATTTTTTGATTATCTGCAATAAAAGAGAGATGATTTTATATTTCTAACGGCTCTTTACCTTATCATCACCAGTTTAAGTTGTTGGGGCTTTATTAAAAACAAATGAAAAGTTTTTGTGTTTTATCGGATAACAGCTATCTTTGTTTCTATCCCATAAGCAGAATTAGAAAACAATGAGAATATGGAAGAAAATTACAGACGATACCCCATAGGTATACAGAATTTTGAGCAGTTGCGTAACCGGAATTGTGTATATGTAGACAAGACCGAACTGGTTTACCGATTGGCTAACACGGACAGTGTGTATTTTCTGAGCCGTCCGCGGAGGTTTGGGAAAAGCTTGTTGGTGTCCACTCTTGAGGCTTACTTTCAAGGGAAAAAAGATTTGTTTAAGGGGCTGGTCATGGAGCGTCTGGAAAAGGACTGGAACGTGTATCCGGTATTCCATATTGATTTCAGTCTGACTAAATATACTACCCTGTTCGATTTGCAGGAACAGTTGAATCTGTTTTTACTTCGTTGTGAAAAGGTTTATGGGGCGGAAAAGGAGGAAAAGACTCCTGCTGCTCGTCTGCAAGGTATGATCCGCCGTGCGTATGAACAGACCGGTCTGCCGGTCGTTGTTCTGATTGACGAATACGACGCTCCTCTTTTGGACAGTAATTCCAACATCCCCTTGCAGCAGGAGCTTCGGAATGAACTGCGTAAGTTTTTCAGTCCTCTCAAGGGATTGGGGCAATACCTTCGTTTCCTCTTTATCACGGGAATCAGCAAGTTCAGCCAGATGAGCATCTTCAGTGAGCTGAATAATTTGAAGAACATCAGTATGCGGGATGACTTCAGCGCGATATGCGGCATCACCGAGCGGGAGTTGCTGGACGAGCTTCGTCCGGACATTGAGCGGATGGCTTTGGCGAACGGCGAGACGTATGAAGCTGCCTGTGCGCATCTGAAGCGGCAGTATGACGGGTATCATTTCAGCAAGCATTGTGAGGATATTTACAATCCTTTCAGTCTGTTCAATGCCTTTGATGCAAAGGAGTACAAGAATTTCTGGTTCTCTACCGGCACTCCTACTTTCTTGATTGATTTGTTGCAGGAAACGGATTTTGACGTGCGCCAGCTGGAGGGGGTGGAGGCTACAGACGAGCAGTTTGATGCCCCGACGGAACGTGTAACTAGTCCTATCCCCGTTTTATATCAAAGTGGTTACCTGACGATCAAGGGATATGATCCCGAGTTCCAGGTGTACCGGCTGGCCTATCCCAACGGGGAGGTGCGTAAAGGTTTCATCGAGTCCCTGTTGCCCGCTTACCTTGAGTTGCCGGGTCAGAGCAGTACTTTTTATGTCGTTTCCTTCATTCGCGATCTTCGTAAGGGAGATATAGAGAGCTGCTTGGAACGTACGCGTTCTTTCTTTGCTTCCATTCCCAATGATTTGGAGAACAAGACGGAGAAGCATTACCAGACCATCTTTTATTTGTTGTTCCGTCTGATGGGGATGTATGTGGACAGCGAGGTGAAAAGTGCGGTGGGGCGTGCGGATGTGGTCATAAAGATGCAGGATGCCATTTATGTGCTGGAATTTAAATATGACGGTACGGCCCGGGAGGCATTGGCGCAGATAAACAGCAGGCTGTATGCTGTTCCTTATCGCAAGGATGGCAGGCGCATCGTGAAGGTGGGGATTAATTTCGACAGTGCCACCCGTACTATCGGGGACTGGGTGATAGAAGTGGAAGATACGGTGGATAATTTGTAGCTTGCAGGCGGAGTGACATTTCGAAGGTGGCTGTCTGCTTTTGATGAATACTTAAGCCTTTTTCCCCTGTATACTAAGTCTTTTCTACTGCATGATTAAGCTTTTTCATACGGTAACCTACTACAGACTCCGATAATGGACTGTATAAACTATTGTAGTAATCGTACGGTCTGCTGTAATAGACTGTACGGTCCACTGACGGAGTCTGTAGTAGGTTACCGTATGAAAGGCCTTAACTGTACGGAAGAACCCCCTTAATCTACGGGGAGAATACTTTTATAGGCAAGATTGTTATTTTTTTATCATCTGTCTGAAGATTGCTTTTCTTTGGAAAGGAGAATAAGAAGGTTGCCCTTTTGAAGTAAATCTGGCCGGTAAGCATTATCTTTGCATTAAAAAAGATGATAACTTTATATTTAGCCCGTCACGGGCAGACAGAAGAGAATATCACCCGTATTTTCCAAGGACATATGCCGGGCACGCTGACTGTTGAAGGAATAGCACAGGCTGAAGCGCTGCGTGATACTTTGCGGAACATCTCTTTGGATGCAGTGGTCAGTAGTGATTTGAAACGGTGTGTGGATACGGCCCGTATCGCGGTGGAAGGTCGGAAGCTGCCTTGGGAGAAAACGGTCTTGTTGCGTGAAATCGATTGGGGGAGTTGGACAGGTCTTGCCATTAAAGAAGTTGATTTGCAACATTTTCCGGCAGATGTGGAAACGGAGGCGATGCTCTATGAACGTGCGGGGCGTTTTGTGGACTACTTGAAAGAGCGATATGATGGAAAACAGGTGTTGGCAGTCGGGCATGGACTGATAAACAGGGCGGTACAGGCACACATTCAAGGAGTGACTTTGGAACATTTACGTAGTGTGCCAAAGATGAATAATGCGGAACTACGCCGGTTCAAGTTAACGTAATTCCGCATTGAATAACACGTGGTTATTGCAAAGTGATTCCCATGATTCCTATCACCACATCATTGGACAGGGTTTCCAGGGTCAGCCCTTTTAGTTCCTTGGAATGATCCAAAGGAATATCGAGCAATATGCCTGCACCACCTTCTATCTCACGTCCATATACACCAGTGATGTTGAGTTCTTTACCCAGGTCACGGCTTACTTTACCGCTTTTCAAGTGCAGACGGTACGGCCGGGGAGCAGTTGCTTGGAACGCTTTGCCGTCCACATAGAAATCTTGTTCTATAGGACACCAGTTGTCCGGATTGATCAACTCCGTTGCTTGGGAAGTTCCGTCTGCATAGTGTATGCGGATTATTCCATTGGCAATGTGGCACTGCATGTGGTTGGTACTTCCCGCCATCAGCAGATAAGCATGTGAGGCAGTGCCTGATAGTGAGATGGTGGAACTGTCCGGGTAATTATCCCATAGGGAGGTGAAAAGAATGTTGTTTCCTTTTTCTTTCAGACGGAAGGGGATGCCTAAAGACGTTTGGAAAGTATCATGATGTACAAGACTGCGTAATTCCGAGTCGTCTATGGTAGCACTCAGCAGCGGATGACACCATTCTCCTATTCCCTGTGTGGGAAGTTGCAACGTAGTGTATGGAGACCGGGGAGACAGGTATTCATTTTGATAAATATCGGTGACAGAAGCATTCAGTTGCCGGTCAAAATCAACCATCCGGCATTTTTCGGGACGGATATCTGCAAAGTCTGTATAGGAAGGGGCTTTCCGGGTGTTCTCTATATAGATATTAACAGGTTGCCACCAATCCATTTCTCCTTGATGAGTGTAAACAAAGAAAGTGTGGTGTCCCGGTTCACCTTTTAGCTGTGCGTTGAAAGCGGTGGCTTCCACTGTGTGTTTTGCTAAAACGCTCTGAGGATCATATACTTGGGAGATGGATGCTCCCGAAGGTATTTGCAAAGCCAACTTCCCGTTTGAAGCGATGACTAGTTCTTGGACTGCCAACGTATGAAGTGATGCTCCTTCCCATTCGATGGTAATGGTGGTTGAAGATGTTCCTTCCGCCTGGATTGAAAGAAGAGGATAGCCATGGGCCGATTCGATGGATTGCCATGTGGCAGGAACACCATTCACTTTTACTGAACGGATCTTCTCTTTTCTGGCATTGATTTGCAATACCGGATGGAGAGGAGTCTGGAACCGTTGTGTGATATGATAGGTATCCGTATCTTCTTTTCGGGTAAAGCGATAGCTTATATCGGGAGTGCTGACGGAAGCCTTGTCCCAGTCGTCCGGGAAGCCCGGCCGGAGGATGATTTGCTGGTTCAGGGCATCCGGCAGGATACCGAACAGACCTTGGATCAGTACTCGTGAAGCGACCCCGATGGGATCACCGAAATCGCGGTAGCATTCTCCGCGTGCGGCATCATAGAAGCTGATCTGGCCGAAGTTGCCCGGACTGTCTCCTAGATACATGCCGTCTAGAACAGAGCTTTTCAAAAGTTTGTATCCGGCGTCGGCACGTCCGGCCTGGAAGTATGACAATGCGGTATGCATCACTTCGGCAAAGGCGATATTATTGACACTCCATGAGTAGGGTAGCCAGTTGGTGGTGGCGATAGTGGCATATCCATTCTCTTTTAATCCATGGGCTGTGACGGGAATATGAGGAATGGCTGTGTCTATATAACGGGTAGCCTGATAGGCTTGGAACGGGTTAGCTGTCTCGCTGTCTATAGCATGATAAATGGTCCATACAGCGGCACTTTCGTGTACTCGCTTGTGTCCCATAAAATCTTGATATTCCGCCCAATGTCCTTTACCGGGAAGCCATAGCCTCTCGTTCATGGCTTTCAGAATCTTTTCGGCTTCGTTGCGGTAAGGAGTGGGATCCTCGCCTATCTTTTCTGCCAATTGGGCCGCTGTCTTGTTGGCACGGTAGTTATAAGCCGATGAATGGGTGACTGCTCCGCTATTGTAATAAAGGGCGTCACTGGCCCAAATACAGGCGTATGCGTCATACAGCCCGTCGTTATCCGGGTCGTAGTTCAGCTTTTCCCATGCGAGGTGACGGGTGATGACAGGCCACATTTGGCGGACATAATCCAAGTCCCCCGTCCATTTGAAATGCCATAACAATTCGTCTATGTAACAAAGGTTCATGTCGTAGTGGTGCATCTGATTATTGCGATGCGGATTACGGCAGATGTATCCGTTACTGTATTGGGGGGTACCCCATTTCTTGACGGAACGTGCCAGATGCAGGGCGGAATCTTGTGCCGGATGGGGGAGGGTGTTGGGCACTTCGGTGACCTGACTTGCCGCGTATGCGTTGAAATGGGTCCGGGCACGGTCATGCCATCCCAAAACATCGCCGGTATAGGCGGCTCGCCAGCCACTGAGGGGCATTCGCCAGCCTATGGCACCGTGTAGCCACACTTCGCCGTCCCAGATTCCATCGGCAGCCATAGCCAGCGTGCCTCCTAAGGTGTTGAAATAAGGGTCGGGTGTTTCAATGCGGATGCGTGAGGCTGTTTCGGAGCGGGCGGCTTCTGCCTTTTTAAACAGGTTTTCGCCTTCGGCAGTCGTCAGTGTGCGTAGTTCCTGGTTTTCCAATAGAATATAAAGTGTTCCGTCTATCTGTACCGGGAAGGATTGTAACTGTTGAGGCTGGAGAGGAGCTTCGAAACTGTCGGCTGGGTCGGCTCCCATGTCTCCGTTACGGTTTAGTTTGGAATTACGTATCTCTGAAATGGATGTCAGTAGAACGGGATTGGATTCCTTGAAATTCCGGGCGTTGAATTGCCAGATGGCCCCTTCTTTATCGGGAAGTGCCCATGTGGTAATGGATAAGCTTCCGCCTCCGAAAGCCGGATCAGATAAACTGTAGCTGCGGCGTCCCGCTGTATAACGGGACTCGCAGTGTTCGGTAGAATCAAGGGCTACCGTGCCTCCGGAGGTTTGCAGTTTAAAGCAGATGTGCTTCGGATTCTCCTTGGTATAAGCAGCGAATACGGGCCGGTCGCTTGTTTCCAGCCGGAATGCTGTGTGGCTGCCGTATAAGGCACGGGTAAAGCGATTCTTACCGTTGATGCAGACAAAATCGTCTCCGTCAGGGGTATATTGCAGGCTTCGGGTGGCATTCCGGCGATGTTCGTTGTACGAAGTGGATTCTATGAAATCGCCTATCTTTTGTGGCTGTTTGGTTTGTCCTGCGCCGGAAACGCTACCGATGCCCAACAGGCATAGAAGTAAATATGTCGTTTTCATGATAATAACTGCTAACTCCTGTTCTTACGGTAACGGCTGTAACCCTTCCCAGCGTACATTCCATTTGCCATCTTTCGGAAATCCGGGATTGTTCCCTTCCGATCCGTCCCATCCGGCGCACATCATGGCGACTGTGGTCAGTAATCCACCGTTGCCGGGCAGGTAAATACGCAGACGCCCGTCCTGGTAATTGTGACCGTTTACCAGATAGGTGTTGGTACGTTTGTCCATCAATAATGCGCTGACCGCCTTTTCGGGCTCACCCATTCGGGCGGCATTCATGGCTGTCATCGGATAATCCCAGCCCCAGGTCTTGTCCCAGTTCCAGTTATCCCAAATCCAGTGCAGGGTGTTTTTCATATATCCGGCATGAATCAGCTGATTCATGGGCAGGATGCCGACAGCGCCCAGCACTGCCATGTGATCTGAGGTAAAACGGATATCTTTATAGGTATCCACCGCGGTCTCGGCTGCCAGATACAGCTGTTCGTCGTTGTATGCCAGCGGAGATAATTTCTCTATCAGCACATCCCATTCGGGTACACGTTCCATCCCTGTACGTTCACGCCATGTTTGGGCGACTTGCATGGCGAAATGCCAGTACGAAAGTTCAAAAGGCGGATTGACAGTTTCGGCGGCGCGCAACGTTTCCTGTGCGGGGATAGCGCCTTTCAAGACATAACGGTCGTGCTCTTCCTCGTATGTGGCGAATGAATACATGAATTCGGCGGTTTCCTGTATCAGGTTATTGTATTTTTTCAGCAGTTCTTCCGATGGATTAGCCCGATAGAGCAATTCTGCCAGGTAGATGAGATGAGGCTGTTGCCAGATCAGGAAGCTGCCTACTTTAGAGGGGGCTTCCGTACCGCTGGGATCAGTCATTTTCATCCATCGTATGCCTTTGAAACCTTGTCTTTCCGCTATCTGGCGGGCTATGGGTTCCACGGTTTCATACCAGGATAAAGTGCGGTCCAACAATTCGGGATGTCCCCATAAGGCGAATTGTGCCTGATGCCACCAGATCATTTCCAAATGGAATTTCCCGAACCAGGAGTTGTAAGTCAGTCCGGTTTCCTGTGGCGGGGTTGATCCGGCACATTGGATGGCGAGCAGATATTGGCTTAATACGACCCGGCGTTCCAATTCTTTGGCACGGACATCCGTACATTGTGAGAAGTCGGCAACAGCTCCCTGTGTCCAGTAATTTTGCCAGTGTCCGGAAGAGGCTTGTTGTACTTCCGCAAAAGTCAGGATGGGAGCAGCGGACGCTTGCGGTGTGAATTGGCAGGTGAATGTAAATACACTGTCCGTTGGCGTGAGTACGAGATAGTTTGCACTTTTTTCACTCAGCTTCGCAGCGCCTTCCCAACTGATTGTTACATAATAGGTGGTTGCGTCGAGTGTTCTTTTTAACACGGCCGATTGTGCATCTTCACTGACCAGGGTCGTGCTATGCTTATCATTCGCCTCCCAATTACAAGCATCGTCACAGTGACCGCCCGTGGGATAGGGGAAGTGAAACTTGATGCTGGCAGGTTGTCGGGCCGACAGGCGTGCGGCAATCATGTCACGCTCCGGATGGCAGACTGTCTGAATGTGGTAGGGAGTTTCTTTGAGGGTGAACCGGCTGTTGATGATACCGTTCCACATATCCAGTGATTGCTGTATGTTTTGCACATCCGAGGGACGTACTTCATTTTCTAATTCGAGTCCGATGATACCCAGATGCAGGCGGTGTGGGTTTACACGATACCAGTCGGATGCTTCCTTTGCTCTGTTGGGTTCTTTGGGTTGGGTGGCATATAGCTCTTTGTGCCCGTGGCCGAAGTCATACTCCACCAAGGCTTCCTCCGGTTTATAGTTTTCGGGATTTCCGAAGCTGTGCCATCCCCATTGGCTTTGTGTACCCAGTGGAACTCCGTTTTTATAGACTTCGGGAAAAGTCTGCAATCCTGTAGCATCTACCGTGTAGGCAAATTCTCCGTTTCCTACCGACAGGGAGGATAATGAATCCATGGCAGTCACTTCCGGATTATTGCGTGTTACCAGTGCATGGCGGTCTATGGCTTTCTCTTTGGGAGGGGTGCAAGCAGCCAATGCAAACATTGTCAGAGCATAAATGGTGTGTTTCATTGTATATAGCTAATTTAAAAAGATGGATAATTCTGTTGTTTATGCGATATGATTCTATTTGCCAAGTTGCAGGCAACCCATGATGAAAGGACCGGTAGCTTTGGCATCGTTGTCACGCATCTTTTCGCCAATGTAATATTCAAAGCTTCCGTCGCGGTAAGGAGTGCCGCCCAGTCCGCCTACTTGACAGCAACGGGTCAGCGTCAGAGTTCCGTCGGGGTTTTCGCGAAGCAATGTTTTCTTTAATCCGTTGAAGGCTTTTTCCGCGATGCTCCGGTATCGGGCGTCTATATATCCTTTGTTCACCGCTTTGGCATAAGCATACATACATTGGGTGGTTACGGATGCTTCGGGAAAATTACCTTCACGTTCGGGCTGGTCTATTACCTGATACCATAGCCCGTCTCTTTGATAGTTGGGCAGGCTTTCTGCCAAACCTTGAATCCAACTGATAAGCGAGGCACGTCCGGGGTGGTTGTCGGGAATATAGTCCAGTACATCTACCATGGCCATGAACCACCAGCCTATACTGCGTCCCCAGAAGTTAGGTGAAGTACCGTCTTGCGGATTTGCCCAACGTTGGGATTTGCTCTCGTCCCAGGCATGATGATATAATCCGGTTTCCGGTGAATAGGTATGTTTGTGGCAAAGTGTGAATTGTTTTACCGCCTCATCAATCAGATCAGGACGGTTGAATTCCGCTCCATAGCGGGCTAGGAAAAGGAGAAGCCATATAAAGTCCGTCCAGCCACATCTGATGTTGATAGATCAATTTATGCCAGAAGCCACCTTCCAGCGTACGTGGTTGTCTTTTTGAGTTGTTCTACCAGTAAGTCCATGGCTGCTTTATATTTTTCTTTGCCTGTTTCTTTATAGAGGTCAAACAGTACTTTTCCTGAATTGATGTAATCTAGGTTGTAAGTTGACATATCATAGAGGTGGATTTCTCCTTTTTCGTTAATCAAACTATCCGCCCATTCCTCAACATAAGTAAAGTAACGTTTGTCACCGGTATTTTTCCACATATCCAGCATGGCGCAACAGCCTACTCCTTGTGAATACCCGAAAAAGAGCCGTTTGCCATGATCCAGCTGATAAGCTTTGGGAAAGCGGAGCATCTCAGAGTCGGCAAAGCGCCGGGCATACGAGTCGGAAGATATGCCGGGAAGGGTTGTGGGAACTGTAGGGAGAGGGGCTACACATACTTCTCCACTGTACGGAATTGCTTTTTGGGCTTGGAGAGACATGGGAGCCATGCAGGCAGTCAATAAACAGATGTAACAGTAATTTTTCATGGTATTTCCTGTCGTTTTTATAGTCTTTGAATGATTTACATTTTTTTGCTGATGTAAAAATAGGCTAATTAACGCTATAAGTCCATGAATAATTGTTCATTTAGATGGAAAATCTATCGGTTGAGTCTCTTTTTTTAAGGAATATGTGTCAATAAAGAACGAATTTGTGGAAAAAATGGTAAGACAGAGAAAAACTGTTCACCCATCTGTCATCTAGAAGGAAATAAGGAATGACAAATGGATGAACTTGATGAGAAAAATCAGTTGTGTACCAGTGTTCCTATATTTTCACCGGTCATTACTTTTTTCAGGTTACCTACTGTGTCCATGTCGAAAACGATAATGGGCAGGTTGTTTTCCTTGCACATGCAGGTTGCTGTAAGATCCATTACTTTCAAACCGCGCTTCAATACCTCATCGTAGGTGATATCGTCAAATTTCGTAGCAGTGGGGTCTTTTTCCGGATCAGCTGTATAAATGCCGTCCACGCGTGTTCCTTTCAACATCACATCGGCTTCTATCTCGATACCACGTAGGGAAGACCCGGTATCGGTAGTAAAAAACGGATTGCCTGTTCCGGCAGACATAATTACAACTTCTCCGTTTTCCATCGCTTCAATCGCTTTCCATTTGTTGTAAAACTCACCGATGGGTTCCATGCGGATAGCTGTCAATACACGTGCCTTGACTCCGGCCGCTCCCAATGCGGAACTCAATCCCAAGCTGTTGATAACGGTTGCCAACATTCCCATTTGGTCACCTTTTACACGGTCAAAACCTTTAGAAGCTCCACTCAGCCCACGGAAGATATTTCCACCACCGATTACAATACCTATTTGTACGCCAAGGTCGTGTATTTCCTTGATTTGTTGCGCATATTCACCCAGACGTTTTTCGTCTATACCATATTGCTTTTCGCCCATCAGGCTTTCGCCGCTCAGCTTCAGTAGAATTCTTTTAAATCTTGCCATATTGGTTTGTCTTTTAGTTTTTTGCAAAGATAAAAATATTAATCTTTTTTACTTGTTTTATATCCTAAAATATTTCTTCCCATGACTCCTTGCATTACTCCGCGAAGTAGAAGATAGGTAATGAATGCCATCCATAAAGCGTGATTGCCCATTGCCCCCCGGAAACCATAGTAAATAAGAAAGAAACTGACAGAGGCTACTATCATGGCTTTCAGCATCAGATGGGTGGCTGTCGCACCGATGAATATTCCATCGAACAAAAAAGCAGAGAAGCCTGCCAAAGGAATGGCAAGTACCCAATAAAAATAACTTTCGGAAGCATGAATGACAGTTGTTTCGTTAGTCAGTAATCCGAGAAAGGATTGTCCCCCTATACTATATAATAAGGTGAAAGCAAGCGATAATCCTACTCCCCAGCCGAATAGTTGGCGAACCGTCGTGTGGAGTGCTTTCTGATTATTGGCTCCGATATATCTTCCTGCCAATGCTTCTCCGGCGTATGCGAAGCCGTCCATAATGTAGGAGAATAAAGTGAATAATTGCATAAGTAATGTATTGACCGCCAACACCACTTCTCCTTGTGCCGCACCAGCCGAGGTGAAAAAGACAGTAACCGCCACCAGGCAGATGGTACGGAAAAAGATATCCCTGTTTACTTGGAAGAAACGGTACATGGCCTGTTTGTCAAAGAAGGAATGCCATTCTATGCGTTTCCGCAGGGTGCTGTAGTAGCGTAACCACAACAAATATGCCATGACTAGCCCGGCATATTGTGCAGTTAACGTTCCGATGGCGACACCTTCTATTTTCATTCCTAATCCATATACAAGAAGAAGACTGACCGCAATGTTCACTATATTTTGTGTGATGGCTATATACATGGGGAAACGGGAATTTTGCATACCGATATACCAGCCGGCAAAACTGTAAAGCCCTAATACAGCCGGTGCTCCCCAAATACAGATATAGAAATAGAGGGACGCCAGATGTTCTACTTCTTCAGTCGTTTGGATAAAGGTGAAGGCGGTTCTTTCTATAGGATATTGCAAGGCTAGCAAAGTAAATGCAATGAATAATCCTACTCCGACGGAACGGAGTAGTAACCGGGTGACTTCATTCAGGTCGTGCCTGCCGTATGCTTGTGAAGTCATGCCGCTGGTTCCCATACGCAGAAAACCGAAAATCCAGTAGATGATGTTGAAAAGCATTCCGCCTACAGCTATCGCTCCGATGTAGGCGGCAGAGCCCAAATGACCTACAATAGTAACATCAATCAAGCCCAACAGAGGAACTGTAATGTTTGAAACGATAGAAGGGATGGCTATTTGAAGTATTTTTTTGTTTCCGTTATTAAGTTGAATCATGAGTGTAGATTGATAGAGATGGATACAAAGGTACTCTCTTTCTCATAAATAACCAATGAAAATTTAAATTTGAATTGAAAATAGTTGTTGTTTAAGATGATATATCATTGGAATATAGATATATTTGCGGTTATTAAAATGATCAAAACAGGAGAATTATGAAAGAGAATTTTCAAATCCATATTTGGTTGGGCTTATTGTTATGTCTGTTAGGCATGTCATGTTCGGATGATACTCCGGCTAAAGGAGATGACCCGGGAAATGGTAACACGGAGTTGGAAGTCAATGAGTGGATAGAGAGTGTCATGCGCAGTGATTATTTGTGGAATAACGACATTCCTGCTCAAAATAAGTTGGATTTCTCTGCTGATCCCCAAACATTCTTTAGATCTATGCTCAGTTTGAAAGATGGAAAGACGAGAAACGGAAAGCATCTTTATTATTATTCTTATATGGGGAAGAATAAAGATTATAAAGCACGTACCAGCATTGATGCGGATGATACTTATGGTATGGAGTTTACTTTATTTAATGTTGTAAACGATAGTAATCAACCTTTAGGATATTATTATGCCCGTATTCTGTATGTTCTTCCTAATAGTCCGGCATCAAGTGCAGGTTTGGAAAGAGGGGATTGGATCGTGGGTGTTAAAGGAAAAAATAATATTAATTCCGATAATTATGGAATCTTATTAAATGGAGATAGGACTCAATGGCTCGTCAAACGTGGCGATACAGAGGTCAGAACTATTGATATAGAAGCTTCCCGGGCCGTGGAGGACAATCCCTTGTTCTATCACAATGTATATACTCGGGGAGATAAGAAGATAGGGTATTTGGTTTATAATCATTTTACTTCCGGACCGAATGGATATTCGGATCGTACCTATGATGAGGAAATGAAGAAGATATTCGCCGGATTTCAGGCGCAAGGTGTGAATGAATTTGTGCTGGACTTGCGCTATAATGGAGGTGGATATGAGAATTCTGCTAATATGCTCGCAGGACTCCTCATTCCAGAAGCTTCTCGAAAAAAAGGTATTTGCTGTTTTCTCTGACAATAAAGGACAATCCTATTCTAATGATTTTTTGTGTGGAGACGAAAGGAACGGCAGGTTACTTGAAACTTAATTCCAATCGAATTTATATATTGACAAGCCAAAGTACGGCTTCTTCTTCGGAAGTCGTTATTAACAGCCTCAACCCATTTATGGATGTTATCCTTATTGGCGAATTGACAGAAGGAAAAAATGTAGGAATGGAGATGCAGAAAAATGATAAATATGAATGGATGTATTGGCCTATTACATTGAGAGTGACTAATGCGGTGAATTATGACTACAGTGCCGGTTTTAAACCGGATATAGAATGGAACGAGTATGATTTGACTCAAAATCCGACGGACGTTTTATTACCATTGGGTGATCCGGATGAATTCATGCTGGGTAAAGCCATCTCCTTGATTACAGGAGTAAAACGATCAGCCAGAGGCATGAATACGTTATCTAAATCGATTATGAAGGGGGAAGCTGTGTATCAATCGACAGAACGTCATGCCACTGGAGGAATGTTGATGGTTCCTGAAGGGAAGGACAACTAAAGGATATATTTAACTTCTTTGAAGGCATATTTTCTAAGAGAACCGTTTTTATCTTTCAGAATCAAATGTCCGTCGGGTTCCACACGGATCAGTTTGGCAGTAAACTCTCCTTTTGCATCACAATAGGGGGTGATAACCTTCCTTGCGATATTGTGCTTTCAGGTAGCATTCCTGAATTTTGGTAATGATATCGGTTTCTCTGTTTTCTATCCGGGAATAGAGGTTTATGATATGTTCCAATACGCTGTTTAAAACTTCCATTCTGTCTGTTTCCTTTTGAGTAATTTGTCTTAATGAAACAGGGTTGGGGGCGGATGAATGAAATTCTTCCTGGTTAATATTGATCCCTATCCCAATAATGCTCTGTGAAATTTGGCTTCCTGTTAAATCATTTTCAATCAATATGCCGGCTATTTTTTTGTCTTTCCAATAGATATCATTGGGCCATTTTTATTTGCAGGCAATCTGCATGGACATAATGGGCCAATGCGGTACAAAATGGCAGAAGCTACCGCCATAGATAAAATGAACTGACTGGCGGGAGCGATTGTTTGGGGTAAAATACAGTGCTGAATGTCAGATTCTTGCCATATTCTGATTCCCATGAATTTCCACGTTGCCCTTTTTTTCCGGCGGTTTGATATTCTGCCATAAGCGTGGTGAATTCCTTTTTTTTTTTTCCTGGCAAAGTTCTGCAAGTCGGTCATTTGTTGAGGTTACGGTTTCTTCTTTTAAGATTTTGCTTGACCAGTTAGGGGGATCTCATCATATTCTTTTTT
>VOFJ01001013.1_pt1 | contig 44454 bp, 45 predicted proteins | sample 5384081 | NCBI WGS metagenome assembly VOFJ01 (sample SAMN12384729, study PRJNA508395) | human gut metagenome | isolation source: healthy gut I | host: Homo sapiens
ACGATCACTCTGAAGAGGATGCACCGAGTTCAACATCGTGAGGTTCGTAGATCGGGTCGACCTGCGTCGGCCATGAACCGCGATAGCCGGTGCGCTCCGGGATCGTCGGATAGTCCTCCTCCTGCAGCAGGTAGCCGTCCTCCACGGTGATCGTGCCAAGATTCTCGTTCCCATAGGCAAAGAACGTCACTTCATGTGTAGAACCATCCGAGTAGATTGCATCAATGATGGTATCCCGCACGATCATTGTGACTCGCGTATCCCAGCGCGACGTATAACCGACTCGCTTCGGGATCGTCGGATAATCCTCTTCCTGCAGGACGTAGCGATCCGGGACCTCCATCGTGTAGATAATGCCCTCGTCCATGACGCGGAACGAAACCGTGTGGAGAATCTGCGTATAGACCGCGTTGATCGTCACATTGCTCGTGACCGGGGCAGTCCGCTTCTGCCAGCTGCCCTCATATCCCACCTTGTAGGGCACACGCGGATAATCACTGTCCGTCAGCTTATAGCCACTGTAAACGGAAATCGTTTTCACGGTCTCTCCGTCCGCCACGAAGGTGACCGTGTAATATGTCGTGATCTTCGTGTATGTCGCGCTGACCGTCACATTGCTTTGGACGGGCGAGGGATACCGCTGCCACGCGCCGGTGTAGCCCGCTTTTTCGGGCACGGCCGGGTAGTCGCTGTCCTTGAGGGTGTAGCCCTCCGTGACGGACATCGTTTTGACGGTTTTCCCATCAGCCACGAAAGTAACTTTATAAGTCTGAACGGGGCGGTAGGTATTCCGCGTAACGGTTTCTCGTGCGGATGCCGTTTGCGTCGTAGGCGAAGTCGAGGACGTCCTCGGTCGTGCTGTCGCGCTCGGTGGCCGCGCGGCTGAGCTGGCGGCCGTTCTGCCACTCCATGCTCCAGAGCAGCTCCGTCCCGTTCGCGTAAAGCGTCGGGTTGCCGCTGCCGTCGTACTCGAGGTCGACGCCGTCGACGGACGTCAGCAGGTCGCCCCACCGTTCGTCTTCGTAGGCGTACTCGTGCAGCTCGCTCGCGCTGCCCTCATGGTCCTCTGACAGGATATTGCCTGCCGTGTCATAGGAATAGGTCCATCTGTCTACTTCTTCGCCGTTCTCGTAGCGAATGGCCGTCTTGAGCTGGCCCTGCTTCTCGTCGTACTCGTAGTGCTCCAGCGGGATCAGCGCGCCGTCGACCTCGGCCTTGATGTCCGTGATGTTGCCGCCCTTGTCGTACTCGTACTGGTAGCCGACGATGATATCGCCGTTTCCGTCATCCGAGGCAAGGCGATAGTTGAAGAATTCGACGAGCGCCGTGCTCTGATTGCCGCTTTGCATGGTATAAGCGTAGCGGTTTTCGAACAGCGGCGTGCTGCCCTGATAGACCGCACGGCTGCGCAGACGCTTGAGCGCGTCGTAGTTGTAGCCGATCTTCGTGCCGACGGCCGTGTTCAGCGTGGTCAGGCTGCCGTCTGACGCGTCGTAGGCATACGACTCGCGGTAGCTTGTCCCGCCGATCGTCCAGCCCTGCGCAGACAGGCGGTTCGCAGTGTCGTAAAGCTGCTCCGTGCGCTGCGTGACGGCATTCCCGTCGCGCTGCTGGCTGCGGATGAGGCGGCCAAGGGAGTCGTATTCGAAGCGGTACGTCGCCGTCGGGGCCGCGTCGCCCTCGCCGTAGTCCAGCTCAGCAAGGGAACCCTCTGCATTGTAACGGTAATTCACATACCTGCCGCCAGAATACACCATCCGCGTCACTCTGTCAAGCCTGTCGTAGGTATATTCGACGACGGTCCCGTTGCCATATGTCGTGGAATCCAACAGGCCGTTGTTCGCGGCGTAAACATTCTCCATCAGCACCCACGGCGTCTTAGGCATCCGGACTGCTCACGCCGATGCTCGTCGCCTGGCCCCACTGGTTATAGCCGAAGGAGTAGATCTGATGCTGCGCGGCTCCGCTCCGGTAGGTCTTGCGGTCGAGGGTGGCAAGGCGGCCGTTTTCGTAGCCGTAGTCGATGGCGGCGACGCCGTGGCGGTAGACCATGGCCGTCCGGCGGCTGTTGGCGTCGTAGGTATAGTTCGTCTCGCGGCCGAGGGCGTCCGTCGTCAAAATAAGCTGCTCTGCCAGCGAGTTGTAGCCGTAAGACGTCGTACTGCCGTTGACATCCGTCACGCGTTGGGTGTGGTTGCGGTCCGGCGTCGCAGTGGCGCTGCTCTCAAGGTACTTCTGCTCGTTTTTCTCCGTCGAGGTCAGCTTGGAGCCGATGACGTTTCCCGCCTCGTTATAGGTCGTGGTGCTCTTGATCCCGGCGACCGAAGCCGAGGTGACGTCGTGGGCAGCATTGTAGGTATAGGTGTACTTTGCGCCGTTTGCGGCCGTGTAAGAGGTCAGGTCTGTGCCGGTATACCCGGCCTTTTCCGTGCCCGTGCCGGTCTGCGTGGCGGCGGTGACGTTGCCGTCGGCGTTATAGGAGTAGGTCTGCACCGGCTCCTGCCGCAGGGAGAGGTTGTCGAACCGGGCCGTGCCGGAATTGTGGTCGAACGCGCAGTAGACAATGATCCGCCGGATCGTTTTGCCGCTCTCCTTCGGCACGATGGTCCCCACGGCGCACTGCCAGTCGGCAGTTGCCCAGCTGAACGGGACGCTCTGCTGCTCGGGCTCGCTCACGCCCACATAGAAGATCTCCGCGATCAGGCCGAAGTAGCGCGTGCTGCCGTCAAATTCCAAGGCGGCGTTCGGAGCGGCGTAGTCCGCCTGCGCCCAGCCGGAGAGCAGGAACGTCGTATCCGAGGAGCAGTTCAGCGCGACGGGCTGGCTGACATGGAGGATGCCATTGTAGCTGCCCTGCATGGTCATGGCCTTCGCGCCGAATTTGGTTTCCGCAGCCGCGGCGGAACCGCCCTGCAGGTTCCAGCCCGCATCGCCGAATTCGAACGAGGCGTTCTGCAGGAGGTTATAGGTGGAGGCGGCCTCCGCCTGCTCCAGCTGGAGATCGTCGAGGTAGGCCGTGCCCGTGCAGCCGCTCATGCGGAAGGCGATGCGGCAGGACGCCGCCGGGGCCGTGAACGTGGCGGTCACGCGCTGCCAGCCGTTTTCGATGGCGGAGGACGGGCGGGCATCCGTCAGCAGGACGGTCTGCTCCGCGCCTCCGCCCTGCACGACGGCCTCCAGCCGCGCGCCGCTGGTCCAGCGCAGGTGGGAGCTGGCGGAGAAGTAGCCCGAGAGGGTGTAGGTCTCCCCGGCGGTGAGCGTTACGGGGCGGGAGATGGCGGCTGCGTCGCCGCTGCCTGCGCCGTCCGGGAGGTAGAGATTCAGGCCGCCCGTGCCGTGGCGGCGGTTTTCGTCGTTCGTAATCGTTGTGCGGGCCGCTGCGGAGCCGCTGCCGGTCGAGGCGTTCGTCCAGCCGTCCTCCGATTCCAGCCCGCCGTCCCGCAGGAGGTTTTCCGCCGTCATGCCCGTCGAGCCGACGCTCGTCAGGCGGTTATTCTGCTTGCTGCGCTCTGCGGTGTCCGTGTAGGAAGCGGCGGAGCTGCCGAGGATGCGCGTGATATCCGTATTGGTGGTATAGGTGGAGATGGTGCGGCCCCAGTTGTCGAAGACGACCTCCAGGCGGATGTCGTCCTCCGTTTCCGCCAGCTGGTCCGCGCCGAACGCGCGGTAGCTCGAGCGGTTTTTGCCGTTCCAGCACTTGACCGTGTCGCCGGGCACATGCGTTCCACCGTCGAGGGTGAATTCATAGAACTGGTCAATGGTGCCGTCCGTGTGGTAGGTATACCAGATGCCGTAATTGGCCTCGCCGTCGTGCGCGCCGTTCAGGCCGGTCGTATCGTAGGTGTAGTTCAGCTTTGTGCCGTCCGGGCAGAGGAGGTAATCGAGCTGGCGGACGCCCGCGGTGTTGTCGTAATGGAACTTTGTCTCCTTCCCGGCCTCGTCGCCGACGCGGAGGAGCCTGCCATTCGCGTCGTAGATCAGCTTGGCGAGGTATTCGACCGAAGCGCCCTTGTTCTGGCGGCAGATGCGGGTCAGGCGGTTAAAGACCTCGTTTGTCGGGCGCCAGCTTTTGCCGTCCGGGGTGTCGAAGTTGATGCCGTTATAACAATAATAAATGCCGTTGCCGTAGGCGTCCTTTTGTGTAGGTCAGGATGCCGTCGCGGAAGAAGGTCTCGTTTCCGTTGTCGTCCGTTATGGTGAAGTTCGTGTGGCCAATGTCGCTGTCCGGGTTCGACTGGCACGTCATCTTCAGGCCGAGGCCGTCCTCGTCCCGGAAGACGCCGTCCGTTTCGGCTCCGCCGCCTCCCTCCTTGGAGAAATAGTGCTGCGTGCCGTCGGCGTCCGTGTAGACCCAGTAGAGGGTCTGCGCGTCGTCCGAGCCGATGCGGACGGACTGGACGCACTGCTGCGCGGAGAGCTTCCAGCCGGAGCCGAGCAGCATATTGCGGTAGTCGCGCGTATAGTCGGGCGGCTCGTTGGGGTTTTTCTTCTGCTGCACACCGAAGGACTCCCGGCTGAGGCCGGAGTTGTACACGAGCGACAGCCCGAAGGGCATCACGCTGCTATCCGACGAGAGCAGCGGCACGACGAAGGTCAGGCGCTGCATGTGGTCCGAGATATAGCCGATACCGGCACGGCCCGCACTCTGGGTCTGGTAGGTGTAGTAGCTCTCCAGGCCGAAGTCGTTGCGGTAGGTCACCGTGAGATACGACGCCCCCGTCTGGAACGAGGAGACGATGCGCTTGCTCGCGCTGCAGTCCGAGCGCAGCAGGATCGCATGGCATTTCCCGCCGCTGTACCAGCTGCGGGCCGCGCGGGTGATATCCAGCGAGCGGTAGCCGTTCGTACTGGTCAGGCGGATGAAATCCTCCGTCGCGGTCTTATAATGATTCGTTCCGTTTGCATAAATTTTATTCCACGTCAGGGTCTTGATCCAGTCGCTGTACTTCTGATTTCCCGTCTTGTCAATTGTCAGCTGGTGGGCGTACCAGGTACTGGAAATCGTCGGAAGAGACGTTGCTGAAGCCGGACTGCAGTGCATGGATGGCAGCCGCCGTGACCATGCTGCCGGAGGGCAGCGCGGGCAGCTCGTCGACCGCCGCGATGGCCTGATATTCGCCGCTGCCGTTATGCTGGGTATAGCCGACCCGAACCGTGCTTTCGGGGTAGTTGGTGTCCGGCCTGCCGGAGAAGACATAGGCCCACGAGAGGGAGCCGGACTGCGAAATCTTGACGATCGTCGGGTCGATGGCGACCGGGAACTGCGCCTCTTCCTCGATCCACGCGGCGTCCGCATCGACGAGCAGGCGGTAGCTGCCGCGGTCCAGCTCCTCGAGGCTGTAGCGCACGGCGTCCGAGTACGTCCCCCCGGCGTCGAGCATGTAGGGCGCGGGGATCGCGTAAACGGGCGATCCGGCCTCATCGAGCAGGAGGACAGAGCCGTCTTCCTGCATTTCTGCGGTCAGATCGCCCGTTTGCAGCACGAAAGAAAAGAGATAGCTGGCCTGCGCTTTGTTGAGCAGGATCGTCTCTTTGATCGTTTCGCCGTAGAGCGTGTATGCAAGGTCAACGCCGTCGTAAACGTCCGGGTAAAGCAGCGAAGAGCTGAGCTTTTCCGGGACAAACGGGTCATCTGAACGCAGAGAAAAAGGCTCCTGCACAACGGCCTCTGCCGCGTGGTAGGAGCGCGCCGGACCGGCAGGCTCCAGCTCGGCCGCCGCCCCGGTTTCAACCATCATTTCAGCAGCAGGTTCTTCTGCCGCAGCAGCCGTTTCGGTCTCTTCTGCCGGTTCTTCCGCTGCTTCTTTCGTTTCTTCTGTCACCTCAGGAAGAGCGACGGCCTCCGTCGGCTCCGGAGCTGCCAGTGTTGCATCGTGACTGGGCAGGACGTCCGGATCGCCGTCCAGAAAGAGCTGCACCCGGTGCTCGTCCGCGTCCGCCGTGAAGACGGCGTCTCCGTTCAGACTGGCCGCGAAGGCGACGCTTCCGTCCTCCACCGCATAGGTCTGCCCGACCGGCTCGAGCGTGTTGTCGATGTCCTGCCACCGGCCGTCCGCGTCCTGATGGTGGACCGGCACGTCATACTGCACCGCGACATAGCTTCCGTCCCCCATACGGAAGTGCTTGACGCGCTCGCCGCGCAGTGAGGCCTCTTCGAACGCGACTTCAGCCGGCTCCTCGACCGTCCCCTCGACGGTATGCTCCAAATCTTCGGAAGGAGAAACCGCAGACCCCACCGCAGGCAGCAGCTCGACGCAGAGCACCACCGCCAGCAGGAGAGAAAGCAGCCGGGTCCAAAGGCTTTTTTCATAATCGTGATCTCCTCTCTTTCTGTATCATCATTCAAACAGATTCAGTACGCAGTCAAACGGGACCTGCCTTTCCCGCCAGAAGGACGCGGCGGCCGCGATAAGAGCGCTGCAGGGCATTCACATGGGCCATGTGGTCCTCCTCCTGCGTGAACAGCTTTTCCGGCTGGCTTGACCCACAGCAGCTGCGAAAGGGGACAGCCATTCCAGGTCGCGGAAGCATGCGTCCAGCGACTCAGCTCCAGGAGAAGGTGTAAGGGAACCGGAATGCACTTGAAAACCTCCTGAAAAAGCCCGTCAGCGTCCGCGAGAATTCCCCGGCGGACGACATCCCGCGATTGCTCTGCACAGAGCATCTCATCTCGTACAGCATGCGCTTCGTCTGATAGGTGGCCCGAAAAGGTGCATCCATGTGTCGTTTCTCCTCTCGTCTTCGGTTTGGGTGGCCCTGCTAAAGACGAAAGTTTCATCTTTAGGGTGATGTCGTAAATAGTGCGCATGATCTTGGTGAAACAATAATTACTGAATTTGGATTATGGGTGCCGCCGCACGAGGCTCAGATATAGCAGAATCACTGCGGCCGCAATTCCCAGCCTATAAGCGCACGAATCCACCACGATCTTTCGCTTTTTCCTGTCGTTTCGCTGCTGTAGCTGCGGCTTCCGGCCCTTCCGGAAAAGTTTGCCATTTCGAAAGCTAAATATGCATTCAATATGAACTTGAAAATAACAAACAAGAATGGCGAAACCCATAACGATAAGCAGGTATACCGTCAGCTGTTTCAGATGTCGCATTGATCATCAGCAAGTATGCCGCTATCAGGTATGGCATTCGCTGGGGCCTGCAACTGCGCGTCGCAATAGCTGCCAATATTTCGGCGGGCAAATCAGCTCACCACAGATCGCGCAGCGGCCATACCATTTCTCTTCATTTCTCTTGCCGGCCCTGCCGCCACCAAAGCCGAGCTGCGGGCTATCTGGACGACCTCTACCATGGCTATACCGAGCTCTTCGGCAGCGCCGGGTGTGCCATCAGCCGGATGAAGGCCCACTGGTTCTACCTCATCCACTGCTTTGCCGACTCTGAAAAGTTGGAAAAGCAGCTGAAAAGCTGCGGGAGCCCTGGGAGTATGAGACGGTGGTGAACCAGATCTTTGCCTTTGCCGCTTATTTAAAAGTCCGCTGCCCATACAGACAGCGGACTTGAAAGCGACGATTCAGACGTTCAGGTAGCTGCGGAGCATGGCCTGCAGCAGATCGTCACGGTCAACTTTGCGGATGAGGGAGCGGGCTCCCTTGTATGTCGTAATGTAAGTCGGATCTTCGGAGAGGATATAGCCCACCAGCTGATTGACCGGATTGTAGCCCTTTTCCTTTAATGCATCGTACACCTGCTGTACGATCTCGTGAATCTCGTAGTCCTTTTTGTCGTGGATCGAAAAAATAGCAGTCGCGTCGCCCACGCAATGCACCCCCTTCGGTATCCCTCTCGCATTCCGTTCCGAGAGGTCATTGGAACTTATAGCCCATTGTACACGAAATGAACGCTGACTTCAAGATTCTAAGCTGGAATTTGCACACTTTGCCTAAAAATTTTTGAAAATTTGAGTAAAAAGAACGGAGCGAATTTTCCCGTTCAGGAGGTTTTTCATGGTCTACGGAATCGGCTGCGACCTGTGCAGCATTGCGCGGATGGAAAAGAGCCTGCTGGGCCCCCATGGCGCGGTCTTTACACGCCGGGTGTTCGGCCCGGCGGAGCAGGCGGCTGGGACTGGGCCTGCCTGGCAGAGGAAGAGGGGCACGGCCCGACGCACCGCCCATACCGTGGCCAGCGCGGCGGCGGACTTTGCGGCCAAGGAGGCTTTCCTCAAGGCGGCGGGCACCGGTCTGCGGGAGCCCTTCTCCCTTTGCGAGATCGAAGCCGTCCGCCTGCCCGGCGGGGCACCGGCCTATCACTTTTTCCGGCCGGAGCGCCCAGTGGGTGGAAGCACACCGCCTGCGGGCACATCTCTCCCTGAGCCATGAAGACGGCATGGCCATGGCGTACTGCATCCTGGAAACGGAAACCTGAACTTCTCAGCTGCATACAATGGAATAAGCCCGCGCGTGCATAGCGGCCCTGCAGTCGGCTCATACTAAAGGCAGAGCGACTGAGGATGCGCAAAACGCACCACATAGCGGGCGCATCCTCCAAGATCAGGGAGGGAAGATTCCATGGAGGTACACAGAGGAGAAGTTTTTTACGCCGATCTTTCGCCGGTGGTGGGCTCGGAACAGGGCGGCATCCGGCCGGTGCTCATCGTCCAGAACGAGATCGGCAACCGGCACAGCCCCACCGTCATTGCAGCGGCCATTACATCCCGGCTGGACAAAGCCCGCCTGCCCACCCACATCAACATCCGGGCCGAGGATACGGGCCTTGCCAAGGACAGCGTGGTGCTGCTGGAGCAGATACGCACGCTGGATAAACACCGCCTGCGGGAGCGGGCCGGGCAGATCACTGCCGAGGACCAGCGCCGGGTGGACCAGGCGCTGGATGTCAGCCTTGGGCTGGACAGCTACTGACAAAAAAGATGAGACTACCAAGACTTGGCAGTCTCATTTTTTGATGATTCCGGTTATTTTACGCTGTCCTCTGCGTCATGGAGCAGGGCATACTCACGGATCTTTTTCAGCGTCTGCTCGCTCAGGATATGCTCTGCCTTGCAGGCATCCTCGGCGGCGACGTCCTCGTCCACACCCAGCTGCACAAAGAAATGGGTCAGCAGCCGGTGGCGGCCATAGATGCGCTCAGCGATGGCACGGCCCGGCTCAAGAAGGGTCAGGTTGCCCTCGCCATCCACCGCGATATAGCCGTTCTCCCGCAGCTTCTTCATGGCAATGCTGACGCTGGCCTTGGTATAGCCCAGCTCGTTGACCACGTCGATGGAGCGCACACGGCCCATCCGCTGGGTCAGCATAAGGATAGTTTCAAGGTAATCTTCCGCGGATTGGTGGATCTGCATGGTTTGTTCGGCCTCCTGCCTTTTCCCCGCCGGGGAATTTGTTCGCCGGGCATAACAGCCCGGTTAGTATATAATAGGATATCACATTCGGCAGGATGTTGCAAGCCGTTCTCAGTAGGTTTGTATAAACAAACTAAAATCATTCTTCGATTTTGTGTTATTTCACCTGTGCTTGTGCAAAGGTGACAAGAGCCCGGTAGCTTCCGGCCCGGACAAGTACAAGTCTCCGCCGTGGGCGTCGAGGATGACAGTCAGGGGCATTTTTTCCACGGTGAGACGGCGGACGGCCTCGCAGCCGAGGTCGGGCCACGCGATGACTTCCAGCGCCTGACGCTCTTGGCCATCAGGGCACCGGCACCGCCCAGCGCAGCCAGATAGACCGCGCCGTTGCGGACGACGGCCTCTTTGACGGCGGCGTCCCGCTTGCCCTTGCCGATCATAATTTTGTTGCCCAGGTCCAGCAGGCGGGGGGAGTTGGCGTCCATCCGGCCGCTGGTGGTGGGGCCGGCGGAGCCGATGACCTGGCCCGGGCGCTCCGGGGTGGGGCCGACATAGTAGATGGCGCTGCCCTCGAGGTCAAAGGGCAGTTTTTCGCCCTTGTCCAGCGCTTCCAGCATCCGCTTGTGGGCCTGGTCGCGGGCAGTGTACACCACACCGGACAGCAGCACGGTATCGCCTGCCCCTGAGGGGGCCAGATCCTGGGCGGTGCAGGGGTGGTCAGTCTGTATTCCATTCTTCTCCCCTCCTTACAGCTCCGCGCTGGCGCGGCGGGTGACATGGCAGGAAACGTTCACGGCCACGGGCAGGCCCGCCACATGGGTGGGCATCTGTTCAATGGCAAGGCCCAGACAAGTGGTCTGGCCGCCGAAGCCCTGCGGGCCGATGCCCAGCTCATTGATGGCGGTCAGCAGCTCCCGCCCAGACCGGCATAGTAGGGGTCGGGGTTGGGGACGTCCAGCGGGCGGAGCAGAGCTTCTTGGCGAGGTAGGCCACTTTATCAAAGCTGCCGCCCACGCCGACGCCCAGCACGATGGGCGGGCAGGGGTTGGAACCGGCCAGCCTGACTGTCTCGAGCACGAACTTCTTGAAGCCCTCCACGCCGTCGGCGGGCTTGAGCATCTGGATGCGGCTCATGTTCTCGCTGCCGAAGCCCTTGGGGGCGACGGTGATGGTGCAGCCGTCACCGTCTACCAGATGCACCGTGATGGCGGCGGGGGTGTTGTCGCCGGTGTTGCCCCGGCGCAGGGGGTCGGCCACGATGCTCTTGCGCAGGTAGCCGTCGGTATAGCCGCGGCGCACGCCCTCGTGGATGGCGGCTTCAAAGCTGCCGTCGATGTGGACATCGGTGCCCAGCTCCACGAACACGCAGGCCATGCCGGTGTCCTGGCAGATGGGCAGGTCTTTTTCTCTGGCGGCGCTCAGGTTCGACCAGAGCAGGTCGAGGGTGTTCTTTGCCAGCGGCCAGGGCTCTTCGGCCCGGGCCTTGTCCAGCGCTGCCTGCACATCCTGGGGCAGGCGGGTGTTGGCCTCGATGCAGAGCCGGGCCACGGTATCGGTGATGGCCTGTGCGGAGATGTTCCTCATCTCGTGTCCCTCCCTTTACAGGCGGGCAACGCCGGTCTCGCGGGCAGCCTTTGCCACAGCAGCAGCCACGGCCTCGGCCACACGGGGGTCGAACGCGCCGGGGATGATGTTCTCCTCGCTGCGGTCGGCATCGGTGATCAGGTCAGCGATGGCATAGGCTGCGGCCAGCTTCATCTGGTCGTTGATATCACGGGCGCGGACGCTCAAAGCACCCTTGAACAGGCCGGGGAAGCAGAGCACATTGTTGACCTGGTTGGGGAAGTCGCTGCGGCCGGTGGCCATCACGCGCACGCCGCCTGCCTTGGCATCGTCGGGCATGATCTCCGGGGTGGGGTTGGCCATGGCAAAGACGATGGCATCCTTGTTCATGGTCTTGCACAGCTCGGTGGTCAGGATGCCGGGACGGGACACGCCGATGAATACATCGGCTCCCTCGATGGCTTCCTTCAGGCCGCCCTTGATCTGGCGGGGGTTGGTCACCTCGCCCAGCCAGTTCTTGTGGGCCTCGGCGCTGTTGCAGCCCTTGTACAGGGTGCCGAACTGGTCCACGGCCACGATGTCCTTGGCACCGGCGGTCATCAGCATCTTGATGATGGCCGTACCGGCAGCGCCGGGGCCGTTCAGGACGATGTGCACGTCCTCCATCTTCTTGCCCACCACGCGCAGGGCGTTGATGAGGGCAGCGGTCACCACGATGGCGGTGCCGTGCTGGTCATCGTGGAAGACGGGGATGTCCCGCTCCCGCTCCAGCGTCTCTTCGCTCTCGAAGCACTCGGGGCTCTTGATCTCCTCCAGATTGATGCCGCCAAAGGTGGTGGCAATGGCCTTGCAGGCCGCGATCACGCTGGCGGCATCGTGGGCATCGATACAGATGGGGAAAGCATCCACGCCGCCGAACTCCTTGAACAGCACGGCCTTGCCCTCCATCACGGGCATACCGGCCTCGGGGCCGATGTCGCCCAGGCCCAGAACGGCGGTGCCGTTGGAGACAACGGCCACCATGTTGCCTTTGAAGGTGTACTTATAAACATCGTCGGGGTTTTCCTTGATCTTGCGGCAGGGCTCGGCAACGCCGGGGGTGTAGGCGTGTAGTAGACAGGTCGTCGCGGGTCTTCACTTCCACCTTGCTGACGATGCCCACTTTCCCGTGATGGCTCTCGTGCATTTCGAGAGCAGCTTTGTTGTAATCCATGGGGCGTTCCTCCGTTTGCATCGGGCGCTTCCCGCGGAAGGGAGCGGCCGGGGTTTCTCGTATCTCCTTTATTTTAACAGAACCGGGCGGGCATTTCCACCGGAAAAGCCGCTTTTTCGGCCGGTGCCCCGCAAAAGTCGGACAAACCCGGCGCTCTATTTGTGGAATTTCTGCAAAATTCTTTTTTCTTTTTCACTTTTGCCCTTTATAATAAGGTCTGTACTATGCGACCCGAATCTGAACCCGGCGGGATGCCGGTGTTCCAACAGGAGGAACTTTATTTTGAAAAAGATCATCACAAAGGCGGTCTGCCTGCTCTGCGCCGGTGCGCTGGTGCTGGGCGCAGCAGGCTGCTCCAAGTCCGCTGATTCTTCTTCTGCCGCTTCCAGCACAGCCGCCGCCTGTTTACGGCAGCGCGGAAGATTACGATTACGAGAACTTCTCCTACAGCAGCGGTCTGGACGAGAACGGCTACTGGGAGGGCGTGAAGGCGCTTGACTATGTCACCCTGCCCGAGAACTTTGCAAGCCTTACCTTCAAGCGTTCTGAGATCGAGCCCACCGAGGAGGAGCTCCAGAGCGAGATCGACAGCCTGCTCAGCGACCACTCCACCGAGAAGCAGGTGACGGACCGTGCCGCAGCGGACGGTGATACCGTCAACATCGACTATGCCGGTTCCGTGGATGGCGTTGCGTTCAGCGGCGGCACTTACAGCGGCTACAGCCTGACCCTGGGCAGCGGTACTTTCATCGATGGCTTTGAGGATCAGATCGTAGGCCACACCCCCGGCGAGACCTTTGATGTCACCGTGACCTTCCCGGAGGGATACAGTGATTCTACCGATTCCGAGGGCAACACCGTTGTCCTGAGCGGCAAAAAAGCCGTGTTCTCCGTTACCTTGAAACTACATCAGCGAGAAGGTCCTGCCCGAGCTGACCGACGCGTGGGTGGCCGAGAACTACGGCGAGAGCGATGATGTTCACACCGTGGAGGAGCTGAAGGCGCTCTACCAGAAGATGCTTTACAACACCAACCTGCAGAACGCCATTATGGACGACCTGCTGGCAAACTCCACCTTCAAGGAGCTGCCCAAGGAGGTCACCGATTATCAGGTCAACCAGTGCCTGAACTACTACTACACCATGGCCAACTACTACGGCTACGATCTGGACAGCTTTGTGCAGACCGCCGCTGGCTATGAGAACGCCGATGCCCTGCTGGAGGGGATGAGCGACAGCATCACCACCTACTCCAAGGAGGCTCTGCTCTATCAGGCCGTGGCCGAGTCTCTGGACATCGCCCCCACTCAGGAGCAGATCGACACCTACTCCGCCTACACGGACACCTACGGAGCCAACTACTGCACCATGATCGCCATGATGGATACCGTGACCGATGCGCTTGACGGAAAGCGCAGTGGTGAGCTGAGTGTCCTGCCCCCATATCAAGACAAAATGCCGCTTCGGGTCTGCCGGGGCGGCATTTTTTGTCTTGTTTGCAAACAATTTGTGAATTGTTGCCGTACCATCGAAAACCCTATTGACAAAGTGGGGTGTTTGGAGTATAGTTTTAGCAGTCGAACAGATGGAGTGCTAAAAATGAAATGGCAATCGATCTGAAAGACTGCTGAAATAACACTTCCGGTACGAATGGAGGTCGATTCTATGAATACCAATCAATATACCCAGAAGACACTGGAAGCCCTTCAGGCTGCGCAGCAGCTGGCTGTGGAGTACCAGCACAACGCTTTGGAGCCGGAACATCTGCTGCACGCCCTGGCTTCGCAGGAGCAGGGCCTGATCCCGCAGCTTTTGCAGAAGCTGAACGTGGACCCCGGCAGCTTTGCCGCCGCCGTGGCCGAAAAGCTCGCGGCCCTGCCCCGGGTGTCCGGCTCCGGCCGTGACCCGGACAAGGTCTATATCTCGCAGGCAACGGATAAAGTCCTGAACGCTGCCGCCCGGGAAGCCAAGGCCATGAAGGACGACTACGTCAGCGTCGAGCATGTGTTCCTCGGCCTGCTGGATGAGCCTACCCAGAACACCACCGAGCTGTTCCGCGCCTTCAACATCAAGAAGGATAAGTTTCTGCAGCAGCTCACCGCGGTGCGCGGCAACCAGCGCGTGACCAACGACAACCCCGAGGACACCTACAATGCCCTGCAGAAGTACGGGCAGGACCTTGTGGACCTGGCCCGCAAGCAGAAGCTGGACCCGGTGATCGGCCGCGATCAGGAGATCCGCAACGTCATCCGTATCCTGTCCCGCAAGACCAAGAACAACCCCTGCCTGATCGGCGAGCCTGGTGTGGGCAAGACCGCCATCGCCGAGGGCCTGGCCCAGCGGATCGTGCGCGGCGATGTGCCCGAAAACCTGAAGGACCGCACCGTGTTCAGCCTGGACATGGGCGCGCTGGTGGCCGGTGCAAAGTACCGCGGCGAGTTTGAGGAGCGCCTGAAGAGCGTGCTGAACGAGGTCAAGAAGAGCGAGGGCAAGATCATCCTCTTCATTGATGAGCTGCACACCATCGTGGGGGCGGGCAAGACCGAGGGCTCCATGGACGCGGGCAACCTCCTGAAGCCCATGCTGGCCCGGGGCGAGCTGCACTGCATCGGTGCCACTACGCTGGACGAATACCGCCAGTATATCGAAAAGGACCCCGCCCTGGAACGCCGGTTCCAGCCGGTGCTGGTGGATGAACCCACGGTGGAGGACACCATCGCCATCCTGCGTGGCCTGAAAGAGCGGTACGAAGTGTTCCACGGCGTCAAGATCAGCGATAACGCCCTGATCGCCGCCGCTACCCTCTCTGACCGCTATATCACCGACCGCTTCCTGCCGGATAAGGCCATCGACCTGGTGGATGAGGCCTGCGCCATGATCAAGACTGAGATGGACAGTATGCCCAGCGAGATGGATGATCTGGCCCACCGCATCACCCAGCTGCAGATCGAGCAGGTCAGCCTGAAAAAGGAGACCGATGCCCTGAGCCAGAGCCGCCTGAAAGAGCTGGAAAAGGAGCTGGCCGAGCTGCAGGACAAGTTCCGCAGCATGAAAGCAAAGTGGGAAAACGAGAAGAACGCCATCGGCAAAGTGCAGACCCTGCGCGAGCAGATCGAGCAGACCAATGCCGCTATCGAGAAAGCCCAGCGTGAGTACGACCTGAATAAGGCCGCCGAGCTGAAATACGGCAAGCTGCCCGAGCTGCAGAAACAGCTGGAAGCCGAAGAAAAGCTGGCCAACGAGAAGAAAGAGGACAGCCTGCTGCGGGACCGTGTGACCGACGAGGAGATCGCCCGCATCGTGGCCCGCTGGACCGGCATCCCCGTGGCCAAGCTGGTAGAGGGCGAGCGCGAGAAGCTGCTGCACCTGGACGATGTGCTCCACAAGAGAGTCATCGGCCAGGATGAGGCCGTCACCAAGGTGAGCGAAGCCATCCTGCGCAGCCGCGCCGGCATTGCCAACCCCAACCGCCCGATTGGCAGCTTCCTCTTCCTCGGCCCCACCGGCGTCGGCAAGACCGAGCTGGCAAAAGCTCTGGCCGAGGCGCTGTTCGACGACGAGCATAACATTGTGCGCATTGATATGACCGAGTATATGGAGAAGTTCAGCGTCAGCCGCCTGATCGGCGCGCCTCCGGGATACGTCGGTTATGAAGAGGGCGGCCAGCTCACCGAGGCCGTGCGCCGCAAGCCCTACAGCGTCGTGCTGTTTGATGAGGTGGAAAAGGCCCACCCCGACGTCTTCAATGTGCTGCTTCAGGTACTGGATGACGGCCGGATCACCGACAGTCAGGGCCGCACCGTGGACTTTAAGAACACCATCATCATCCTGACCTCCAACCTGGGCAGTGACATCATCCTGAACGACCTGGAGCAGCGCCGCGCCGAGGGCTCCAACGAGCTCAGTGAGGATGCCAAGCATCAGATCGATCTGCTGCTGAGGAGCAAATTCCGTCCCGAGTTCCTGAACCGTCTGGATGAGATCGTCTACTACAAGAGCCTCACCAAGGACGAGACCCGCAAGATCGTGGACCTGCAGCTCGCAAGACCTGCGCAGCCGCATGGACGAGGGCAAGCATCTAAATCTGGACGTGACCACCGCCGCCAAGGACTACATCATCGATTCTGCCTACGACAGCGTCTATGGCGCGCGCCCCATCAAACGGTTCATCCAGAGCCGGGTGGAGACTTTCATCGCCAAGGCCATCATTCGGGGCAGCTACACCGACGGCACCACCCTGACCGTGGATTACGACGGAAATGCCCTTGTGCTGAAATGATTTTCCACAGTTTTACCAGTTTTTTGTACCTCTGTGCCGGCTGTAATGCTTGCATGGGGGTGCGGAATATGATATTATAACAAGTAACATTGATGTGCTTTTCATCGCGGAACAGCCACGGTGGAGAGCACATTTTTGTATCCGGAAAGAACTCCTTCCGTCATCGCTGCGCGATGCCACCCTCACTCGGTGAGGGAGGCTGACCGTGCGGCAAGGCTCCCTCTTTGAGGGGGAGCTGGCTGCGAAGCAGACTGAGGGAGTCTGTTCTTTAATAAAAAACAGAAAGTTGAGTGTGATTTTCCTTTTTATGGACGATGGCAGTATGACGCTCTGGGTAGCGCTGGTGATCCTGGTGGGTTTCTCCGCCTTTTTCTCCGCATCTGAGACCGCATTTTCCTCCCTGAATCAGATCCGCCTGAAAAGCCGCGCCGAGGACGGCGATTCCTCTGCAGCCCGCGTGCTGGCTATGTCGGAGCAGTACGACAAGCTGCTTCTCCACCATCCTCATTGGCAACAATATCGTCAACATTGCCGCCGCTTCCATCGGCACCGTCCTCTTTACCCAGATGCTGGGTGCCGAGCGGGGGCGCAACGATGTCTACCATTGTGCTGACGATTATTGTTCTGATCTTTGGCGAGGTGACTCCCAAGAGCCTTGCAAAGGAGATGCCGGAGACGGTTGCCACGGCGGTTTCGCCCTTCTTGTACCTCCTCATGATCCTGATCACCCCGCTGACCTGGCTGTTCACCCAGTGGAAAAAGCTGCTGGGCCACTTTGTCCACAGCGGCGAGGCCGATACCATCACAGAGGGTGAGCTGATGACCATGGTCAGCGAGGCCGAGAATGACGGCGAGCTGACCGACCGCGAGAGCCAGCTCATCCGCAGCGCCATTGAGTTCGACGATGTGGAGGTGGAGGAGATCCTCACGCCCCGCGTGGATGTGGTGGCCGTGGAGGATGATATCCCGCTGGAGGAGCTGGCCCAGACCTTTGCGGAGTCCGGTTACTCCCGTCTGCCTGTCTACCACGGTACCATTGATAACATCATTGGTGTGGTACATGAAAAGGATTTCTATATCGCCCGCCTGAAAAAGGCGACCAAGATCGATGATTCTCTGGTGGTGCCCACCCTGTATACCACGGCTCCACGCAGATCTCCCAGCTGCTGCGCCCCTAGGGAGCAGCACCACCACCACATGGTCATTGTGGTGGACGAATACGGCGGCACCGAGGGTATCATCACGCTGGAGGATATCCTGGAGGAGCTGGTGGGTGAGATCTGGGATGAGCACGACGAGGTCGACGGAGGACTTCCGCAAGCAGTCGGACGGCAGCTGGCTCGTCTCCGGCTCCGCCAGCGTGGACGACCTGTCTTCGAGACGTTGGATCTGCCCGAAGAAGAGGACATCGACTCCAACACGGTGAACGGCCTCGTGCAGGAAAAGACCTGCCATCTGCCCAAGGTGGGCGACCGGTTCACGCTGGGCGAGTACGACGGTGTCGTTACCCGCACGGCCAAGCGCCGCGTGACCGAGGTGCGGTTCACCCCATCCCCGCCCCGGCGGAGAAAGAGGACGACCATGACCGGGAAAAATGGTTACCCTCCCGCCACCTGCAAAAAATCACAATTAAGCAAAAACCCCTGAGACGCGGCTGCGTCTCAGGGGTTTTGTGTTCTATTGCGTTTGAAACGGTTACTGCTTTTTCCAGCGGCGCATGACACCCATGCCCAGTGCATAGGGGCCGGTGTGCACCGCAATGGTGCAGCCGATCTGCAAAAGCCCTACCTCACACTGTGCGCCGGGGTACTTGGCGCGCAGGGCGGCACGGGTCTGCATCCACAGACGCTTGCCCTCGTCGGCATCGTAGCCGTAGCCCACCGTGATGCGGTAATCGTCCGGGGTGCCGCCGTGGGCATCCAGATAGTTCATCAGCTGCTCCAGCGCCTTTTCAAAGCTCTTCTGACGGCCGCGGGCTACGCCGCCGGAGAAGATCTCGCCCTCCTTGAACAGGATCATCGGCTTGATGCCCAGCATATTGGCGGCGCGGCCCGTCACCTTGCCGATGCGGCCGCCCTTGATGAGGTAGTCCAGATCACCCACGGTGAAGAAGATCTGGTTGGTGGCTTTTTCTGCTTCCAGCCAAGTCACAGTCTCGTCCAAGGTGCAGCCTGCATCCCGCATGGCCACGGCATTTTCCACCATGGTGGATTCGGTCACGGTGGCGGCGGCAGAGTCGATGACCTCGATGCGGGCATCGGGGTAGTCCTCCAGCACCAGATCCCGGGCGTTGCGGGCGCTGCCCACGCAGCCGCTCATCTTGCCGGTGAACACCAGACACAATACCGCCCGACCCGCCTCGGCGTGTGCGCGGAAGGTCTTTTCAAAGTCCTCGATAGAGGCCAGACTGGTCTTGGGGTAGGCCGCCGGGTTATCCACCATGAACTGATAAAAGTCCCGCACAGGGATCTCCAGCCCTTCCTTGCGGTAATGCTCGCCGTCCAGCGATACATAAAAGGGCACGACCTCGATGCCAAGCTGCTTGGCGGTGTCCAGCGTCAGGTCGCAGGCGCTGTCGGTAATGATATCAAACATCTGTGACGCTTCCTTTTCTGAAACTCGGGGGCTGCTTTTTGCGGCAGCTCAGCCGCGGTGGATGTAGGCCTCGCGCTCTGCGCCCACCGAGATATAGGTGATCTTGCAGCCCACAGCCTTTTCCAGGTATTCCACATAATCGCGGGCCTGCTGGGGCAGGTCCTCCCACTTGCGGGCTGCGGTGATATCGCAGTGCCAGCCGGGCAGGTACTCCACCACGGGCTGAGCGGTATCCAGTGCCTCACCCATGGGGAAGCGGGTGGTGGTGGTGCCGTCGGTCAGCTTGTAAGCGGTGACCATGGGGATCTTTTCCATGTAGTCCAGCACGTCCAGCAGGGTCAGGGCGACCTCGTCGCAGCCCTGGCAGAACACGCCGTAGCGGCTTGCCACCAGGTCGATGGGGCCCACGCGGCGGGGACGGCCGGTGGCTGCGCCGTACTCGTGGCCGGCCTCACGCAGAGCGTGCTTCTCTTCCTCGGTCATAGCCAGTTCGGCGGCGAAGGGGCCGTCCCCCACGCAGGAGGAGTAGGCCTTCATGACGCCGATGGAGTTGTTCAGCTTGTGGCCGGGGATACCGGCACCGATGGGTGCATAAGCACCGATGACGTTGGAGGAGGTGGTGTAAGGGTAGATGCCAAAGTCGATATCGCGCAGTGCGCCCAGCTGTGCCTCAAACAGCACCTTCTTGCCGGCTGCATCGGCATCGGCCAGATACTGACCCACATCGCAGATGTAGTCCTTGAAGATGGCGGCATACTTTTCGAGCCATGCCCACATCTCGTCCACGCTGATGGGAGCTGCGTTGTAGCTGCCCTCCATGACCAGATTCTTGGAATCCACCATGGTGACCAGACGCTTCTTCACGGCGTCGTCCAGATGCAGCAGATCGCCCATGCGCAGGGTCTTTTTCATGTACTTGTCGCCGTAAGCGTAGGCAATGCCGCGCTTGGTGGAGCCGAACTGTGCACCGGTCTTGGACAGGCGTGCCTCCTCCAGGCCATCCTGCTCCACATGGTAGGGCATGGTGATGGTTGCGCGGTCGGAAATCTTCAGGTTTGCCGGGGTGATCTCAATGCCCTGCTCGCGCAGCTTATTGATCTCGCCGTCCAGATGATGCGGGTCGATGACCATGCCGTTGCCCATAACGCACACGACGTTGGGGCGCAGGATGCCGGAGGGCAGCAGGTTTAGTACGAACTTGCCGCGCTCGTTTTTAACGGTATGGCCTGCGTTGTTGCCGCCCTGATACCGTGCAACGATGTCGTACTCCTGGCTGATCAGGTCGACCATGCGGCCCTTGCCCTCATCGCCCCAGTTGATACCCGTAATTGCAGTAAGCATAATAAATGACCTCTTTATCCTTTTTTCAAAAGACAGCCTTTTCCGTGCACCTTGCCCGGGATACGCTACCTTGGGTAAAACGCACCGGTTTGCTGCCCTTGCGGCACGCACCAATGCTATTATAGTATAGCACAGTCTGCCGCGCAAAAAAAGGGGGAATGCACCTTTTTGCGGCGGATTCCCCCTTTAAAATCCCGTTCTCAGCTGCGCTCCCCGGTCAGGTCGGTGCGGCGGGTCACCTTGTGGATGGTGCCGTCCGGTTCCTGAATGGACGTGCGCTCCAGCTGGCTGCGCAGGCTGGCTTTGATGTCGGCCAGATACTCCTGCCGCAGTGCCTGCTGCTCGGCTTTTTCGGCCTCGGTCAGGCCGGTGGTCTTGCTCTTTTTGGCCAGCGCATTGATGCGGGCGATCTTTTCTTCTGTCATGGGGGGAACCTCCTGTATTTCATCGTAAAATATGCTATAATGTAGGCAAGACCATTATAGCAAAGGATGATACCAATGGCAACACAACGCAACTATGCCCAGCAGATGGACGCCGTGCTGGCGGGCCTTGGCGATACCCGCCCGCGGCTTTTGCTCCACGCCTGCTGCGGCCCCTGTTCCAGTGCCGTGCTGGAACAGCTGTGCCGGTATTTTGAGATCACGGTGCTGTACTATAACCCCAACACATGGCCGGCAGCCGAGTATTACCGCCGGGGCGAGGAGCTGCAAAAGTTTGTAGCAGCCGCCCACCCGCTGGGGGTGACCGTGGTGGAGGACACTTACGACCCGCAGCAGTTCTACACCGCCGTAGCCGGGCTGGAAAACGAGCCGGAGCGCGGCAGCCGCTGCACCGTCTGCTACCGGCTGCGGATGCGCCGGGCGGCGCAGTACGCCAGTGAGAACGGCTTCGACTGGTTCACCACCACCCTGTCCATCAGCCCCCACAAGGACGCTGCCCGCATCAATGCCATCGGGCAGGAGCTGGAGGCAGAGTTCGGGGTAAAGCACCTGCCCTCGGACTTCAAAAAGCACAACGGCTACCTGCGCAGCCTGCAGCTTTCGGAGCAGTACGGCCTGTACCGGCAGGACTACTGCGGCTGCGAGTTCAGCGCCAAGGCAAGAGGCATTGAAGGATAACGCAAAACGATTTGAAATGCGCTCCGCCTTCGCTTTGCGCATCATCAGCGGAATCATTATTTATAATTTCGGGGTTCAGGAAAGTCTGCGGACTTTCCTGAACCCCATTTTCACAGAAAGGGTTATAGGGAGGCGGCACATCATTCCTCCGGCAGTCTTGCCACCAGCAGGGTAAAGACCACCAGACCCACGCAGGGCACGATGTTGGAAGCCATACCGGCGGCAAGCCCCGCACGCTCGGCCACGATGCCGATGACCCACGGCATCAGGATGGCGCCGCTGGAGGCCACCGGCAGCATGATGCCCATGCTGGTCACGCTGGTCATGCGGCCTGCGCTGGCCACGGCGGTGGGGTTCAGCCCGGACATGGAGATGGCAAAGGCAAACAGCAGCGCAATGGCTGCGCCCTGCGTGTGCGCCATGACCAGCAGCACATAGAACACGGTGCACAGCACGCTCATGCCCACCATGGCCTTGCGGGGATTTTTTAAGGGGAACACAAAGGCGATGAGCAGACGGGCCACCAGCGTAGCCCCCCACATCACGGTGACGGTGTAGGCCGCCAACGTGCCCGCAATGATGCCGCTGCCCTTGAAGTAGGTCACCATCCAGCCGGTGACGCTCTGCTCGGCGGCGTTCTGGAAGAACAGCAGCCCGGTCAGCAGCCAGAAGCGGGCAGAGCGCAGAAAGCTCCAGTCGATGGCTTCCTTCTCGGCGCTGCTTTTACTCTTGCCGCCGCGCAGCGGGGTAAAGACGTACACCAGCCAGAGCACAAGGCCCACGGCTGCCAGCAGAAAGACCGCCAGCTCGGTGCTTACCCGGGCTGCCGCCGCAATGAGGAAGGGGCACAGCAGTGCGCCGCAGGCGTAGCAGCTGTGCATCAGGTTCATGCCCCGGGTGCGGTCGGCGGAGTGATCGCTGACCAGAATGGTACAGGTGTTGATAACGCTGCCCTTAGCGATGCCCACCACAAAAAAGGCCGCTGCCAGCAGCACCACTGCGCCGGTCAGCCCCATGACGGCGTAGCCCACCGCATAGCCGATGGTCAGCAGCAGCACACTGCGTTTCATGCCCAGCGCACTGGGCAGCATGCCCATCAGCAGCCCTGCCAGCAGGTTGCCCACGCTCATCAGGGAGAGCAGTGTACCGGTCATGCCGTAGGCAAAGCCGTAGCGCTCCTGCAGCAGACTGACCACCACACCTGCGCTGATGGCACAGATGCCGCTGAAGAAAAAGGTCGCAAAGCCTGTATTGCGCAGGCGTGCAGACTGTTGTTCCATAATCGTTCTTTCTGTGAGAATATCCTCCTTCTATTTAACCATTTTTTCGCATCTTTGCAACCGGATTTTCTTACAAAAAAGTTGACGGAAAAAAGCCCGCCGGGCATTGCGCACGGCGGGCTTTGGTTTACAGTTTACTCTGCCTTGGTCTCGGGCTTTGCCTCAGCCTTGGCTTCCGGCTTTGCTGCGGGGGCAGCAGCGGGAGCGGCGGGCTTCACCACGGGCTTCGGGGGATTGGGGTCGTCCTTCAGCGGGAACAGGATGATGTGCTTGGGGCACTTCTGGGCGCACATACCGCAGCCCTTGCACTTGTCGTAATCAATGCGTGCCACGCCGTCCACAACATGGATGGCGTCGAACTTACAGGTGCGCTCGCACATGCCGCAGGCGATGCAGGAGGTGGTGCACAGCTTGTTTGCCACAGCACCCTTATCCTTGTTGGAGCACATGACCACCGGCTTGCGGGGGCCGGCAGCGTCGATCATGATCACCTGCTTGGGGCAGATGTTGGCACAGGCACCACAGCCGGTGCACTTGTCCTTGTCCACCTTTGCCACACCGTCTACGATGTGGATGGCGTCGAACTTACACACCTTGGTGCAGTCGCCCAGACCGATGCAGGCGAAGGTGCAGGTCTTGGGGCCGCCGTACAGAGCTGCCGCAGCAGCACAGGTCTGGATGCCCTTGTAGTCGTAGGCGGGCTTGCAGTGCTCGGAGCTGCCCTGACACTGCACCACAGCCTTCTTTTCTACGGCGCTTGCCTCGCCGCCCATGATCTTGGCAATGGCAGCGGCAGCCTTGGGGCCGCCGGGTGCGCACTTGTCACAGGGCACGCCGTCCAGAACAACTGCCTTGGCGTAGTCGGAACAGCCGGCGTAGCCGCAGCCGCCGCAGTTTGCGCCGGCCAGACAGGCAGAAACTTCCTCAATGCGGGGGTCTTCCTCCACCGCCATGAACTTTGCGGCAGCCACCAGAACGATCGCACCGACTGCGCCCACGATGGTACACAGGATAACAGCAGATACAATATTCATAGTCCTGTTCCTCCCTTACAGCGTAACATTGAACAGGTTTTCGACGATGCCGCCGAAGCCCATGAAGGACAGGCTGGTGATTGCAGCTGCGATCAGGGTGATGGGCAGGCCCTTGAAGGGTGCCGGGGGATCGCAGGCTTCCACGCGCTTACGCACGCCGCTGAACATGACCATGGCCAGCATAAAGCCGCAGCCTGCGCCGATGGCGCAGATCAGAGCCTCGATGTAGGCGTAGCCGAAGCCATGTGCAGCCACATCTGCGCCGTAGTCGCCCACGACCAGAATGGTGACAGCCAGCACGCAGCAGTTGGTGGTGATCAGGGGCAGATAAACGCCCAGAGAGTTATACAGTGCAACCACGTACTTCTTGAGGAAGATCTCGATGAACTGCACCAGAACAGCAATGACCAGAATGAACACGATGGTCTGCAGGTAGCTCAGACCAGCCGGGTCCAGAATGAAGATCTGGATGGGGAAGGTAACGGCCGTTGCCATGAACATGACAAAGATGACAGCACCGGACATACCAACAGCGGAATCCAGCTTTTTGGAAACGCCCAGGAACGGGCAGATACCGTAGAACTTCACCAGCACATAGTTGTTGACAAGGATCATGCTGAAGAAGATCGCAGCGAGTTTGACGAGCATCTTATTCCGCCTCCTTCTTCAGATTGTCAAGATCACAGCAGCTCTTGCGCTCGATACGGGCGTCCAGCTTGCCTTCCAGCCACACACAGCCGGCCATCAACAGGCCAAAGCAGAAGAATGCACCGGGAGCCTGCGTCATGATGGACACCTTGGCAACGCTTTCCGGAATGATCTGGAAGCCCAGCCAGGTGCCGCTGCCCAGGATCTCACGGATGGAGGCCATCAGGGTAGCGGTGAGGGTGTAGCCGAGGCCCATGCCCACGCCGTCCAGTGCGGAATCCACCACATTGTTCTTGCAGGCGAACATCTCGGCACGGCCCAGAATGATACAGTTGACAACGATCAGGGGCAGGAACACGCCCAGTGCGTTGTACAGGCTTTCCATGTAAGCCTGCATGAACATCTGAACGATGGTCACGAAGCTTGCGATGATAACGATGTAGCAGGGCAGATGCACCTTGCCGGGGATGACTTTCCGCAGCAGGGAGATCATGATATTGGAGCACACCAGCACGAAGGTGAAGGCGGCGCCCATGCCCAGTGCGCTGGAAACTGCCGTGGTAACGGCCAGAATGGAGCAGGTGCCCAGAACCAGACGCAGAACAGGGTTTTCTTTGATGATGCCGTTGGTAAGGATGCTTACCTTGGACTTATTTTCTTGTGCCATTTCTTACCAACCTCCTTTTATGCCAGCTCGTTGAAGCAGTTGATACAATCATTGATGGCAGCAAACAGAGCGGTGGACGAAATGGTTGCGCCGCTGTAGGCATCGAAATCCTGATTCATCACAATGTTCTGGGTACCATCCATGCCATCGAACTGCGCCAAGAAGTCATCGGTGGACACATTGGAGCCGATGCCCTTGGTCTGGGTAGAAGCGTCTACCCAGATGCCGGTCTCGGCGCCATTGGCGTCAAAGCCCATGATGACGGTCAGAATGCCGCCGTCAAAGCCCTTTTCCTCGGCCTTGATGGCAATGCCGCCGTCCGGAGCCTTTACCACGCCGGTAACATTGGCGGTGGTGTAATCGGTCACTTCCTCCAGCGTAGCTGCGTCCGAAACAGAGGGCATCACGCTGACATAAGCAGCCAGCGTGGTGCGGCGGGTGTTCTCCTTGATAACGGGAGCGGTCATGCCGTTCACCAGAGCCAGCAGCAGGCTGACGATCAAAGAGATGACGGTCAGCACAACAATGGGCTTACCGGTGGTTTCCCAGCTGGAATTTGCAGTCTTACTCATTTGCCAGCACCCTCCTTCGCTTTCTTTGCAGGCTTGATGTAGCCATACGGGGTCTGACGGGTCAGATCATTGATGTACGGGACCCACAGGTTCATGAACAGCAGTGCGAAGGACACGCCCTCGGTGTAGCTGCCCCAGTAACGGATAGCAAAGGTAACGATGCCAAGGCACACGCCATACACCAGCTTACCCTTCAGGGTAAAGGGGCTGGTAACGTAGTCGGTGGCCATGAACACAGCGCCGAACAGCAGGCCGCCGCTCAGCACGGCTGCCAGTGCGCCGTGCAGATCGCGGGTAGCGATCAGGTAGAACACGAACACGCTGCCAACGTAGGAAGCAGGGATAGCGATGCTGATGGTCTTGGTAGCCACCAGATAGATCAGGCCCAGCACGATAGCCAGTGCGCAGGTCTCGCCCAGCACACCGCCGTGGATGCCCATGAACAGATCCAGCAGGCTCAGCTTGGAGGGATCTGCCACAGCCAGCAGGGGGGTAGCCTTGGACAGCTGGTCCACCGCTGCATCCGGGAACACCCACTTGTTCATGGAGCCGGCAAAGCTGATGAACAGCACGATACGGCCCACCAGAGCGGGGTTGGCAAAGTTCATGCCAATGCCGCCGAACAGCTGCTTGACAACGATGATAGCCACCAGATCGCCGATGATCAGCTGACCGATGGGCATACCCACGGGCACGTTCATGGCCAGAATGATGCCGGTGACGACGGCGGACAGGTCGCTGATGGGGTTCGGGCGCTTCAGCAGCTTGCAGTACAGCCACTCAAAGACCACACAGGCCACCACGGAAACGGCGGTGACCAGCAGGGCACGCACGCCGAAAATGATCGCAGAGGCAACCACGCAGGGGCACAGTGCAACGATCACGTTGGCCATCAGGCTCTGGGTGGTCTCATCACTGCGGACGTGCGGGGAAGCCGAAACAATAAGCTTCGTATCCATTACTTATTGCCTCCTTTTTTGATTTCACCAAGGTAGAACGCCTTTGCCAGACTCATCATCTGGGTAACAGGGCGCTTTGCCGGGCAGACGAACGAGCAGCTGCCGCAGTTGAAGCAGTAGTCTGCATGCAGCTTGCCCAGCTCCTGCACATCGCGGGCGGCGTAGGCCTGATTGACCTCCACGGGCTCCAGACCCATGGGGCAGTACTCCACGCAGCGGCCGCAGCGGATGCAGGGGTTGACCTGTGCGGGCTGTGCAGCTGCCTTGCTCAGCAGGATCAGACCGGAAGTGGTCTTGGTGGTGGGGTAGCTCAGGTTCTCCACAGCGGGGCCCATCATGGCACCGCCGGCAACCACCTTGCCCAGCTCGCCCTTAACGCCCACATAGTCCAGAATGTCCTGATAGGCGGTGCCCACGGGCACAACAACGTTCTGGGGCTTTGCGCAGGCATCGCCGTCCACGGTGATGGTACGCTGGACCACCGGCATACCGGTAGCCAGATACTTGCCCAGCGTGGAAACGCTGGTCACGTTCATCACGATAGCGCCTGCATCGGCGGGCAGACCGCCGTGGGGCACCTCGCGGCCGAGGCACTTCTCAATGAGGATCAGCTCTGCGCCGGTGCCGTAGACACTGGGCAGGGGGCTTGACCTCAATAGCGCTGTCGTCCTTGGTCTTTTTGCACAGCAGGTCGATGCACTCGGGCTTGTTGTTCTCAATACCAATGATGCACTTCGGAATGCCGGTATACTGCAGCACAGCCTTGATGCCGCGGATGATATCATCGCTGCACTCCAGCATCTCCTGCGTGTCGCTGGTCAGCCACACCTCGCACTCGGAGGCGTTGATCAGCAGGGTATCCACCGACTGCTTGGGGCTGCAGCTTCACATCGGTGGGGAAGCCTGCGCCGCCCAGACCGACCAGACCGCACTCGCGCACGGCGGCAAGGAAGCTGGCCTTATCGGTGACTTCCGGTGCCTTGACAGCCGGGTCTACGGTCTGCTTGCCATCGGTCTTGATGACAACAGAGTCGCACATGCGGCCATTGGACAGACGGAAGGGCTCCACCGCGGCAACCGTGCCGGAAACGCTGGAGTGGATGTTTGCGGAGACAAAGCCGCCCGCCTCACCGATCTTGGTGCCGACGAACACTTCATCGCCTTTTTTCACCAGTGCCTTGGCGGGTGCGCCAATGTGCTGGCTCATGAGGATGCGTACCTGCGCGGGCAGAGGCATCGGGATAGGTTTGCTTGCAGCAGTTGCCTTGTCATGCGGCGTATGCGCGCCAAGCGCCGCACGTTTCAGCTTGTTCAACATGGAATTCAAATCCCCCATTCTGCTTGAATTGCCGCCCCCACGCCCATGCAGGCGCACTGGTACAGGGACAGCAGCTGCTTAACACACTTATTGTATCATTTTGGCGCGGGAAGTCAACGACATCACGGCTCAAATGATGAATTTTCCTGAACTTTCTTATTCGTTTTCGCCGATTAGTTTTAACTAACTGCCGTATTTTTCTTTTTGTTCTCCCTCTTCTGCCGTTTGCCTTTACTGTGGGAATATGCTATACTATACCTAACATGACAGGCGGAACGTCCCCCGCTCCGCTCCCGAACTTCACAAGGAGGCACCAAACCATGAAAGTTCTCAAAGCTCTGCTCGCCGTCCTCACCACACTGGCTGTCGCCCTGACCGCCATTCTGCTGCTCTGGCAGGATAAAAGCGCCCCGCGCTATATCAAGATCTACGAAAACGAGCAGTAATATTTTTCTTGCAAAACAGCACCCCGACCAAGCGGTAAAACCGCCCGGCCGGGGTGTTTTTGCGTTATCCGGCAGACCACACAAAAACGCCGCCGACTTTTCGTCAGCGGCGTTTGCTCGTATCAGTAGGTCATCACGACCACCATAAAGGGGCAGTTTTCCATTGTCGCATGGTCGGTGTTCTGCACAACGCCCACGCCCACAAGAGTGGCTTCCTTCTTGACCAGTGCATTGTTGCGTTCTACGCTTGCTTTCTCTGTCTCGTCTTTCCACTTCTTGCCTGCCCACGTTTCGAACTGGATCGCATCCGGGTAAGCGCCCTGCAGTGCACCAACACCGATCGATGCTTTTTCGCCCACCTTCTTCTTGCGGACTTTTGCACAGGCAGCACTATAATCCGTGTTGGTACTCGGATTCTCGCCGTACTTGCCATTGACGCCATCCAGCTGCACCTGTGCCATCTCCTTGGCGAACGCACAGGCCTGCTCGTTCAGCTCCAGCGGGGTGTTATTGCCGTAGTTCTTGCGCACTGTGTTCAGTGCTTCCACCACTGCGGCCACCTTCTGCGCCTCGGTCTTTTCGTCGGTGGGGTCTTTGCCGGTCTCGCTGCTGCCCGGCTTATCCGGCGCATCCGGCGCGGAAGGGCCGGAGGGCCCGCAGGCTGCTAAAAGCAGCAGCGCCATTGCAGCTGCAAGAGCCGCTGCCGTCCATCGTTTCCAAAGCTTCATCTGTGGTCCCCCGCTTTCTTCTTATGGGAGTGCGTTGCTCCCCGGTTTCATCTTATCCCCTGCTGCGGCGCGCTGTCAATGGGCAGATGCGCCAAACTTTGGCAGAAAGTTTCGGCAAAGCGTGCAAAAGCAGGAACATTTTGAATGCGCGCCGCGCCTTCCGGGTTGCGGCACCCAGCATCCGCATCGTGCCTTGGGCGGCACTCGCATCTTGCTGGCCGCTGCCCCAACAACTCCTCCCTGTTTCCGCCACTGGCGGCGGTCGTCGTCGTTGCAGTGGAAAAATTATTTTTTATTCGCAATTCCGGAAAATCTGCCGATTTTCCGGAATTGCTTTTTCACAGGCGCGTCTGCACGCGGGCTTTTCTGCACGCAAAAAAGGCTGCCGCACAGTCTGTGCAGCAGCCTTTCGGGCTTAGTAATCCTTTTCGCAGCCAAGCAGGAATTTCATGTAGGCAAAGGTGCGCTCCCGCCCGAGGTCCCGCACCATGCACAGCAGCTTTTCCAGCAGTGCCCGGGTCTCCGGGTGCATCAGGTAGTGATCCTTGCTGCGCTGGTAGTACTCCCACGCAGAGGCATCAGTGTACTTATCGCCCAGATAGATCTGGCTTGCCGCCACCCGGTCGCACACCATCTCGCAGACGTACCGCAGGGGGATCTTCATGCCGGTCAGGCCGGTCTTGGTGGTGCTATAATCGATCCAGTATTCCAGATGATGCTTGTTGCGCCCCTTGTGGTGCAGCCACGCCGAGGTGTAGCCCTTGGCTGCGCGCTCGGCCTCGTTGGGGCTGTGGTCACCCTGATAATAGATGCACCCGGGGATGAACTCGGTGGGGCTATACTTGCTCAGGTCGTGGGCAAGACCCTGCTCATACAACCCGCATTCAAAGCAGTATTTCATCACCAGCAGCTTGTGCCGGGTGATGGTCTCGAAATGACCCTTGATGTTCATGCTGTTATTCCCTCCACTGCACCGTGATGCGGCCCTCTTTCAGCCCGCGCAGATCATCGCTTTCGGAAAAATCCTCCCGGTCCATGGTCAGGTTGGGGTTGTAGTAGGGGTCATGCAGGATGTTCTCCTTGCCGTGCACCTCGTACAGACGCTGCTGCTCGGCGGCAAAGCGCCGTGCCTTTACCGGGTCTTTCTCGTCCCCGCCGCGGCTCTTGCTCTCGTAGTGGGTCAGCTGGGCGTAGGGCGTCCACGCAATGCGGTAGCCCGCATCCCGCACCCGCAGGCAGAAGTCCACATCGTTGAAGGCCACCGCAAAGGCTTCGTCCAACCCCTTTACCTCGTCCCACACGCTGGTCTTTACCAGCAGGCAGGCACCGGTCACAGCGGAAAAGTCCTGCACCGTGGCGGTGCGGAACAGATACCCGCTGCCGCCTGCCTTTTTGTACTTGTGGCTGTGCCCCGCGTAGCCCCCCAGCCCGGTAATGACGCCCGCGTGCTGGATGGTCTCGTCCGGGTAAAAGAGCATTGCACCGCACACTGCCGCCCCGCCGGGGTGAGCGCATTGGCGCAGAAGTTCAGTGAGCCATTCGCCGCTGCGCACCTCCACGTCGTTATTCAGCAGCAGCAGATATTCGCCGGTGGCGTATTTGCGGCCAAAGTTGTTGATGCCGGAAAAGTTGAAGCCCTTTTTCGGGTAGGTGACCACCCGCAGGCCGTCGTAGCGCTGCTGCGCCTTTTTATAGTAGGCAAAGGTGGCGGGGTCGGTGGAGTTGTTCTCCACCACGATCACCTCAAAGTGCTCCCATTCAGTCTTTGTCCAGATGCTGTGCAGGCACTTTTCCAGATCCTCGGTGTGGTCCTTGTTGGGGATGAGGATGCTCACCTTCGGCTCGCCCACGATGTCCCACTTCACCCGGTAGGTGCTGGGGAACAGGCCGTCCTCCACCGTGCCGGTGCGCCCGGTGCGGGTCAGGTGGTCTGCCAGCGCCTTTTTGGCCGCTGCCGCCACATAGGGCTTTGCGTCTGCACCGCCGGAGGTAGACCCCGCGTGCACCCGCCAGTAGTAGAGCACCTGCGGCACATGGGCGGCACCGCCGGTCTTTTCCAGCAGACGCAGGAACAGATCATGATCCTGACTGCCGTCGCATTCCGGGCGTTCGCCGCCCAGCTGCTCCCACAGCGCTTTTTGGAACACCGCCAGATGGCAGATGTAGTTGCAGCACAGCAGGTAATCCGGGGCGTAGTCCGGCTTGAAGTGCGCCACCATGGGGCGGCGGATGCTTTTGGTGAACAGTGCCTCGTCGCTGTACAGAAATCCGTCCGGTTCGCCGCGCTGCCGCAGCTGCAGGATGGCCTTGCCCATGGTGTACAGGGCATGGGGTGCCAGAATGTCGTCGTGGTCAGCCAGCGCCAGATACTCCCCTGTTGCCAGCTGCGCGGCGGCGTTGGTGTTGGCCGCGATGCCCTTATTTTCGATCTTTTTATATACGATTCGTTGATTCTTTTGCTGATATTCCTTTACGATCCGCTCCACGTCCCCGTGGGCAGCGTCCGAAGCATCGGCAAGGCAGAGCTGTCCGTTGGGCGCGGTCTGCCCCACAAAGGAATCCAGAAATTCCCGCAGGTATTTTTCCGGGGTGTTATACAGCGGGGTCAGCACCGAAATGGTGGGCAGACCGCAGTCTGCCGCCGTTTTGCCTGCCATCTCTGCGCGCTGGGCTTCCAGCACCTTTTTGGCGGGCAGGTAGCGCGCACGTTTGCCAAAGCAGCGGCGCTTCACAAAGCCCGCGCCGCGCCTGACCATGGTGGGCAAGCCCTCGTCCTTTGTCAGCTGCACGGCATAGCCGGCAAGCTCCTTGGCGCGTTTCAACCGTACATTCATATCAGACCTCGCCGCGCTGGGTCGCCTTGTAGGCGGCGCAGACTGTCTGGGTATCCCCGTTCATTTTCAGGTGGCCGTGGCTCAGCCATGCCACCTTGGTGCACATCCGCTCGATCTGCTCGATGGAGTGGGACACCAGAATGACCGTGGTGCCGCCCGCCATCAGCTCCTGCATCCGCTTTTCGCACTTCTGCTGGAACAGGAAATCGCCCACCGACAGCACCTCGTCCGCAATAAGAATATCGGGCTTTGTGATGGTGGCAATGGCAAAGCCGATGCGTGCCACCATGCCGGAGGAGTAGTTTTTCAGCGGCACATCCAGAAAGTTTTCCAGTTCGCTGAATTCTACGATCTCGTCAAATTTTTCGTCCAGATACTTGGGCGAGAAGCCCAGCACCGTGCCGTTGAGGTAGATGTTCTCGCGGGCGGTCAGATCCATATCAAAGCCCGCGCCCAGCTCGATGAGCGGGGCGATGGTGCCGTTCACGGTCACCTTGCCCTTGCTGGGCTTGTACACCCCGGCAATGGTCTTGAGCAGGGTGGATTTGCCCGAGCCGTTCAATCCCACAAGGCCGTAAAAATCGCCGGGCATGATGTCCAGACTGACGTCCTTTAAAGCGTAGAACTCGTCGTATTGCAGCCGCCCCTGCACCATGGCCAGAAAGTACTCCTTCAGGCTCTCATGCTTTTCCTTGGAAAGGTTGAAGCACATGGAAACATTGTCCACTTTGATGATCGGTTCCATTGTTCACCCTCCTTAAATGTGCAGCACAAAGTGGTCCTGCGTTTTGCGGAACACCTGCAGCCCCACTACCATGGACACTACGGCGCAGATGCCGCAGACAAGGAACATATTCCAATCCAGCGGGATGCCCCACATCACCGTGCGGCGGAAGCCCGTGATATACCAGTACATGGGGTTCAGTTTGATGATCTGCTGCATATTGAACCCGCCGATGGAAAAGGTCATCTGGGTGGGGTCGTAGAAGATGGCGGAGAAATACAGCAGCGCGGTGACGAACACGCTCCAGATGTGCATGATATCCCGGAAGAACACGGTAGCCGCCGCTAAGAACATACTGACCCCGAGGCTGAAGAAGAACAAGGTCACCAGCGGGTACAGCGCCTCAAAAATGGTCAGGTGGAAAGGCGCGCCGGTAAAGATCATGACCAGCAGCAGCGCCACAAAGCTGAAGATGCAGTTCACCATGGCAAAGCAGCACTTTTCCAGCGGGAAGATATACTTGGGGATATACACCTTTTTCAGCAGCGGGGCGGCGCTGAGCACGCTGCTCATGCTGGTGGAGGTAGCCTCGTTGAAGAAGTTGAACAGCAGCTGACCGCACATCAGAAAGACGGCAAAGTTGTCGATGCCGCTGCCGCGCATATCCATCAGGCTGCTGAACACCGCCCAGTACACAAGGCACATCAGCAGCGGGTTCAAAACGCTCCACACCACGCCCAGCACGCTGCGGCGGTATTTCAGCTTGAAATCACGGCTTACAAGGTTCCACAGCAGATAGCGGTAGCGCCAGAAGCCATTCCACATTGCTTTGAGTTTTGCCACGGGCGATCACCACTTTTCAAAATACTCGAACTTCTGGGCGGCAAAGGGCTCGTGCAGCTTGTCCTTTGCGCTGGTCTTGTGCTCACAGCCGCAGTCCGGCCACTGCACGTTGACGGTGGGGTCATCGTAGGGGATGCCGCCCTCGCTGGTGGGGTCGTAGACATCGGTGCACTTATAGCAGAACTCTGCCACATCGCTCAGCACCAGAAAACCGTGGGCAAAGCCCTCCGGGATATAGAACATCTTCTTGTTGTCCTCGGAAAGGGTCACGCCCACCCACTTGCCAAAGGTGGCGCTGTGGGGGCGGCAGTCCACGGCCACATCGTACACCTCGCCCTTGGTCACGCGCACCAGCTTGCCCTGGGTGTGGTTCTTCTGGAAGTGCAGCCCGCGCAGCACGCCCCGGGTGGAGCGGCTCTGGTTGTCCTGCACAAATTCCTTGTCGATACCGGCCTCTGCGAACTGGTCCTTCTGGTAGGTCTCCATAAAATAGCCACGGTCGTCGCCGAACACCTGCGGCTCAATGACCACCACGCCGGGGATCTCGGTCTGCGTAAAAATAAACTTACCCATGATATTGTACCTCTCTTTTTTTCTGAAAGCTTTTTCTTTATCTGGAAAAGTCTGGTTTTGAACAGGCTTTTACGCTTTTTTATGGTGCCTTGCCGTTTTGCGGCGCTTTTTCAGGCGGGAATGTACCCGCAGCACCAGTACGGTAACCACGGCTGCACCTATGGTGCACCCCACCGAGATGCCCGCCAGCACCCATGCGCTGCTGCCCGGTTCCACGTCCCTGGCGGCTTCCAGCTTTGTGCCGACGCTCTGCTCCAGCAATTCCGCCAGACCTGTGATCTCCGCCTTTACCCGCACGCTGGTGCTCTCCTGCTGCGCGCCGCCGTTCAGGGTATACACCGCATACACGGCGGGTTCTGCGCCCAGCAGATACTGCTCCGGCAGCTCCAGGTCCACGGTCACATCCTGCGCGGATAAGCCCTCGGCCAGCAGCAGCTTCACCCCGGGGTCGGCTACGGTAACGGTGCCAAGGCTCTGCCCGCCGCCCGCCACAGCCAGCTGTGCGGTGACCGTGCCGCCGGGCAGCTGGGTGTAGCTTTTATAGGTGGAAAAGGCGTAGTCCAGCAGGGTGCGCATATCGTTATATTTATCGGTGCTCAGCTGGCTTTGCATGGTCGCGCAGATCAGCCGCACCCCGTCCTGCTCCGCCAGACAGACATAGCTGTACCGGGCGGTGTTGGTATAGCCCAGCTTGGAGCCCAGCACACTGTCGATATGGTAGCGGCTGGAGCCGATGCGGATCTTATCCTGCTGGGAGAAGTAGCGGGTCACCGGCTGGATGTTGGTGGGCTGCATGGTGTACATCTCGTTGCGGGTGAACAAGTCCTCAAACCCCGGCTGCTGCAGCGCCCAGCGCAAAATCTGTGCCATATCGTAGCAGCTGGTGTAGTGGTCGTTGTCGCTGATGCCGTGGGGGTTTGAAAAGTGGGTGTGGGCAAGGCCAAGCTCCTCCACCTGTGCATTCATGGCCGCCACGCCGTCCGCGATGGTGCCGCCGCCGAAATACTCCGCCAGCAGGTTGGCACCGTCGTTGGCGCTGGCCATCTGGGTGGCGTACAGTGCATCCACCAAGGGGACTTCTTCCCCTTCCCGCAGGGCAATATGGCTGGAATCCGTGCCCGCCAGCGAGTAGACATCCTCATGGGTCACGGTCAGCTTTACGTCATCCCAGTCTCCCTGCGCCTTCTCGCAGGCAAGACCAAGGGTCATTACTTTGGTAATGGAGGCCGGGTGCAGCTCCTCGTCCATATTCTGCTGCGCCAGCACAAGGCCGGTGTCTGCATCCATGATGCAGTATGCCCGGGTATTGGCCAGCGCCGGGCCGGCTGCTGCTGCGCCGGGCACCAGCACAGCGCCTATCAAAAGCAGCACAGTGCACAGTGCTGCGGTAAATTTTTTCATCTGGTATTCTCCGCTTATCCGTTTTATGCCGACAAGACATCATTTGAAGTATACCACATTTTTTCCCCGCTGAAAAGAGATTTACACATTCCTTTGTCCCAGCAGCACCGGTTGCAGCTGCTCACCCCGCAAAGCGGCGTCCACGGCGGCGGGCAGCAGGGCAAGGTCGGCCTTCAGGCTCTGGGGCTTGGCAAAGGGGTCGTCCTGCCCGTAGGGCACAAAGTAATAGTGCTTGCGCTGGCACAGCCGCGCCATATTTTCGCCGGAGGCGCCAAGGCCGTCGTTGGTAGACACTGCCAGCACCACTGGGCTGCCCACCCGCAGCAGGCTTTTGGCGGCAAGGGTCACCGGCGTATCCGAAAGTCCCGCCGCCAGCCGCGCCAGCGTTGCGCCGGTGCAGGGGGCGACCACCAGCGCCTGCGCCAGCCGCCGGGGGCCCAGCGGCTCCACCGCCTGCAGGGTGTCCAGCACCGGCTGCCCGGTAACGGCCTGTAAGCGCTGCCGCCAGCTTTCCCCGGTGCCGAACCGGGTATCCTGCTGCGCGGCAAAGCTCATAACGGGCAGCAGCGTCCAGCCCTGTGCCGTCAGTGCCTGCGCCGCGCCCAAGGCGTCCTCCAACGTGCAAAAGCTGCCGCACACCGCAAAGGCAAGACAGCCCTTTTTCTCTGTGGTCATATCTTCTCCTCCCGCTCCTGCAAAATGGTCTGCACCGTGCGCGCCAGCGCCTCCCCTGCTGTTTCCGGCGCCCAGACCGTCGGCAGGCTCAGCGCGTGCAGCGCCGTGTGCCCCAGCCGCCGGGCGGCGGCAAAGTCCGTACCGCCGGGCTTTGAGGCCAGATCCACGATCAGAGACCCCTTCGGCAGCGCCGCCAGCACTTGCGTTGTCAGCACCGGCGCGGGGATGGTGTTCACCACCGTATCAAAGGCGGCAGCTGCGGCAGCAAGGTCTGTCAGCGACACCGCCCGCAGACCCAGTTCCTCTGCCATGGCCCGCTGCACCGGGCGGCGTGCCGCCACGGTCACCCGCGCGCCCAGTGCCGCCAGACGCACCGCAAGCGCCCGCCCCACCGGGCCAAAGCCCAGCACCAGCACCGCCGCGCCCCACAGGGTACGGCTGCGCCGTTCCAGCAGAATGCCGATGCAGCCCTCGGCGGTGGGGATGGCGTTATACACGGTCAGCTCCGGGCGGGCAAAGTAGTCCACCAGTTCCACCCCCGCCGCCCGGGCGATAGTCCTTGCGCTGTCCGTCACCTTACCGCCCAGCGCCAGTGCCCCGGGCTTTGCCATGCCCAGCAGCTGCGCCAGCGGCAAATCCGCCTGTTCCAGCGGGAGCGGCAGCAGGATGCAGTCTGCCTGCGGCAGCTGCTGCACGCCGCCCACCGTATACCCCGCCCGCGCCAGTGCACGTCCTGCCGCCGCCTGCCGGGCATCGCTGCCCACCACCGCAAACCGCTTTGTCTGCCTCATGTCGTCATCTCCCCTTTTCCGCTGTGCACCATCCTATGCAGGAAGATAAAACCGCGTGAACGGAAAGATGCTGACCGGCAGAAACAAAAAAGCTCCCCCTTTCGGGGGAGCCGTCATCGCGCAGCGATAACTGAGAGGATTCTTATTTCAGCGCTTCTTCCAGCACCTTCAGCAGGTGCGGGATATCCAGCGGCTTTGCGATGTGGCCGTTCATGCCCGCATTCAGGGCGTTCTGCTTGTCCTCCTCAAAGGCGTTGGCGGTCATGGCAAAAATGGGGATGCCCGCCTTGCGGGGGTCGGGCAGGGCGCGGATACGCCGGGTGGCTTCGTAGCCGTCCATCCGGGGCATCTGGATGTCCATCAAAATCAGGTCATATTGCCCGGGCACGGACTGCTCCATCTTTTCCACTGCTTCAACGCCGTCTCCGGCGGTATCCACAAGGAAGCCCGCTTCCTTTAAGATCTCTATGGCGATCTCCCGGTTCAGGGCGTTATCCTCCACCAGCAGCAGGTGCTTACCGCTGAAGTCTGCCTTGGGCTGCGGGGCAGTCGTCTGCTCCGGTTGTACCCGGAAGGGCTCTGCCAGTACCTTGCGCAGCTCCGAGAGGAAGAGCGGCTTTTCGCAGAAAGCGGTCACACCGGCGGCGCGCGCCTCCTCCTCGATATCCGCCCAGTCGTAGGCGGTCAGGATGATGATGGGGCAGCTGTCCCCGATGACCTTGCGGATCTGCCGCACGATCTCGATGCCGTTCATATCCGGGATGAGCCAGTCGATAATATACACGCTGAAAGCATCGCCCTGCTCCACGGCGTACTTCGTGCGGATAACCGCCTCCTTGCCGGAGATGGTCCACTCCGGGCGCATGCCGATCTTGGAAAGCATGGTGCTGACGCTCAGACAGGTGTTGGTGTCGTCGTCCGCCACCAGTGCCCGCAGCCCTTCCAGTTGGGGCAGCTGCTTGATCTCTGCCTTCTGCCCGCTGAGGGGGAAGCAGAGGTTCACGATGAACTCGCTGCCCTTGCCCGGCTCGCTTTCAAGGGCGATGGTGCCGCCCATCAGGTCTACGATATTCTTGGTGATGGAAAGGCCCAGACCCGTGCCCTGGATGCCGCTGACGGTGGAGCTTTCCTCCCGGGTGAACTCCTCAAAGATGTGCTTCTGGAACTCCTTATTGATGCCGATGCCGTTGTCCTTGATGCGGAACTCATAATTGCCGCAGCCCTTGGGCGTGCCGGGCTTCTGAGCAATGCGGATGCTCACCATGCCGCCGGTGGGGGTGAACTTGATAGCATTGGAAAGGATGTTCAGCAGCACCTGATTCAACCGCAGCGGGTCGGTGATGATGTCCTCGTCCACCACATCCATGGTGTCGATGAACAGCGCCAGGCGCTTGGAGCTGATGTTGGGCTGGATGATGGAGCGTATATCGTGCACGAGATCCGGCAGGTGCACTGCCTTTTCCTCGATCTTTACCTTGCCGCTCTCGATGCGGCTCATGTCCAGCACATCGTTGATGAGGGAGAGCAGGTGCTGGCTGGAAGTGGAGATCTTTTTCAGGTAGTCCAGCACCTGTTCCTTATTATCAACATGGGTCGCCGCCAGCGAGGTGAAGCCGATAATGGCGTTCATCGGGGTGCGGATGTCGTGGCTCATGTTGAACAAAAACTCCCGCTTGGCGCGGTTTGCCGCTGCCTCGTGCCGGACGGCAAGCTCCAGCTTGCGGTTCTGCTCTTCCAGCTGGGCGTGATACTTCTGCTCCTGCTCCCTTTTTTGCTGCTCCGCTAGCTTCATGGAGCGGCGGCGCAGCGTTTGCAGCACTGCCACACAGATCAGATAGAAGATCAGTGCCGTCAGCAGTGCGCTGCTGAAATTGCGGAACACCGATTTTTCGTCGATATAGAGATACAGATCAAAATTCTGTCCGTTGCTGTACATCCCGAAATAGCAGCCGGAATTTGCCCAGTCGCGGGTGTGGGTCAGAATGTCGGGCGCACCGGCCTTTGCGGATGCCCTGCACCAGCGGGCTGTTCGTGGTGTACAGTCCGATGAGGCTCGGGTCGTTTGCGGCGATCACCTTGTTGTCCTGCACGATAAAGATGGTGCCGCTGATGTTCTTCGGGTAGCCGTCCAGCACGCTCTGGATGGACAGGGCTGTCCCCTCCACAAACTCCGGCGGGGTCACCCGGTACGCCAGCAGCACGGCGTCCCCTGCTGCGGCGCGGCGGGTGGCAACATCCACCGCCGTGCCATCCTGTAACAGAATGCGCTTGAGGTAGGTCTTTTGCGGGTTTTGCAGCACGTTCAGCGCGGCTTGCTCTCGCAGCGATTCCGCAAACTGCGCATAATCAATATTACCATCCGTATATTCGCACAGTGATTCTCCATTTTCGTCCAGTACGGCAATGCCGGTAAGCCAGAGGGACTCCGTTTCTGCCCGGAGGCTTTCGGGGTCGTAGAGATCCAAGGTATCATTTTCGGCCAGCTGCCGCACCGACACCGCCATCCGGCGCAGCGACTTTGCAGTGATGGTATCGTTATATTTTTCGTAGCTGGTGGACTGCACTTTTACAAAGTTGATGGTGCGGTCAAAGTATTCCTCGGTAGCGCGTATGGACTCCCGCCCGGAGAAGAGGGTCACTGCCAGCAAAAGCAGCATGCCCATCAGCAGGTAGAGCGCCGCCACCCGCATATTGGGCGTGAACGTTTTCTTGTTACGGTTCAAGGGCGTCCACCTCCAGATATTTTTCCGGGTCCGGCAGATATTTGCCTACGATCTGCTTCATCGTGCCGTCGGCGCGCATGGCGGCAAAGGTCTCGGTCAGCTTTTCGTCCAGCCCGCGGGTGTCGTTCAGCGCAAAGGCCACGCCGATGCCGGTGACCAGCAGCGGCTCCTCCAGAATGCGGAAATTGGCATTGCAATCCTGCATATACTGCAAAATGGCGGCCTCGTGGGCGGCGATGGCGTCCACGTAGCCGCAGTTCAACATGGCGTACCTGCACGCTGCGGTCCTCGGCGCTCAGCAGTTCACCAAACTGCGGGATGCGGGGGTCGGTGCCGCCGAGGAAGATTTCCTCCGGCTTGGTGGTGCTTTGCACCATCATGGTCTTGCCCGCAAGGTCGGCAAGCGTTTCAATGCCGCTATCGGCATTGACCGCCACCACCTGACGGCTGACCATATACGGCCCTACCCAGCGGTACAGCTGCTCCCGCCCATCCATGGAAAAGCAGCCCCAGATGCAGTCGATAGCACCGCTTTCCACAAGGTTTGTTTTCTGCTCCCAGTCAATGATTTCAAACCGCACCGCATACCCCATGCGGGCAAAGGCCTCGGTGGCAATGTCCACATCAATGCCGGTGGGCGTGCTGTCATTGTTCAGGTAGATAAAAGGCGGGTAGTTATCGCTGCCCACCGTAAGCTCGGGCAGTGCTGCCGCCGCCTGCGTTTTGCTGCAGGCGGTCAGCCCGGCTGCCGCTGCCGCCGCGCACACCTTAATAAAAAGGTACGGCGGGGTATTTTATGGTTGAATCGCTGTTCTGTCACGCGTAGTTGCCCTCACATTACCATTGTAAAATTTCCTGCTTCAGTTCCCCCTGCACGTCCAGCAGACACTGCAGCAGCAGCGGGTTGAAGGCGCCGCACTCGCCGTTCGTGATCATCTGGACAGCCGTTTCGTGCGGGAAAGCCTTTTTGTAGCATCGCTCGCTGGTCAGCGCGTCATACACATCCGCCATGGAGACCAGCTGCGCGCTGATGGGGATATCGTCCCCCTTCAGCCCATCCGGGTATCCCCTGCCGTCCCAGCGCTCGTGGTGCCAGCGGGCGATCTCGTAGGCGGTCTGCAACAGCGGCTGGTCTGCAAAGCTTTCAGTCTTTTGCAGCATCTCTGCGCCCAGCATACTGTGGGTCTTGATCACCGCAAATTCTTCTGCGGTCAGCTTGCCGGGCTTATTCAGGATGGCTTCGTCAATGCCGATCTTGCCGATATCGTGCAGCGCCGACGCCAGCGGGATGTTATCCTGCTGCTCGGGGGTCAGGTCGTAGCGGCTGGTCAGCTCTATCAGCCGGTGCAGCAGCGTCTCGGTGATGATGCGGATGTGTCGCACATGAGAGCCGGACTCGCCGTTGCGGAACTCCACGATCTGGCTCAGCACACCCACCAGCACATCGGTGTTCTTTTCCCGCGCGCGGATCTGGTCGGACACCATCTGCACCAGCCGCCGCTGCTTGGCGTACAGCTTGATGGTGTTGGACACCCGACGGTAGACGATCTTTGCGTCAAAGGGGCGGTTGACATAGTCGCTGGCACCCAGCTCGTAGGCCTTGCGGATGGCTTCCTCCGAGTCGTCACTGGAGATCATGATCACCGGCACGTCCTCGATGGTGTGGTTGGTGTTCATGGTGCGCAGCACCTCAAAGCCGTCCATGACCGGCATATTGATATCCAGCAGCACCAGCGAGGTCTGCCCGGCGTTTGCCCGCAGCAGCTCCAGACACTGCTTGCCGTTCTCGGCTTCCAGAATGCGGTAGTCCTCGCCCAGAATGCCGGCAAGCATCATGCGGTTCATCATGGAATCGTCCACCAGCAGGATCACGGGCTTTTCCCCTAAGACATCCTTCTGTGCAGCCAACCGGCTGTCCTGTGTGTCCACCGCCACGGCGTCCTTGTGGTTTTTGGCCTGATACATTATAAAATCTGCCCGGCGCACCACGTTCTCCATAGGGTCGGCAAGGGTCTGCATCGCGCCGCCGATGCTCAGCGACAGCCGGAAGTGGGGGTAGCCCGGCACCACCGTTTGCTGCACGGCGGTGCGGATCTGCTCCAGCTTTACCTTGAAATAATCCGCCGGGATGCCGGGCAGCACCAGCAAAAAACTCGTCGCCGCCGTAGCGGATCAGCAGATCTGTTTCCCGGATGCAGCTGCGGATGGCCTTTGCAACGGTTTCCAGCGCCAGATCTCCGGCGTGGTGGCCGTAGGTATCGTTGCAGATCTTGAAATCGTCGATATCCATCAGGGCGATGCCTGCCGGGCCGAGGTTATTGCGCACCACTTCCTCGTAAAAAAGCGGCGGTTGTAGGTGCCGGTCAGGGCGTCGTGGTTCAGCCGCTGCCGGTAGCGCTTTTCTTTTTCCATGTTCCGGGCAGTAGTCTGGTCAAACTGCGCCTTCTGCTCCTCCATCTGCTGCATCATCCGCAACAGATTATGGTTGGCGGTTTCCAGCGCCTCCCGCTGGGTACGGTTCTGCTGTTCCAGCTTTTCCCGCAGTTCCATATAGGGGGTGATATCCGTGATCGTGCCCACGATATAGCCTTTGCCGTACCATTCCACCTGATTGGCAGCGTTGGTGACCCAGCGGTAGCCGTTTTTGCCCAGAAGCCGGAAGATGCTGTCACCATTCTTGGCGTAAGTCGCGCTGTTTTCCGCATTCCGGTAGCGCAGCCCGGTCGCCAGATCATCCGGGTGCACCAGCGCGGTGTAGCGGTTATCGAACCTTGCCGCAAACTCTGCCCGCCCCCAGCCCAGTATCTCCAGAAAACGGTCGCTGATATAAATAAAGGGATAGCCGTTTTCCGGGTCCTCTGCGCAGCAGTGAAAGCCGCCCGGTATATTCTGTGCATAGCGTTCCAGCCGCAGAAATCTCTTTTTTTATTGTCTCGTCTGTTTCCATTTTACCTTTCCTGCCTTTTTTCTCCGCGCGCCGCAGCACGCAGTACCCCCCCTGTTACCGCAATTTCAAACTTTACCTTCCTGTACACCCTGCTTTTGGGCATACTGTAACAGTGTAATTCTATTATCAAAACTGCCTAGATGCAAGCATTTTTTTTTGCCAGTTTTGCCAGTGGAAAGGCAGGTAAGGCAACGCAAAAAAAGCCGCCGCACAAAAAGTGCAGCGGCTTTGCGGGGCGTCACCTCACAGCCAGCGCTCTGCGATGATCCACCACATACCGGGCAGGTTGATCCGACCCAGCAGATGCTCCCAATACGATCAGCATGGTATTCTCCTTTCAGACCGTCCGTTTCAGCCGAACAGCCCCTTCAGTAAAAACAGAAGCAGCTTAGTCAAGCTGCCGCCGCCCAAAAGGCTGAGCAGCGGCCCAAGGCCTTGAAACATGGAAGGTTTGCTCCTTTCGTTTCATTCCGTCCCGACTGCTGCCGGGTGCCGGTCTGCTTTTTATATACGAACCAGCCCGCCGCAGGATTGCAAATGCCGTGGTGGTAAATATTGGGAGTAATGCAGCTGCCGTCTGCCTTTACGACCCCTTCCCGTGAAAAAGTTGCTCAGAAACGCCCGCAGGCGTTTCTGAGCAACAAATCAAAAATACTATTTCCGCTGAAAATGCCCATAGCAGCGCGGAGGGCATTCCAAATCGTCTTACTTAAAACGCTTCCATGCCGGGGTAGACGGCGCTTTCGCCCAGCTGCTCCTCAATGCGCAGCAGCTGGTTGTATTTTGCCACACGCTCGGTGCGTGGCTGGGTGCACCGGTCTTGATCTGGCAGGTGTTCAGCGCCACCGCCAAGTCCGCAATGGTGGTGTCCTCGGTCTCGCCGGAGCGGTGAGAGCTGATGGCGTTGTAACCGGCCTTGTGTGCCATTTTGATGGCTTCCAGGGTCTCGGAGACAGAGCCGATCTGGTTCAGTTTGATCAGGATAGCGTTGCCCGCACCCAGCTGGATGCCCTTTGCCAGACGCTCGGTGTTGGTCACAAACAGGTCGTCACCCACCAGCTGTACCTTGCCGCCCAGCTCGCGGGTCATCTGCTGCCAGCCCTCCCAGTCCTCTTCGTCCAGACCGTCCTCGATGGAGATGATGGGGTACTTCTCCACAAGGCTCTTCCAGTGTGCGATCAGCTCGGCAGAGGTGAACTCGGTGCCCGCCTTGGGCAGCTTGTAAAAGCCCCTTGCCCTTGGGGCTCTTCCACTCGGAGGCAGCGGCATCCATTGCCAGCATAAAGTCCTTGCCCGGCAGATAGCCCGCCTTTTCGATGGCAGCCAGAATGGTCTCGATGGTCTCCTCATCGCTGGAAAGGTTCGGTGCGAAACCGCCCTCATCGCCAACGGAGGTAGCCAGACCCTTGGACTTCAGGATGGCAGCCAGCGCATGGAACACCTCGGCGCACCAGCGCAGCGCTTCTTAAAAAAAGAGGGTGCGCCCACCGGCATGATCATGAACTCCTGCGTGTCCACGGTGTTGGCGGCGTGTGCGCCGCCGTTCAGAATGTTCATCATGGGCACAGGCAGACGGTTGCCGTTTACGCCGCCCAGAAAACGGTACAGCGGCATCTCCAGCGAAGCGGCTGCTGCGCGGCAGGCTGCAATGGACACCGCCAGAATGGCGTTTGCGCCCAGATTGGACTTATCCTTGGTACCGTCTACCTTGAGCATGGCAGCATCCACGGCGTAAATGTCGGAAGCATCGATGCCCACCACTGCGTCCGCAATGACCGTGTTGATGTTCTCCACCGCCTTGGTCACACCCTTGCCCAGATAGCGGCTCTTGTCGCCGTCCCGCAGCTCCAGTGCCTCAAACTCACCGG